>Ga0075430_100005058_pt1 | contig 11100 bp, 9 predicted proteins | sample RhiMetdeltSRZDD4_FD_75294 | JGI IMG/M metagenome (GOLD analysis project Ga0075430, IMG submission 75294) | Populus rhizosphere microbial communities from Tennessee, USA - Rhizosphere MetaG P. deltoides SRZDD4 | ecosystem: Host-associated > Plants > Roots > Rhizosphere > Soil | place: USA... | reverse complement strand
CATCATACATCGTCTCGAACATGTCATCGACAAGTTGCTGAAAGGACGATGTCTTGATTTCGGACAGGTCAATGGGCAGGGCCTGCTGCCTGAGCACGGGATTTCCTAGTTTAATCACCTTGAGCAAAGCCATGAGTAGACCTCAGCACCAATCCTTTCGGGCCGCACTCGCAAATGATCCACGTCTGTATGTAACACAGCCTTCCTCGGTGCCGCAAGATATCGGAAGATGTCTGCGGCCTCTACGACGACCGCCGGCGTTTGACCTCTGGAATCTCGAAAGAATCCTTCGCACCGCTCCACCAGTCCGTCCATTCCTGAACCCAGATCTGGCGATCCTGCTTGCTCGAGTTCTCCCAATTGTGAAACTCCGTCTCGTGGCGGGTCAACATCCACAGTGATTGCAATGCGGAGATGGCGACATACCGCTCGTCGTCAGCAACCAGATCGATGAGCGGTTGGATCACTCCCTTGTTCCGAACATAACGGGCTTCGAACGCCGCAGATTTCCGAATGACTGAATTGGGATCTTTCGCCATGACTTCGATCGCGCCGGGGGCCGCTCCGGGATCGAGACGAATCGCGACTCGCAAGGCGTGTTCGCGAATACGGGGCAATTCATTGGCCTGTTTGGCTGTCTCGATCAAGGCCGGCGCGGCTGTTGGAGACTTCAGCATGGAAAGTGTCTCGATGGCATTGTACCGGATGCGAGGACCTGGCATGGTCAGCGCCTTCGTGACGACCGGGACGACGGGTTCCCCCAAGTGGACGAACTCTCCCATGGCCCAGAATTCCTGTTTCCCTTCGAGAAGGGGCAGTAAGGCCTCGGCCCGCTGAAGTTCTTCGGGCGTAAGGGGCAGAGTATTCTGAGGCACGGACACATCGGGAACCGGCTGAGCCTTCGGTGGCGGTGCCTCATACGGTATCTGCGCCAGCCTGGCCGAACCATCCGACCTCCCGGTCACGTCGGCGTAAGATGGCAGAACGAAGCCGAACAGCATCGGCGCGCAGAGGGCAACGATTGTAGATCGCGTCAGCATTGGCACACTCCTTTTCAGCCTACCCGGTTCATCTCACCGGTCTATCCTACCAACTCCTCCTACCAACAGGCTAGCTTTCCCGTTCGTTTGTGTCGGAAGACGGTGGCTCTTCCCGTCGATGCACCACTTCATACAGAACGGGCAACACAACGAGAATCAAGATCGCGGCAGTCAACATCCCGCCCACCACCACGCGTGCTAGCGGCTTCTGGGCTTGTGACCCGATACCGGTTGCCACCGCAGCCGGCAGCAAACCAATCGCAGCCGCCAGTGTCGCCATCAGGATCGGCCGCATCTGCGTGTCTGCCCCTTTGATGATGGCCTCTCTCACGGACATGCCACCGAACCGATAATCCTCGATCCGTGAAATGAGCAAGACGCCACCGAGGATGGCGACTCCAAGAGTGGAAATCACGCCTACTGCGGCCGAAATGCTAAAATGAGTTCTGGTGAGGACGAGGGCCAGAATTCCCCCGATCAGCGCAAACGGAACCGTGACGAGGACCAGTAAGGCATTTTTGATTGAACCGAAGGCCGTATACAAGAGAAACAGGATCACGACCAGGCTCAGCGGCACGATTTTCGCCAACCGCTTTTGCTCGTCTCTCAACTGATCATACTGCCCCGCCCATTCCATGCGATAGCGTTCAGGGAGTATCACCGCCTTCGCCAGCTTCCCCTGCGCCTCCTTGACCGTGCTTTCGAGGTCTCGATCCCGGACGCTGAACTTGATCGGGATATACCGTTCATTATTTTCACGATAGATGATAAAGGCTCCCGTCTGGGTCGTGATGGAGGCCACTTGTTTCAGAGGAATACGTGCGCCGTCCGGGGTGTTGACCAGGATATTCCCGATGGTTTCGGGATCCTGTCGGAATTCCGGTAGAAAACGAACCACGAGATCGAATAGCCGCTCTCCTTCGAAGACCTGGGTGACCGCCTGTCCGCCGATAGCAGCCTGTACGACGGCATTCACATCCGACACCTGTAAGCCGTATCGGGCACTCGCTTCCCGATCGACCTGTATAAGAAGGTTCGGCTGCCCCATCAATTTGAAGATACCAAGATCCTTCACGCCCTGAATGCCTCTCATGACTTTCTCAATATCAGCGGCCTTCGTCTCCATGAGTTTCAAGTCGTTCCCGAACAACTTGATCGAATTTTCGCCTTTGACGCCCGACATCGCTTCTTCAACGTTATCTTGAATGACTTGAGAAAAATTAAAGATGACCCCGGGAATGGACTTCAACCGCTCTTCGATTTCTTCGATCAATCGATCTTTCGTCATTCCCGAACGCCATTCCCCGGGCGGCTTCAAGTTCGCCAGGAATTCCGCATTAAAAAAACTGGTCGGATCGGTGCCGTCGTCCGGCCGCCCAAGCTGCGACACGATCGTCGAGACTTCCGGAGACTTTCGAAAACTCTGACGAACCTGTCCCGTAAGTCGAGCCGCTTGATCGAACGAGATGTCGACGGGCATCGTGGCCCGCACCCAGAGATTCCCCTCCTCCAACGCCGGCATGAACTCCCCACCCACAAATTGCAATGCCACGCCGGCGAATATCAGGACAACCAATGAGATGCCGATGACGATCGTCCTGTTCGACAATGCCCAGCGCAACGCAGCCTGGTGGATGCGGCGCGTGGCGCGAACAACTGCAGTATCCTCTTCGCGAATCGGGCCGTTCAGAAGGAGCGAGCACAGCACGGGAGCCAGCGTGAATGCCATAAGCAGTGCGCCGAGTAGTGCAAATCCGTACGTGATCGACATCGGCGCAAAAATTTTCCCCGGCACCCCGGTCATCGTAAATAATGGAATGAAGGCAACGACGATGATGGCTGTCGAGAAGAAAATCGGCTGACCGACCTGGCGGGCCGCCCGTACGATCTGCTGCGGCACCGTCAGGGCGACACGGCGATCATGCGCGAGATGACTGAAAATACTTTCGACCATGATCAACGTGGCATCCACGATAATCCCAAAATCGATCGATCCTAATGAAATCAAATTCGCCGACTGTCCGACAAGCACCATCATGGTGAAAGTGAACAGCAGCGATAGGGGAATGGTCAGCGCAACGATCATGGCAGCTCGAAAATGACCCAGAAAGACAAACAAGATGATGAAGACCAGCAGCATCCCGCTGATCAGAATATCCGTGACCGTTTCGACCGTCGTATGGATGAGGGCGGTCCGGTCATAAAACGTTTTCACCTTCACCCCTTCCGGCAACTTCCACTTGTTCAGCTCATCCACTTTCTCCCGCACACGATCAAGCACCGACAAGGCTTTATATCCGCGCTGCAGCAGAATGACGCCTTCCACGACATCATCGTTGTCATCGATTCCCACCTTGCCCAGACGGACCCGATGACCGACGGAAACGGTTCCCAGGGTCCTCACAAAAATCGGCGTACCTTCTTTTTCGGCCACCATGACGTGCTCGATATCCTGCAGGTTGTTGATGAGCCCCAGCCCGCGAATATTGAAATTTTGAGCGCCGATCGTCAGATAGTTACCCCCGACGTTCGCATTACTGTTGTTGAGCGCCTGCATGACCTGAGAGAGGCTGACGCCATAGCTGATCAATTTTCCCGGATCGATATCGACGTGGTACTCCTTGGTCGTTCCTCCGAAGGCCGTGACGTCGATCACACCCGGGACGCGCTTGAATTCCCGCCGCACCTGCCAATCCTGAATGGTCTTGAGATTTGTGAGATTCTGGCCGGCTCCGGCCAGTTCATAGCGGTAAATTTCGGCGATGGCCCACCACGGAGACAGCGTCGGCTGCGCGCTGGGCGGAAGGGTCACGGTCGCCAATCGATTGACCACTTCCTGCCGGTCCCGAAAGTAGTCGGTGCCGAAATCGAAATATATCTTGATGTCGCTGAGGCCGAAAATCGAGAGAGAGCGGATATCAGTCAGTCCCGGCATGCCGTTCAGCATGACCTCGATCGGAATCGTAATTTGTCGCTCGATTTCTTCGGCGGACCACCCCGGATACTGGGTGATCACCTCGACCATGGGGGGAGATGGATCGGGATAGGCGACGATGTCGAGGAGATTGAAGGCGTAGAGACCGCCGAAGAACAGTGCGAAGCCGAGCGCGCACAGAAGAAATCGCTGTACGAGGGAGATCTCGACGATACGCGCGATCATCTTATGGATCGAGAATCGGCGACCGAAGCATGTGGATGGTGAAGGGAGATCACCCTCTGACCTCCTGGCCCTTCACCAACACCGCTCCTTTGGTGACGATGCGTTGGCCAGGAGACAGGCCTTCCAATACCCGAACCAGATCAGGCGAGATACTGGTCACCCTCACTGCACGGCGCACATACTTATCCGCAGACTCGACCAGATAGACGAAATGTTTCCCATCAACCTCAACGACGGCCTCCCTGGGGATCGTCAGAAAGGGATTGGCGTCCCCGACATCCAACCGCAGTCTTGCGAACATTTCGGGCTTCAAGCGGTGATCCTGATTATCCACCCAGGCGCGTACCTTGATCGTCCTCGTGTTGGGATCGACCACGTCACCGATGGACGCGACGACGGCTGCAAAATCAAGATCCGGATAGGCCTCGACATTGACACGCGCGACCTGACTGACTTTGACCAGCGCGAGATCGCGCTCGTAGACATCAGCTACGACCTGCAGCCGGTCCAGATCGGCAACGGTAAACAAGACCTGCGAGGCATCCCCTCCAACCGATTGGCCGGGTGTCACGGACCGTTCCACCACCGTCCCGCTCAATGAACTCTTCATGTCGAACCGCGAGGTGATCCGTTGCTGCGCGAGCGGCTTATCCAGCTCGGATGCCGGAATCCTGAGCGAGAGCAACCGCTCTTTCGCCCGCCGGAACTCCGCCCGCGCCTTGATCAGATCGTTTTCGGCTTGCTTCAGATCTTTCAGCGCCAGCGCTTTGTTCTGGTACAGTTCCTTCGCAAGCTCGCTGGCGCGGGTTGCATACTCGAGCTCGGACGCCTCTTTGACAAAATCCGAGTAGGCCATGGTGATGTCCGGGCTGTCGATGATCACCAACGTGTCACCGGCCTTCACGCGATCTCCGAGATGCGCACGGACTTCGACGACCCGACCCTGCAAGGGAGAAGAAATCTTGGAGTATCGGTCCTCTCCATACGCCACCTTTCCCGCAAGCGTCAGCTCCGGCTGAACGGGTTTGAGATCGACCAGTGCGGTTTCGATCTGGCCGGTCGACTGAGCAAGCCGCTCGGTCTTGGGGCCGGTCAGTGCCGTGGCGGCATCGGAAGCAGCCGGTTCTTGAGCCTTGCCGCAGCCGATCAGACTCATACACGCAAGAAGAAGCGGGACCACAGCACGTGGACGGCTCATGAAGCAATCTCCTGCCCGACGGCGTTTTCAAGCTGAAATAGATTATGTTGATAGGCGAAGAGCGCCTCGATGTAGTTCTGTTGAATAGTGCGCGACGTTCGTGCTGCGTCTAGCAGGTCGAGAATCGTGGCACCTCCCCGCTCGTAGGCCCGTTCAACGATGGTAAAGGTCGATCGCGCATCATCCAGCACCCCCGCCAAGTAGGCCTCGACCAATCTCCGACTCTGCAGCAGGTTTTGATACGCCACGTCCACTTGATTCTCCACCTGATTGACGGTCTTGTCCAGGTCCGCCTGGGCCGATTGGGCGGCCACTTCGGCCTGCACCACCCCGCCCTGATTTCTATTAAAGAGAGGAAGAGGCACACCGAAATTCAAGATTCCCATCTGCTGATTGTCCGGCCCTTGAGGACCTTGTACCGAGTACCCCGCCCCGACAGTGACGTCTGGATATCGATAGGCCCTTGCCAGTTTCAGATCGGCCTCCCTCTGGGAATAGGCGGCGCGCTTTCCGCGAAGGTCAGGCCGTGCCTCCAATGCGACAGAACGCAATTTGTCGATATCGGGATCGACGCGTCTAAAATCAAGATCCGTGGTCAGTTCCAGACGTGAAGCCGGGGAAAGCCGGAGGAGTTGCCGCATGTCCGCGCGGGCCGATTCCGCTTCCTGAATAGACTCGATCACCTGTGCTTGAAAGTCGACCACCTGCAACCGGATACGAATCAGATCGATCTCTGCGATGTAACCCTTCTTGAAGCGGATCGTATTGATTTCCATGATTCGCGCGAAACGGTCCCGATTCTCTTCGGCCAGCGCCAGTCGCCGTTGCGCGAGCTGAACCCTATAGTAGGCGTCCTTCAGCGTGAAACTGAGTTGCCGTATGACATCCTCGAATCCTGCTTCCGAAGATTGGGCCCCAAAGCCGGCGCTTTCGATTCGATACCCGCGTTTGCCGGCCACTTCGAAAAGCTGCTGCACTTGCGTCTGAATTTCGCCGCTCTTCGTCAACGTGTTCCCTTGTGTCCACGAACTCTGTGTTCCGACCAGCAGGAGCGGATTCGGAAACAGCTTCGCAGTGATCTGTTGTCCCTTGCTATAGTCGATGCCGTACCTGGCCATCAATAAATCAAGATTCTGTTTCAGGAATAGGGATAACGCATCTGCGAGACTCAGTCGCACCGTTCCCGGTGGAGGTGTAGAAACCCTGACAGGCGGCTCGGAGGGTTGAGCTGCCAGGGACACCTCGACCTGAATCATCCAGCACGCCAACAGGCCGACCGCTGTGACCGCCAGCACACCTCTTCCACACACGTTCATCTGGCTGCTCGCTTGGACAATACGTTCATTACGAGTGGATCTACCTGGACGGGCATCGTGATTTTACCAGTACGCGCCACTAGTATACTGATTTTCATAGGCTTTTTAAACAAAGTCCACTCTCGAGGGATTCAGTGCATCTTCAGCTCTGTCCAGGCTCGGTCATACACTCGGACGGCTTGACCGACGTCCCGCATCCATTCCAGCCTCCCAAGCAATTCGTCTGGTGGATAAATGGCCGGATTGCTCCGGATTGCAGGCTTCACCAGGCTTCCAACGGACCGGGGGGATGCGGCGAATAGAAGACGTTCCGACGTGCGGGCCGCTACCTCCGGATCGAGCAAAAAATTGATGAATCGAAGGGCGAGATCCTTTTGAGGAGCGGATTTCAACATCACCAGGCAATCGGCCCAAATCGTGCCGCCCTCTTTGGGAACCACATAGCGGATCGACGGACGATCTTTCATGGCGCGCGCCACGGGACCACCCCACCCCTGCGCGAGAACCACCTCACCGGAGGCAAGCAACTGGTCGTAATGGTCGCTGGTGTAGGTCTTCACAAGGACCTTCTGTTCGATGAGCTTGTGTTTCGCCTGCTCGATGACGCGGGGATCCGTCTCGTTAAGGGAATGACCGAGCCATCTGAGGGTCGCGCCAAATACTTCACGCTGATCATTCAACATGCTGATGCGGCCGGCATAGCGGGAATCCCAGAGCACGGACCAGCTGTCCGGAGGAGTGGTAATGAACTGTGAATCGTAACCAATGCCGACCGTTCCCCACAAATAGGGGACGGAGTATCGCTGTTCGGGATCGAACGGCAGGTGTTGGAGGTGTGCTCCGAGTGACTCAGCGTTCGGGATCTTGGTGACGTCCAACTCTGCCAGCAATCCTTCCTGCCTCATAATCGCAACCATGAAATCCGAAGGAACTGCGACGTCGTAACCCGTCGCTCCGCTTTGCAGTTTTGCCAACAGTTCCTCATTGCTGCTGAACACATCGACGATCACCCTGGCCTGTTCGCGTCGTTCAAACTCCGCGAGGATTTCCGGCCCGACATAGTCCGACCAGGTAAAATAATGGAGTATCTGAACCCCCGTCGTCTCGGATGTCTGTCCACCCGGCTCCGCTGCCTGTCCACAGGACGACAGCAGCGCTGCGACTGCCGCGAGACAGGCCGGAATCCGCGACCGGGCAGATGGCTTCACAAGCACCTATACGAATTTTCGTTGCAGCAGGAGAGAGAGACCGACCAAGCTCATCGAGGCCACCACGACCATGGTCGATAGTGCATTGATCTCCGGGGTGATCCCGGCTTTGATCATCGAATACACCTTGAGCGGTAACGTCGTAGCGCCGGGCCCCGCAACGAAGAACGTCACAATAAAATCATCCAACGATACCGTAAAGGCGATGAGCCCTGCGCCCACGATGGCAGGCCGAAGAAGGGGTTCCGTCACGCGACGGAACACTTGCCAGCGGCTTGCGCCGAGATCTCGAGCGGCCTCGGTCAAACGACGATCAAGCTTTTTCAGTCTCGACCGCACAATGACCATCACAAGGGGGACATTGAACACCACATGGCCGATGATCACTGTCGCCAGAGTCAACGGCATCCTGATCGTGACAAAGAACAGCATCAGTGCCACGCCCATCATGACTTCGGGAATCACCAGAGGCAGCATGATTGCGCTGTCGATGACGTCCTGTTGACGAGCGCGCAGTCCTTCCAGCCCTAGAACGCCGCTCACGCCGAGACAGAGAGCGAGGCCCGTGGAAACCACAGCAATAAAGCAACTATTGAGGGCGGCGGTGATCAGGCTTCGGTCGTTCGCCAACAGCCGGTACCAGTCGAACGTAAATCCCTGCCATGAAGCCGAAAGTCGTGACGCATTAAAGGAGAAAAGGATCAACACGCCGATAGGTAGGTACAAAAACAGAATGGTCGTCCATGTCGCGCAGCATAGCCAAGACCACCGCCGTCTCATTTCGTCACCTCTTCCAGACGAAGGTGGCGGCCGCCTGTGGCGTAGGTGGTCAACAGGATGATCACCACGCCGATCAGGACAAAGGACACAGCGGACCCCAATGGCCAATCCCGGACCACCAGATACTCGTGCTGAATCAAATTGCCGATCATCATCGTGCGCGCTCCGCCGAGGAGATCGGGGGTAATGAATGCGCCGACCGTGGGGATAAACACGAGGATCGAGCCCGCAATCACGCCGGGCTTGGCCAGGGGAAGAATCACGCGCCGAAAGACTGCGACGCGTGAGGCGTACAGATCACTCGCGGCGTCGATCAGCATGGGATCAAGGCGCTCGCACGCGACGTACAGTGGGAGGATCATGAAGGGCAGATACCCGTAGACCAACCCGAGCAGGACGGCGAACGGCGTGTACAGTAACTGCACCGGTTGGTCGATCACCCCCCAATTCAGCAAAAAAGTGTTGACCAGGCCTTCTGTCCTGAGAATGAGCATCCAGGCGTATGTCCGAACGAGAAAATTGGTCCAGAACGGAACGAGGACGAGCATCAGCCATACGGACTGCTGCCTGCGGGGGGCACGGGCAATATAGTAGGCGAATGGAAATCCGATGAGCAGACAGAGAATCGTCGTCATCGTCGCAAAGAACAACGATTGACCCAGAATCCGCCCATACAAGGGATGGATGAGATCAATATAATTGGACAGTGTGAAATGCCAGATGATGCCGCCATAGGTGCCTCGCGTGGCGAAACTTACCGCCAACACGATGAAGAGGGGAACAACAAACAGCAATCCCATCCACAGAAGAGCGGGCAGCAGGAGCCATCGCGGGTGGTGCGTGTTCGACCACCCTGGCATCGGAGTTGAGCTACTCTTATTCAGGCGGTTCACTCGGAAAGATCGTCCCTGCACCGGCGTGCCAGCCGATGCGCACCGATTCCCCGGATACGAAGGGTTTGTGTATTCGTTCCAGGTTGTTGAGTTGCACCTTCCAGAGCACAGTTTCTGACAGACGAATCACATACTCCGTCTCACGTCCACCGTACAGAACCCTGTCAACGCGACCGCCTACAACGTTCGCAACCGCGGGAAGATGGCTCTCGTCGGAAGACAGAAACAGTTGTTCAGGCCGCAACGACAAAATGACCCGTTGCGGCCGGCTGATGTTTTCCGGACAAGTAACCTGGATCACAACAGGTCTCTCCAACTCAGACGCCATAACGCCCACGCCATTCGTGACTGTTTCAATCCGCCCCGGCATTTCATTCGAGATGCCGATGAACCGTGCGACAAACAGGTTCGCCGGACGTTCATAGATTTCCCGCGGGGTTCCTATCTGAACCATGCGCCCCTGATGCATCACACCGATTCGGTCCGACATGATCATGGCTTCGTGCTGATGGTGCGTGACGCAGACGAAGGTACTGCCCACCTGTTCTTGAATCGCCTGCAATTCGATCTGCATCTCCTGTCGCAACTGCTGATCCAGCGCGGAAAGAGGCTCATCGAGAAGGAGCACCGCGGGCCGGTTGACCAGTGCCCGAGCCAATGCCACGCGCTGCTGTTCCCCTCCGGATAGTTCGTGCGGCCAGCGCTCCTCTTTGCCCAGCAGCTTGACCATCTCCAACGCGCCGCGCACGCGGGCTTGAATCTCGGAGCGGGAAACCCGTATCATCTCAAGGCCGAATGAGACATTTTGGCCGACGCGCAAGTGCGGAAAGAGCGCATACGATTGGAAGACAAGGTTGACCGGTCGAAGATTAGGGGGCACATTGTCCATAGATTGCCCTTCAATAAGCAGCGTCCCTGCATCAGCGGTCTCGAATCCCGCCAGGATCCGCAGAATGGAGGTCTTGCCGGCTCCACTCGGACCGAGCAGTGAAAAAAATTCACCCCGGTATACTCGGAAACTGACGTGGTCGGCGGCCAGCACGTTGCCGTACCGCTTCACCAGCTGTGAAGCTTCGATACTGCAGCGTTCAGAAGATAATCCCGTGGCAGGAAGAGAACTGGAGGAGAATGACTCCGTCATCTCTCGTGGATGCAGACGACGAGATCAGCTGTCCAAACCGATCTTGGAACTGACGTCGCGCAAATGGCGTCTGACCCGCACTTTGTGTTCATGCTTGCGCACCAACTCCCGCCTGATGACATCCCGATCTTCGGCAACGATCCGGACCAGTCGATCGATATCTTCGGCATGATCCCGCACCAACTCCGAGAGTTTCTGAACCTGTCGCTCCAAGCGTTCGAGCCTCCAGACGATGTCTTTCATAGGATTGGCATTCGCCCGCGTTTTGATTACGGGCTGAACCGCGGCTTGATGTTTCATACACACTCCTTCATAACGGCAGAATGGGGTGTTTCTAGCGCAACCTCCGGCACTCTCAAACTGA
>Ga0075430_100005057_pt1 | contig 11102 bp, 10 predicted proteins | sample RhiMetdeltSRZDD4_FD_75294 | JGI IMG/M metagenome (GOLD analysis project Ga0075430, IMG submission 75294) | Populus rhizosphere microbial communities from Tennessee, USA - Rhizosphere MetaG P. deltoides SRZDD4 | ecosystem: Host-associated > Plants > Roots > Rhizosphere > Soil | place: USA... | reverse complement strand
CTCCAGGTCAAAAACCAAAAGCAGGAACAAAACCAGTGCCCGTTGCAAAACCAATACCCGCTGTTCCAAAAGGTCCGGAACCATTATCAATCCGAGAATCATATAGTGCTGCACGGCTTGCAAGAGAAACCGATGAAGCGCTTATGGAATTATTTAATAAGCTTTTAGAGGCATTAAATACGGTTGCAGATTTTTGGAATACCAAAGAGAAAAAACCTCAATTAGATTGGGAAACCAAGATAGGTGCTGTTAAGAGAGCATTATTAGATCCAAAAAGGAATATACAGATTGATATCAATAAAAAAATAGAGGATCGTATTGCGCAAGTAAGAACTGATAAAGCACAACAAGGATTGAAAAAACAGGTAGCAGTTGAAGAAGAAGTAAAGGAAGGGGAAGCTTCCCAAGAAGAACTGATTGCAGTAATAGATGATCTGAAAAAGAGACCTGCTCCATCCGATCATAAATGGTTGATTAAATTTACAGGTAACGTAAAAAAATTGGATAAAATCAATCATGAAAAGGCTCTTGCATATGAAAGTGAATTTATTAAAAAATTCCCAGGTCAAAGGCCATTTTTACCAAAAAAGAGGGAAGTAGTTAAAATTGAATTGACAGAAGAAGAGCTACAAATGGCAAAGATTGATAAAATTTTGGTTGAAAAAACTCCGCCAGGAATTTGGCCTATCAAGGCAAAGGGATTTATACAAGAGTTATATGATATGAATCCAGAGCAAGGGCTTAGATATCAAGATAAATATATTGCGGCAACAAAGGATAAGCCATTCTTGAAGCTAAAAGAGTAACATTTTGTTTATGTGGAGCTTTATTTTCTCTCATTTTATGATACAGTAATAGGTAAGTTTTTGACATGGGTTGCTAGCTCAATTGGCAGAGCAACAGACTCTTAATCTGTGGGTTCTTGGTTCGATTCCAAGGCAGCCCACCATACTACGCGTAAAGCTTCGTATGGCGCAGCCAGCGGAAGCCTTTAGAAGGCTGCCCGCCATAGCTCATGTCACCGCGAGGTGAAATGGCGAAGTAGGACCATAAAAATAAAAAATCCTTCGAAAAAACTTATTTGTTTCAAACTTTCCTTTGAAATTTGTGCAAGAGTGGCGGAATTGGCAGACGCGCTGGACTTAGGATCCAGTGCCGAAAGGCGTGTGGGTTCAAGTCCCTCCTCTTGCACCATACTTCGCCAAGGCTTCGTATGGCGCAGCCAGTAGAAGACTTAAGAAGTATGCCCTTCGAAGCTCGTTAGAGCGAAGTAGGGCTGTAAAAATGAAAAATCCTTGAAAATTATTCTTCTACGCGTAAAGCTTTCTCCTTCGCCCGCTCATCCTGAGCTTGTCGAAGGACGGCTGGCACGGCCAGTTTTTCCCCTTCTTACGTATCACCCCTCTTTTATTACTATTTTTGTTTTCCATGCCTGTCCGCAGACGCGTCCGACGAGGCTTTAGCGAAGTCGGAAGCTTAGCGAAGGCGGATACACTTGCAAATTTTTGGTAAGTGTTGCAGTCTCTAATGAAAGTTGAACTTAAAGTACATATCCCATCTTTTATTGCTTGAGTGAAGAAATACAATAGGAGTAGTCTCATGAAGCAAAAGATTACATCAGATAACAGTGCTCTTTTCACTATCGAACATTACTATGAACAGCCGACATTATGCCGTGCTACAATTACTGTTTCTAAAACATTAGTTAATAAGTTTTTCGATGAAACAGCAATTGCGCTCAAAGATAATGTGCAAGCGTATGGTTTTCAACCAGGGGAAGTTCCAGTAGAGTACATAACAAAACAGTATAAAATTAATATTACCGAACATTTGAAAGAATTTTTTTTTAAGTTCGGAATTGTTAATTTTCTTTTTCAAGAGATTAGAGCGCAAAAATTACTTGTCGCAGGAGATCCACGTCTCGTTGATATTGTTTTGGAGCACGATAAAGATGCTCGTTTTGTTTTTGAGCTCAGTGTTTTTCCTGCTATTGCTTTAAATGAGTGGAAATATTTTCCGTTCAAGGCACCAAATCGAAAAAATTATAAAGATCTTGATAGACAAGTCGAAGCATTTATTCAGGAAGAACAAAAAAATTTAGAAAAGTATACTCCCGATAATGGCATTACTATTGGTGATTGGGTACATTTTACTGTTTCCATTGTTGATAAAGAACATTCATTTTTAGATGAACGTTTTGTGCAAAATTTTTGGATGAAGCTTGGTAACGAAGAAGTTGAAAGTCATTTACGATTTCTTTTTATGGGCAGGAAAAAGGGAGATCAGTTTGTAGTCAATAATAAGGGTTTGCAGGATTATTTTAGTGATCAATTGCGTGCTGCTTACAATTTTAAGATAACCATCATTGACGTTGTACCACATTCTTATTTCTGTTTTGATCAATTTAAAGATCATTTTAGGGTAAAAACTAATAAAGATATGCACAAAAAGTTAATTGAAGTTTTTTCCTATCGTAATGATGTTTCACAACGTCTTACCATGGTAGAAGAAGCATTTAAACTGCTTCTTTCTCGACACCGTTTTTTTGCACCAAATTATCTTGTTTTACGACAACAAAAAATAATTTTAGGTGCAATTCAAAGCAATCCAGATTATAATGTGTATAGAAAACAAAAAGATTTTAATTTTTGGATTCAGCAGTTAGCTGAAAAACAAGTCAAGGAAACACTGCTTATTGATCAGCTGATTTATCGTGAAAATATAACCGTAACTAATGAAGACATCGTTAATTATTTGAATTTTGACAAGCGACCGCGTATGAGGGAGTTTGTCTATTTTACTTTACCGGACTTTAAACAGTATGGGCAGGAAGTCCCATTAGCAACACATGAATTGAGTCGTGTGTGCGCGCGTGAGAAAGCTATTAATTATGTCATACATTATTTAACAAAAAAATAATTATTTTATTTGGGGTCCCATGTGGAGGATTGACCGTAACATGGGGTATAACATCATGGAAAACAAAATTCACAAGCTTATTATCATAGGTTCAGGGCCTGCCGGATTAACAGCAGCAGTTTATGCAGCTCGTGCAAACCTTGAACCGATTATTATTGATGGGGACGAGCCGGGTGGGCAGTTGATGACAACAACATATGTTGAAAATTGGCCAGGAGAAAAAAGTATTCTTGGTCCAAAACTTATGATGAACATGCGTGAACACGCGAAGCATTTTGGTACACAATTTATCGATGGTAAAGTAACAAAAGTCGATTTTTCCAATTCATACATCAAGAAAATTACCGTTAATGACAAAACTGAATTACAAGCGTATGCCATCATCATAGCAACTGGCGCAACACCAAAAAAATTACGTGTCCCTGGTGAAGATAAATACTGGGGAAAAGGCATTACAACATGCGCGGTTTGCGACGGTGCGTTTTACCGGGATAAAAAAGTAGTAGTTGTTGGTGGTGGTGACACGGCGATGGAAGACGCATCTTTTTTGAAAAAATTCACACGAGATATAACTATCATTCACATTCTTGATAAATTTACTGCTTCACATGCAATGCAACAACGGGTGATCAATGATCCAGATATCAAAGTGCATTACAACAGCACGGTAACAGAATTTCACGGTAATGATCAGCATGTGGCTTCAGTTACGATGACCAATCAGACCACTGGTGAGAAAACGCGGCTTGATGCAGATGGCGTTTTTATAGCGATTGGGCTAAGTCCTAATTCAGGACCATTTAAAGACCATCTTGCGTGTAATAAAGGGGGATGGTTGGAGACAACGGGAGAGGTTGGTACGGCGATTAAGGGTGTGTTCGTTTCAGGTGATGTACATGATTACCGTTATCGACAGGCAATTACATCTGCAGGAGCCGGTTGTATGGCCGCTCTTGATGCAGAACGATATTTATCAGAGATTCTTTAAACATATACATTTTTTTTAGGGAAGGGCTTTCTATGATGAAAAGATACTTAGTTCTGGGTTGCGTGGTATTATGCGGATCTATCGCGGTTGCGAGTGAAAAACCTGGTCAAAATAATGCATTGCGTCAGTCAGGTACTTTAAACCGTTCAACAGAGAAGCTAAAAGCAAAAGATTTGCAAGAAACAGTTGCGCCGGTTATTGTGTACTATGACTGGCCATATGATGGAGGAAATGTTCATTATTCAAGAAATTATGATGTTAGAAATGCTATGAAGCCATATCTACCATTTCACCGTGATTGTCCATAATTCAAAGAGAAATAATTGATTTTTCAAGTAATAATTTGAAATTAAGCGGTTTTTGCTTTAGAATATAAACTATATGAGATTATTACGGAGAAGTTTATGTCATTGACTGTTTCTAAAAAAAGTAACCTAAAACGTCGCAGAAAACATGGTTTTCTTAAAAGAATGAGCACAAAAGATGGTAGAAAAATCATCAATCGTCGCCGTTCTTCAGGCCGCAAACGTCTGGCGCCAAGCAAGTATTAAAAGTATTCTGACCACAAAATCTTTTTTCTCCAATTTCACTTCGTTCCATTGGGGGGTTCCCCGTGTGGAGAGGATCGGAACATGGGGTATAAAGGATGGGGTTAAAATTTATGCCGAGCATAGCAAAAAAGATCTCAAAGTTTACCCAGCGTGAAATTGATTATCTTTTTCAACATGCTCGGCGTGTCATTAAAACCAAAGAATGTACCGTTTTACTAGCACCGCGTCAGGGCACATTCGGCAGAGTTTTGATTGTTGCATCACGCAAGGTGGGCAATGCCCCTCAACGCAATTTGGTTCGTCGAAGAATTAAATCAATTTTTTATGAAGAAAAATTATACGATCGCAATTTTGATTGTGTAGTTATCGCGTATGATAAAATAGTATCGCTTTCTTTTGATCAGCTCAAAAGTCTTATTCTTGGTGCCTACAGCAAGGTATCACAAGGTCATGAAAACGCCATTGCTTAATAAATTACTTATTTTTCTTATTACTGGCATGCGTCCATTATTTGGTATTGCACACTGTAAATACGCAGTCAGTTGTACAAAATTTGCTATCTGGCAGTTGGAAGAAAAGGGGTTGTGTGAGGCGGTCTGGGAAATTTGCAAACGTGTTGTATCATGTAATCCATTGTGGTAAAGATCTAGGGATTGCGAGTAAGATAATAATTGAGTGTGTTTGAATAATAGAGATCATCGTTCTTGAGCTCCAATCCTTCTGGTATATTATTTCTGACATTTCTGATCAGTTCGAACCAAGTAGCACGTGTTATCGGTTGCGGCAACATGGTTAAAATTGGATATACGTAATCTTGAAGCAATTTCATGTTTGCTGCGTTCCAATCCTTACTTTCATAAAAAAAAATTGCTTTAAATAATCTCCAAGTATCCGTATCTAGATGTGAAAGAAAAATAGCAATATTACGCATATTGCTCGGTGCGTAAACATTAGATGTATCAATAGAGGTAAAACCAAGTCCTTTCTGGAGAGTGTACACAAGATACCCAAGACTCAATGCGGCTATGAGGGCGGCATATGTTTTTTTATCTCTCAGGCCGCTTAAAAAACTACTAGTCCATTCCGATATATTTGGTGGCTGAGGTATATAACTGTATAATGTTTGAGCTCCACGATCAACACCTGTACGTGCCCAATCGAACCAGCTTGGTGGTTCAGAGGTAAAACTACCTCCTGGCAGCGTGAACCCTATACATAAAAGGATGGAAAATAGGATTTTTCTTTTCACTAAGTTGCCTTTTTTAATAAACAATTAACTCTGATTATTCAATTTGAATATATCAATAAAAAAGGCAAGAATTCAATGTTTCTTGTAAAAACTGGCGTAAATGTATCATTAAAGTCCCCTGTACCAACAATAAGTACAGGGGTACAGAATTTTATATGTAAACTATTTCTCTACAACAATTCCCCAGCCAATCTACTCAATTCACTACGTTCACTGGTTGGCAAGAACACAGAGCCAAAGAGTGGTTGTCCCTTGAATCGCTCACTTGCGACAACCAAACCGTTACTACTGAAATCTAAATATGGTGAATCAATCTGATATGGATCGCCGGTTAGGATAATTTTACTACCTTCACCGACACGAGTAACTAGGGTTTTAATTTCATGCGGTGTTAAATTTTGTGCTTCATCAATCAAAATTAATTGATAGGGGATGGTGCGACCACGCATGTATGTAATCGCTTCCATCGCAATTTTTCCTTGATGAATTAAATCAGTGAATGTGATGCCACCATGTTGTCTTTTATGTTTGTGAGGACCTTTTTTTGGTTTTTGTTGGCGATTATTATTTTCTTCACCTTCGTTGTTTTGTTGTAAACTTTGTGATTTGTTAATGGTGTGCATAATATATTGCATGTTATCATAAATAGGCATCATCCAACTATGTAATTTTTCTTCAACTGTTCCTGGTAAAAACCCAATATCGCGACCAAGTGGAACCACGGGACGTGAGATAATCATGCGATCATAATTTTTATTAACAAATAATAAGTGTAACCCAGCAAGTAGTGCCAAAAACGTTTTACCAGTACCAGCTGGACCAAACAAACAAACGAATTGAATGCTCGTATCAAGTAACAATTCAAGAGCCATTACTTGTTGTGGATTGCGTGCCTGTATTGGCCAATTGAAAACGGGATTACTGACTGGTCTAAATTTTTCATTGCCAAGATAACGAAAAATACGATTATTGTGTGGATTGTTATTACTTTCAGCCAGTACGAATTCGTTTTGCATAATGGCATTATCTTTGGCAAGTTGCGTCAATTGCGTAGGAAACTCACGCTTTAATTCTACTGCCGGCACCGAGATTTTAACCCACCCTTGATAAAATTCTTCTTCAGTAATGTGCTCTTTGGTATAATCTTCTGTTTTAAGGCCAAGAGCATCGGCTTTAACTCGTGCATTAAGATCTTTTGAGATGAATGTTACATCATATCCCTGTTGTTGCATGCTCAATGCTGTGAGTAGAATTTCATTGTCACCAACACTCATGACAAGCGGAGTTTTTTTTAATATGGTATCGTCATAAAAAAGAATCTGTAGGATGCCACCATCATCAATCGGAACCCCATCGCGCAGTGAACCTTCCGCACGTAATTGATCAAGATTTCTGATGACTTCTCGCGTATTACGCCCACGTTCAGTTCCTTCTCCTTTGAACTGATCAAGCTCTTCCAAGACAACTGCTGGTATTCCCACATGAGCACCGGTAAAACTAAACAGGGATTTAGGGTCATGTATTAAAACATTGGTGTCGAGGACAAAGATTTTTTTGTGTGTAGGCATCTTATCGTTCCTATACTTTTACCCCAATCTATACCGCGTTCCAATTGGGGACCCCCATGAGAGTGGGGATTTGTTACTACTACCTTTTTTATGGTGCCTTCATGTGACCTATCCTCCGAAAAGCTTCATGTAAGGAGGAAAAGAGGTGTAACATGAGGTTCAGTGTGAAGCGTAACATAGTGGTATAGCTGAAGCAATGAACGATGATAATGCATAACAATAGTCTCGTGGGATTGTTTTTTTTGAAAATATGTTTATGATGTTAGATAGGATCTTTGTGGTTTTTATTATACCAATAGGATAGAAATGTATCCGTTGCTTTTAATTTTTAACATCTGCTCAACCTTTCCCTTCATTTGTTTGCCGTGCACTATCTGCGGGTAAGCAAATATTCTTTTTTTGTTTATCCGCCTTTTTCACAATTTCCATATTTTTTACGACGACTAGGCGTACTTTTTTGAATGTACGTTTATAATTATATTGATTTAAAAAAATAAGATATTTCATTGTAAGGAACATTAAATGAAAGAAAAAGATTTATCTGTATTACGTCACTCTGCTGCCCATTTACTTGCACAAGCGGTAAAGCAATTATTTCCTAACACAATTCTTACTATTGGACCAGCAACAAAAGAGGGATTTTTTTATGATTGTCTTCCTGAACGGAACTTTAAAGATGAAGATTTAGTTCGCATTGAAGAACGAATGCACGAATTGTCTCGTCAAAATATTCCGCTCACTCATAGGCAGATTCCCAAAGAAGTTGCGCGCGAACTCTACAAAAATAATCCATTCAAACTCGAATTGATTAATGATATTCCCGGTGATACTGTGGGCCTTGCTGAGCAGGGTGAGTTTTACGATTTATGTCGCGGTGGACACGTTGCTTCAACTGGTGACATAAAATATTTCAAGTTATTGCACATTTCCGGTTCGTATTGGCGTGCTGACAAAAATAATACTCCACTACAACGAATAACTGGCACAGCATTTTTTACGCAAGAAGATCTGGATGCATTTATCAAATTACGTGAAGATGCAATTCAATTTGATCATCGTAGATTAGGAAAAGAATTGGATCTCTTTTCATTCCATGATGAAGGTGTTGGTTTTCCATTCTTTCATCCACGTGGCATGATTGTTTTGAACGCGTTAATTGCTCATTTACGTAAGTTGCTGCGAAAGGCAAAGTACCAGGAAATTGCTACACCAACAATGTTGAGTGATGAATTGTGGCGACGATCAGGACATTATCAACATTATAAAGATAATATGTATTTTTCCGTGATCGATGATCGTTCATATGCACTGAAACCGATGAATTGTCCCGGTTCTATTTTAGTATACAAAAACAGTCCTCATTCATATCGCGAGTTACCATTGCGTTTAGCTGAACTTGGTCATGTGCATCGGCATGAACTTTCTGGTGTGCTGAGTGGTCTTTTTAGAGTGCGTGCATTTACGCAAGATGATGCGCATATTTTTTGCACAAAAGATCAAATAGAACAGGAAGTAACTGATTTCATTGCGCTTGTTGATGAAGTATTACGACCATTTGGGTTTAGTAATATCACTATTGGTGTTTCAACTCGTCCAGAAAAAGCAATGGGAAGTGATGAGTTGTGGGAAGTTGCAACAAAAGCGCTTGAAAGTGCGCTCAACAAAGCTGGAAAATCGTACACAATTTATGAAGGCGAAGGCGCATTCTATGGACCTAAAATTGAATTTGGTATTGAAGATTCAATGAAGCGTGTGTGGCAGTGCGGTACCATGCAAATTGATTTCTTTCAGCCGGAAAATTTTGATTTAAGTTACATTTCTCACGAAGGTGTTAAAGAACGTCCAGTGATGTTGCATCGCGCAATTTATGGTTCCTTTGAACGGTTCTTTGGAATTCTTTTAGAACACTTTAAAGGTAAACTTCCGTTTTGGTTATCGCCCGTGCAAGTCAAAATTTTAACAATTACTGATGAACAAAAGGAATATGCGCAACAGGTCGCAGATGCTTTATTTGACGCTGATGTACGCGTTGAAATTGATGAATCATCTGATCAAATTTCTGGCCAAATCAAACGTGCACAACTTGAACGTGTGCCATGGATGTTAGTGCTGGGCAAAAAAGAGATGGAAAATAGAACAATCACATTACGTGATTTGGATGGCAAGCAGGAGTTTGGTTTGAAGTTAGAGGATGTGCTTGCAAAGGCGAAGGCCGAAAATAATTAAGGTATTGATTAAGGTAAATTTCATGAATAAGAATATATTTTTTTTACTAGGAATGATCAGTATTCCCGTTTTTAGTATGGATCAACCACAAGAAGATGTGAGGAGTTTATGGCTACCACGAGAGCTTATACCAAAAATGCTTGAGGATATTTATAGTGAACAATATTGTCATCTTCCACAGATGGATTTCGACAAATATTGTAGTGTATTGGCACAAGTTAATAAAGCACTATCCGAAGATGTTCCTTATCAATTTATACGTTTAACTTGGAATAGGAATTTTCATAGTCCTTTGTCTCACATCGTCGACAGACGTTTTTGTAATCCGCAACGAAAAGACCAATGTTTAATTATTGCAAAAAAACTTTTGCAAAATGACTTTAGTCCTAATTATCAATGGCATCACCAAGCGCTGACTCCTTTCCAAGCAGCGGCTAGGCAGAAAGATATAGAGATTGTTCAATTATTTTTGGAACATGGTGGAGATCCTTTTAAAACAACTAACCATTGGATTCCACAAGGACCAGTTTTAGAGTTGAATGCTTTTCATTATGCGAATGATGATTTGACTGAAGCTAGCCAGCTCAATACACAACCATCTGGGTGGCTTACAAACATGTGGAATGAGGTACAAAGAGAAAAAGCTCAAAACGCGCATGTTAGCGGTGTTTTGTTACTCCAACTTGAGGACACAATGGAAGTAGAGGACAAATAGAGCATTTTGGAGAAATGGGGACACAAATATTTTGTCCCCACATCACCATTAATGAATTAAATTGGGACCAATATTTTTTTGGCAGCAGCTGTTTCAGCTGCTGTTCTGTTTCTTCAACAGTTTTTGATTTGACTAAACCTAACCGGTTAGAAACACGATGGACGTGTGTATCAACGCAGATTGCTGGAATACCAAATCCTTGGCTGAGTACTAAAGCAGTGGTTTTTGGACCAACTCCGGGAAGTTCCAAAAGTTCTTCCTGTGTGTTTGGCACTTGACCAGCATACCTTTTAAGCAAAATAGCGCACAGCGCGCGTAACTGTTTTGTTTTTTGGCGATAAAAACCGGTGGGATAAATACAAGTTTCGATGTCTTTTGTAGACATTGAGAGTAGTTCTTGAGGGGATTGGACATGTGTAAACAAACGTTGGGATGCTGCTAAAGAAACAGCATCCCTGGTCCGTAAACTCAAAATACAGCTGACAAGAACAAGAAATGGGTCACGACCATATTGTTTTACAATAGTCGTTGCGGCAGGCTCAACCATTCCTTTTGTTGCAGATTGCAATATTAAAATAATTGCGCGTGCCCGTTCTTTCAAATTCTGTGACTTTTGTGCCACATCACTATCCTTATTTCTTGCCCGGAGCTTGGTATAGCATGAATTTTATGCTAGGATGGGAATATAGTTAGCTCATAGGTGGGCCATCGCCGAGAAGACCTACCAATAAAAGTGAAGTTACCACGAGTAATTGTCTGTGGTAAGATATTATTGATGAAATAATATTGCAGTAGCTTTTCATAAATACTCCAAATGGATTTAATTGTTGGGTTAACACAAAAGAGTATAATCGACACCTATTAAAATCACAATATAATTATGTTT
>Ga0075430_100005055_pt1 | contig 11103 bp, 11 predicted proteins | sample RhiMetdeltSRZDD4_FD_75294 | JGI IMG/M metagenome (GOLD analysis project Ga0075430, IMG submission 75294) | Populus rhizosphere microbial communities from Tennessee, USA - Rhizosphere MetaG P. deltoides SRZDD4 | ecosystem: Host-associated > Plants > Roots > Rhizosphere > Soil | place: USA... | reverse complement strand
GCTCGTCGTCGGGGATCATCAGACAATCGGCGATTCGCTCGTGGCGCTCGGTCTTGGTGAGCCGCAGCTGTTGCCGGTGGAAATGTAAATAGTAGGCAGTAGGCAGTAGGCAGTAGGCAGAGGGCACGCCGACCCTCAGCAAGCCACTGCCTACTGCCTACTGCCCACTGCCTACTACTAGAGGTTCTTGCGCAGAAACTGCGTCAGGACATATCCGTCCAGGAACTTGAACGGCGCCGACCCGGTGCTGTAGTGCCCGCAGGGAAGCACCGTGACCTGATGCGGCAGATCCCGCTGCCGGAATTCATCAACGAGCTCACGCGACAGATCTACCGGAAAGGTGAGGTCATAGCGCGCGTACACGAGGAGCGTGCGCGCGTGACGAACTCGGTCGAAGTATGACGATGGGCTGATCGGACGCCACAAATTCTGCAGGCGTTCCAGGTCGATGTGTCCGTCGAGTCCTTGACGAACGTGGCGCGTTGAAATTCCGCGCCATACAACGTCCGCAAATCGAGGAGACACGTGATTGAGCGCCTGAGCGCGTATGCGAGGTTCGTGTGCGGTGGTCAACATGGCCAGGCACGACCCCAGGCTGGTCCCGAGAATGCCGATGCGCTCGAAGCCCTGCTCCGCCAGCCACGCGATTGCGCGCCGCGCATCGAGCACCGCCTGTCGGCACACCTGGATCGTGCGGCCGATATTTGCGCTCACGATGTAGTCGGCCCGTGTCAGCTCGGGCGGCATTCGAACGTCGTGATACGGCAAGCTCATGCGAAGCGCCGACACCCCGACCCGCGCCAGCGCTCGCGCGAGCCCCACGTGCCCTTCCGAGTCGGAATTCCACTGCGGTAGAACCAGCACCGCACGCCCCCGGGACGCCCGGCGGCCCGGAGGCGCCTCGACTGCCGCAGGAAACCACCGGGCATGGACGGTGTTGTTCTCAGCATGCGGCGTCACCAGCGCGCTCGAAAACCGCAAGGTGCCGGCTTCACCCCGTGCGCGTTGATCGGGCGTGGCCTCCGTAAAGCGGTAATCGTGCGCCGGCGGGGCTTCGAAAAACGCGGCGGTATCACGCATCACCTCGTCGACCCAATGGCGGAGCCGATCTGCCGACGCCTGGTTCCCGTTCGGCGGAATCCAGTCGAGGCCCCATTCGAATGGTCGAATGACGCGATTAGTGGTCAATGCCACGAGCCGGCGTTCCCACGCGTGAAAAAGCCTCGAGATCACGGCCTCAACAGTACTTCGGTCCGCGGGTTGCAGGTTGAATTGCCATGATCGAACACCCACGACGGCCTGACGTGCCGCGGCCGCCTCGTTCGCCCGACGTTATCGACGTCCCGCCCCCCGATATCAACCCGGCGCCGCCGCCCGACGTGCCGCCACAACCGTTGCCGGAGCAGCCGGAGCCTCAACGCGATCTGCCCGGACCGAGATAACCCTCGAGCGTCTCGGCGACATCAAGAAGTGTCCGCGTACCCAGACGAGCGCCGACAACCTGAGCGCCGATCGGCATACCGTCGACTGTTTGACCGCACGGCAGGGTGACGGCAGGGTGCCCCGTGATGTTGAAGAGTTGGGTCAAGCGCAGCATGACACTTCGAACGGACTCCTTGGTTCCCCCAATCTGGACGGTTTCGGCACCGAGCCTGGGAGCGGGGATAGGTAGGGTGGGCAACAAAAGGGCGTCACACTCGTCCAGCGCGCGATCGACCTCTGCTTGCAGGACCTCGCGGCCACGCAATGCGCGAAGGTAGTCCTCGCCGAGGATGTAACGTCCCATTTCGAGGCGCAGACGCACGTTCACCGTGTAGTCGTCTGGACGACTGTCGAGCGCGGGCGCGTGATAGGCGGCAGCTTCCGATAGCGCAATGTGCACGTAGACCGCCTGGATGTCCTCCGCGTGCGGAATCGCCGTGTCGCAAAGCTCCACGCCCGCGTTCTGCAGCCGCCTACATGCGCTCTCGAAGGATGACGCCACCTCGGCATCGAGCAGCCTCGTGAAATATCCGCGCAGCACGCCCAATCGAATTGCACGCGTTCGACCTGTGCCCGCGGCCGGACGAACCGGTTCGCCGCCGAGCACGTCGTAAAGAATCCTCGCATCGCCGACCGAGCGACAAAGTGGACCAACATGATCCAACGTCGCGCTCAGCGGGACGACGCCGTCGGTTGGAATCTCGCCGAACGACGGCTTCAAGCCGACTAAGCCGCAAAGCGATGCCGGTATGCGCACCGATCCCCCCGTGTCGGTACCGATCGACGCGTATGCCATGCCCGCAGCGACTGCCGCCGCAGACCCGCCGGACGATCCGCCCGGCGACCGATTTTCATCGAGCGGATGACGAGCCGGTCCGAACGCCGAATCCTCATTGGTGGTGCCCAGAGCGAACTCGTGCAGGTTGTTCTTGCCGACCAGCACGGCGCCCGCCTCGCGAAGCCGCCGTACGACCGTGGAGTCGGTCTCCGCCAGATGGCCTGCCCGTACCCTGGATGCGGCCGTGGTCGGCACGCCGGCAATGTCAATGATGTCCTTGATCGAAATGGGAATACCGTGAAGCGGTCCACGGTAGCGTCCAGCGTCTATTTCGGCATCGGCCTGGCGTGCTTGTGCGCGCGCTGCGTCGGCAAGCACCGTGATGAATGCATTGAGTGCCGAATTCCTGGGTTCGATGGTTGCAAGGCACTGATCCGTGATGCGCGACGCGGTCTGCTTGCGTGTTTCGAGCGCCCGCGCGAGCTCCGCGATCGTGCGCGGCTCAGCCAGCATCCCGGGTGGGTGGGCGATCGGCGACGCCGCTCGCGTCCGGGTTCCAGTCGGCGGTGCGCAGCGCCGATGTGGCGCGCGCGAGCGCTTCCAGCATAGGACGCAGCGCGGGGAGTCCACGGCGCTCCGCGTCCTGAATGGCGTTATCAAGCCAGGTCTTGATGGTCACGAGGATAGTTACAGATTACATCGATGATCGATGAATGATGATGTGTCAATCGATACCATGTAACCATTAATGCATCGATGCATCAATGGACAGATGGATCCATCGATTGTCAGATCATCGATCATCGATCGTTCGATTCAGAATAACCCTATGCGGCGGACGAAGATCGTAGCGACGATCGGGCCGGCAACGAGCAGCGAAGCCGCCATCAACGCGCTCGTCGGGGCCGGCGTGGATGTGTTCCGCCTCAACTTTTCGCACGGAACGCGCGAGAGCCACGGGCAGGCCATTGCACATGTCCGCGCCGCGGCCGCCAGGCAGGCGCGAATTGTCGGCGTACTGCAGGACCTTGCCGGTCCGAAGATCCGAACTGGTCCACTGAAGCAACGTGCGCCGATCGTCCTCCAGACAGGGGACGAGCTCCACATCGCGGTGGGCGACGAACCAGGCGAGCCGGGCCGCATCTCGACGGCTTACGCCGAACTGCCGCGCATCGTCAGTCCCGGAGGCACCCTGCTGCTCGATGACGGCCGGATTCAGTTGCGCGTCGAGGAGGTGCGCGGAAGTGACATTCGCACGCGGGTAGTCGATGGCGGCGAGCTGGGCGAGTCCAAGGGCATCAATGTACCCGGTGTGCATCTGCCCTCGACTGGGCTTACCCCCAAAGACGTCGAGGACCTGAGGTTTGGAATTGCCGCAGGCGTCGACTTTGTCGGGCTCAGCTTCGTGCAGTCTGCTGCCGATGTACGGCAGGCTCGCGAAAGGTTGCGCGCTGCGGACGCGGAGCATATTTCGCTCGTCGCGAAGCTCGAAAGGCCCGACGCGGTCGCGCACATCGAGGAAATCGTCACCGAATCGGACGCGGTCATGATCGCGCGCGGCGACCTCGGGCTGGAACTGCCGCTCGAGCGCGTGCCCCGCGTGCAGAAGGTGGGGATCCGGACGGCGCGGGCGCTCGGGGTGCCTGCGATTGTCGCCACGCAGGTGCTCGAGTCGATGCGCACCGAACCACGCCCGACGCGCGCCGAAGTCAGCGATGCGGCAAATGCAGTCAGTGAGGGCGCCGACGCGATCATGCTGGCGGGCGAGACGGCGATCGGTCTCTATCCGATCCGGGCGGTCCAGACGCTCGACGCCATCATTGGCGACGCTGAGACGATGCCTGTTTCAGAGGTCGTCGCTCTTCGAAGTGATCGACTGCTCAGCGGCCACGGGCGCGCGATCTGCGAAGCAGCCGTCACGCTGGCAGCCCGCGGCGATGCGATGGCGATTGTGGCGATCACGCGGCACGGAAAAACCGCGCGGCTCCTGTCGGCGCTCCGCCCTCGCGCGCCGATTTTCGCAGCGACAGACGCCCCTGAGGTCGCGCGCAGCCTGACTCTGGCGTGGGGAGTCGTCCCGGAGGTAGCCGATCTGACGGGAGATGTAACCGACGCAGCGAACCGGATCGGTCAGATGCTCGTTGACCGCGGTGCGATTCCCCACGGTTCGGTGATTGTCCTCGTGAGCATTACGCCCGATCTGGCGCGTGGACCATCCAACTTCCTGAAGATTCAGCGGGTGTGAGTTTGAAACGATCTTCTCAAGTCTACCTTGCTTCCAGGTAGCTCTTCAGCGCGCCGAGCGCCAGCACCCAGCCGTTCGACATGATGTCGTAATACCGCGCCCAGCGCTCGCTCTTCTTGTCGTATCCGGACTGACGCACCTGGAGCAACGTGGCGTCGCCCTCGCGTGTGCACTTTGCTGCGAGGGCCATCGGACCTATCGGATCTCCCTCAGGGGGATGCCAGTAGAGATCAGCCACGAAAAACTCACGTCCCGGCACGAACTCCACGACGGTTCCGTGCAGCGCGCCGCCGAGCCGCCCGAGCAGATCGTCGCGCGATCTCGTCGATTCCCACTCGAGCGCAAAACTCCCGAGCGGCCGCGGTGTGCAGACCGAGCGCGAGACCTGCCACCACGCGCGCAGCGCGTCGGCGTCGAAAAACGCGTCGAGGATGGCGGCAGGCGGGGCGTTGATAGCGAGGCGGTGCCCGCACTCTCTCATGGCTCTGGCTTGGCGAACGCCGTATTGTCCCTCGATAATCGCGGAATGCAGCCGCTTGCGTACCTGAATCCGGAATTCCTCGAAAGTGAAGAAGCGCGTCCGTTGAGGATCCTGGCGGAATATCTGGAACCGCTCAGCCGGTTCAAGGCGCAGAACATCCAGGACACCGTCGTGTTCTTTGGTTCTGCGCGCATCCACAGCCGCGAGCGGGCCGAACAGGCGCTCGAGCGACTGATACATCGGATGTCGAGCGGGAGAGCCGATTCCGACGACCGCCTGCTGCGCGGCCGCAAGGCGCTCGCGTGGTCGCGCTATTACGAAGAAGCGCGGGAGCTCGCCAAGCTGCTCACGCTGTGGTCGGTCTCGCTCGGGTCAACGCACCATCGCTTTGTGGTGACCTCCGGCGGCGGCTCCGGAATCATGGAGGCGGCCAACCGCGGGGCGATGGAAGCCGGCGGCAAGACCATGGGCTTCAACATCAAGCTGCCGTTCGAGCAGGGCGCCAATCGATACATCACCGAGGGTCTTCACTTCGAGTTCCATTATTTCTTCATGCGGAAGTTCTGGTTTGCGTACCTTGCCAAGGCGCTGATCATCTTTCCCGGTGGGTTCGGGACGCTGGATGAGATGTTCGAGATTCTCACGCTCGTGCAGACCGAAAAGCTGTTGAAGCCGATCCAGGTCATCCTTTACGGCAGCGAGTACTGGAATGAGATTCTCAATCTCCAGCCGCTCGTCGAGTGGGGTGCAATCGCTCCGCAGGACATCAACCTGCTTCAGCGTGCAGACACCCCGGAGGACGCGTTTGCGTTGCTCAAGGCGCACCTCTCCGAGCACCATCTGGCGCCAGCCACGGCCCAGGAAATGAAGGCGCCTGGAATCGCGAAGACGAGATCGTAGGACGCCGCGCCCTACTCTCGATACAGGAGAAACTGCTCTCGAAGCTCCCTGAACGCTGCCTCATCCGGGCGCCAGCTCTCAGCAATCTCGGCAAGGCTCACGTCCGATTCAATCTGGGTCCTGAGGAGATCGGAGCCCGCAAGAATATCGATCGGCAGCTTTTCCTTCTCGTATTCGTACGGCGGTTGGCGCCACGCAAACTTCGATCGATCGAACCGTCGAAATGTCTGGATGAGTGCCACGCCCGTGATGACGGGGCGAAACGTCGAACGGTCGGTCACATGAATCTGGCAGCCGCCACAGGTCCGTTGGGCATGCTTCTGAAACGTCGGCTCGAAGACGGCCGGTCGGAAATACACGCCCGGCAGCTCCAGCGCATTCATCGCTTCAGCAAACCGGTCGGCATTGATCCACGGCGCTCCCACCAGCTCGAACGGCCGTGTCGTTCCCCTGCCCTCTGACAGATTCGTTCCCTCGAACAGCACGGTTCCCGGATAAACCACAGCGGTGTCCAGTGTCGGCATGTTGGGGGACGGCATCACCCACGGCAGTCCAGTGTCGTCCGCGTACATGGATCGGTGCCATCGTTCGATGCTGGCAATCTCGAGCGGCGCTCCGATGGCGAAATGCTCGTTGAAGAAAGATGCGAGCTCGCCGATCGTCATTCCGTGGCGCATCGGGATTGGAAACTGGCCGACGAATGACTCGAAGCCGGCCACGAGGCACGCACCTTCGACCTCGGCCCCGCCAATCGGGTTCGGCCGGTCGCACACGATGACCGGGATACGGTTACGGGCGGCCGCGCGCAGGCAATTGGCCATCGTGTAGATGTACGTGTAGATCCGCGCGCCGATGTCCTGCAGATCGATCACAAGCGTGTCGATACCTCGAAGCATCTCGAGCGTGGGCTCGCGCGTTTCGCTGTAAAGGGAATACACCGGCACCCTCCGCGCCTCATCTCGTTGGTGCGGCGTTTCGACCATGTTGTCCTGGACATCGGACCGGAACCCGTGCTGCGGCCCGAAGATGCCGGCGAGCGTGACCCCTTCGGTCTCCACAAGCCGATCGATTACATGGCGAAACGGGTGATCGACCGATGCGTGGTTGCAGACGATGCCGACATGAGCGCCTTGAAGGCGGTCGGAGGCGAGGAGCACATCGGACCCGAGGCGTACCGCGGCATCACCGGTGGGAGGCATGGGTTCATTATGACCGCCGCGCGGTTTCGTATATCATCCGCGGACACATCAAAATGTTTCAGCCTTGTCCGGCCCCGCGGCGGCTGTGTGCCGCTTTGTTTCTGGTTTGCCTGTTCCCCTGTGTGGCCTCGGCCCAGGAAAACAGGCTGAAGGTTCCGACGATCGCTGCGAGCGTTGCCGCCGCGGCCGATTGGGCGTCGACCTACCACGCATTGAAGTACTACCAGGTCCGTGAAACCAACCCGCTGCTTCGGTCGCTCGACGGATCACCAGGATCGCTCATCACCGTGGGCGGTCTCATCGATGTGGGCGCCTTCAGCGTGTGGAATGTGACGGTCGGCCGCAAGCACGAACGCGTCGCAATGGCCGGACTGTGGGCGATGGCGGCTTTTCGAACGTATTTGACGATTCACAACATCCGGAACACGCAGCGCGCCGAAAGGCGCTAGGGCTAGCAGGGCGGGCCTTTACGGCCTGCCAGGCGCGGCCTAAAGCCGCGGCCTACCTACGTGAGTTAGGAAACCGGTTATAGAATGACGCCCAGTTTGAAGGCTGACGGCAATGGCGCGCGTCCTGTTGCGACGCTGTGGCGGCTTACGTGGAAGGGCGACCTTCTGTCTTGTTCCGTCTACCGCGACGGCGAAGGTCTCGAGCTGCGGCTGGAATCGCCGGCGGCCGTCATTCTTGCTGAACCATTCGAGCTTCAGCCCCGAGCGCTCGCCAAGACACAGTCGCTTCGTGAATCCCTGAAGCGACGAGGGTGGCAGGAGCTCCCCAACTGACCGGGGCCTCGCCCTAGGCCTCAGGGCTGATCAACGCCCAACGCCCAAAGCCTAAAGCCCAAAGCCCAGCATCACACTGTCGCCAGATACTGGTGAATCATGCTGACGGTTGCCGATCCCTCGCCCACGGCGGCGGCCACACGCTTGCTGGAGCCGCGGCGGGCGTCCCCTGCGGCAAAGATTCCCGGCACGCTGGTTTCGAACAGAAACGGATCGCGTTCGACGGTCCAGGATTTCGGCCAATGACCGTCCACAAGGAGATCGCGGCCCGTCATGATGAAGCCCTGCGCGTCGCGCTCGACGAGGTCGGAAACCATCTCCGTCCGAGGCGACGAGCCGATGAACACGAACATCGCATCGCCATCGACTTCGCGCGCCGCGTTCGTCTCGACGTCAGTGAGCGTAATGTGCTCCAGGCGGCCGCTACCGCTCACCGAAGACACGACGGTTCCCACGAGGACGTCTATGTTCGCGGTCTCCGAAATGCGATCGATTAGGTACTGCGACATGGTGTCGAGCTTCGGCGGGCGTACGACGACGGTTACTTGCCGCGCGTACCGCGAGAAGAACATTGCGCCCTGGCCTGCCGAGTTGCCGCCTCCGATCACGAAAACGTGCTTGTCGCGATACATTGCGGCTTCGCTCAGCGCGGCGCCGTAATACACGCCGACGCCGACCAGCTCGGCTACGCCGGGCGCCTCGAGCCGCCGGACCTCCATACCCGAAGCGATGAGTACTGCCTTGCAGTTCAGCTCGGACTCATCGGAGAGGACGACAATCCGGTAGGGGTCGTTGCGGCGTATGCAGGTGACGTCCTGTGCCGATACGATTTCGGCTCCGAACCGCTTGGCTTGATCGGTGGCTCGACGTGCGAGATCCGAGCCCGAGATCCCGCTTGGAAACCCCAGATAATTCTCAATCCGCGAGCTGGTGCCGGCCTGTCCACCGGTCGCATCGCGTTCGACGAGGATTGTCCGCAACCCTTCTGAGGCGGCATACACGGCCGCCGCAAGCCCGGCCGGACCGCCGCCCACCACGACAACGTCATAGAAAGGATGCTGCGCGCGCGTCTGCATCCCAAGCCTCTCGGCAAGCTGACGATGCGTCGGCTGCACCATCGTCGTGCCGTCTTGAAACATGACGAACGGCAGCCGCGACATGCCGTCGGCCGTCGATTGAACGAGCTCGCGCGTGGATGCGTCGGTATCGAGATCGACCCACTGATATGGAATCAGGTTGCGCGAGAGGAAGTCCTTCACCGAATAGCTGGACGCCGACAGGGCCGTGCCTGCGACACGGATGCCCTCAAAGGGCGGACGTGTTCGCGCCATCCACTCGGCCAGCAGATCGTCGAGCACCGGATACAGGCGTTGCTCGGGTGGCTCCCACGGCTTGAGCAGATAGTGGTCCAGTCCGATTTTATTGATCGCCGTGATTGCCACTTCCGTATCGGCGTATGCGGTCAGCAGCACGCGTCGGGCATCCGGATAGAGCTTGAGGGCTTCGATCAGAAACTGCGTGCCCGTCATTCCGGGCATCCGCTCGTCGACGAGGAACAGCGCAATGGGGGCGCCACGCTGTTTCAGGAGTCGGACCGCATCGAGCGCCTGTGCGCCCGATGCGGCCTTCATGATGCGGTATTCGGCGTGGAAATGATGGCGAAGGTCGCGCTCGATCGCATTCAGTACTTCGGGTTCATCGTCAATCGCCAGGATGATTGGTTTCGCCATAGGATTGTGTGTGTTCGCGGCCGGATCGAACGCCGGTCATGCCGTTGTTTCAGATGCAACCGGAAGACTCACGCGAAACTCGGTCCGTCCCGGTTGCGATACAACGTCGATATCCCCCTCGTTTCTTTGGATGAGTCGGCGCGTGGTGTCGAGGCCGAGACCGGTTCCCTGCCCGACGGGCTTGGTTGTGAAGAACGGGTCGAAAATCCGCTCGCGGTCGGCCGGCAGAATTCCCGGACCGTCATCCACCACCCGCACCACGACGAACTGCAGCTCACGTCGAGCGGAGATCTCGACATGCCCGGCTTCGGGCGCCGCGTCGATCGCATTGTCGATCAGGTTGGTCCAGACCTGGTTGAGATCGCTGCCAATTGCGCGTACGTGCGGAAGCGTCTCATCGATTTTGATCGTGACGCCGATCGATTTCTTGCGGGCTTTGTGTAGCAACAAAGCCACGGAGTCACGCAGCCCCTGGGGAAGGTCGATCGCTTCGGGCATTTGCCGGCGATCCATAAACGTGGAGCGCTTTATGGCACCCACGAGATCGTGCACGCGCGCAGCGGCTTTCTCGATGTCGGAGGCCAGAGTGCGCAAGGAGCACCCGATGGCGATCCACCGGATCGCGGTGTCCAGGTCGGGTCCCTGCACAGCCGACGCGAGTGTGTCGAGCGCCTCGATCGTTGTACCCGTGTCCAGAAGCGATGCAGCGGCATCGGGGTTCGCACCGTGCGCTTCGAGCCACGCGGTGAGTGCCTCTTCGCGGTCGGCACGCTCGATTGGCGCCAGCGCCGAGGGGAGCGCAGCGTTGCACCCGATGCGGACACGATCGATGGCTTCGAACTGTGCCTGTGTGAGTCGTGCAGCGCCGATCGCGCGTGAAGTGCTTTCCGCCGTTTCGAGCGTCTCCGTTAGCAACTTTGCGCTGCGCGCGATGGCCGATGCCGGATTGTTGAGCTCGTGTGCCAACCCCGCCGACATGCGTCCGAGCGTCACCATCTTCTCGTCGATCAGTTCGCTCGATTTGAAAGTGCGCGCCCGGTCGAGCATTACATGGACGAGTGCGGCGGTAATCGTCGGACACTCCCGCGTCAGTTCAGGAAAGTGAACGCGGTCTACGACGAACACGTCCGTCGGTTCGCCCATTATGGTGTCGCCGGGTGCCGCCGACATACGCGAGTAGGGCAGCAGGCCAGTGACATCACCTCCGCGCCACTCATCTACCTTGCGCGGACCGAGACCCCTGTCGACCCAGATTGCGAGATACCCGGAAAGCAGCACGTACAACGCCTCGATTGGGTCACCTTTGCGCCACACCTGCTTGCCCGGATCGTAATGCTGTCTGTAGCCGTGAGCGGCGAGCCACTCGAGCTCTTCGCGCGGCGCGCCGCCGATGGTGCGATGTTGCGCGAGCAGCGCCACGACGTCGGGGTCGCTCATGATTCAGGCATTCTACGTGAGCTATGCTCAGGGATTGGAATGCGTAGTTGTGAGTTGTGAGTTGTGAGT
>Ga0075430_100005053_pt1 | contig 11104 bp, 6 predicted proteins | sample RhiMetdeltSRZDD4_FD_75294 | JGI IMG/M metagenome (GOLD analysis project Ga0075430, IMG submission 75294) | Populus rhizosphere microbial communities from Tennessee, USA - Rhizosphere MetaG P. deltoides SRZDD4 | ecosystem: Host-associated > Plants > Roots > Rhizosphere > Soil | place: USA... | reverse complement strand
TGATCCTCGGCATCGATCCAGAACACGGCCACCGTCGGCACGCCGTGTTCGGTGCGAACCTGCTCCGCGAGGCGGATCGCCGTCAGGGCTTTGAGGAGTGTGAAGAGGGGACCGCCGAAGACGCCGGCCTGCTGGCCCGTCAGGACGGCGACCGTGCGCGAGTCGCGCAAGGTCTGGAGCGCGGCACGCGACGCGGCCGGCGCTTGACGATGTTCCTGCTGAGCCGCGACGACATCCACGACGCGATCGCGCGCGCTCGCGGCGCCCTGCGCGCGTACAATCGCAGCGCGCCAGGCGTCGGACGAGTGCGGATCACCGGCAAAGAAGTCGTCGAGGCGCTCGTAAGCGAAGGCGTAGTCAGCCGCGAGGGGTTTAATCCAGGGGAAACGCCGGATATCAACCGGAAGGGAGGCGGTCGTCGCCAGAACAGGCTGCGGGATCACCGGCGCCTACTGTCGCAGACGGTCGCGCGCACTGTCAAGGCGCGCAGGCGGCATGTGTGACGGGAAAACCCGCGTGAATAATTAATCAAGATCGTGAATAATCATACAGGCTGGCTCGAGACATGCGCGTGTCGCGCATGAGAGCGACGCTGGAGGGTTTGAAAGCGGATGAACGCGATTCTCGCGCTCGAAGATGGCACGTGGTACCGCGGTGTGGCGACGGGTGCGCCGGGCGAGGCGCACGGCGAGGTGGTGTTCAACACCAGCATGACGGGATATCAGGAAATTCTCACGGATCCGTCCTATGCCGGTCAGATCGTCACGATGACCGCGCCCCAGATCGGCAACTACGGTGTGGCTCCCGGTGACGCTGAATCCCGAGCGCCCCGTGCGGCGGGCTTCATCATGCGGGAGGCATCCCCGGTGGCCAGCAACTGGCGGTCGGATTCGACGCTCCGCGATTACCTCGTCAAGCACGGCATCGTCGCCATCGGCGACATTGACACCCGCGCGCTGACGCGGACGCTTCGATCGAGCGGCGTCATGCGCGGCATCATTGCCACCGGCCAGGTGGACCCGGCGGCGCTCGTCGAGCGCGCCCGAGGCATTCCCAGCATGGAGGGGTCCGATCTCGTGAAGGTCGTGACCTGCGAGCGCGCGTACGAATGGCGGGATCAGGCCGCTGCGTCCGGCGAGGCAGAACAACTCGAGTTTGGAATTACGCCCCAGCGGACCTCCTCCAGGCGGCTCCGCGTGGCCGCGTACGACTTCGGCATCAAGTGGAACATCCTCCGGCGGCTCGATGCCTACGGATGTGATGTCCACGTGTTCCCGGCAACCGCCCCCGCGTCGGACCTGCTGGCCATCAATCCCGACGGCCTCTTTCTGAGCAATGGCCCCGGGGATCCCGCGGCGTTGCCTTACGCGATCGAAAACGTGCGGAACCTCGTTGAAGCCGACCGGCCGACGTTCGGTATCTGTCTCGGTCACCAGATTCTCGGCCTGGCGCTTGGCGGCCGCACGTTCAAGCTGAAGTTCGGACACCGCGGTGGGAACCATCCGGTGAAAGACCTCTCATCGGGCGCGGTCGAGATCACCGCACAGAACCATGGCTTTGCCGTCGATCCCGACTCGCTCCCGTCGCACGTGAAGGTCACCCATCTCAATCTCTACGACGGGACGGTTGAAGGCTTCAAGCACACGGGCAAGCCGATCTTCTCGGTGCAGTATCACCCCGAAGCGTCACCAGGCCCGCACGACGCCGACTATCTCTTTCGCCAGTTTCTCGACTCGATGGAACCTCGTTAGTGGTCACGCCTCATGCCCAAACGTACTGATATCACCCGGGTCCTCGTCATTGGCTCCGGGCCGATCGTCATCGGTCAGGCCTGCGAATTCGACTATTCCGGCACGCAGGCGTGCAAGGCGTTGCGGGCCGAAGGGCTCGAGGTGGTGCTGGTCAACAGCAACCCAGCGACGATCATGACGGACCCGGAGATGGCCGACCGCACCTACGTCGAGCCGCTCACGCCCGAAATTCTCGAAGCCATCATCGCGAAGGAGCGCCCCGACGCGGTGCTTCCCACTGTCGGCGGTCAGACGGCGCTCAACCTGGCGGTGGCGCTCGCCGAGCGAGGCACGCTGGAGAAGTACGGCGTCAAGCTGATTGGCGCCTCGATCGAGGCCATCAAGGTTGCCGAGGACCGGCTGCTCTTCCGCGATGCGATGCGCGAGATTGGCGTCGAGGTGCCGCGAAGCGGTGTGGCGAGATCCCTCGACGAAGCGCTTGTCCTGGTCGAGGATACCGGATTCCCTGCGATTATCCGGCCTTCGTTCACGATGGGCGGTGTCGGCGGCGGCATCGCCTACAACATCGACGAGTTCCGGGAGCTGGCCAGCCGGGGCGTGGACTTGAGCCCGGTGCACGAGATTCTCGTCGAGGAATCGGTGATCGGCTGGAAGGAATTCGAGCTCGAAGTGATGCGCGACGTCGCGGACAACTTCGTCGTCATCTGCTCGATCGAAAACATCGACGCGATGGGCGTGCACACGGGAGACAGCGTGACGGTGGCACCGGCCCTCACCCTCACGGACAAGGAATATCAGCGGATGCGCGACATGGCGCGTCGCATCATCCGTCGCGTCGGTGTCGAGACGGGCGGATCGAACATCCAGTTCGCGATCAACCCTGATGATGGCCGGATTGTGGCGATTGAGATGAATCCGCGCGTCTCGCGGTCGTCGGCGCTGGCGTCGAAGGCCACCGGCTTCCCGATCGCGAAGATTGCCGCCAAGCTGGCGCTCGGCTATCACCTCGACGAGATCCCGAACGACATCACGCGCCTCACCCCGGCGTCGTTCGAACCCACGATCGACTACATCGTCGTCAAGTTCCCGCGGTGGAACTTCGAGAAGTTTCCCCAGGCCGACCCGACACTGACCACGCAGATGAAGTCGGTGGGGGAGGCGATGGCCATCGGCCGCACCTTCAAGGAAGCGTTCCTGAAGGCCGTGCGATCGCTCGAGCTGGGCAAGGCCGGACGGCTGTTTCCCGAAGACTCCGATGCTGCCCTGCACGAAGAGGACGACACCGCCCTTCGGCAGCGCCTGGTCGTGCCGACCGACAAGCGCATGTGGGCGGTCTTCAAGGCGCTCCGTCGTGGATGGACGGTCGAGACGCTCCACGAGCTGACGCACATGGATCCGTGGTTCCTCCAGCAGTTTGCCGAGATCGTCGAGCTGCGAAACATGGCGGCCCTGGGCGAGTTCCGCGACATGTCCACGGACCTGCTGCGCACGCTCAAGCGTACCGGCTTCGGCGACGACGACATCGGGGGTGCGCTTGGCGTCACCGAAGAGGCGGTAAGACAGCGCCGACTGGAAGAGGGGCTGGTCCCCGCGTACAAGCGCATCGACACGTGTGCGGCCGAATTCGAGTCGTTCACGCCTTATATGTACGGAACGTACGAGCAGGTGTGTGAGGCGGAGCCGACTGCGAAGAAGAAGGTCGTCATACTCGGCAGCGGTCCCAATCGCATCGGCCAGGGCATCGAGTTCGACTACTGCTGCTGCCATGCCGTCTTCGGCTTCCGCGAGGAAGGGTTCGAGACGATCATGGTCAACTGCAACCCGGAGACGGTGTCGACCGACTACGACACCGCCGATCGCCTGTACTTCGAACCGCTTACGTTCGAAGACGTGATGGCGATTGTCGAGCGCGAGCGCAGCGCCGGCGGCGACGTAGCCTGCGTCGTCCAGTTCGGTGGCCAGACACCACTGAAGCTTGCGCTTGGTCTGCTGGAAGCCGGGGTACAGATCCTGGGCACGACGCCCGATTCGATCGACCTTGCCGAGGATCGCAAGCGGTTCTCGCAGTTGCTGTGGGACCTTGGCGTACCGCAGCCGGCCAGCGGCACTGCCGTGTCGCGCGACGAGGCCCGCGAGGTCGCCGATCGCGTCGGATATCCCGTCGTCGTGCGTCCCTCGTACGTGCTCGGTGGGCGGGGGATGGCTATCGTGTTCGACGCGGCCGCTCTCGATCGCTACATGGACGGTGCGGTGGACGTGTCCCACGATCGCCCCGTGCTCATCGACCGCTTCCTCGAAGACGCCTTCGAGTTCGACGTTGATGCCGTGGCCGACGCCGAGGGCGCCGTTGTCATTGGCGGCGTGATGGAACACATCGAGGAAGCCGGGATCCATTCGGGCGACAGTTCGTGTGTGTTCCCGCCGTTCATGGTGGCCGAGCGGCATCTGGCGACGATCCGCGAGTACACGAGGCGCATCGCCAGAGCCTTGAAGGTTGTCGGCTTGATGAACGTCCAATACGCCATCAAGGACGACATGGTGTACGTGCTCGAGGTCAACCCGCGCTCGTCGCGCACGGTGCCATACATCTCGAAGGCGACCGGTGTCCCGATGGCCAAGGTGGCGGCGCGCGTGGCTGCGGGGCGAACGCTGGCGCAGCTCGGGCTCACGCAGGATCTGCAGGCGGCGGGCGTGTTCGTGAAGAGCCCCGTGTTCCCGTTCGTCCGCTTTCCAGGAGTCGATACGATCCTGGGCCCCGAGATGAAGTCCACGGGCGAGGTGATGGGCGCGTCCGACAATTTCGGCACGGCATTCGGCAAGGCGATGATGGGCGCCGGTCAGCAGTTGCCCGAGTCGGGAAACGTGTTTATCAGCGTGAACAACAGCGACAAGCCGACGGTGCTGCCGATTGCGCGCGATCTGGCGTCGCTCGGCTTCACCCTGTCGGCGACGCGTGGTACCGCCGCTTACCTGCGGGCACACGGCGTCGAAGTGGATGTCGTCTACAAGGTGAACGAGGGACGACCGAACGTAGCCGACCACATCGTGAATGGCACGATCGTTCTGGTCATCAACACTCCGCTCGGTCGCGATTCCTTCTTCGACGATCGCGCCGTGCGCCGAGCCGCGACCATGACGCGCGTTCCCTGCATCACGACGCTGACTGGTGCGTCGGCCGCGGTGAGCGCCATTCGAGCTCTTCGCTCACACACACTGACCGTGCGCGCGCTGCAGGACTACCACAGCGGGGTCACCGCCGACGCATAGCTTGGAGCTCAAGCTGTGTTGACGTTCTGGTTAAGGCAGTACGTAGGCCGGGCCTTCAGGCCCGGCGTGGCGCTCCTGCTCTGGCTCACCAGCGCGCTGCTAACGGCGTCGGCCGTGTTGGCCGTGTCACCTCCCGGGCAGGTCTTCAAGGGCGGCATCGAGACCGTCGAGGTCATCGTCACGGTCACCGATGCGACCGGACGACTCGTCGGAGGTCTGACGCAGGCTGACTTCGAGGTGTTCGAGGACGGCGATCTCCAGCCGATCACCCACTTCACCGGCGACCGCGTTCCGGTCAGTCTCGGCGTGCTCGTCGATATCAGCGACAGCATGCGAGGCAAGCCCATCGTCGACGCGCGCGCCGCACTCGCGCATTTTGTCGGGGATCTCCTCGATGTGCGCGACGAAGTGTTCGTGGGTGCGTTCAATCACAACTCGCAGCCCATTACGTCGTGGACGCGTCCGCCCGCGGAACTGCGAACCGCACTCGACGGACGGCAACCGTCGGGAGGCACCGCGATTTACGATGCGATCGTCGGGTCGCTCGATGCATTCGGAAAACGTGCGAATGGCCGCGCGGCGCTCGTCGTGATCTCCGACGGCGCGGACACTGCCAGCGACACGACCGTGCGGCAGGTGCAGGACCGCCTGCGACGCACCGACGCGTTCGTGTACGCGATCGCCATCGACGCGGAGAGCACGCAGCGGCGGGCCACGCGCGTCAATCCGGATGCGCTTCGCGAGCTGACGACGCCGACTGGTGGATATACGGAGGTCGTCCAGTCCGCCGCGGATCTGCCGTCAGCCACCCAACGTATCGCACGCGAGTTGAACGCCCAGTACAGCATCGGGTACATGGCCCCGCACCCGGCGGATGGGCGCTGGCGATCGATTCGTGTGCGGGCACGCGGCGCGGGGTTGATCACGCGTTCCCGCCGCGGGTACTACGCGGTGCAGGTCTACAGGAAGTAGGCAGTAGGTAAGTCGGCAGTTGGCAGTCGGCAGTCGGCAGGGAGACAGGGGCCGGCTGTCTTGAGATCCAGTCTCAAAAAGATCTTGACCCTCCGCGCGAGGCCCGCATACACTTCGGTCTCAACAGTGAGACTCAATCTCATTCTTGAACCTGGAGTCGTCGCACGTGCGCAAAGTCATCTTCTGGGCCCATCTCATCGCCGGCGTGACCGCCGGCCTGGTCATTCTGCTGATGTCGGCGACCGGTGTCCTCCTCACCTACGAGAAGCAGATGATTGCCTGGTCGGACCGAACGGACCTCGTGCAACCTCCGTCCACCTCGGCCGTGCGACTCCCGATCGATGACCTTCTTCGCGCGGCGCGAGAGAACAATCCCGACACGATGGTGACCGGTCTCACGGTGTCGTCGGTGCCAGGCGCACCCGCGCTGGCGACGATCGGTCCACGCACCATCGCCCTCAACCCCTACACCGGCACCGTCCTTGGAGAGGCGTCGCCCACGCTGCGAGCCTTCTTCCGCGGCGTGACGTCGTGGCACCGATGGCTCGCCGTTGATGGTCCGGGGCGGCAGGTGACCCGCGCGATCACCGGGTGGGGCAACGTGCTCTTCTTACTCATCGTGATGGCTGGACCGTTCATCTGGTTTCCGCGGAAGTGGACGGCGGCGCAGTTTCGCGCCGTCCTTCTTTTCAAGGGCGGTCTCCGCGGGAAGGCTCGCGACTTCAACTGGCACAACGTCATCGGGATCTGGTCGTTCGTGCCGCTCTTCGTCATCGTCCTCAGCGCGCTCCCAATGTCGTTCACCTGGGCGAATAGAGCGCTCTATCGCAGCGTCGGCGAGACACCCCCTGTGCCGGCAGGGCAGGCGGCTGCGGCGCGCGGACGGGGCGCCGCACCTCGCAATGGCGCACCCGCGTCGGAGGCTGCGCACGCGCGCGTGAAGGTCGAACGCGTGATCGAGCCGCTGTGGGTGAAGGCAGAACAGCAGGTCGAGGGCTGGCGCACGATCAGCGCGCGCTTCGGGAACAACGCAAACGCGCCGCTCGCGTTCACGATCGATCGTGGCACCGGCGGTCAGCCCCAGCTCCGCGGCACGCTCACCCTGGATCGCGCGACAGGCGACGTCGTTCGGTGGGAATCCTTCGATACGCAGAGCACGGGCCGCCGGTTGCGGACCTTTTCCCGCTTTGCCCATACCGGCGAGGTGTTCGGCATCGTGGGCCAGACGATCGCCGGGCTTGCTTCAGCGGGCGCGGTCGTGCTCGTGTGGACCGGCCTCACGCTCACGCTTCGACGTTTCAATGCGTGGCGCAATCGCCGCCGCGAACAGCTTCCAGTCTTCAGCCGCCGCAACGCGGCTTAGCCCTCATTTGATTCCATGACGACCCTCGACGGAACCGCACGCGCGTTTGAAACTGAGATCGGATCTCATATATGAAAAGTACGAATGCAATCCTCGTCGGCCAGACGACACGACGCCGTCGAAGAGGCGCCGCCCGTCTGTTCGTCCTCGGCGCCGCGTTTCTCGCCACGGGTACCGCCGCGAGGCCCGCGCTCGCCCAACGCGCGCCGGATGTTCAGGCGCAGCCTCAAAACGCGCTCGGCCGTGGAGCGACGCTGGAGTTCAGCATCGCGCCCGGGTCGGTCGACCGCGTGATGGCGGAGTTCCAGCGCCTGACCGGGCTGCGCGTGGTCCTGGCCGATACCGGCCTCGCAACCATCCAGTCGCCAGGCGTGTCTGGTTCGCTGACGCCGCAGCAGGCGATGGAACGGCTGCTCATGGGCACCTCGATCAACGCGGTGTTCGCGGGCAGGGTCGTGACGCTCGATGTCAGCGGCGTCAACGAGTTTGTGGCCGTGAGAGGTGAGGCGCCGGCGCCCTCGTCTCCGAAGTACACCGAGCCCCTGCGTGACACGCCGCAGACGATCGTCGTCATACCGCAGACGGTGTTTCAGGAGCAGGGTGCGACGTCTCTGCGGGACGCGCTGCGCAATACGCCTGGTATCACGATCACCGCAGGTGAAGGCGGCACCGCCCCCGGCGACAATCTGCTGATTCGCGGTTTCAGCGCGCGTAACGACGTTTACATCGACGGCGCTCGCGATCCCGGCGTTGTGAGCCGGGATACGTTCAACACCGAGGCCGTCGAAGTGGCCAAGGGCCCCTCGTCTGTGACGGCCGGACGCGGGTCCACGGGCGGCGCGGTCAACCTCGTGACGAAGACCGCGACGCTGCAGGATGCTGGTGAAATTCGTCTAAGCGGCGGCAACGCCAGCTACAAGCGCGGAACGATGGATGTGAACCATCGTGTGAGCGACACGATCGCCTTCCGCCTGAACGGCATGTGGCAGGACTCCGGCGTGCCCGGCCGCGATGAGGTCACCCAGAAGGGATGGGGCTTTGCGCCGACGGTCGGTTTCGGCCTTGGCCGTCCGACCACGGTGACGCTTGGCTATCAGCGGTTGAAGCAGAACAACCTGCCCGATTACGGCCTGCCCGGAACCCTGCCGGATCTGGCCGTCGCTTCCGGTAAGACCATCGATGACGTCGACTTCAGCAATTTTTACGGCCTGCTGTCACGCGACCACGAAAAAATGACATCAGACGTCGTGACGGGGACGGTGGAGCATCGCTTCAATCGCCAACTGAGCCTGCGTAACCTCACACGCTTTGGACGGAACAGCCTCGATCGCGTGGTCACCTCTCCGCGCGCGGCAACGGCTGCCAACGCGGTGACCGATCCCGGCTACAACCCGGCGCTGCCCCAGATGAGGCGCACGGACACCAAGTATCAGTATCGAGACGACAAGACGATCACTAACCAAACCGACTTCAACGCCACGTTCTCGACGGGTGGTGTTCAGCACGAGGCGGTTACCGGTCTCGAGGTCGCGCGCGACAGCCAGCCGAGTTACGCGGCAGCGGACCTCTTCACAAACGGGCGGCCGCCGGTTACGGACCTGTTCAACCCCGACCCCACACAGACATACGTTGCAGCGATTGCGAGGACTGGCGCAACATCCGACGCCCGCTCGCATTCGGTCGCGGCTTATGCCTTCGATACCGCGAAGCTGACCGACAAGGTGCAGGTCGATCTCGGCCTCCGCTGGGACCGGATCGATGTGGACTACTCGACGGTTTCAACCGCGGGAGTGGCCGCCGACTTCGGCCGGGTCGACAAGGCCCTCAGCGGTCGCACCGGTCTCGTGTACAAGCCGGTGCCACGCGGATCCGTTTATGGTGCTTACAGCACGTCGTTCAACCCGTCGTTCGACGGCAGCTTCGGGTTGACGCTGGCCGCGACCGGCGCGAACAATGCAGCGCTCCCGCCCGAGCGAAGTCACAACGTCGAGGTCGGCACGAAGTGGGACGTCAAGAGCGACCTCTTTGCCACCGTTGCGGTGTTTCGAACCGAGAAGACGAACGCGAAGACCACTGATGCGTCCGGCGCCACCGTACTCGCGGGCAATCAGCAAGTGACCGGCGTCGAGTTCGGTCTCTCCGGCAATCTGACGTCGCGCTGGGGCGTATTCACCGGCCTGTCGTTGATGAACGGCACGATCGAGGAGTCGCTCGTCACGGCTGAAGTCGATCGCCGGCTCTCCTACGTTCCGGAGAAGTCCTTCAATGTGTGGTCCACTTACCGGTTGCCGCTCAACCTCACGATCGGAGGTGGCGCGCAATTCACGGGGGGCTACTACTTCAACAATACGAACGCCCTGGCGACGGCCAACGCCGCGGCGATTCAACGGCTGACGCGCTACTGGCTGTTCAACGCCATGGCGAGCTACGACGTCAACCGTCACGTCAGCCTGCAGTTGAACGCCACCAACCTCGCGAACGAACGGTACGTCGAGCGTGGCTACACCGGCCACTTCCTGCCGGGCCCTGGCCGCGGAGTCGTCGTCAGTCCCGTCTTCAAGTTCTAGGACGATGGTCATTCAAATTCCGGACGTGCTCTCCGCCGAGCAAGTGGCGGCCGCAAGACGTTTGCTCGACGCCGCCGATTGGGTGGATGGCCGCGTCACGGCCGGGCATCAGTCCGCGAAGGTCAAGGACAACGTGCAGCTACCGGAGGATCATCCGGTAGCGCGCGAACTGGGCGACACGATTCTGACGGCGCTCCAGGGCAATGCGCTCTTTGTCTCGGCGGCGCTGCCGCTGCGTGTGTTTCCGCCCCTCTTCAATAAGTACAGCGGTGGTCAGGCGTTCGGCAATCACGTGGACAATTCGATTCGGCAGATTCCCGGAACGCCGCTGCGCATCCGCACGGATCTCTCTGCGACGCTCTTTCTCGCCGAGCCAGAGGACTACGACGGCGGCGACCTCATCGTCGAGGACACTTATGGCGTGCACACGATCAAGCTGCCGGCGGGGCACATGGTGCTTTATCCCGCGAGCAGCCTGCACCGTGTGGCGCCGGTCACTCGCGGCGCGCGGGTTGCCTCGTTCTTCTGGGTCCAGAGCATGGTGCGAGACGACGGCGACCGCACGCTGTTGTTCGACCTCGATACCGCCATCCAGCGGCTCGCGGTGGATATGCCGTCGCACGCAGCCGTCGTGCAACTGACGGCGGTGTATCACAACCTCCTGCGGCGATGGGCCGACATGTAACGCTCGCGTCGAACGACGCGCGCGCCTCCGCTTGAGTTGCTGTGGGGCAGGCCTAATAATTTCTTCTTCACGCCGGGTCTAAAGACCCGGCCTACGTAGGTTCGTCCGGTCCACGTGGTTCGCCCCACCTACGCAGGTTCGCCCAACGTACCTCCCGTACGAAATAACTGCGCGTTCGTTCCGCTCGGCGCGTTGCAGATCATGCGCACGCTGCGTACGCGGCGTACGTAGGCCGGGTCTTCAGACCCGGCTTGTAGGCCGCGTCTTTTGGCGTACGTAGGCCGCGTCTTCGGCGTTACGTAGGCCGGGTCTTCAGACCCGGCGTGACAGTAGGCCGCGTCTTCAGCGTACGTAGGCCGGGTCTTTAGACCCGGCGTCACGGGCGACTCGCTGCTGCAGGACACCGCGCATCCGCCTTGCATCTGACCAGTCCGTGCAGGTGGCGGTGTATCTGGCGATCGGCGTGCTCGGGGGCGCCTGTCTTGGCGTCCTCGGCAAC
>Ga0075430_100005051_pt1 | contig 11104 bp, 13 predicted proteins | sample RhiMetdeltSRZDD4_FD_75294 | JGI IMG/M metagenome (GOLD analysis project Ga0075430, IMG submission 75294) | Populus rhizosphere microbial communities from Tennessee, USA - Rhizosphere MetaG P. deltoides SRZDD4 | ecosystem: Host-associated > Plants > Roots > Rhizosphere > Soil | place: USA... | reverse complement strand
GCGGTCCACCTGATCGGTCACCATCGACACAAGCGCTTGCTTGCCGGCAACAGCGGCGACGAGATCTGCGTGCGTGTCACCCGCGGGCCGCGCGACATCCGCAACATGGTCGAGGCGGGCCATGACTGCCGCCGGCAACTTTCGGGTGATCAGAACGCTGGGCTTCGACATCGTTGGGGACCCGCCGGGTCTGAAGACCCGGCCTACGTACAAGAGCCAGACCAGCCGGGTCTAAAGACCCGGCCTACGTACGGATGTACTGCCTGCCGACGGCGACGACTGCGGTACGTAGGCCGGACCTTCAGGTCCGGCATTCCCGGCGCGCCAAAAAGTGCGCCGCTACGTACGGATGACTTAATGTCCGTACGATTTGCAGAAGCCGCAGTGCGTACAGCTCACCGCAGGTTCGATGACACAGGCATCGCCAGGCTCGGCGGGGAGCGTGAACATCGTGTGGCTGGTGTGCTGGCGATACAGCGTTGCCGCCACGTCACTGGCTGCATGAGCCTGCACCGCGTGATCCCGCTCCGTGTGACCTGGGCGACCGCCGATGTGGAATGCGACCGCCTGGCGGACGAGCACGCGAAGTTCCTGCTCGGTCACTCGTAGACGTCCACGTGATCGATGATGCCGATGATTGCCGCGTCAACGGGCGCGGCCTTACGGCCGAGCGCCTCTCCTGCTGCGCGACCCTCGATGACGATCAGGACCCTCTCCGACACTCCCGCGCCGACTGCATCCACGGCCAGCAACGTCGGGCCACGCGGCTCATCGTCCACAGTCACAGGCTGCACGAGCAGCAACTTGGCATCGTCGAACTTGCGGTTCTTCTGCGTGGCCACGACGGTGCCGACAACTCTCGCGATCTGCATGAACTCTCCTGAACGGCGGGTCTAAAGACCCGCCCTGCGTACGTCCACAGAGGAGACCGGTACATCGTAGGAATCAACGATGCCGACAATACCGGCATCGACGGGCGCTTCAACGGGGTAGAACGGAAAACTCGCTTCCTTGCCTCGCACGAAAAACACGGTCTCGCCCACGCCCGCGCCGACGGAATCGACGGCAACAAGGGTACGGCCAACGGCCAGGCCTTCGGCGCCGATCGGCTGAATGACCATCAGCTTCAGCGCGTCGAGATTCTCATCTTTCCTGGTGCAGACGATGTCGCCGATGACTTTGGCAAGTTGCATACAGAACGCCGGGTCTAAAGACCCGGCCTACAGATAGTTAACGGTAGGTCGCAGCGTTTCGGAGCGCTGGGTCTTCAGACCGGCGGTGTATCAATCGCCGGTCGCTACCTCGATTGCGTCCACAATGCCCACGATGGCGGCATCGACTGGGCAGTCCTTCAGGCCGGAGGCCATGCGAGCCGAGCTGCCACTGACGATGAGCACGGTTTCGCCAACGCCGGCATCCACCGTATCAACCGCGACCAGATAACTGCCTTCGGGCTTCCCGCGCGGATCCATCGGCCTGGCAATCATCAGCTTGTTGCTCACCAGCCGCGGATCTTTCCTCGTCGCAACGACGGTGCCGACGACGCGCGCGATGAGCATCTAGTGGGCCAGGCCTTACGACTTGCTGCCCGAGTTGGCCTTGCCGATCGGCAGTGCATCCTCGAGGTTGGCGTGCGGACGCGGGATGACGTGTACGGAGACCAGCTCGCCAACCCGACGGGCTGCGGCAGCGCCGGCATCAGTCGCCGCCTTGACCGCCGCGACGTCACCACGCACGATCGCGGTGACATAGCCCGCGCCGATCTTTTCCCAGCCGACGAGCGTCACCTTCGCGGCTTTGACCATCGCATCGGCCGCCTCGATCATGGCGACGAGACCCTTGGTCTCGATCATCCCTAACGCTTCTCCCATGCTCTAACCTCAGTCTCGAAGATTTCTCACCGCGTCGGCGATCAGTGCCGTCAGTTCGCCGTATGTTAGCCGAATTTCACCGTCCCTGCTCGCCCGCTGCAAGACATTCGAAGCGCTGGAAACGAGTTGGTCCGGCGAGTCTGGCGCCTCGAGAACCTGGCACAGTGCCTGGTCGCCGGTCGTGATATCGGCTGGATCCGTACAAAGCGGCGCGGTGGCGGGTATTCCGTAGAACGCACGCAATCCCTGCAACCGCTCGACCTCGCCTTTCGAGATGAGGTTCTCTCCGCCAAGCATCCGCGCCACGAGACTGATCTTCGCGAAGTGCTCGATCGTCTCCATCTTGTAGTACGCCGCCATCACGTCCGGCCCGCAGGTCACCGCGCCGTGATTGGCGAGCAACAGGCCATCGTGAGCCTTGATGTACTTCCGAACCGCGGCCGGCAGTTCGGCGGTTGACGGCGTGCCATATTCGGCAATCGGGATGCTGCCAAGCGTCGTGATGACCTCCGCGAGCACGGCCTTCGTCAGCGGAATACCCGCAACGGCAAACCCGGTCGCCAGCGGCGGATGGGCATGGACGACGGCGTTGACGTCGGGCCGATTGCGATACACCTCGAGGTGCATCGGTAACTCCGTGGATGCATCGCGCTGGCCGGAGACCTTCTTCCCGTCGAAGTCCACGACGACCATCATGTCGGGGGTCATGAATCCCTTCGACACGCTCTTGGGCGTCGTCATCAACCGATTCCCGTCGAGCCGCACGCTGATGTTGCCGTCGTTTGACGCCACGTACGACCGCGCGTAGAGGCGTCGCCCCACCTCGACGATGTCGGCGCGAATCTGTTCTTCGACGCGGGAGCTCATGACGGCTGAATATCAGGACGCGTGTGAATGGGGGTGCGCAACGCCGCCCCGGACGAACTCATCGCGACAGCGCTCGGAACAAAAATATTGCGGCGAACCGCTTCCTGCTGGCTCGAGCGCAATCGCCCGAGCCGGCGCGACGAATGTACCGCACACTGGATCGCGCGCGAGCTTGACGGCGGGAACAGGGCGCTGCGTCCCCTCGGGCCGGCCGCTGGCCGCGGAGATCACCCCGTCCATCACCCGCCAGAACGCGCGGGCGATGAGCATGATGAGAATCGACAGCAGGAGAAAACGAATCACGGTCCGTTGCCGCCTGCCCTCCCGGCAGTGGCACCCTTGCTGCGGGCCGCATTGATCCCGTCGAGCCCGCGACGCGCCGCTTCGGCTTCGGGTGTGCCCGGTGCGAGTTCGACAACCCGATTCCACTCGGCCGCGGCGCCGTCCAGATCCTGTTTGCCGAACGCGAGGACGATGCCTTTGTTGAGGAGGGTCTTCGCGTGTCGAGGATCGAGTTTGAGGGACGCCTCAAACTGCTTCAGCGCATCGTCCAGGCGATTCGAGTAGTAGTAGCTGACGCCGAGGTCGGTGCTGGCATCGACGTTGTTCGGCGTGATTTGGAGGGCCTGCTGGTAATACTTGATCGCGTCCGGATAGTGCTGCGCGTCGAAGTAGGTGTTGGCGAGCTGAACCAGCGCACCGGCGTTCTTGGGATCGCTGTTGAGGATTGTCTGCAGGCCCTGAACCTTGGCCTCGTCCAGCACCGGAGTTTGAGACGCACCGGATCCCTGGCTTGCCGCAGGCTGAGCCTCGACCGCGACTGGAGGGGCGGGCGGGCGAGCCTGCTGCGTTCCCAGCACCCAGCCCAGGATCACGCCGAAACACATGCCAGCGACGGCAAATACGATCGATTCAGCTTTCATATTCGGTAAAGGAACAAAGGGGTCGGGAGTCATTTAAGGAGGACGGTCAGTTGTGCTGTCGAGCCCACCGAGCCTGACTGTCCTCTTTAAATGACTCCCGACCCCATTTTTTACAAGTCTATCCCAGCGTTCGCTGAAACCACTCGATCACGAGACGCACGAGATCGGGCTCGCGCGTCAACAGCAGCGTTCCGCTGGCGGCGGCCTCCGCCATCTGCACTTCGCGCACTCCGGGCGGATTCTTGGCCAGTTCGCGAACGCTGCGCGCCGCGTAGGGATCCAGCCGACTCGCCACAAGGTAGGCCGGACGAGCACCGAACTGGCGGAGCGCATTCTCGATGCGAAGGCCGCGATAGTCGCTCGTCGGCGAGATCAGCGCGAGCGACCTGACCTGCGCGTCGCCAGATGCGGCAACAACGGCGAGCGAAGCGCCAAGCGAAGCACCCAGGACGCCCACAGCGCCGGCCCTGGTTTCAGATCGCGCCGCCAGATAGCTCACCGCGCCGCGGACGTCGTCGCTCCAACTCGCCAGCGCGTCGGCACTGTCTGGCGCAACGGCGCTCGGCAGATCGATGGCGAGTGTCGTGATGCGGGCATCGGCGAGACGCTGTGCAATGGCCTGCCAGTCGTCGCGCGAGTGACCGAGCATGCCGACGAGCACGACGGCAGGAGCTGGCCGCTGAGACGACTCGTTGAGAGACGCTTCGACCGTCCGACCGCTCGGCGAACGAAACGAAATAGTCCGCGCCGCGGCAATCAAGCCAACCGGCTCGATCACGAGCATCAGCAGCGCCATCGCAGCGATTGGGAGTCGGAGGGGATCTGCTCGCACGTCAGGACACCCGACAGGCGGCCAGATACTCGATGACGCTCTGTCGCAGACCAACAAACAGCGCATGACTCATCAGGGCATGACCAATTGATACTTCGTCCAGATGAGGCAACGAGCGGAACAGCACCAGATTGTCGAGATCGAGATCGTGACCCGCATTCACGCCCATCCCGAGCGAGTGAGCGAGTTCAGCCGCGCGGCTGTAGGTGGCATATGACACGTCGCCTGCACCCTGCTCGAACGCGCGTGCGAATGGCTCGGTGTAGAGCTCCACGCGATCAGCGCCCAGGTCGGCCGCCCATCGAATCGCCACTTCATCCGGATCGACAAACAGGCTGACACGTACTCCCGCCTCCTTGAGTCGGGACACGACGCTTCCGAGCTCATCGCGTGGCGTGGTACTTGGCCAGCCCGCCTGACTGGTGATCTCGCCCGGATGCACGGGCACAAGCGTGCACTGATCCGGCTTCACGGCGTGGACAAGGGACAACAGGTCCGGACGCGGGTCGCCTTCAATGTTGAATTCCACGCGTCCACGGAGCGGTGCAAGCATGGCGGCGATGTCGGTTACGTCCTGACGGGTGATGTGACGCGCGTCGGCCCTGGGGTGCACGGTGATGCCAGTAACGCCAGCGTCGAGGCACACCGCGACCGCATCACGCACCGACGGCGTGTTACCACCGCGCGAGTTGCGGAGCGTCGCCACCTTGTTGACGTTAACGGACAGTCTGACCACAGTGCTGAGGTGTCCTCTTTAAATGACTCCCGACCCCATCGATTCCATCGATTTACCCAAGATGCTCCCGCACGGCGTCGGCGATGTCATTCGCCCACCGCGCAATTTCGGCCTGATCGCGTCCCTCGAGCATCACGCGCAACAGCGGCTCGGTACCTGAATAGCGCACCAGGAGACGTCCGTGGCCCGCGAGCTTCGATTCGACATCGGACATCAGCGACGACACCGCCGGTATGTCGCGCAAGTCCATCCGCTCCTTCACCCGAACGTTAACCAGCACCTGTGGGAACGTCTGCAGGTCCGACGCCAGGTCGTCCAGCTCCCGGCCTGATTCCACAATCGTCCGCAGCACGTAGAGTGCTGTGCCGAGCCCATCGCCAGTGAACAGGTGCTCGGCGAAGATGATGTGTCCCGACTGTTCGCCACCCAGCGACAGGTCGTTTTTCTGCATCTCCTCCATCACGTACTTGTCGCCAACCGCGCACCGCACAGTGGCGATACCGGCGTCGCGAAGCGCGATCTCGAGGCCGATATTGCTCATCACGGTCGCGACGACAGAATCGCGCTTGAGGCGCCCCTCGCCCTTCATCTGCTTGGCGCACATGAGCATCACCGCGTCTCCGTCTACGATGCGCCCTTTCGAATCTACGAAGATGGCTCTGTCACCGTCGCCGTCGAACGCGACACCGAAACGATACCCGCCCTCAACGACGAGCTGCGCCAGAGCAGCAGGCGCCGTCGAGCCACAGCGCAGGTTGATGTTTCGGCCATCCGGATCGCAGCCGATGGCGCGCACATCGATGCCGAGCTCGGCAAACAGACGAGGCGCCACCGTGGTGGTCGCACCGTTGGCGCAGTCCACCGCGATGCGGCCTGCAGGCTTCGCGAAACCCGGGGGCAGGATGCGACGGAGATGCGCGACGTAGTCAGCGCGGACGTCCACCTCTTCGACTGGTCCGGCTTCACCGCTAGGAATCTCCAGTGCAGGATCCAGCATCAGTTTCTCGACGAGGGCCTCGCGCGCCTCGGTGAACTTCTCGCCTGTACCCGAGAACACCTTGATGCCGTTGTCGTCGAACGGATTGTGCGACGCCGAGATGACCACGCCGGCAGTGAACCTCCGGGTCGGCGTCAGGTATGCCACAGCAGGTGTCGGGATGACACCAGCGCTCACGAGAGACGCGCCGGCACTCGCCAGTCCGTACGCGAGCTCGCGCTCGATCCACGTTCCAGACTCCCGTGTGTCACGTCCAGAGAGGATCCGAATCGGACCAGTCGCCCCCTCTCCCAGTACTCTGGCCAACGCCGCACCGAGACGCCTGATCGTCAGTACATCGAGCGGATACTCGCCCGCCTTGCCACGCATCCCATCGGTCCCGAACAAACGAGCCATGCACCCCCACCAATAATCAACCGGGTTGATTATTTGCTCTTAACGAACCCGCACGCGCAATTCCGGCGGCTCCACCTTCACAACACCAACATGCTCCGGCGCAACCACGCGCACGGGCACCAGTAACTCGCCAGGGCCAAGGCCCATGACGTTGATCGTCGCCTCAAAGTCCTTCACGCGCGACGTCACCGCAGCGCGCGGTCCACGCAGTTGCACCGTCACCCTGTCTGGCATCAAGGGCCCGACGCGTGCGTCGCCGACGACTTTGACCGGCACGCCCGCAACCGCCCATTCGACGGGGGCCTGCATGATGCCCACTGACACCCTGGCGCGCGTCGGCGCTCGCAGCCGCACCGCAGCATTGGGAGGACCAACCGTAACCTGTTCCACCACGCCGGCGGAAGCGCCCGCCACAGACACCGGCTCGGTGACGGCTTCATTGACCGACCGCAGCGCGCTGGCCGGACCGACAAGCTCCACGGTCGCCGGCTCGGCCACCACGGTGCTGACCACGAAACCAGCCGCGGGATCGCCGTCAACGCTCGGGACAATCGGCACGACCTTGCTCGACGAGATCTCGAGCGTCACGGCGATGGTCGAGGGCGTGACCTGAACCACCTCGAGGCCGAACGGCGTGCGCACCTGATTGCCCATCAGCGGAAACAGCCGACGGCCCGCCTTGCCCTCCTGCAGATCGATCACCGCCGACAAGTCCGCCGCGCCGATACGGCTGACAAGTCCCGACGACCCCTTCACACGCACGTCCACGACTCCCGGCGGATCGCCGACAATCTCGAGCTGCATCGGAAGGTTCGAGAACTCGAGCGGGATCCTGAACGAGCGCTCCACCGTCTGCTCGCCTGAGACGACCAGCCACAAGAGGAACGCCAGCGCGATAGACACGATCTTGAGCCCGACGTGATGACGGAATCCCAAGGTGGCCATCACACCACCGCCTGCTCACGCTCGCGGCGGGATGTGAATGAGCGACGGGCTCCAAGAAGTGTCTTCAAGCGATCGCGTAACTGGTCCACGGTGAGGCCGCGCTCGAGCGTGCCTCCAAGCGCCAGCGAGATGTTGCCGCTCTCCTCTGACACCACGATCGCCACGGCGTCGTTTTCTTCCGTCAACCCAAGGGCGGCACGGTGACGTGTACCGAGATCCCGACTGACCTGCGGATTCACCGAGAGCGGCAGAAAACACGCGGCCGCCGCAATACGCTCGCCTTGCACGATCACCGCACCGTCGTGCAGCGGCGACCCGGTCTGAAAAATGCTGCCGAGCAGATCGTAGGTGATGGTGGCGTCGAGCGGGATCCCACCCTCGATGTAGTTGCGCAGGCCGATGCGGCGTTCGATGACGATGATCGCCCCGATACGGCGCGTGGAGAGGTTGGCGGCAGAAATCACCAGCTCTTCGATCGCCTCGTTCGCAGCCTCGAGACGTTCGAGGTAGCGGAAGAACGGAAGGCGTCCAAAATGCGCCAGCGCACGCCGGATGTCGGCCTGAAACAAGACGATGATCGCGATGACCACGTAGGCGGCCAGGTTCCGAATCACCCAGTTGACGGTTTCAAGCTGCAGATACTCGGACAGGAAGAACAGGGCCAGCAGAAAGCCGCCACTCAAGGCCATCTGTGCCGCTCGCGTCCCGCGAATCAGCAGCAGCATCTCGTACAGCAGGAACGAGACGATGGCGATGTCGAGCGCGTCCGACCAGGTGACGGCGGGTCGGCGTAGAAGCTCGGTGAGGAGATCCATCAGTCCGCGCGATGATACCGCCGAATTTCGTCCGCCACCCGCACGACCTGCCGCATCGGACCAACGGCGTGCACGCGCACGATGTGCGCGCCCGCCAATACCGAAGCAGCCACGGCTGCAGCGGTTGCGTAGTCCCGGTCGGCCGGAGACAACGCGTGGCCGACGGCCTTCGCCAGAAACGACTTGCGCGAGGGCCCGACGACAAGGGGTCTCCCGAGCTCGGCAAATTCTTCAAGCCTCGCGACAACCTCGTAACTGTGCGTGGACTCCTTGGCAAACCCGATACCGGGGTCGATCAGGATTCGTTCCTTCTGGACGCCTGCTCCCGTTGCGAAAGCGATGCTTTCGCGCAGCTCGTCACGCACTTCATCGACGACGTCGAGGTACGACGCGAGCTGCGTCATCTGCGCCGGTGTGCCTCGGGTGTGCATCAGGATGAGCGCGGCGTTGTGCCTGGCGACGACCTCGGCCAGTGCCGGCTCGAAACGGAGACCGCTGATGTCGTTGACGATCGACGCGCCGGCGGCCAGCGCGTCTTCGGCCACGCGAGCCTTATAGGTGTCGATTGAAATCGGCACGCGAACGCGCGTCGCCAGTCCCTCAATCACGGGAAGGACCCGTCGCCGCTCCTCGTCTTTGTCTACTGCTGATGCACCAGGCCGGGTGGACTCGCCGCCGATGTCCAGAAGGTCCGCACCTTCCTCAACCATCTGGACGCCGGCGTCAACGGCTCGCGCCGCGTCGAACCTGATGCCGCCATCTGAAAAAGAATCTGGCGTCACGTTGATCACGCCCATCACGAGGGCGCGCTCACCGAGCGCCAGCAACTGGCCGCCGGGCAGCGGTACTGTGTAGCGGCGACGGAACGGCAAGGAGATCTTCGGTCGCGCCTACTCCTGGGGAACGGGACGAGGCGGAAGTGGAGCGACGATCGCCGGGCGTTCCTTTGCCGGTTTCGACTCGCGCGGCGTCTGCGTCGTCGAATCACTCGGAGGCGTCGTCAGCGGCTCGAGCGCCTGGCCCGCCACGATGCGCTTGACCTGATCCGCATCGAGCGTTTCGCGCGCCAGCAGCGCGTCGGCCATATCCAGCAGATGCGGCTTGTGCTGGAGCAGGATGTCCTGCGCGCGCGTGTAGGCGTCGGTCACGAACTTCTTGACCTCCTGATCAATGCGCAGCGCCGTGTCCTCGCTGTAGTCCTGATGCTGGGAGATCTCGCGGCCGAGGAAGATCTGCTCTTCCTTCTTGCCGAACGTGAGCGGACCCATGGCGTCGCTCATCCCCCACTCGCACACCATCTTTCGAGCCATCTCGGTGGCGCGCTCGAGGTCGTTGCCGGCACCGGTGGTGATGCTGCCGACCGTAATTTCTTCGGCGATACGACCGCCCAGGAGGATCGCGATCTGATCCTTTAGATAGTCGCGTGAGTAGTTGTGCTTCTCGTCGATCGGCAGCATGGTCGTGAGACCAAGCGCCATGCCGCGCGGGATGATCGTGACCTTGTGAATCGGATCGGCGAGCGGGAGCACCACTGCGAGCAGTGCGTGTCCAGACTCGTGAATGGCCGTGATGCGCTTCTCGCTCTCGCTGATGATCATCGAGCGCCGCTCGGCGCCCATGAGCACCTTGTCCTTGGCGAACTCGAAGTCCTGCATCTTCACGACCTTCTGGTTGTAGCGGGCCGCGCTCAGCGCCGCCTCGTTCACCAGGTTGGCCAGGTCCGCACCCGAGAATCCAGCCGTGCCGCGTGCGATGACTGCCACATCGACGTCATCGCCGAGGGGAATCTTCTTCGTGTGAACGATGAGGATCCCTTCGCGCCCTTTGACGTCCGGCCGATTGACCACGATACGCCGGTCGAAACGACCCGGGCGCAGGAGCGCCGGATCGAGCACGTCGGGACGATTGGTCGCGGCGACGAGGATGACGCCTTCATTCGATTCGAAGCCGTCCATTTCGACGAGGAGCTGATTGAGCGTCTGCTCACGTTCGTCGTGACCACCGCCAAGACCGGCGCCACGATGGCGACCGACGGCGTCAATCTCGTCGATGAAGACGATGCAGGGGGCGTTCTTCTTGCCCTGCTCGAAAAGATCCCTTACACGGGAGGCGCCGACGCCAACGAACATCTCGACGAAGTCAGAGCCACTGATCGAGAAGAACGGAACGTTGGCTTCTCCGGCAACCGCGCGTGCCAGCAGGGTCTTGCCCGTTCCGGGAGGGCCCATGAGGAGCACACCCTTCGGGATGCGACCGCCAAGCTTCTGGAACTTCTGCGGCTCACGCAGGAACTCGATGATCTCGCCGAGTTCATCCTTCGCTTCGTCTACGCCGGAGACGTCCTTGAAGGTGACCTTCTTCTGTGCGCTCGACGACAGCTTCGCCTTGCTCTTGCCGAACGAGAGGGCCTTGTTGCCGCCGCTCTGCATCTGGCGCATGAAGAAGATCCAGAACCCCACCATGAGCAGCAGGGGCGCCCACGAATAGAGGAGCGTCGCCCAGGGACTGGCGGTTTGTTCGCGGGCGCTGACTTCAACGCCGCGCTCAATCAGTTTGTTGGCCAGCCCCTCGTACTGCGGGGGGGCGTACGTGCGGAAGCTGTCGCTGTTCTTGGTGGCGTAGGTGATCTCGTTGCCAGTAATCGTGGCGCGCGCCACTTGGCCCGAATCAACCTTCATCATGAACTCGCTGAAGGTTTCGGGCTTCTGGCTGGCTTGGAACT
>Ga0075430_100005050_pt1 | contig 11108 bp, 10 predicted proteins | sample RhiMetdeltSRZDD4_FD_75294 | JGI IMG/M metagenome (GOLD analysis project Ga0075430, IMG submission 75294) | Populus rhizosphere microbial communities from Tennessee, USA - Rhizosphere MetaG P. deltoides SRZDD4 | ecosystem: Host-associated > Plants > Roots > Rhizosphere > Soil | place: USA... | reverse complement strand
TCCAGCACGAGGGGTACGAGGTCTTCCCGAACCTGATCCTCCTCTCGACCTGGCTGGCGACCCAGACGCAGCGCCTCAAGTTCGGCTGCGCCTTCAACGTCCTGCCGATGTGGCACCCGGTCAGGTTGGCCGAGGATTACGCGATGGCCGACATCATGACCGGCGGACGGGTCATTATGGGCGTAGGGCGGGGGTACCACTCCCGCGAGGTCGAGTCGTTCGGCGCCCCGGTGCTCGACAACGACGCCAATAAGGAGCTCTTCGAGGAGCAGATGGACGTGCTCATGAAGTGCTTCGACGAGGAGTCGTGGAGCCACACGGGGAAGCATTACACGATCCCGCCGAACGTGCCGTACCGAGGGTACGAGCTGAAGGAAGTGACGTGCGTGCCGCGCCCGGTCAACCTGCCGGTCGAGCTCTGGCAGCCGATCGCGAGCGGCCGGACGCTGGAGTACATCGCGACGCGCGGGATCAAGGGGATGGTGACGCTGAACGGCTGGAAGCTGACGGAGCAGGTCTTCAAGGCGTACCGCGAGGCCGCCGCGTCGGCCGGGCGTCAACTCCAGCTTGGCGAGGACATGGCGCTTGGGCTCGGCATGTACATCGCCGACAGTCAGGCGGAGGCGATCCGCCGCGTCGAGCCGTACCACGACGAGCGGTACAAGTGGTTCGCGCCGTTCGGCTTCGTGCGGTACGCCGACGAGCAGGGGCGGCCCTGGGGGACGCCGGGGGCACCGACCGCCGTCCCGACGATCAGAGATGGCGTGCTGCAGAAGGCGTGGCTGTGCGGGACGCCGTCAGAGATCGTGGAGGGGCTACGCGAGTACCAGGAGGCGTACCCCGGCCTGGACCAGGTGCTGATCCACTGGGCCGAAGGGATGCCGCCGGCCGAGTTCAAGGAGCAGCTCAGGGTCTTCGCCCGCGAGGTGATGCCGGCCTTCCCGGCCGCTCAGCTCTCGGTCGCGCCGTAGTCGTCGTACGGGTAGCGCGGGCGCCTGGGCGGCAGGGGGCGCAGCGGCCGGGGCGGCGGCATGTCCGTACCGGTCGCTTCCGTCTCGTGGGGCGGGGGCGGGGGGGCCGGCAGGCGGGTCGGGTGCCGGGCCGGCATCAGCCCGAAGCGGCCGTCCTCGGCCAGGTGCTCCAGGGTGCGGTCGATCGCCGGCCCGAGCGCCTGGATGGCCGTCGCCATCTGGAGCGCGGTCAGGTCGTTCAGCTCACGGGCCTCGCCCTCGATCACCTCGCCCAGCTCGACGGTGCGTCGCACCAGCCGCCGGGCGACGGCCGTCAGGATCGTCGCCTCGGCGTGCTCCGATAGGCGGAGCGACTCGAGCTGCTCGAGGAGCATCTCGGCCAGCCGCTCAGCGTGCGCCCACTCTGCTTCGTTCAACCCGGATTCCCCCACTACCCACGCAGCAGCGCAATGCGCATACCACCGGCTTTCAGCGGCTGGTACCCGCGTCCACTCGCGATCCGTCGACCCGCTGGCACGGGGCCTGCGTTAGTCAGAAGACAGCGAGACCTCCTCGTCGAAGGAGTGTCGCGAAGGATCGCTACACCATGGATATCGCCCTGATGTTCTCTGGCTTTTCTGGACTCATGGCCGCCTTTGTCGCGAGCGCGCTCTGGGCGACCCGCCCGACACCGCTCGCGAACGACTCGATGACGCGTCAGGATAAAGCGGGCGCGGGTCAGCGCCCCTAGCGGCACCTCCGAGCGCGTCCCTCCACCCGGGGCATCCAGCCACGAGAGAGCGACGCGCTCCGCCGCCGCGGCCCCCGGCCGTCCGCGCCCAGCGAGCGTCAGCTATTGTCGGACGCCAGCTTACCGGCGATCCCCCAGTTGTGGCGCGGCACGTCGTGGATCACGACCTCGGTCGCCTCGGGCGTCGTCTTGGCGATCCGCACGATCGCCTCGGTGAGCGCGGCGACCAGCTCGCGCTTCTGATCGATGGTGCGCCCCTCGTACATGTGCACCGTGATGAGCGGCATCGTCGAACCCTCCCCTGTTGGATGCGCGTGGCCGAGCGAGACTGTCCCCGCTCGGCTCACGGGCCGGTGTCGTGATCGTTGGCCCGTAGTCTAGGCCCGCGCGATTTCGAGAGCAAGGGGTGGCGGCCGGTCGAGACCACGACGTAAGGACTTGTCAGGAAATAACCGTCTCAAGGGGATGTGAGCGCGGACGGATGCGGTAGTTCCACTCGCCGTGGAACTCGTCGCGGTCGAGGTGGACGCTGGCCAACTCGGCGTCGGTCACCTTGCGTCCCGTGGGGTAGGTGCGGTCGTCGCGCTCGCACTGCACCGTGAGGCCGTTACGCGTCTTGGTGGCCGCGATCAAGCTCACGATCGCGGCGTAGCTGACCAGCGGCTTGCCGCGCCAGTTCTGGGTGATATACGAGAACAGCCGATGCTCGATCTTGTTCCACTTACTGGTGCCGGGTGGCAGGTGACAGACGTGCAGCTCCAGGCCGGACGCATCGGCGAACCGCTGCAGCTCCAGCTTCCACAGGCGCAGCCGTGAGCCGTTACTGCCACCCCCATCCGCGGTGATCAGCAGGCTGGTCGCCTCGGGATAGGCCGCCTGGCCCAGCGTCTGCCACCACTGCTGAATGCTCGCGACGGCGAACTCGGCGGTGTCGTGGTCGATCCCCACCGTGACCCAGCCCTGGTTCCGGGCCAGATCGTACACGCCATAGGGCGTCGCCCGCCCCAGATCCTTGTCCACGAAGTCATGGACCCGCACCGGCTCGGGCTCCCCCTTGGGGCGCAGCTCGCGCCCGCCGTTCTTGAACGGCCCGACCAGCTCTTTCTTCTTGGCATCGACCGAGATGGCCGGCTGCCCAGCGGTGACCTGGTGCTGCACCTGGTCATTCAGGTACTCGAACTGCGCGTTCCGATCCGGATGCTGGCTGCCTTCGAGCACTTTCCGATTGGCCTGCAAGCTGTACTCCAGCTCGTGCAGCAGCTCAGCTACCAACTGATGACTGACCTGATGGCCGATCCGCCGCAGCTCCTCGGCCAGCTTCCGCACGCTCTTGCACGTCCACCGCAGGGGCGACTCCGGGGCGCCACGCGTCACCGGCTCGACCAGTCGCTCGAGATCCTCGCGGAGCGTCGGATCGGTGTCCGTCGTGCGTTTCCGACCGCCACCCGGTCGCCGAATTCGGATCGCCCCGGCCGGCGGCCCGGCGGTCAACTCCTTGATCCCCTCGCCGATCGCCCGTCGCGACACACCGGTCGCACGGGCCACCGTACTCGCTCCTCCCCGACCGATCGCCAGCGCCTCGCTCGCCGCCAGCAGCCGACGGGTCCGCTCGTCGAGATGCCGGGCCAGCACCTCAAACCGTCGCTTGATCGCCTCGACCTCTGCCATGCCACACAGTCTAGCCCAGTCACCTGCTCGCTGTTACGTCTATTCCCTGACGAGTCCTAACGGACGTCGTTCCCGGGCCGGCTGATCACGCCACGGTAGTGGATAGTTGCGAGGTCGGCGTGGCGGGGCGCCGGGCGGCGCAGGACCACCTGTTGCTATCGCCGCAAACAGGGCACGTCGATTGAAGCCCTGGTCGGACCACCAGGGCATGGAATCGTTGTAGATCGCTACGTCAGGCCATGCTCGACGAAACTCTTCCGCGACGCGCGTCAGCGCGTCGCGGCCCTCATACGAAATCCCGGGCGGGAAGAAGATTCGAACTTCCGATCGATCTTGCCCGATCGGCGTGACCATGAGTGCGATGACCGGCCCCATGGGCTGCAACTGATAGTCGCCGACGGGAAAGGCAATCTCGAGTCCGATGCAGAAGCCGCCAGCGTCCTGGATCTCAGGAGGAGCCGGCAGGGAGCGAAACGTGGCGTCTGTCATGAACGCGTGAGGGTCGAGGCGAGGTTGGCCGTATCCTTCGGGGTCGGGGTATATGGGCAGAATCCGATCGGCCACGCCAAAGAGCCACGCCCGTATCATTGATGGCGCAGATGGAAGGATCACCCGTAGATCGAACATCGTAACTTGGAGGCCGAATTCGGATGGTCCTACGCGTTTTCAAGTGGCTGAATTTCTGCGAGTATTGGCACGCTTCACCCCTACAGCCTGGCAATGATCAAGCCACGCGCCTGGGCGCACCCGGCAGCACCGCCTTGGCCCGGCCGGCCGCTCGCAGACCTTCGCCGAACTAGGTGGCGGGCACGCTCTCCACCTGCGGCATCCACTTGGCCTCCCAGTTCTGGTAGGCATCTGTATAGAACAACAACCGCGTCTTCTTGTACTCGCGCGTGCTGTAGAGGCTGATGTACTCGGTCACGCCCGTCTTCTTCGAGATCGCCGCCAGGATCTCCTCGCACTGCTCCACGGACTGGCCGTGGACCATCGTGAAGACGTTGTACGGCCAGTCGGGATAGGTCGGCCGGCGGTAGCAGTGGCTGACGTTGGCGAACGAGGCCATCTGCTCGCCGATCTCGACGACGTCGTCCTCCGGCACGGCCCAGACGCCCATGCCGTTCGCCCGGAACCCCGCCCGGCGGTGGTAGAGGATCGCCGCCATCCGCCGCATGAACCCACGCTCGACCAGGCTCTGCATCGCCGCGAACAGCTCGTCCTCGGTCAGGCCGATCCGCTCGGCGATGGCCTTGAAGGGACGCGGCTCGATCGGCAGGTCCTCCTGAAGTTCGCGGATCACCTGCTTGTCGAGCTCGGTGACCGTGAAGTCGCGGGCGCGGACGCGATCCTGCTCGCGGTACTCCGGCGTCGCGACGGCGTCCGGCGGCCGCCGGCCGGTCATGTCGAGGTTGACGCCGATCTTGAAGAGGCGCAGCGTGTACATCACCCGCGTGACCTCGGCGCGGGCCAGCTCGTGGATGCGCTGGACGACCGCTTCGAGGTCGGAGGTCGGCGGCACGGCGATCGTGAACCAGAGGTTGTACTGGTGGTTGCGCTCGTAATTGTGGGTGACGCCGGGGTGCTCGTTGATGATCCGGGCTGCCTCGGTGATCCGGTCGGGATCGACCCGCATCGCCACGAGGCTCGACTTGTACCCCAGGCTCTTGGTGTCGAAGATCGCGCTGACCTGGCGCACGATCCGGCCGGCCTTCAGCGCCCGCATCCGCGCGACGACGTCCTCTTCGGACAGGCCGAGCGGCCGGCCAAGCTCCGCGAACGGCCGCGCGACGAGTGGGAAATCCGACTGGATGCGGTTCAGGAGCTGCCGGTCCAGATCATCCATTGCGCTCACCTCGGGGATAGGAGACACGAGGAGACGGCCCACCGGCCGGCGGGCCGCACGAGTTGAGTATACCGCCGACGTCGCGGCATCGCGTCCTGAATAATCGGACGTCGATGAAGGTGTTTTCCCGACAGACTTCCTGGCCGAGCCGCTGGCTATAATCCCGGGCGTGACCGCACTCCGCCGCCTGGCGCTCCTGACCGCCATCGCCACCTACCTCCTGATCGTCGTCGGCGCCGTCGTCCGCTCCACCGGATCGGGACTGGGGTGTCCGGACTGGCCGCTCTGCCACGGGCAGTTGCTGCCGCCGCCCAATGTCAAGGCCTGGATCGAGTTCAGTCACCGCTTCTCGGGGGCGATCGTCTCGGCGATGATGCTGGCGATGGTGGCCGCGGCCTGGGTCTGGGGCAGGGGCGTGCGCCACATCGTCGTGCCGGCCACGGCTGTCCCGGTCATGCTGGCCGCCCAGATCGGGCTGGGCGCCTGGGTCGTCTGGCTGGACACGCCGGCGCTGGTGGTGATGGTCCACCTGAGCTTCGCCTTCGTGATCCTGGCGTTCGTGCTCTGGGTGAACATCGCGGCGAGGGTCGCCGCGAACGGCGGGCTGGCGCTGGCCGTGGACGGTCCGGAGCAGGCGCCGGTGCTCAACCGCGCGCGGCTGGATGGCTACTGGCGGCTGGTCCTCGTCACGACCGCCGCGACGTACTTGCTGCTGATCGTCGGTGGGCTGATGCGGGCGGTCGGGGCCGGCTGGGTCTGTAGCGGCTTCCCGCTCTGCAACGGCCAGGCCCTGCCGTTCGGATCGAGCGGCCTGGTCGACCTCCACCTGACCCACCGCCTGCTGGCGTACCTGGTGGCCGGGCTGGTCGGCTGGATCGCCTGGAAGACGGCGCGCACGCCGGGGCTGCCGCCGGCCATGCGGCGCGTCGTGCTCAGCCTCGTCGTCATCGTCGTGGCCCAGATCACCATCGGGGCCGTCGCGGTGGTGGTCGGGCCGGCCCTGGTGGCGCAGTCGGTGCTGGCGGCCCAGGGGATGCCGGACTCGGCGTCGGCGGCCGGCGCTCCGGTGGCGGCACCGCTCTGGATCATCCAGACTTTGCACGTGGCCGGGGCCTCGGCCGTCTGGTCGATGGTCGTGGTGCTGATGAGCATGGCCTGGCACGCCCGCCGACCGGAGCTGGCCGTGTCTTCGCTCGCGGCCGAAGGCACGCCTTCAGTGCCCGGCGCCACGAAGCGCGGCGTCGCCTCGGCCTACTTCACGCTGACGAAGCCCAGGGTCGTCGTCCTGCTTCTCATCACGACGCTGGCGGCGATGCTGATGGCCCATCGCGGCCTGCCGTCGTTGCAGTTGATCTTCTTCACGCTCCTCGGCGGGGCGCTGGCGGCCGGCGGGGCCGGCGCGATCAACCATTACCTGGACCGCGACGTCGACGAGCTGATGGGGCGGACGTCGGCGCGGCCGATCCCGGCCGGCATGGTGCCCCCGCTGAACGGCCTGTTCTTCGGGATCTCGCTCGGCATCCTCTCGTTCACGCTGATGGTCGCGTTCGTGAACGTGCTCTCGGCGGTGCTGACGCTCTGCGCGCTCTTGTTCTACGTCTTCGTCTACACCCGCTGGCTGAAACGGTGGACCTCGCTCAACATCGTGATCGGCGGCGCGGCCGGGGCGATCCCGCCGGTCGTCGGCATCGCGGCGGTCACGAACGAAGTCAACTGGCTGGCGATCTGGCTGTTCACGATCATCTTCGTCTGGACGCCGCCGCACTTCTGGGCGCTCTCGCTCCTGATGCAGCGCGAGTACGCCGCAGCCGGCATCCCGATGCTCCCGATCGTCCGTGGCGAGGAGGAGACCCGCAAGCAGATCCTCGGGTACTCGCTGGCGATGGTGGCGCTGACGGTGGCCGTCTGGACGTTCGGGCTGTTGGGCGTGGTCTACGCCGTCTCGGCGGCGGCGCTCGGGGCGATCTTCCTGTACTACGCGGTTCGGCTCTGGCGCGAGGCCACGGCGAACGCGGCGCGTCGGCTGTTCCGATTCTCGATCCTCTATCTGGCGCTGCTCTTCGTGGCGATGGTGGTGGACCGCCAGGCGCTCCTCTGACATGCCGCGACTCGGAACCCTGATCGCCGCCTTCTTGCTGGCCGCCGCCCTGGCCTGCCGGCCGGCCAGCACCCTGCCGGTCCTCTTCCCGGCCCCCCAGTTCGAGCTGACGGATCAGACTGGCCGGCCGTTCTCATCGTCGCACCTGGCCGGGAAGGTGGTCGTGGCGAACTTCGTCTTCACGACCTGCACGGACATCTGCCCCTTGCTGACCGCCACGATGGCCCAGGTGCGCGACCAGCTTCGAGCGGCGAAGCTGTTGGGCGACAAGGCCGCGATCGTCTCATTCAGCGTCGATCCGGAGCACGACACGCCCGAGGCGCTCGCCACCTACGGCCAGCGGTTCGGCGCCGTCCCCGCCGAGTGGCGCTTCCTGACGGGGAGTCGCCCCGTGATCGACGAGCTGCTGATCGGCGGGTTCAAGGTCGGACGGCCGCCGCCGCAGGCCCGGACGCCGGGCGGCACGCCGGAGATCGTCCACACCAATCGCTTCGCGCTGATCGACCCGCGGGGCCAGGTCCGGGCGATGTACAGCGGCGACGACCTGAACGTCTCGGCCGTCGTCGAAGAGGTGCGCCGCCTCGTGCCGTAGCCCGAGGCGGCTGTACGGGCAACCGCCCGGTCAGCGGACGCCGCACTGCACCATCGCGTTCAGGCACTCGGAGACGGACCGCGCCAGGAACGCCTGGTCCCAGGCGTTGAAGAAGTCGGCGTGCCCGGAGTACGCCGAGCCCGACGCCAGCGTGATCGTCCCCGGATCGCCGACGATCGGGTAGTGCGCGATCAGCGTCAGGCTGGGCAGGACGGTTGGGTGGCTGGCCGGGCAGCGCCCGAAGCGGCCGTACGCCAGGTGGCTCTTGTGGTCCGGGCTGTCCAGGCTGACGCCGTCCCAGCACTCCGGGAAGCGGACGTGGAGCGTCAGCGAGTTCTCGGCCGGGCAGGTCGGGGGCGTCTCCATCGGCCCGAAGCCCGGCGGCGCGAACGGTCCCTGGAGCCCGCGACAGTGCCAGAACGTCGTGGCGATGCCCTGGGCGCTGGTTGCCGTGGCGTCGCCGGCCACCGCCCGGAAGCCGGGCGGGAACGCCTTGACCGACTCCGACTCGTGGCGTCCGGTCCGGTAGTAGACCTTCATGGCGACGGGCCGGACCTCGACGCCATTGCGATACAGGGCCGGGACCCAGTAGCCGGAACCGTCCGCTTCGGTTCGGCAGGTCGTGGCGCCGGCCCGCAGGCTCGCGTACGTCGAGGCGGCGCCGGTGCTGGTGTTGCCGAAGAACGCGTGCAGATGCGACCTCCCGGGCTGGCCCGGGAACGCGATCGGGTCGTCGGCGGCCTCGTGGCTGAACCGGCACAGCGTCGCGAAGACGCCGCGCCCGGCCCCGACGGGCCGGGCGCCTTCGGGGTCTGCGCTCGGGGCGGCCGGCGCCGCCGATGCGGAGCCGGCGAGCGTGGGGACGAGCGCCACCACCAGGACGATCGTCGTGATCCGACTGAGCAGCCTGCGCATGCTGGCACCTCCGTGGCAGCCTGCTCCGGGCGCCGATCGCGCTCCGTGCCGGCGGACTGCCCTCCTCCAGCGTAGGTCGGAGACATTAACCGGGGCTTTCCCAAACGCTAACGATCTGCCAAATCTGGGCCGCACCGAGGATCGAGCGGCTTCCCGAGGACGGCACGCTGGCGCGGTGGGCGCGACGTCCGCATGCCCGGGATCTGCCCGGTGGCAGGCGCCGCTTCGGTCGGCGCCTCGCCGTGCGATCGGGCCCGAGGCGCCCACCCCTTTGCTGGCGAACGCGCGCGGCCGTCTTGTCGGGAATCGGGACGAATGGACCGGTCCGACCGCTTGTTACGGAAATCCTGACGCTGGCCTGATGCGAAACGTCTGTTTTCTCACTCCGGCCTGATCGCCTGGGGGAGACAATATCGCCAGATCGCGGCAGCGAGGACGGCGCGGGAGCGTGCAGCATGAAGGTCCATGACCAGTCGACCACGACACCCGTGGAATACGGGGCCGTGGATGTCAGCTCGACGCTCGACGCGCGCACCGACGATGCTTGCACGCGGCTCCACCTCTACCAGCAGCAGCTCCGGGCCGAGCTGCTCGCGGCAGCCGCCGACAAAGCGACGCGGTCGTCATCCCTGTGGAGCTGGCTGCCGACGGCCTCGCCCGGCCAGGCGTTCGCCGCGCTGCGGACGATTGAGAGTCGCGTCAAGGCGCTGACCGGGGCGCGCGTCCGGGCCGACGAGGCGACGCTCAGGCTCGCCGTCGCCGAGGCGTAGCGCAGCGCGCACCTTCGGCCGGTCAGAAGGCCTCGGCCGAGAACGTGTGCAGCATCCAGTAGATCAGCCAGCCGGTCACGACGACGTAGAGCCACATCGGAAACGTGACGCGCGCGATCTGCCGGTGCTTGGAGAACTCGCCGCGCAGGGCGCGCCGCAGCGTGACCAGCGCGAACGGGCCGACCAAGATCGCCAGAATCGTGTGCGAGATCAGGATGGCGAGGTAGATCACCCGGATCAGGCCCTCGCCGGCGAACACTTTGGTCTCGAACAGCAGCGCCCGGCTGACGTACACCACCAGAAACAGTGCCGCGAAGGTGGTGGCAGTCAGCATACTTCGTTTGTGAAGCTCGATCTGGCGCTGGCGGATGAAGTAGTAGCCCAACAGCAGGAAGACGCCGCTGATGACGATCAGCGACGTGTTGAGCAGGGCGACCCACTCCGGGGCGGGACCTCGGGCTGGCATCGGGCACCTTCAAGGCGGACGGTCGGCCGTCTCCCGGGCCGGCGGAGCGGTCGGGGGGCGGGCGGAACGGCGGGGCAGGCTCGGAGCGAGGCGCTTGTGGATGGCGGCCGGGCGGCCGTCAGCAGCCTCTCACGGTCATTGTAGCCAGATGGTGTCCGACGCCCCGGCCATTACCGTCGACCGCCTGGTCCGGCGCTACGGCGACCGCGCGGTGGTGGACGGACTCACCTTCGAGGTCCGGCGCGGCGAGGTCTTCGCCCTGCTCGGGCCGAACGGGGCCGGCAAGACGACGACGGTCGAGATCCTCGAAGGGTACCGCGCGCCGTCGGACGGGCGGGTGCGCGTCCTCGGCCTCGACCCGATCGACGACGCCCCCCGGCTCAAGCCCCGAATCGGCGTGATGCTCCAGGAGGGCGGCGTCGCGCCATCGATGCGGCCGTTGGAGGCACTGGAGCTGTTCGCCAGCTTGTATGCGCGCCCGACCGAGCCGCGCTCACTGCTGGCGCTGGTCGGCCTGGACGACGCGGCCGGCACCCGCTATCGGTCGCTCTCCGGCGGCCAGAAGCAACGCCTCTCGCTTGCGCTCGCGCTGGTCGGTCGCCCGGAGCTGGTCTTCCTGGACGAGCCGACGGCCGGCATGGATCCGCAGGCGCGGCGGTCCACCTGGGAGATCCTCCGCTCGTTGAAGCGCGATGGCGTGACGGTGCTCCTGACCACCCACTTCATGGAGGAGGCCGAGCAGCTCGCCGATCGCGTCGCCATCGTCGACGGCGGGCGGCTGGTGGCGCTCGACGCGCCGGCGGCGCTGGGCCGCGCGGGCGGGCCACCCGACAAGCTGCGGTTCCGGGCGCCGCCCGGCCTGCCGGTGACCGAGCTGGCCGGCCGACTCGGCCCATCCCGCGCCCGCGAGGATCGGCCGGGCGAATATCTGATCGAGGGCGCTGTCGACCCGGTCACCGTCGCGGTCGTCGCGTCGTGGCTGGCCGAGCGCGGCGCCCTGCTCTCCGAGCTCCGTGTCGGCCGGCAGTCGCTCGAAGAGGTGTTCCTGCGCCTGA
>Ga0075430_100005048_pt1 | contig 11109 bp, 10 predicted proteins | sample RhiMetdeltSRZDD4_FD_75294 | JGI IMG/M metagenome (GOLD analysis project Ga0075430, IMG submission 75294) | Populus rhizosphere microbial communities from Tennessee, USA - Rhizosphere MetaG P. deltoides SRZDD4 | ecosystem: Host-associated > Plants > Roots > Rhizosphere > Soil | place: USA... | reverse complement strand
GGCAACGAGCAGGCCGGCTATGCCACGAGCGGCGGCTGGTCCCCGCTGCTGAAGAAATACATCGCCCTTGCGCACCTACATTCGAGCTGGGCCGCGCCCGGGACCGCACTCGAGATCGAGATCACCGTCGAGCACCGGCGCAAGCGCGCCGCCGCGCGCGTGGTGAAGAAGCCGTTCTTCGACCCCGATCGCAAGCGTGCGTAGAGGGAAAACCCTTGGCTAACTACGACGTCGTTATGATCGGGGGCGGGCACAACGGGCTGGTGTGCGCGGCCTATCTGGCGCGCGCCGGGCGCAAGGTACTGGTGCTCGAGCGGCGCGAGCGCATCGGCGGTGCCGCGGTGACCGAGGAAGTGTTCCCCGGCTTCCGTTTTTCGGTGTTCTCGTACGTCGTGAGCCTGCTCAGGCCGGAGATCATCCGCGACCTGGAGCTCCCGAGACATGGACTGCACATCCTGCCGCTCGAGAGCACGCTCACGCCGCTCGAGAATGGGGACTATCTCGCCCAGTGGAACGATCACGACCAGAACCGGCGCGAGCTGGCGCGCCATTCGCTGCGCGACGCCGAGGCCTACGACGAGTTCGGCCTGATGCTCCACCAGATGGCGCGCGCGGTGAAGCCGCTGCTCGGGATGGCGCCGCCCGACCCGACCGCGCTTTCGCTGCGGGAGCTCTTCGGCTTGAAGCGCCTCGCCGAGCATTTCCAGGGCTTGGGGACGAAGCGCTTCAACACGCTCACCAAGCTCCTCACCATGAGCTCGGCGGATTTTCTGGACGAGTGGTTCGAGACCGAGGCGCTCAAGGCGACCAAGTCGGCGAGCGGCATCATCGGCACGCTGCTCGGCCCGCGCTCGCCCGGCACGGCCTACGTGCTCCTGCACCACTACATGGGCGAGCTCGACGGCGTGTTTCGGGCCTGGGGCTTCGCGAAGGGCGGCAACGGCTCGGTGAGCGCCGCGATCGCCGGGGCGGCGCGGGCCGCGGGGGCCGAGATCAGGACCTCGGCCGAAGTTTCGCAGGTGCTGATCCGCGGAAGCCGGGCGAGGGGCGTAGTGCTCGCCGGCGGGGAAGAGATCAGGGCGAAGCTGGTGGTCTCCGGCGCCGATCCGCGGCGCACGTTCCTGCAGTTGGTCGGCGAGAAGCACCTGCCCGGGCCGTTCGTCGACTCGATCAAGCGCTTTCGCTTCCGCGGCGCCTCGGCGAAAGTGAACCTGGCGCTCGGCGAGCTGCCCGACTTCACCTGCCTGCCGGGGCGCGGCGCGCACCTGCGCGGCGCGGTCTCGATCAGCCCGAGCATCGGCTATCTGGAGCGCGCCTACGATGAGGCGAAATACGGCGGAACCTCGAGCCGTCCCTACATGGACATCGTGATCCCGTCGATGCTCGACCCTTCGATGGCGCCGCCGGGCAAGCACGTGATGTCGATCTTCGTGCAGTACGCGCCTTACCACGTGAACGGCGGCTGGACCGATGCGCGCCGCGACGCGCTCGGCGATGCCGTGGTTGACACGCTCTCGCAATACGCGCCGAACCTCAAGAAAGCCGTTCTGCACCGGCAGGTCATTACCCCGGCCGACATCGAGCGCATCGTCGGCCTCGCCGAAGGCAACATCTTTCAGGGCGAGCTTTCGCTGCAGCAGATGTTCTTCCTGCGGCCGGTGCCGGCGTGGGCGAAGTACCGCACGCCGCTTTCGGGCCTCTATCAATGCGGCGCCGGCACGCATCCCGGCGGCGGGGTGATGGGCGCCTCGGGCCGCAATGCGGCGTTCCAGATCCTGGGTGCTGCATGAAACGCACGATCGTCATCGGGGGCGGGGCGGACGCAGTGGTGGCGGCGCAACTTCTCGCGCGCGGCGGACGCGAGGTGATGACGATCGAAGGCGCAAGTCCCGCGAGCGAAGAGGGATGGGTTCCACCCCAGGTGGTGCGCGAGCTTCGCCTAGAAGGCGTGAAGCTCGACTGGCCGGACCCCTGGCTCACGGTACCGCTGCCCGCCGGCGGCCGCCTGGAGCTTTGGCTCGACATGGCGCGCACGGTGGAGGCGATCCGGCAGGTGAGCCCGCGCGACGCCGAGCGCTGGCCCGAGTTCTGCGATCGCCTGGCGCGCCTGGCGCGCTTCCTCGGGGAGCTTTACGCGGCGCCGCCGCCCGATCCGCTCAGCGCGCGCTTTGCTCTGCGCGCGCGGCGCCTGGGCAAGCGCGGGCTCGCCGACCTTTTGCGCATCCTGCCGATGCCGGTCGCCGAGCTGCTCGACGACTGGTTCGAAAACGATGCGCTCAAGGGCGCGCTCGGCGCCGCGGGCGTGCTGCACCTCCTGCAGGGGCCCCGCTCGGGCGGTACCGCGTTCCGGCTGCTCCATCATCACGTCGGCTGCCCGCCTGGGGTTTTTCGTCCGCCGCGCTCCAACGCGCTCGAGTTGCTGCGCAAGCTGCCGCGCGTCGAGCTGCAACAGGCCGAAGTGCTGCGCGTCACGGTGCGCAACGGCGCGGTGGCGGGCGTGGTCCTGAAGGACGGTCGCGAGCTCGACGCATCGACCGTGGTGAGCGGCGCCGACCCGCGCCGCAGCCTGCTCGATCTGATCGAGCCCGGCTGGCTTGATCCCGAGCTCGTGCGCTCGCTGCGCCACGTACGGCGGCGCGGCGTGGCGGCACGCATGCGGCTCGAGCTCGATCGTTCGCCCGGTTTTTCGGCGCTGGCGCTTGCGCCGTCGCTCGATTACCTGGAGCGGGCGTACGACGACGCGAAGCACGGCCGCCTGTCCCAGCAGCCGTATGTCGAAGCGCGCTGCGAAGGCAGCCGCGTGGAAGTGCTCGCCCAGTACGCGCCCTACGGCAAGAGCTGCGCCGGTCTCGCCGACCGCGTGACCGCGCTGCTCGGCGAGCACTGGGGTGACGCGCAGCCGCTGCACACCGAGCTCGCCTCGCCGCGCGAGCTGGAGGAGTTCGAAGGCTGGCCGCAAGGCCAGCCGCACCACGCCGAGCTCAGCCTCGACCAGGCGCTTTGGATGCGTCCGCTGCCCGAGCTCGCGCACTACCGCACGCCGATCGACGGGCTCTGGCTGTGCGGCCCCGCGATGCACCCGGGTGCGGGCATCGCCGGGGCTGCGGGTCTGAACTGCGCGCATGCGATTCTGGATCGCTGAGCTTTGCCTTATTTTCAGCGTCGGCTCGGCCATCGCAGCGGACCGCCTGCCGGGCTACGGCGCCGATAGCGCGAGCTTCACGGTCTCGGGGCTGTCTGCCGGCGGCTACATGGCGGTGCAGGTGCACATCGCGCACTCGAGCCGCGTGAGCGGGGTGGGCGCGCTTGCCACCGGGCCCTACTATTGCGCCCAGGGCAGCCTCTGGACCGCGCTGAACGAATGCATGGCGCCGAGCACCTCCAGCCGTCTTCCTCGATGGGAGGTGCTCAAAGCCCAGACCGACCGCTTCGCGCGCGACAAGCTGATCGATCCCACCAGCAACCTCGCCATGGCGCGCGTGTGGCTTTTTGCCGGAATGCGCGACCGTACGGTCAAGCCGGAAGTGGTCGGCGTGCTCGAGCGGTTCTACGTCAGCTACAACGTCAAGCCGGCTTTGGTCAGAGACCGGCCCGCGGGCCATGCCATGGTGACCGAGAACACCGGCTCCGCGTGCGGGGCGAGCGAGCCGCCGTTCATCAACGCTTGCGACTACGACGCCGCGGGAGCGCTGCTGCGCCACGTGCTCGGCAACCTGTCTCCACCTACCGCCCAGCTTGGCGGCCGCCTGCTTGTGTTCAATCAGCGCGAGTTCGGAGACGCGTACTCGATCAGCATGGCGAATGACGGTTACGCATACATCCCGAGGGCGTGCGACACGGAGCATTGCCGCATTCACGTCGCCTTCCATGGATGCCGGCAGAGCGCGGAGACGATCGGCGAAGGCTTCGTGCGCGACGCCGGCTATAACCGATGGGCTGAAACCAACCGCCTGATCGTGCTCTACCCTCAGGCGATCGCGCGCTATTGGTGGATCTACAACCCGCGCGGCTGCTGGGACTGGTGGGGCTACACTGGCTCGCGTTACGCCACCAAGGACGGCCCCCAAATCCGGGCAGTGCTTGCGATGGTCGAGCGCCTTGGACAACCCCGGAGATAGCCGGCATGGAGAGATCAATGAAGCCCCTGGTTGCGCTAGTCATTCTCGCTGCGGTTGCCCTGCCGGCCGAGGTCAATGCCCTTTCGCCTGACGAAGTCCAGCAGTACCTTGCCGGCGCGGGCATGGGGTACGCAAAGGCCGCGGAGCTGAACCACTTCCCCGGACCGATGCACGTGCTGGAACTGGCGGACAAGCTGGGACTGAGCGCGGAGCAGCGCGCTGCGACCAAGCGGCTCATGGAAGCGCACAAGGCGCAAGCACGCGCGATCGGAAGCGAGCTGGTCGACTCCGAGCGCGAGCTCGAGGCGCTGTTTCGTGCCGGGCGCCTCGACGAGGCCGCGCTCTCGCGCGCGGTTCGCACCGCCGCCGCCCTGCAGGGGGAGTACCGCCTATCGCACCTTGAAACCCATCGCCGCATGCGGGACCTGCTCGACGAAGAGCAGGTGAAGCGCTACGACGAGCTGCGGGGCTACGCTCGCGGCAGCGGGCATTCGCACAAGAAGCACTGATGGACCGCCGCGCCTTCCTGGCTGCGGCTCCGGGCCTCGCGCTCGCGCCTCGTCTCCCGCTCGCGCGGGAAAGGGGGCTGCGGATCGCGCCCGCGCGCCAATCGCTGGTCGGCGCTGCACATCCGCAGACCGAAGTTTGGGCATATGGCGGCGCAGTGCCCGGGCCCGAGCTGCGTTTCAGGCAGGGCGAGCGCCTGCGGGTCGAGATCGAAAACGGCCTGCCGGTCGCGACGACCGTGCATTGGCATGGACTTCGCCTGCCGAACGCAATGGATGGCGTGCCCGGCGTCACGCAGCCGCCGATCGCGGCGAACGGCGGCCGCTTCGTGTACGAATTCGATCTGCCTGATGCGGGCACGTTCTGGTACCACCCGCACCTCGGCAGCCCGGAGCAGGTCGCGCGCGGACTCTATGGCGCGCTGATCGTCGAGGAACGCGAGGCGCCCCGCTTCGACCGCGACGTGGTCTGGCTCTTGTCCGATTGGCGGCTCGATCGCGGCGCGCGCGTGGTAGAAAACTTCGGTAACGCGTTCGACGCGAGCCATGCCGGTCGCGTTGGCAACACCGTCACCGTCAACGGTGCGATCCGCGAGCAGTTCGCGGTACGTGCGGGAGAGCGCATCCGCCTGCGGCTCATCAACGCCTCCAACGCGCGCATCTACGGCCTGACTTTCGAGGGGCATCAGCCTTCCGTCGTCGCACTGGACGGCCATCCCGTCGCGCCGCGCGCCGAGGAGCGCCTCGTGCTAGGCCCGGGAATGCGCGCCGACCTGATCCTGGACTGCGCGGGGCAACCCGGCAGCGCGCATCGCGTCGTCGACGGTTTCTATCCGAAGCGCGGCTATGAGCTCTTGAAGATCCAGTACAGCGCGGAAGCGCCGATTCGCGGTTCTTTTCCGCCCGTGCCGCGCCTGCCGGCAAATCCGGTGCCGGAGCCCGTGCTCGCGCAGGCGCAAAGGCATCGCATCGTCTTCGCGGGCGGGGCGATGGGCGCGGTGCCGAACCAGGCCGAGCACAAGGGCCTGTTCTGGACCTTGAACGGCAAGCCCGTGGGCGAGCACGGCCACCACGCGCCGCTGCTCGCGCTCAAGCGGGGTGGTTCTTACGTCCTGGAACTGGTCAACGAGACCGCGTGGCACCATCCGATCCATCTCCACGGGCATGTGTTCCGCGTCCTCGGCCGCGGCGAGTGGGCAGACTCGATCCTGCTCGACCCGAGGAGCCGCGCCGAGGTCGCGTTCGTCGCGGATAACCCGGGCGACTGGATGCTGCATTGTCATGTCCTCGAGCATCAGGCGAGCGGAATGATGGCGCTCGTGCGCGTGGCGTGAAGAGATTTTTCTGGATTGCGGTGCTTGCGGCCGGCTGCGCGGAATCAAAGCCCGACCTCGCTCTCGGCCAGAAAATCTATGCGCAACACTGTGCGAGCTGCCACGGCGCGAAGCTGGAAGGGCAGGGCGAGTGGCGCAAGCCGCTGCCGAACGGCCGCATGCCCGCGCCACCGCACGACGACAGCGGCCACACCTGGCATCACCCCGAGCAAGTGCTGTTCGGCATTACCAAGCACGGGCTCGTTCCGCCGTACGCGCCGACCGGCTATCAGAGCGACATGCCGGCATTTGCGGGCACGCTGAGCGACGCCGAGATCCGCGCCGTGCTCGGCTACATCGCCTCCCACTGGTCGAGTGAAGTGCTAAAGGTCCGCGCCGAGATGCTGCAGAACCAGCCTAGGCGCTGAGCTCGGCGCGCGCCTGGCGAATGACGATGCGGCCCGAAGAGAGGCCGAGCACGGCGAGGATCGCCGCGACCGCAACGTCCGGCCATACCGTGCCGGTACCGAAGACACCGGCTGCGGCGACCAGCACCAGGATGTTGGCGACCACGTCGTTGCGCGTGCACAGCCACACCGAGCGCATGTTGGCGTCGCCTTCGCGGAAGCGGTAGAGCATCGCGGCGACGCTGAAGTTGACCGCCAGGGCCAGCAGCCCGACGAGGCCCATGGTCAGCGGCTCCGGCGGCGCACCCAGCCAGGCGCGCCACGCGGCGTAGGCGAGAATGCCGACGCCGTAAACGGACATCGCCGTGCCCTTCAGCAGGGCGACGCGGGATATCCACGCGCCGCCCAGCGCCAGCGCCCCCAGGCTGAGCGCATAGTTGGCCGAGTCGCCCAGGAAGTCGAGCGCGTCGGCGGCGAGGGCGGAGGAGCCCGAGAAGACGCTGGCCACGATCTCCACGCAAAACATCGCCACGTTGGCGAAGAGCGCAATCCAGAGCACCCGGCGGTACGATATTCCGGTCGGCGGGGTCGGGGTTGGACAGCAGGCCTGGCTCATGGCGCCATTCGAAACCCTGTAGCGGCTACAAGGTCAACACTATATGCGGATCGGAGAGCTTGCCCGCAAGGCGGGCGTGGACGTTCAGACGGTGCGCTATTACGAGCGTGAAGGATTGCTCGAGGCGCCCGCCCGCACCGGTTCAGGCTACCGGGCGTATGGTCCGGAGCACCTCGAGCGGCTGAACTTCGTGCGCCACTGCCGCTCGCTCGACATGCCGCTCGCCGAGATCGGGCGCCTCATCGCCCTGTCAGGCGATCAGGCGGTTTCGTGCGAAGAGGTCGACCGGCTGGTCCGTGCGCATCTCGAGCGCGTGAGAGCGAAGCGCGTCGCCCTGCAAGACCTGGAGCAGCAGCTGGCGGTGCTGAGCGCCCAGTGCGCGAGCGGCCACCGCGTGGCGGACTGCGGGATCCTCGAGGAGCTGATTCACGCCGCGCATGGCGAAGCATGCGCGTGCCACCCGGCTACGTCGTCGCGCTAGTCGCCGCTATAGGCGATCGTGCAGCCGAACGGGCGCGTCGAGGGCGTGGCAACCTTGCGTCCCGCCGCCAGGTCGTCGAGCGCCGCGCGCACGTAGTTGCGCGACGTGCGCGCCTCCTTCGCGCTCATCGTCGGGTTGTCCGAGATCGCGCCGGAGTAGACCACCTCGCCCTTCGCGTCGATGACGAACATCTGCGGCGTGACCACGGCGCGATACGCCCGGCCCATGCTGCCTGCGGAATCCATGAGCAGGGCGGCCGGCGCCGCCCCCCGCGCGCGATGCAGCGCATCGGCCTTGTCCGGCGGCAGGTAGTCGCGCCGAGACGGATGCGTGGAAAGCACGGAAAGCCAGACGATTCCCTGCGCCCCGGCCCAACGCTGCAGCTCCGGCATCACGCCGCTCTCGTACTGCGCCCGAACGAACGGGCAGGAGGCGCTGGTCCATTCGAGGACCAGCGTCTTGCCCTTGAACTCGGACAGGCGGCGCTTGCGCAGCTGGGAGTCCAGGACCTCGAACTCGGGCGCGGGGGCGGCAAGGCCCGGTACGCCGCCCAGTGCGCCGGCCGCCAGGATCAGAAAGTGGCGCCGCTTCATCGCTGCTCCTCATTTCCCATTTGAAGTGGAGAGTAAACTAAACCCATGACCATCTACATGCAAACCGCGGCGCGCCCGGCCAAGGAAGTGCCGATAACCGAGGCGGAGCGCAAGGCGCGCGTCGAGCTCGCCGCCGCCTACCGCATCTTCGACATGCTCGGCTGGACCGAGATGATCTTCAACCACATCACGGTTCGCGTGCCCGGGCCTGCAGTGGCAGGTCCCGATTCGGTGCGCTTTCTCATCAACCCGTTCGGCCTGCACTACCGCGAGGTCAAAGCATCGAATCTCGTGCTCATCGACCTCGAGGGCAACGTGGTGCGCGAGTCGAAGTGGCCGGTGAACAAGGCCGGCTTCGTCATCCACTCGGCGATCCACGGCGCGGTGCCGCACGCGCACTGCGTGATGCACACGCACACGACGAACGGCGTCGCGGTGTCGTGCCTGAAAGCGGGACTATCGAGCGACAACTTCTACGGCGCGATGCTCCACGGACGCGTGGCGTACCACGAGCTCCAGGGCGTCACGGTGGACCTGGCCGAGCGCGAGAGCATCGTGCGCGACCTCGGTGACAAGGAAGTCATGATCCTGCGCAACCACGGCCTGCTCTCCTGGGGCCCGACGGTGGCCGAGGCCTATCTCAGGCTCTGGACGCTGCAGCGTGCCTGCGACGTGCAGCTCGCCGCCGCGCGCGCCGGCGGCGAAATCACGCGGCTCGCCCCGGCGGTGCTGGAGCGGATGCTGGCCGAGTCCGGCCCGGGAGAATCGCGCGTTTGCCACGATGTGTTTGCCGCGCTGACGCGCCTGGTGGACGCGCAGGACCCTTCCTACCGAGATTGACGTTGACGTAAACGTCAAGTAGGCTCACCGCCTCGGCTTCCTATGACGGACCTGTCGGACTCCAGCAAGCTCGTCTACAAGGCGAAGCACAAGATCCGCTTCGTCACCGCGGCGAGCCTGTTCGACGGTCACGATGCGTCGATCAACATCATGCGGCGCATCCTGCAGGGCTCGGGCGCCGAGGTGATCCACCTCGGGCACAACCGCTCGGTGGACGAAGTGGTGAGCGCGGCGCTGCAGGAAGACGTGCAGGGCGTCGCGGTCTCGTCGTACCAGGGCGGCCACCTCGAGTACTTCAAGTACATGCTCGACCTGCTGCGAAAAGGGGGAGACGAAACGGGCGGCGCCCGCATCAAGGTGTTCGGCGGCGGCGGCGGCGTCATCGTACCCGCGGAGATCCGGGAGCTGCACGACTACGGCGTCGCGCGCATCTATTCGCCCGAGGACGGCCAGCGCATGGGCCTGCAGGGCATGATCAACGACATGCTCGCGCGCTGCGATTTCAGCCCGGCGCGCAAGGAGCCGAAGACCCTCGCCCAGACCATCACCGCGCTGGAGCTGGGTGTTTTCCAGGGGAAGGATGCTCTTCTCGAGCAAGCCAAGGTGAATCCCGCGCCGGTCCTGGGCATCACCGGCACCGGCGGCGCGGGCAAGAGCTCGCTCACCGACGAGCTCGTGCGGCGGCTGCGCCTCGACCAGGGCGACGCGCTGCGGATCGCGATCCTTTCGGTCGATCCCACGCGCCGCAAGACCGGCGGCGCGCTGCTCGGCGATCGCATCCGCATGAACGCGATCCATGGGCGCAACGTCTTCATGCGCTCGCTCGCCACGCGCGACACCGGCAGCGAGCTCTCGGCGGCGCTCGGCGACGCGATCGCCGCCTGCCGCGCGGCGGGTTTCCAGCTGGTGATGGTCGAGACTGCGGGCATCGGGCAGGGCGACGCCGCGATCGTGCCGCACGCCGACGCCGCGCTCTACGTCATGACTCCCGAGTTCGGCGCCGCGAGCCAGCTCGAGAAGATCGACATGCTCGACTTTGCCGACTTCGTCGCCATCAACAAGTTCGACCGGCGCGGCGCCGAGGACGCGTTGCGCGACGTGCGCAAGCAGGTGCAGCGCAACCGCGAGGCGTTCAAGACCGCGCCCGAGGCGATGCCGGTGTTCGGCACCATCGCCGCGCGCTTCAACGACGACGGCGTGAGCGCGCTCTACCACGCGATCCGCGACAAGCTCAAGCTCGAGCCCGGCCGGCTGCCGCGCCCGGCGGGCAAGACCTCGTCCGAGGTGCACGTCATCGTGCCGCCGAAGCGCCAGCGCTATCTCGCCGACATCGCCGAGGCAGTGCGCGGCTACCACCAGCGCGCCGACGAGCAGGCGCGCATCGCGCGCGAGCGCCAGCAGCTGCTCGCGACGCAGGAGATGCTTGGCAAGAGCATGCCCGAGATCGAAGAACTGCTTTCTTCAAGGATGCTCGATGCGCGATCGCAAAGGCTGATCGACGACTGGCCCAAGGTGGTCAAAGCCTACTCGGGCGATGAACAGGTGGTGAAAGTACGCGGCAAGGAGCTGCGCACGAAGCTCACCCAAACTTCGCTTTCGGGCACCCAGGTACCGAAGGTCGCGCTGCCACGCTACGAGGATCACGGCGAGCTGCTGCGCTGGCGCCTGCGCGAGAACGTGCCCGGCGAGTTTCCCTACACCGCCGGCGTATTCCACTTCAAGCGCGAGAACGAGGACCCGACGCGCATGTTCGCCGGCGAAGGCGACGCGTTCCGCACCAACAAGCGCTTCCACCTGCTTTCGCGCGACATGGCGGCGAAGCGGCTTTCGACCGCGTTCGACTCGGTGACGCTCTACGGCTTCGACCCCGACGAGCGGCCCGACATCTACGGCAAGGTCGGCAACAGCGGCGTCTCGATCGCCACGCTGGAGGACATGAAGGTGCTCTACTCGGGCTTCGATCTGTGCGAGCCGTCGACCTCGGTGTCGATGACGATCAACGGGCCGGCGCCGACGCTCCTGGCGATGTTTTTCAACACCGCGATCGATCAGCAGGTCGAGAAGTTTTCCCGTGACAAGGGTCGCGCCCCGAACGACAAGGAGTGGCTCGAGCTAAAAACAAAAACTCTGTCCGCGGTGCGCGGCACGGTGCAGGCCGACATCCTGAAGGAGGACCAGGGGCAGAACACCTGCATCTTCTCCACCGAGTTCTCGCTCAAGGTGATGGGCGACATC
>Ga0075430_100005044_pt1 | contig 11114 bp, 6 predicted proteins | sample RhiMetdeltSRZDD4_FD_75294 | JGI IMG/M metagenome (GOLD analysis project Ga0075430, IMG submission 75294) | Populus rhizosphere microbial communities from Tennessee, USA - Rhizosphere MetaG P. deltoides SRZDD4 | ecosystem: Host-associated > Plants > Roots > Rhizosphere > Soil | place: USA... | reverse complement strand
GCTGTTTCAGTCAGCCAAGGCGGTGACCGCTCCATCCAGATATCTGCTCGAACAGGTACGAGAGTACTGTCCCGGTGTCCGGCTGCTGCCGAATGCCGTGGAACTCGACCGGTATCGTTTCTCGGAGCGCCGCGTCGCTCGTCCGAAGCTGGTGTGGCTGCGCGCGTTCCATGAAATCTATAACCCCGGAATGGCGGTGCGGGTACTCGCACTGCTGACGAAGCAATACCCGGATGCTTCCCTGCTGATGGTGGGTCCCGATAAAGGCGATGGCAGTCTTCAGCAAGTGCGCGCACTTGCTGAAGAGCTGGGGGTTGCGCAGCAACTCGAGATTGTGGAAGGAGTGCCGAAGAGCGAGGTGCCGGCCTGGCTTCAAAAGGGCGACATTCTGCTCAACACCACCCATATCGACAACATGCCGGTAGGCGTGATCGAGGCTTTGGCCTGCGGCTTATGCGTAGTGAGTACGGAGGTCGGCGGTATTCCCTATCTTTTGAAAAACGAGCAGGACGCATTGCTGGTTCCCAATGACGATGCGGAAGCGATGGCGCAGGCAGCGGGTCGCATCGTGGCTGAACCCGAGCTGGCCGCGCAGCTTTCGCGGGCCGCGCGCCGGACAGCGGAGCAGTTCGACTGGTCTCTGGTGCTGCCCGAGTGGGAACGGCTGCTGGGTTCTCTGGAGGGCGTAAATGAATAAAGTGTTGATTGCGGGCAAGCCAAGCGCCGGCCTTCGCACCCGCGCCACAACATCCCGGCGGCACGCTCGCATATTGCTAACCATGCCGCACCTGAATTCGGCGGCCAGCCCGTATCGCGAGATGATGGCTCTCGCCAGGAACCTGGATCGCGGCACTTTCCGGCTCACCGTCTGCGGGTTGCGCGAACAGCATCAGCCGGATGCGGAGATATCGTTACGGGACCACGGGGCAGAATGCTTTGTGGCGCGTTTTCGACCGACCGGCCACACACCGGGCTCGCTGTTTGCCGCGCTCAAAGACCAAGAGCGCATTGAGCAAGCCGGTCCGTTCGACATTCAGCATTCGCTCGACTTCAGCTCTTCGCCTTTTGAGGCCGCTTTCGCTCGACTCCGATCGAGAAAATACATTTACAACCAGCGCAACCTGAACGAAGGCGGAAGCGCGGCGCTGCTGCGAGCCAAGCTTGCGCTCGCCGACAGCATCATTACCATTGCCGATCATGCCAGCGACTTCGTGCTGCGTCATGGAGCCGCGCCCCAGAAGCTGAAACGCATCTACAACGGGATCGATGTGGAGGAGCTGGAACGGGTCGCCGGCCCGGGGCTGCCGATGGATCGAAGGCCACCGTATATTCTCGTTGTCGGCCAGATTGAGCCGCGCAAACGCCATGAGGACGCGATTCACGCGCTGGCCATTCTGGCGCAGCGAAATCCCCAAGTACGGCTTGGCATTGCCGGATCTCTGTATCGCGCCGATTACCAGCATCAGCTCGAGCGCACCGCCCGTAATCTGGGCATTGGGGATCGTGTCGAGTTTCTCGGCTCGCGCAAAGACATCCTGGCGCTGATGCGGCGCTCGCGAGCGCTGCTTTGCTGCTCGGAGAGCGAGGTGCTGCCGTGGGTGATTCTCGAAGCCATGGCGGTGGGTTTGCCCGTGGTGGCCTCTGCGATTCCTGCGCATTGCGAACTCCTCACGGACGGCCACAGCGGGATGTTGATCCCGTGCGGTGATTGCGCCGGCTTTGCCTCGACGCTCGAGCTGCTGTGTTCTTCGCCGTCGCTCCGCGAGGACCTGGCCCGGTGCGCGCTCAGAAACATCGAAAACAAGTTTTCCATCCGGGCGATGGTGGAACAGACCCAAATTGTTTATGAAGAGCTGCTGCGCGCTCCGCAGATGGCAGCGAAGTTTTCCTATAGCGAGCAGAATTAGTGCGTATTCAACAAAGATCATTACAACAACGATCCTTGCAGCAGCGGTCCTTGAGCTGGTTTCTGCGCCGTCTGGCGTTGCCGCTGGGCGACCTGGTGCTCCGGCAAAGAATGATGCAGCGGCTTCAGTTCCTCGAGCAAGCGCAGTGGTGGCCGGCCGAGCGAGTGGAGGAGCACCGGAACAAGCTGCTGTCGAAGGTCATTCAGATATCGGGCACGGAGGTGCCGTTCTATCGCGCGCTGTGGGACAGCCGCGGGGCCGCATGGCGCGATATCGCGCGAGCGGAGGATCTGACGCGGCTGCCGGTGACAACCAAATCGATGATGCGGCCGGCGTACCCGCACGCAACTACGCGCAACACGGGTCAGAAGACCTATGAAGCCTGTTCGTCGGGATCAACCGGAGCCAACTTTTGTGTTCAGGAAGATGCAGAGACCGCGGGCTGGTACCGGGCCTCCTTTTTTCTTGCACTGCAGTGGGCGGGCTGGCAATTCGGAGAGTCGCACGTGCAGACCGGGATCACCTCCCTGCGCAGCCCGGAGAAGAAGATGAAGGATCTCCTGCTGCAGTGCCACTACGTTCCGGCCTTCGATTTGTCGGATACGAGCCTGGATGCCACGCTCGAGTTGATGGACCGCCGTGCCATCCGCCATTTGTGGGGCTATCCCGGCGGTCTTCACCTGCTGGCGGAGCGCGCCAAGGCGAAAGGGTGGAACCGGCCGCTCGCTTCGGTAGTCACATGGGGCGACAACCTGTATCAACACTATCGGCAGAGTATGGAACAGGCGTTTTCGACGCGTGTTTTCGATACCTATGGATGCAGCGAGGGGATGCAGATTGCGGCGCAGTGCGGGCATGGCGATCACTATCACATCCATTCGCTCGATGTGGTGGCCGAGTTTGTGGATGAGAGCGGCAACCCCGTTCCGGCCGGCGAGCCGGGCAATATCGTATTGACGCGGCTTCATCCCGGGCCGACGCCGCTGATCCGTTACGCCATCGGCGATGTCGGCATCGCGCCCCAGGCGAAGAAATGCCCTTGCGGCCGCGGCTTCGAGCTCATGCGATCGATTCAGGGCCGCGATACCGATATTGTCGTGACCCCGACCGGCAACCGTATCATCGTGCACGCCTTCGCGGGAGTGCTCGAATTTTTTCCCGAATTGCAATGCTTCCAGGTGGTTCAGAAAGAGCGTGACCTGCTGTTTGTGCGGGTGGTGATGGAAGAGGGTCATGCTTTCAGCCGCGACCTCGAGAGACGAATCATTTTGAGCCTGGCGGAGAAGGGCATCTCCGACATGCGGATCGTGATCGAGCCGGTAGCGGACATTCCCGCGACGAAATCCGGCAAGCGGCGCTTTGTCATTTCCGAGCTGCCGCGAGTTTTCGGCTGAGTGTTAGGAGAAATCTTTTTCAGTGAAACGTATTTCCGTAATTGTGCCGTGCCGGAACGAGATCCGGCACATCGATAAGTTCATCGAGTGCCTGTTTGAACAGGAGCTGCCCGAGGGCTATACGCTCGACGTGTTCATTGCCGATGGCATGAGCAACGATGGGACGGTAGAAAGACTGGAAGGCTACCGGCGGGAGCACCCTGAGCTCAGCATCATTTCGAATCCCGCCGGCATTGTCTCGACAGGTCTGAACGCGGCGCTGCCGCATACAGGAGACATTGTCGTGCGCATGGACGTGCACACTGAATATGCGCGCGACTATATTCGCCAGTGTGTCGAAGTGCTGGAAGAAACGGGAGCGGGCAATGTAGGCGGCGCTTCTCGCACAGTGGCCAAATGCTATGTGCAGAAGGCCATCAGTCTCGCCTATCATTCGTTTCTCGGCTCCGGCGGCGCGCGCTTTCACAACCCGGATTACGAGGGTCCTGTCGATACCGTTATCTATGGCTGCTGGCGGAAGCAGACGCTCGAAGAGCTCGGCGGCTTCGATGAAGCGCTGGTGCGAAATCAGGATGACGAATTAAATCTGCGGCTGATTCGCCGCGGCGGCAAGGTGTGGCAGTCGCGCCGGATCCGCTCCTGGCTTAATCCGCGATCGACATTTCGCGGACTGTTCCGCCAGTACTACGAATACGGGTATTGGAAGGTGCATGTGATTCGGAAGCATAAAATTCCCGCTTCCTGGCGTCACCTGGTTCCGGCGGCATTTGTTTCGATCATCGGCATGCTGGCCGCGCTCTCGCTGTTCCTGCCCTGGGCGCGCCTGGCGCTGATGGCCTTGGCGGGGATCTATGCGGCTGCGGTCGTCGGGGTAAGCGCGATGCTGTGCAGCAATCGCACGCTGCTGCGCTATTTGCCCGCGGTTCCGCTGGTCTTTGCGATTTATCACTTTTCCTATGGCAGCGGGTTTCTGCGCGCCATGGTGGACTGCATGTCCGGAAACCAGCCACAGGCGAAGACTTCCAAGGCGGCCGTGCCCGCGCAATAGGCAGGCGGCCTCATTCAAGAAACAGTTCCAGATTTCCTCAAAGGTGGATTTATGTGCGGTATTGTCGGTTACGTAGGCACGCAAAGCGCGCTGCCGATTCTTTTCAACGGCCTTCAGCGACTCGAGTACCGGGGGTACGATTCAGCCGGGCTCGCCATTCTCGACGATCAATCCGAGCTCGTGGTCCTGCGTGCTTCCGGGAAATTAAAGAACCTCGGGGTGCTGATCGATGAAAGCCCGGTAGCCGGGGTATGCGGGATCGGCCATACGCGCTGGGCGACACATGGCCGTCCTACGCGCGAGAACGCCCATCCGCACAGCGACTGCCGGGGAGACCTGGTTGTCGTACACAACGGCATTGTCGAAAACTATCTCGCTCTCAAAGAACAGTTGACCCGCGAAGGGCATCTCTTCCGGACACAAACCGATTCGGAGGCGATCGCGCACCTCGTCGAAAAATACTTCAGGGGAAATCTCGAGGAAGCTGTTCGGGCAGCGGTAAAACAGCTGACCGGCATTTTTGCGCTGGCCGTGATCAGCCGGTCGGACCTGCACAAGATCGTCGCCGCGCGCTCCGGTCCTCCGGCTGTTATCGGACTGGGCGATGGAGAGTACTTTATTGCTTCCGACATTCAGGCGATTCTGAACCACACGCGCGATGCCTTGTTTCTCCACGACGGGGAAATGGCTGTGATGACGCCTGATGGTGTGCAGTTGACGGACTTTGAAGGGCGGCCGCTCCATCGGGAGTCGTCCCGCATCGTTTGGGATGCAGGACAGTCGGAGAAGAACGGCTTTCCTCATTTCATGCTGAAGGAGATCTTCGAACAACCTGCGGCGGTACGAGACACCTGTCTCGGACGGCTCGATCTGGAAACAGGGCAGGTTGAGCTGAAGGATGTGAAGCTGCGGGCTGAAGAGATTCAGGCCTGCACGCAGGTGAAGATCATCGCCTGCGGTACCAGCTGGCATGCGGCCCTGGTTGGCAAGTACCTGATCGAGAACCTGGCCAAGATTCCGGTCGAGGTGGATTACGGCAGCGAGTTCCGCTACCGCGAACCCATTTTCAACGAAGGGACGCTTACGGTGCTCATCTCCCAGTCGGGAGAAACCGCCGACACTCTGGCGGCGCAGCGCGAAGCCAAGCAGAACGCATCGAAAAACATCGCCATCACTAATGTGGCGGGATCGATGATCACCCGCGAGGCGAACGGATCCTTGATTACTCACGCGGGGCCGGAGATCGGTGTCGCTTCGACCAAGGCATTCACGGCGCAGCTGGCCGCGCTGGTCCTGCTCGCGATGTTCCTCGGCCAGAAACGAGGGGTGTTATCGCAGGAGAAATCGAGAGAGCTGGCCGGCGACATAGCTCGGCTTCCGGCTCAGCTTGAAGCGATTTTGTCATCCACCAAGGGTGTCGAGGATCTGTCGCGCCTGCTGGCTCCGGCAAAGGATTTCCTGTTCTTGGGACGTGGCGTGCATTTTCCGATCGCGCTGGAAGGAGCTCTCAAGCTCAAAGAGATCTCCTACATTCATGCCGAAGGCTATCCGGCCGGCGAGATGAAGCACGGGCCCAATGCGCTGATCGATGAGACGCTGCCGGTCGTCGTGCTGGCCACACAGGACCGGTCGAACGAATTGAGCCGCCTGCGTTATGAGAAGACGCTCTCCAATATTCAGGAAGTGAAAGCGCGCGGGGGCATCGTGGTGGCCGTCGCCTGCGAGGGAGATGAGGAGATCGGGCAGGTCGCCGATCACGTGATCACGATTCCGGCGAGCAAGGAACTCCTGCTGCCGATTCTCGAGGTCCTGCCATTGCAGCTGCTCGCGTATTACTGCGCGGTTCAGCTCGGATGTGACGTGGACCAGCCGAGAAATCTGGCGAAGAGCGTGACGGTGGAATAGGCGTCTTTGAGGGTCAATTTTAAAAGGAAAGATTCAGATGGGAATGACAACGATAGGATTCGAGACGGCCGCACTGGACGCATCGACACAACAAACAAAAGCACCGCGCATCGCTGCAGAACTGGCGCAAAAGATCAAGACGAAACGAGCGCGCGTGGGTGTCATCGGGCTCGGCTATGTGGGTCTGCCGCTGGCCGTCGAGTACGCCAAAGAAGGCTTCACGGTGGCCGGCATCGATGTACTGCGATCGAAGGTGGAAAGCATCAACCTGGGCACATCCTACGTGCAGGATGTTCCGGCCAACGATGTGGACGAGCTCGTTCGATCAGGCAAGCTGAAGGCGACAACGGATTTCTCGGTCATCCGGGACCTCGACACAATCAATATCTGCGTGCCCACACCGCTGCGGAAGACCAAGGATCCGGATATGAGCTACATCGTGTCGGCCTGCGAGGAGCTGGCCCGGTACATCCATCCCGGAATGCTGATCATTCTGGAATCGACAACCTATCCAGGAACGACAGATGAGCTGGTCCGGCCGATGCTGGAGAAATCCGGGCTGCGGATCGGCGAAGATATATTTCTGTGCTTCTCGCCCGAGCGTGTGGATCCGGGCAATCCGAAGTTTCAGACCAAAAATATTCCCAAGGTGGTGGGCGGCTCGACCGCCGCCTGCACGGAGCTGGGCGCATTGTTCTACGCGCAGGCGCTAGAAACCGTGGTACCGGTGGGGTCCACGCAGGTTGCCGAAATGGTAAAGCTGCTCGAGAACACGTTCCGCATGATCAATATCGGTCTGGTGAACGAGCTCGCGCTGATGTGCGAGCGCATGAACATCAATGTGTGGGAAGTGATCGACGCCGCGGCGACAAAGCCTTTCGGGTACATGCCGTTCTATCCGGGGCCGGGTCTCGGCGGGCACTGTATCCCGATCGATCCGTTCTATCTATCATGGAAATCCAAGCAGGCCGGAATTGAAGCACGCTTTATCGAACTGGCGAGTCATATAAACGGCCAGATGCCCCACTTTGTGGTGCAGAAGATTCAAAATGCGCTCAACGAGCAAGTCAAGCCGCTACGCGGATCGCATGTTCATATCTGCGGGGTTGCCTACAAGCGCGACATCGATGATGTGCGCGAGTCGCCGGCTCTCGATGTCATCCATCTGCTCGAGAAGCACGGAGCACATGTCACTTATACAGATCCCTACATAGCCGAAGTGCGCCTGGACGGCCACACGCTGCAATCGCAGGATGAAGCCACCGCCGCAGCCGCCGATTGCGTCGTGATTATCACCGATCACACAGACTTTCACTATGCCGCCCTGGTCCGGAATGCCAGGCTAATCGTAGACACGCGCAATGCGCTGAAGGAGTTTGAGTCGCCGAATATTGTTCGCCTGTAAGGCGGTGTAAGGAATAAGGAGTAAACTTGCAGTATGGCAAGTATGCCAACTCTGCCGCTGGTGCCGGTGGAGGAGTATTTGACGTCCACATACGAGCACGACATGGAATTTGTCGATGGCGTGCTGGTTCCTCGCGGCATGCCGACGATTGCTCATAGCCTGCTTCAGAAGCTGCTGCTGTTTTGGCTGGCTCAATTTGAAGACGAGCATCACTTTGAAGCACTTCAGGAAGTCCGGACGCAGATCATCGAGAAAGCACGCTACCGTATTCCTGATGTAATGCTGTGTCCAAGGCCGATCCCGACAGGTCGGATCTGTGACGTTGTGCCATGGGCAGTGATTGAAGTGTTATCTCCGGATGACACGCTGGCAGAAACGCGCGACCGGTTCCTGGACTACAAGCAAATAGGTGTAGGCAGCCTGGTGCTGCTGGATCCGGAGAAGTACATCTCGTACGAGTTTCAAGACGGTTCGTTCATTGCGCGGCCATTCAAAACTCTCAGTCTGCCGGAAGGCGCCGTCGCCTTTGACACCGATGCTCTATTCTCGCAATTGAAGCAAAAGATCCGCGCTTCTTAGAAACTGAACCTGCTCGCGCTGTTCTAGCCGCACTCTGCGGTACTTAGTCACTACTTACATTTTACTTACTCGCAAGTTATTCAAGGAGAACAAGACTTGTTGTCTCAACGTGTGCACCTGGGCGTTTTGCTGCTGGCGGTCCAATCTGTGGCCGGGGCGCAGACCTTCGTAAACTTTGTCGCTTCCGACACTACCACTAAAGGAAGCTGGAAAGGAGTTTACGGTCAGGATGGCAATGTCATCGCGAAGAACTCAGTGGCGGTACCCTCCTATGCCACGTTCGATCCGAAGAACGTCAACTTGTACGTTCTGAACCCGTGGAGCACGGATCCTCGGGCGCTGCTGAAGGCGCTATATAGCTACTCGCCTTCGGAGAGGATCGCCAGCCAGTTCCATGGAAGCACCTACATGGATTTCGAAGTGAACGCAAGGGATGGGCAGCAGCACCGCATCGCACTATACTTCTGCGACTGGGACAATGCGGGGCGATCGATTACCGTTCAGGCGCTCGATGCGGCGACCGGGGCCATCTTTGACAGCCGGGCGCTCACCGGCTATTCGAGCGGGATCTATCTGCTGTATGACTATCGAGGCCGTGTTGTATTCCGGGTAAATAACAACACTCCGTCTCCGTCGGCGCCGACAGCGAGCGTGAGCGGATTCTTCTGGGGCGGCAGCAGTACTCCTACGCCCGACACGACTCCACCTTCGGTATCTATAACTTCGCCCCTGTCAGGAAGCACGATCTCGGGCACGGTTACGCTCTCCGCCACAGGCGCCGACAACATGGGCATCACCAGTCTGCAGTTTCAGCTCGATGGTGTGAATACCGGATCTGCTCTGACGGCTGCGCCCTATAATCTGAACTGGAACAGCACCGGGATTGCCAATGGACCGCATTCGATAACCGCTGTTGCGCGCGATGCAGCCGGCAACAGCACCACGTCATCTCCCATATCTATCCAGGTTCAGAACGCCGCTCCGGATACGGTTCCGCCTGCGGTGAGTATCAGCAGCCCGGCGGCCGGCACTACGGTGTCGGGCCTGGTAACGATTAGCGCAGCCGCGTCGGACAACGTGAGTGTCACCGGCGTTCAGTTCAAGATCGATGGAAACAATGCCGGACCAGCGATAACGGCCGCGCCGTACACGATCAGCTGGAACACGGCTACTGTTGGCAACGGATCACACATGCTGACGGCGGAAGCACGCGATGCCGCTGGAAACGTTACCGTGTCGGCTGCAGTCAGCGTGGTTGTCAGCAACGCTGCTTCACCGTCGGGCAATGGCGCCAGCTTTCTCGGGACCGACACGGCGACGCTTGGAAATTGGAAAGGCGTCTACGGCCAGGACGGCAATGTCATAGCGCAGCACTCGGTGGCAGTTCCGTCCTACTCCACCTTCGAGCCCCGAAACGTCAATTTGTTCGTTTACAACTCATTCAGCACAGAGGCGCGCGCCCTTGACAAAGCCATGTACACCTACTCCTCGACGGAGCGGATCGCCACGCATTATTACAGCCGCTTCTATTTGGACTTTGCTATCGGCACCAGGGATGGCCAGCCGCATCGTATCGCTCTGTATTTCTGCGACTGGAATTATCTGGGCCGAAACGTTACGGTTCAGGTCCTCGACGGTGCCAGCGAAGCGGTGCTCGATACGCGGATCCTTTCCAGCTACACCGGAGGCGTGTATCTGGTGTATCAGTATCGAGGCTCAGTCATCTTCCGGGTCAAGAACAACAATTCTTCCGCAGTGGATTCGCCCAACGCCACTCTTAGCGCGCTGTTCTGGGGCGGCAGCGGGGGACCGGGTGCGGCAGATACTATACCTCCGACGGTAAGCCTGACGGCTCCCGGCAACGGAGCGACCGTGTCGGGGACTATCTCGCTGGCGGCTACGGCCGCAGACAACATCGGCGTTGCCGGCGTGCAATTCAGGGTAGATGGCGCAGCGATCGGTGGTGAGCTGGCAACGGCTCCTTATCTGATCAACTGGAATACTGCATCGGTAGGAAATGGCCCGCATACACTGACGGCAGTTGCGCGGGATGCGGCCGGAAATACCGCGTCATCGAGTGCGGTGAACGTCATTGTCCAGAACGGCGCGCCTGATACGTCGCCGCCGGTTGTGACGATCACGTCACCCGCAAACAATTCCACAGCGACTGGTACGGTAACACTCAGCGCTACCGCGAGCGATAACACGGGTGTTGCTTCCGTCCAGTTCAAATTGGATGGGGTCGATCTGGGCGCGCCGCTAACCCAGGCGCCCTACTCGATGTCGTGGAACAGCATTGGCGTGGCTAATGGATCACACACGCTGACCGCTGTTGCACGGGACGCCGCCGGCAATTCGGCGGTATCGGCAGCGATGACAGTGATGGTGAACAACCCTCCACCGCCTTCCGGAAGCGCCGTGAGTTTTGTGGCAGCCGATACGACAACCAAAGGCAACTGGAAGGGTGTCTACGGCCAGGACGGCAACGCCATCGCAAATAACTCCGTGGCTGCGCCGTCTTATGTGAGATTTGAGCCACACAACGTAAATCTCTACACGCAAGATGCCTGGAGTTCCGATCCTCGCGCGCTTTCAAAGGCCCTGTTCGCCTACTCGCCCACAGAGCGCATTGCATCCCACTATCACACCTCGTCGTCCATGGAGTTCGACGTGGGCGTATCGGACGGGCGTTCGCATCGCATCGCGCTGTATTTCTGCGACTGGACGCGCAGCGGCCGGTCTATCACTGTCGAGGCGCTTGATGCTGCTACGGGGGCGGTGCTCGACTCGCGGTCTCTGACGAATTACTCGGAGGGGATCTACCTCGTGTACAACTATCAGGGCCGTATCCTCTTTCGGATACGAAACAATACTCT
>Ga0075430_100005043_pt1 | contig 11116 bp, 18 predicted proteins | sample RhiMetdeltSRZDD4_FD_75294 | JGI IMG/M metagenome (GOLD analysis project Ga0075430, IMG submission 75294) | Populus rhizosphere microbial communities from Tennessee, USA - Rhizosphere MetaG P. deltoides SRZDD4 | ecosystem: Host-associated > Plants > Roots > Rhizosphere > Soil | place: USA... | reverse complement strand
GATCCCACCTACGAGTTTGGGGAGTTGGAGACAGGTGGGCCTGCTATTGCATTCGCCACTCACAGGACAGGTGAGCTGCTCATGCCAGGTAGCTATGAGCGTCCCGACCGCGGCCAGCCATCCGGCGTCGAGATTGCATTTTTCGCTACGGATGTCGCTGCTGCATTCAAGCGAGCTATCGACGCGGGAGCAGTCACCATCGCAGAGCCGAAGGTAATGCCGTGGGGCCAGACCGTTGCCTATGTTCGCGGCATAGAGGGAACATTGATCGGGTTGTGCACACCGATGGAGGCATGAGAGCTGAAACTCTTGAGCAGCGCGCGGCGCGCTCAGCTCAACCGTTAGGCTGCAAGGAGACGTCGATGGATTCTGAGGCAGAAATTCGCGGTGTCATTGCCAAGATTGATGCGGCATGGCGCGCCAAGGAGTTCTCGGGGCTAGAGAGTTGCTTTCACAGAGACGCGCAAATTGTCGGACCAGAGTACGTCCGATATGCAGTCGGGCGCGATAAATGCGCGGATAGCTATAGGGAGTTCGCAACAAACGCCGATGTACTCGCTTACGACGAGCGTGCACATGATCTGTATGTGTGGGATTCAATTGCTATCTATACATTTCATTGGCGGATGACCTATCAGCGCAGTTCAGGACCGAAGGAAGAGCAGGGGACGGACCAATTGGTGCTTCAAAAGAATCAGGAGGGTTGGCAAGTGGTGTGGCGCCATATTTTCTTCAAGGCAACAAACGATGCAGCCTAACAAGCCGCTGGTTCCGACCGCCGAAATCGCTGCGCGCTTTCGGTTCCCTCGCTTGGGCTCGGCGGGTGCGTTGACATGAATCTGGATGGACGGGTGTTGTCGGTGAGCGCGACGGCCTCCCGAGGCGTCGTTGACTCGAATACGCTGCTTCGCCTCCGCCAGCAGGGAGACAGAGTCCTCGGGCGCTACGGTGGCGGCTCAGTCCTCCGCGGATGTCTCGTGGGCCGGATAGAGGGTCATCGTCTCGTGTTCCGGTATGCTCAGGTCGAAGGTTCTGGGGAGATTCACGGCGGCACCTCTGTGTGCGAGGTGCTGTATCAAGCGGACGGCCGCGCTCGAATTGTCGAGCACTTCACATGGCGCACTCGCGAAGGATCCGGAACCAACGTCTTCGATGAGGTTCGCAAATCAGACTGTGTGTGAGCGAGAGCCCAACAAACCGCTGGTTCCGACTCGCAAAGGCGAAGCGTCGTTGTTCGCTGCTCATTCGCGGCGTTAGCGGTTGGGGAGACAAGAAGTATGAAGTGGCAATCTATGGCGTTGGCTATGTCCGTCTTGCTGGCGTCCTGCGGCACAACGACGCAGTACGGCACCGTTAACGTCCCATTGGCCGAAGGTAGATCTGATGCTTCAGCCAAACATGCAATTGAGAGAGCACTTAGCTCCGGCGAGACCAGTTGCCCCCTGGAACTGGTTGCACTGTCTGCACCAGTGCAAGCTTCGCCGAATACATTCGAGCAGGTCGCTACAGTCAAGGTTTGCGGAAAGACGCAGAAGTACGCGATACAGCGTAGCCAGGCCAAGGAAGATCAGGTGTTGATTGCCGCTAAGAGAATCTAACAACGTGTTCAAGGGGCGACGCGCGAAACGCGCGCGCCCTTAACAGGGGCGTTAAACGCAGTCCGAACTCTCGCAGGAATAGCAATGCCAACAATCAAAAGCCCCCGATTGCATGACGCGTGGCGGAAGAGCGCCGTCGACCGCGAAGAGGATGCTGCAAGTCTGTTCGGCTATTACCTCATCAAGCATTGCCGCGAAGAGGCGCTCGCGAAGCTCAAGTCTGCGACGGTTGTTTCTCGTTCCCAGGTCGTCGAGGCCGTTGATACCGCCTTACACAACGTAATGGATCTGTTGGAGGGGTTCTGGCGGCTCGACGCCGGTGGTGGCAAGCAGCTTGAGCTCGCTTTGCACGTACTGGTGACGGAGGAGGGGCAGACAGCCGAGGACGTTCAGGTTTCACCGAGCCAAATAGACTTGCCGATTGGATACTGGGCCTGGGTCGAGAACTATGGGTCAACGCCGAGCGGCGATCGATAGTGAGTTCATCGCAACCGCCTAGCAAGCCGTTAGTCGACATAGGGACGCGATCACATGACTTCCGAGAAGCAACTCCCGATAACTGAACAAACCTTGGTGCTTCGCACCGATTTCTCCGACGAGGCGTCGTGGCGCTCGATTTGTGCCGGAATCCAGACCCCGGTGGGAGACTTTACGGCGTACGTTGAGTGTGTGAGCGATCCGGCATTCGATGGCGTTACACCCTCCGACGTACTGTCACGTCTACCAAGCGGCTGGGGCCACTCCTTCTTATTCATCGTCGACGGTGTCGCGCTGTCGTCGCCTGAGCAGGCGGTTCTCGTTGTCGACCTGTCCGCAGACCCTGGCCGCTCCTTTCGAGTCGTTCCGCGCGAAGCATGGGCAGTTGAGAACAACCTGAGTATCGCGAACATGGATTTTTCCGAGTTCGCTGATGCCGTTGATCCGGATGGCGTGTTCCGAGGTTTCAACGATGATGTCGTCTAACAGGCAGTTGCAGCGGACAGGGATGGATAGGGTGTCAAGGCGCATGCGGCCGCGCGCGGCCGCTGAACTGCAGCGTTAAGTTTCAGAACGTGGCGAACATCAATCCTCATGCTCCGCCCGGCTGGCGCGAAGCCTTCGACACTGCCAGGGAGGCGACTGTGTCGGCACTTGTCTCTGCGGTGGCAGATACTAGGGAAGTCTTGTGCGCGCCTCTCAACGGATTCGGAATGTTCGGTTGGCAATTCGAGGGAACGGATCCTTCACAATCCTCTTCCATGCAAGGTGATCTCGAGTACGGGAAGGCCTACCTTCGCCACATGGTCAATCAAGGCTTCAGCGTCGCCTTTGCGTCTTGGGCAAAGAACAGCCGCTCGCTCGTTTGTCTCAAGTCTTGGGAGCCTGGCGAGGCGGAGCCGCCTTGGCCGCGGAGCACAGAAGATGCAGTCGTCTGGCATCACAAACCACCGCAATTCGCAGCTGAACCCTAACAAACGGTTCAAGTCCGCGCGCGGTGCGCACCCGACTCGCAACGGCGAAGCGCCGTTGCTCGCGGGTCATTCGCAGCGTTAGCCGGAATGCGCGATGCGTTTGCTGTACCCAAGCAATCCGATGAATCCCAAGGTCGCCGACGACACGTACCTGGAGGAGTACGAAGCGGCGTGCGCGGTTGGTTTTGATGTCTCGCTGTTCTCATTTGAGGACTTCGAGCGCGGCGATTTCAAACCGAGGCCGGCCCTGCAACCTGGCGACGTTGTCCTCTATAGAGGATGGATGCTTGTCGTGCCGTTATTTGAAAGTCTGGTGCGAGCCTTCGAGGCAAAGTCGGCGGAAGCATTCACCTCCGTTGCGGAGTACAAGGCGAGCCACCATCTCCCCGAGTGGTATCCACTTCTCTCCCGGTTCACGGCTGAGACAGTCATTCTGAAGGAAGAGGCGGATTTCGCGGGCGAGCTCGCGAACCGCAATTGGCCGGGTTATTTCGTGAAAGACTACGTCAAGTCATTGAGCACGGCCGGCGGATCTCTCGTATCCCAACCCGAGGATATCGCCGGCGTTGTTTCTCTGATGAAGAAATATCGTGGCTTCGTTGAGGGTGGCGTGTGCATTCGGCGGAAGGAGGAGTATGAGTCGGGGTCGGAGCAAAGGTACTTTGTGTTCCGCAAGCAGGCTCTTGCGCCCGGCACCGACATTCCAGATATCGTTCGCGCTTGCGCGTCGCAAGTCATTAGCCCGTTCTTTTCGGTCGATGTTGCTAGAAGAAGCGATGGGGTGTTGAGGCTGATCGAACTCGGAGACGGCCAGGTTTCCGATCGGAAGGAATGGTCGGCGACGGCGTTTGTACAGGCCGTCTATGCGGCGGCTAACATGCCCATGCAGACGGCGTGCGGGGACGCACGCGACTGATGGGCGGCGTTAGGCATCACAGGAGCCGATCCACTCATGTCGCACGAAAGCTCGATGGAAGTCGCTTCGCTGTTGCCACATTTACCTTTCGTGGTGGTGTATCTGGTCGCGGGCGCTTTCGCCGTGTTCAGATATCGGCGCTCCCCGCCAAGGATGACATGGCTCTTAGTTGGTTTATCAGCGCTCCTCATACAGCGTCTAGTTGAAGCGTGGATAACTATCAGTATTCCGACCGACATGCCGAACTCGGATGCGGTGGCGACAGCGAACTATATCCGGACGTTGGTCTACCTCAGCTGGGCCTTGGCAGTCGGAGGATTTATCTGCGTTGTCGTTGCCGCGCTCAAGTCGGACGCTACCCAGTCGAATGGTGCGACGCCTAACACTTCGCTGGAGCGCACGCGTGAGGGATAAGTGTCAAGTTCATACAGCAGCGCGTGCGGCGCTCAGCTTGCCGTTAGACATCACATGACACCTCTGCGGGTCTATCCATGCGTCGCAGCCATGTTGATGGTGTGCGCGCTGCCGCTTCGTTCACAGGAGTTGGAGACGTCGAGCGCGGAAGCGCTTGTGCAGCAGCTGCGCAACATACCTTCGGCGTTACCTGCCAGTGCGCCTTCCAATGGAGTCACGCCGCCGAGAGAGATCTTGCGGAGCCGTATTTACAACCGATTGTTGGCACTGCATCCCGAGAGCGTCCGAGCTCTGGCGCAGGCATTACAGGACCCCGATGTTGAGTTCCGGCGTAACGTTGCGCTCGCCCTTGGGGTACTGAGTGGTGGCTGGTGGTCGTTTGACGGCGAAAGACGCAAAGCTGATATCGGCGCCGCTCTTCCGACACTCATCGCGACCTTGAACGATGCGGACTCCCCTGTACGCGCTCGGGCAGCCCAGGCTATCGGCAACATTGGTCCAGATGCGGTTGAGGCCGTCCCTGCGCTAACTGCGCTCCTCGCAACCGGAGACGAGGCAGCGCGCAATAGTGCTTGCATCGCTCTGCGGGGCATCGGTCCGGCTGCACGGCCGGCGTTAGATGCATTGCGCGGAGCGCTCTCCGATCCCAGCGCCGACGTCCGTGGGTTCGCTGAGCGCGCGATCAAGAGCATCGAGGGTCAGTCGCCGTGACGTCGCATAAGCTGTTGCAGCGGACGGCGAGGCGGCAACGCGTGCGCGGCGTGGGGCAGCGTGTCGCCGCTGAACCGCGGCGTTAGGCAACAAGTATGAGCGCGGTTCCAATCTTGCTATTCGATCGAGAGTTTGATCCCGAAGTGCTTGGCCATGGCTCTGCGCTCGATATCCGGAACATTGGCCCGGACAGGTGGGGTCAGCTAGTGTCTAGTTGCCGTGCAAGCGACTTGCGTCTCTACCATCTCACGGTGCCATCACTGGAGGGGATTCAGGGACTGCGGAGAACCAAAGCTCTCACCTTGCAATGGGCTAACAAGATTACGACGGTTGATCCTGTGTTCGAAATGGACTGGCTCGAGACGCTGAGTATCATTGATCTGCCGAAGCTGAGATCGATTGCTGGTGTGGGGCGACTACAGAATCTGACCAAGTTGACCCTCTCCGGCAATCAGGGCTCCCTGAACCCGCCGTTACGCCTGGAGACGCTGCGTCCTCTTGTGGGCTTGTCCAGATTGGAGCGACTTTCTATCCAGGTATTGCGACTGGAAGACGACGACATCAAGTGCATCGCATCGATCAGTACGCTGCGCTCGTTGGAGTTGTCGAATCAGTTTGCGCGAGATCAGTTCGCGTATCTCGCCAAGAACTTGAACGCCCAACTCGAGGAGCCGATAAGTGCATACCGCGAAGTGGGTCTAGCGTGCAAGGAGTGTGGCGCTGTCTCGTACATGTTCACGGGTAGGCGACAACCCATCCTGTGCCGCACCTGCGATTCTGCTCGCTTCGATAAGCAGGTTGATGCCTTCGAGGCACTTGTCGCTGCTGCCTGATCGCAAAGTGAGGTCAACCATGAGCCGGTTCGCGATCCTGCTTCTCTCGATTGTCCTGGTGCCCGTGAACGCCGACGCCCAGAGCAAAGTGGACCTCGCAGATGAAGTCGAGCAGCTTCTCCGAATCCACGAATCGGATCGGCGCGCGCATTTCGAGACCAGTGCGAAGCGGATCATGGAGCACGCGACCGACGAGTTCATCTCGGTCAGCAATGGCAAGGTTCAACGGACGACTCGCGCGGAGAATCTGAAGTTCTTCGAGGAGTATTTCAAAGGAGCGAAGTACTACGAGTGGGACGACCTGGAGCCACCGATCGTGCGAGTATCGAATGACGCGAGCATGGCGTGGATGATCGTCCGGACGCGAGTGCGCCGGGAGACGCAAAGCGGCGGCCAGGCGACGGAGCGAAAATTCGTGTACGCGGGGATCATGGCATACGAGAAAAAAGACGGGCGATGGGTTCGCGTGGCAAACGTCTCGACGTTCGAGCCGCAAGCTCCCAGCGCGCCACCGAACTAGCCTAGTTCGAGTCCTTGGCCTGCGCGTTCCACGCGGCCACCTGGGCGCGAGCTCGACTCAGCATTGCGTCCAGCGCGGCGCGGTCGTGAACCGTCCCTCGAAGGATCACGGCGCGGATCGTGCGCGTCGCTTCGATGTCTTCCAGTGGATTGCGATCGAGCAGCACCATGTCCGCGGCCCTGTCCTTGCCGATCGCTCCATAGCGATCGAGCTTGCCGAACCAGCCCGGCCCGGCGCGAGTGGCGGATGACAACGCCTGCGCCGGCGTCAGTCCATTCGCGACGAACAGGCTGAGCTCATCGTGCAGCCCGATGCCTGGGTAGTTGAACGAGTTCAGGAAGCCAGCATCCGTGCCTGCCATGATCGTGACGCCAGCCTGCTGCAGCATCTTGAGAACACTGGCTGATCGCTCGAAGCGCGCGTGTCGCGCCGCTACCGCTGCGGCGTCCGCCTGGGCAGCGCGCTGAATGCGCCAGTCGTACGTCGCGCGCAGCTTCGGACCAATGTAGGCGAGGTACTCATCCTCTTCATGCGTGTCGCGATCGAGCCATGCCAGGATCCGGCTGCCATTGAGCGTCGGCGTTACCGCGATCCCTTTCTGCGCCAAGAATTCATACGCGCTTTTCGCTGTGGCGGAATCGAAGCCGGCGTCCAGTCGCCTCGCAGCTTCGGCGCGATCGATGCTGCCGGCGGCAAAGGCCGCGACGATCGCGGGTTCGTCTTTCACGCCGGCCCTGACTGCGTAGTCCATGTGCTCGATCGAACTCAGCCCAGCATCGACGGCTTGCCGCACCGTGATGCCCATCGGGATATGACCAGAAGTCCGCAGACCGGCCGCTCGTGCTTTGCTCACCGCGTAGAGGAATAGTTCGGGCTTGAGCGTGCTGTCCGTGATCTTCACGAAGTCGACGTCGAGCGCCTTGAGCTTTGCGATCGCCGCATCGACGTCCGCCTGCGATCCCGTTTCCAGCGTGCCTTTCCACACCGGCTTGATGCCCTCGATCTTCGGTCCCGAGCTGAGCAGCGTCGGACCGAACAGCGCGCCGCTCGCAATCTCGCGGCGCCAAGCGAGTACTGGCTCCGGCAGATCGCCCGAACAGTCGCGGATCGTCGTGATGCCGTGCGCGACGTAGAGCGGCAGCAGAGCCTTGTTCTCCTCGATGAGGTCGACGCCGCCGCCGAAGTGGACATGCATGTCCCACAAGCCGGGAATCAGGAAGCGCTGCCCGGCGTCCAGCGTCTTCGAGGCCTTCCAGGCTTTCGCGACTTCTCCGTCGGGTCCGACTGCGAGAATTCGGTCGCCCGAGGTGACGACAGCCTGATCGGCGATCAAGCGCGCATGTTCGACGTCGACGATAGTGGCGTGACGAATCAGTACGTCCGCCGGTTTCTGCGCGTAGACGGTTGAGTCAATGAGCGACGCTGCGACAACGATGAGGGCGAGCAGGGGGTGTCGGAACATCGGAGGTCTCGTTACGCCACGGCGGCGTAGTTTACTGCCATGTAGCTAGAATACGACCCATGAGCACCGAAACCGCGATGCCTGACTGGATGCGTGACTCAAACTGGCGGCCTCCCGGCGACCTCGTCCGCGTCACGACGATCGATCTGCACACGGGCGGAGAGCCGCTACGCGTGATCCTTTCCGGGCTGCCGCCACTCCATGGCAATACGGTTCTCGAAAAGCGGCGCTACTTTCGTGAGCACTTCGACCATTTGCGCACTGGCCTCATGTTCGAACCCCGCGGCCATGCCGACATGTACGGCGCCGTCATGACCGAATCGACCACGGCCGACTACGACGTCTTCTTCCTGCACAACGAGGGCTACAGCACGATGTGCGGGCACGCGATCATCGCGCTGACGAAGCTCGTCATAGAAGCGGGGCTCGTCCAGGGCGAGCGCGTCGCGTTCAATGTCCCCGCCGGCCGCATCGAGTCACGCGCGCGCATTGAGGCGGGCAGGGTGGTCGAGGCCGCCTTTCGCAATGTCCCGTCTTTCCTGTATCGGCGCGATCAGGTGATCGACCTCGAAGTCGGCCCAGTGAAGTTCGACATCGCCTATGGTGGGGCCTTCTACGCGATCGTCGAGGCGGAGCCCTTGAGCCTCAGCCTCGATGAATCCGCATACGCGCGGCTTATCGAGACGGGGAGGACCCTCAAGCACGCGATCATGAAGACGATGCGCATCGAGCATCCGTTCGAACCCGACCTCTCGTTTCTGTACGGCACGATTTTCACGGGGCCGGCGCGTCGAGCCGGTCACCACAGCCGCAACGTCTGCGTCTTCGCCGACGGCGAGGTGGACCGCTCCGCCACAGGTTCAGGAGTGAGCGCGCGGGCGGCCCTCCACTATGCCAAAGGTGAGGTCGGGCTGAATGAACCCATCACGATCGAAAGCATCCTCGGCAGCACCATGACGGTTCGTGCCGTCGAGCAGACGACATTCGGCGCCTACGACGCGGTCATTCCCGAAGTAAGCGGGACGGCGCACTTCACAGGGCAGCACCAGTTCTGGTTCGACCCGAGGGATCCGCTGCGCAATGGATTCATCCTGCGCTAAGCCCGTCGCAAATTCAGCCACAGTTCATGCCGTCGTCATCAAGATACACGCCTTGATGCCAAGGGAGCGGGCCAATGGACAGAGGCATGCACCTCACGCGTGACCTGACGGCGACTCGATCCGGGTTGCTTGCGCTCTTGCTCCTCACGGGGTTGACCATTCTCTCCAACCCTGCGCATGCGCAGGAAGCCGCCCGCCCGCCTGACGACAGCGACCACATCATCTTCATCATCGATACCTCAGGCAGCATGTTCCATCATGCCTGGCCGATGGTGCTGACAAAGGTCGAGGAGACGCTGAACCTGTATCCGAAGGTCAGAGGTTTCCAGATGATGAATGACGAAGGCGTCTACATGTTCGCTGACGATCGCGGCAAGTGGATGCCCGACACGCCGGCGCAGCGGCGCACGGTGATCGAGCGGCTGCGCACCTGGAACGCCTTCTCGAATTCCAGCCCGATCGAGGGCATCGTCGAGGCCATCCGTACCTATCACGACACGGACAAGAAGATCAGCCTGTACGTGTTCGGTGATGAGTTCACGGGGCCATCAATCGACTCGGTCGTGAAGGGCGTGGACATTATCAACCGCGACGCTGCAACCGGCGGGCGTCGTGTGCGCATCAATGCTATCGGTTTTCCGTTACGCTCTGATGCTCCGCAACACACCAGCGCACAGTTCACAACCTTGATGCGCACACTGTGTCAACACAACGGCGGCACCTTCGTCAGTCTCGACGCGCCGGGGCGTTAGTACAGTACTACGGTCTGTACTGACAGCGTCGCGCACATCTGCTCCCGAATCAGCTGGCGCGTGCTGGCGAAGACCAGGTCGAAGTCCTTGCTATGCACCCAATCGCCGGTGACGCCTGGGAATCCTCCCGGCGTCGCCATATGCGTTGAACAGAACTGCTCGTCCGCTGTCGCCCAGGCCAGTCGTTCTTCGATGGCTCGCAATATCTCCTCGAGCAGCGCAAAGCACAGCATCCGCTTCCGGCGCAGACGGCCTGTCGAGGGGCGCTCCGTCTCGACCAGTCTCCACGGGCATGCTGCGTCAGGAACGAACGCGACCCAAAGAGCACTGCCGAGTTCCGTCGCCGTGGAGGTTCGGGAAAACTCCAGAGCGAGCAATTGGAGCTCGGCAAGGGTTCTCAATATCCCGTCACGCCAACCCGCGTGGCTCACGCTGCACGCTCCTATGCCGCGACGCCTGGGCGGGCGCCGACGGCCAGCGCTTCGATGAAGCGGACAGCATCCGACGTCGTCCACAATGCGTGCGCAATGAAGCGCCAATTGATGAGCGCAGCCTGGTAGCCGTCGCCTTCTTCATTCCGGGCTCCCGCCGTGGCGTCACGAACCATTGCCACTTCGAACCCATGCTCGATGAAATCACGCAGATGCGCCTCCACACAGAGATTGCCCACCGGGCCGGCCAGAACGATCTTCTCGATGCGATAACGGCGTAGCTGGAGAATCATGTCGTTGGTCGACGTCCCGTAAGCCTTGTGCGGGCTGGTCACGATCGTGTCCGGGTGACGAATGTACGGCTTGTATCTCTCCGGGAAATCCGCGCCGGAGCCTTCGAGATCCTCCGCAGAGAGCGGGTCGCGGCGGTTCAGCAGGCCGATCTGGTGTGCCAGATCCTCGAGCGGTGTCGTCGGCGCGACCCACTTGTGATCGTGCGGATAGTAGTAGTGCGGGGAGACGAACACCTTCAGGCCGACTGTCCTGGCAGCTCGCAACAGGCGCTCGATGTTCTCAGCCGTGTTGTTGCGCGCGAGGCTGTCCTTGATGAGCGGGAAGGCCTTGCCCTGCGGCGAGAGGAAGTCGTTGTGCAGGTCGGTGAATACGAGTGCCGTCGCTGTGGCGTTCAGTTTCATCTCGGGTGACTTGTGGTCGAACACGGCTGTGCTCCTGTGTGCATGGGTCGACGCATGCGAGGAAGCTACGCTGGTCGCGCGAGCCGCAGAATCACACGCCGGTGCACGACCCTGTTGCTTGCCGCGAAAGGGCGACGACGAGGAGATCAGGCGCTCGGCCGGCTGCTATCGAGAAATGGATCGCGGTCGGGATTCTCTCCGAAGCGGCGGACCAGCGCATCGACGAACAATCG
>Ga0075430_100005037_pt1 | contig 11124 bp, 11 predicted proteins | sample RhiMetdeltSRZDD4_FD_75294 | JGI IMG/M metagenome (GOLD analysis project Ga0075430, IMG submission 75294) | Populus rhizosphere microbial communities from Tennessee, USA - Rhizosphere MetaG P. deltoides SRZDD4 | ecosystem: Host-associated > Plants > Roots > Rhizosphere > Soil | place: USA... | reverse complement strand
ACCTCGCCTGGACCGGCCCCTGGACCGTCATCGTGCTCGGGCTCACCGCGATGGCCTTCCACCGCCGCGACCTCTGACCGGCCGCCCACCCGAGGCTGATCTCAGCGCGAGGCGCTATGCGCCCGTGGCATGCGGTCGGCACGTTCGCTCATCCTGCTCCCGCGTCGCCGGCACAGTCGTAGTAGCGTCTGCAGGATGCCGTGCGGACGCGCTGCGCCCTACGCGGTTCCCGGAACCGCATCGCAGCCCTGCCCGGATTACGCATGAGCCCGGCGCCGACCCGTATCGCGGCACTGACCGCGTCGATCGCCGTCATTTTCGTGCCGCTCGCGTTCAGCGAAGAGCTGTTGGAGCCATTCTTCTACTTCACGCGCCGCGAATGGGTAGTGCCACCCGGCGTGCTGCTGATGGCCGATACAGGCCTGCTGGTGGCAGCGTTCCTGCTGGCCAGGTGGGGGCACGGTGGCGACAGACCAAGCACGTTCCGGCCGTTATGGTTCATCGGCGGGGCGATCGCGCATCTCGGGGTAGACGTTGCCGCGGTGCAGATGTCACCATCGGTGGCCGCGGGAGTTGCACTGGCCGTTCCGTACGTTGCCACCCTGGCCGTCATCGGTGCCGCTGTGGCCGGAGCCCGGTGGCTGCCCCGATGGCCACGACGGTGGCCCGCGCTGCGGCGTCGCTCGGTTCCGGAAACCGGTCGGACCCACAGCGGCTTCCGCTATGTGCTGCCGCTGGTGGTCGGAACACTATTCGCATATCTGGGCGAGACCGTGTACTGGTACACCCTCGGCGCCGACCCCACGACCGGAGCCCGGGTAGTCAACGACGAGTACTTCGCGCAGATGAGTGCTGTGATCCCGCTGCTGCTGATCGCGATCGGGTTCGAGGCGCGGCAGTTTCAGGTGTACCGGCGTCACCCAGCCGGGCGGGCTACGGCCATAGTGATCGTTCTTCTGCTGTGCGTCGCGGAGGTGCTGGTGCTGGCCGCACTCTCCCCAGAGTCGACGAGCCCCCTACAGTCGGGACCCGCGTCGATAGGCCCGCCGGCCCGTGGGTTGCCAGCGTGGCTCGAGTATCCCGCCTTCGTACTGAGCCTCGAGGCGATGTGTATGGGCCTGGCTCTGGTGGCCTGGGCGTTGACTTCCGCCGCCCAGACGACACGCGCTGGCGCGACTGATGCCGAACCGCCCGCGAACGCAACGCTCCCAATCAGCGGGACGGCGACGACCACGCCCGGGGTCACCGCTCCAGACACTGGGCGTACGGAAGGCGGCGCATACCCCAGGTCTTCCCGGATCGCACCGACGCTGCTGGTCTCAGCCGGCTGGGCAGCCGCTACGGCGTTCGTGTGGTGGCACCGCCGCACCCGCCGTTGAGCTGCGAATGGAGGCATCCTCTACCGCCGCGAGAGGTCGAGCGGCAGCCGCGCAAGCCCCCGGTTCCGGGCGCGGGTCTCGTCGGAGCCGTCTACGTGCGGGTTTGGTCGCGCATGGAAACTCGGGACGTGAGCCGGTTCGTCGACGACATACGCCGTGCACGGATGGAAGGCAATTCGGTTTGCTTACCGAGCTCGGCACCGGAGCCAACTTCACCATCGACGTCCGGCTCGCGCCGCCTCGCTCCGCATCGCCGAGTCGGGCGACCCGTCGCAGGTGCCCTCCTGAGGGGATACCTAAATCCTCAGGCAGCCGCTGACTCATTGAGCCGTCCCAGTAGGAGCAACGTCTTCACCTCGCCGGTGCGGTGGCCGGTGCGGCGGGTGTATCGCGAGGGCCTCCCGAGCGCGCGACGCCGCCGACTCCGGCTGGCCCGCCTCGAAGTCGAGCTCGGCAAGCATCGTCAAGGCCTGGCCGGCGGTCACCTCGTACCCCCTGATCTTGCTGAGGTCAAGCGCCCGCAAGCACGTTGCCCTGGCCTCCCCCTGCAGGCCCGAGGCTCGCTGCGTCCCGGCGAGCACCACCTGCGACCGCGGAATCCCCCGGATATAGCCGCGCTCGACGGCCAGATCGCAGGTACGCATCGCCTCCGCCAGCGCCGCCTCTACCTGCCCAAGCTGTTGCAGCGCTTCGGCACGCACGAGTCCTGACTCCACCATGAGGCTTCCTTCGGCGATGGACTCGGCCATGGCATGGGCGCGCTCGGCCCCCGCCAACGCCTTGGCGGCCCTGCCTGCTTCGAGCTCGGCGGCGGCAAGCCCGAGCACCGCATACGCTTCGCCGTCGCGGCAGCCGAGCCCGTGCAACCGCTCGTGTGCGTCGCTCAGATGCTGCCACGCCGCCGCCAGCTCGCCGAGCTCGACGCACACCAAACCGAGATACAGCAAGGCGATCGCGTGCCCGCGCGCCATGCCGAGCTCCTGGCATCGCCGGGCGCAGCGCGCCTGGTAGTCGCGGGCGCGCTGGAGCAGACCGCGGTCCCGGTACACCACGCCGAGGTCGCCAAGCGCCGCCGCCTCGCGCGCGGGCAAACTGTGCCGGGCGGCCGATCCAAGCGCATCTTCCAGCGCTTGCGAGGCCTCATCGAGCCGGCCCTCGTGGAAGTAGGAACCGCCGAGGCAGATGAGGATCGCAGTCGACCCGTGGGCCCACCCGGCAACGCGGTAGAGATCGAGCGCCTCGACCAGGTGCCGCTCGGCAGCCGCGTTGTCGCCGCGCCGGCTCTGCGCCACGCCGAGGCTGTGCAGCATCGCGCCCTGCGCCATCCGATCGCCATGCAGCTTGGCCACGCGCAGGCCGGCCTCGGCGACGCTGATCCATTCCTGAAGCCAGAACCTGCGGATGAAGTAGCCGCGCAACGAGTCCGCGAGCGACCATACCGCCGGCCGCGGGCGATGGCGGCTCGCATGGTTCACAACGCCGACCAGATTTTCGACCTCAGCGTCGAGCCACTCCAATGCCCGTACTCCATCGTCGAAGAACCCGTCGCCCGATGCCGTGGTCACCGGAAGCCGCAGGGTTTCCGGGTACAGCAAGGTCGCCGCCGCGTCAACCATTTGACGGTACCAATCCAGCAGCCGGTCGAACGCGCCGTCCAAGCTGGACTGGTCCTCCTCCTCGCGCGCCCGGTCGGAGGCGTAAAGGCGGATCAGGTCGTGCATGCCGTACCGCCGCCCCGCCCGCTGCTCGATCAGGCAACCGGCCTCCAGCTCGTCGAGTGCATGTTGCGCCTCACCCGCCAGCACGCCTAGCAACGCCGCCGCACTATCTACGGTGAACTGTCCGCATGGGGCGGTACCCAGCCGACGCAGCAGCGTGGCCGGGGTCCCGGACAACCGGTGGTACGACCGCGCGAACGCCGCACGCACCGCCACCTGCCCGTCGGCGGGCATCCGCAGCCCTTCCATCCGATCCGCGCTCAGCTCGACAACCGCGTCGGCGATGCGCGTGTACGGGTGGATCGCCATGTTCGCCGCGGCCACCCGCAGCGCGAGTGGCAGGTACCCGCACAGCCGCGCCAGTTCGGCGCATGCCGCGCCCTGCTCACCGAGCAGGTTCGTCAGCAGCGCGCACGACTCGTCCTCGGAAAGCACGTCGAGGTGAAAGGCGTGCGCGCCATCGAGCGCCAGGATCCCGTCGAGCCGATGGCGGCTCGTGACGATTATCATGCACCCCGCGCCGCTCGGCACCAGCGCCCGCACCTGTTCGGCGTCGAGCGCGTCGTCGAGCACGACCAGTGCCCGCCGGTCGCTCAAAACCGTGCGGTAGAGCCGGATCTGGCCGTCGAGCGTGCCCGGTACGGCATGCGCGTCGACGCCGAGCGAGCGCAGCATGGCGGGCAGCGCCTCGGCTGCCGCCATCGGTTCGGCGCCCGGCCGGTGCCCGCGCAGGTCGACGAACAGCTGGCCGTCCGGAAAGTGCCCGCACAGTCGGTGCGCCGCCCACACGGCGAACGCGGTCTTCCCGACGCCGGGCATCCCATACACCGCAACGATTCCGTGCCCGTGGTCCCGTTCCTGCTCGACCAGGGCGGACAGCCGGGCCAGCTCGCGCTCGCGGCCCACGAACGCGCGCGGCGCGCGGGGCAGCTCCCGCGGTACCGTCGCCGACCTCGGCGCGCCACCGCCCGCCGGATCCGCCGCCCACCGATCCCGCCACGGAGCGTCGTCCTGCCCGCATGCACGGACGATCGACAAGACGGTGTCCAGCCGGGGAAAGACCCGCCCCGTGAGCGCGTTGTGCAGGGTGCTCACTGGATGACCGGTCAGCCTGCTCAGATCGCGGAAGCTCAGACCGGCGCGCCGCCTCAGCCGGTCAAGCTCGATCGCCAGCGTTTCGCCGCCGCCCGCCGCTCCGACAGTCATGGCCGCCTCCCAGGGTTCGCGCCAGACATCGAGCGTCTGACATCGTTCGACATCGTTCAACTCGCTGGTGGTAAGCCTCAGATATCGACTTGCATAACTCAAGAGCTGCAAAAGTGGCGCCGCGAAGGGCATGGAAGGAGACATCGTGAGCGAAGTGACCATCGCGCCCGCCCGACAGCGCCGTCGAGAGGTGCTCCGGGCGGTTGCCCTAAGTCTCGCGGCCATCGCCGGCCTGGTGGCGTTCAACGTCGCCACCCCCACCCCCGCCACCGCCTGCTGCACCCCGCCGGAGCACGCCATCATCGTGTGCCAGTCCGCCTCGTTCTACGCGGACTACATCCACGGCCAGGGGCCGGTGGGGTTCAAATACACGATGTACTACGGCGACAAGGTCGGTCACACGCGGGGCGCGCACCCGGTCTACAACGGCTGGGCCGCGACATACGACTTCGGCAAGACGGGATGGCCCAGCAACTGGGGCTACGTCCGTTACGAGTGCCTCGGCGGATGGGGCTCCTGGTAAACCAGCGCGGCAGAAAGGTGACGACAATGAATGCACGTATTCGTCTCGGCCTGCGCGTCGCGGTGGTCACGGCGACGTTGGCCACCGCACTCGTGGCGACCGCCCCGGCCGCCCAAGCCAACCACACCAGGTGCAACCACGCCCGCGTCGGCACGGTCCAGGCGATCTGCGCCACTGACCTCGCGTTCCGCACGGACTGCGACACCAAGGCCTGGTCCGGCTGGCTCTACACCGGCGACCGTACCTACGTCTCGGCCGACTATGGCGACTGGGTCCGGGTGTACTCCTACAAGCACAATCGCTGGGGCTGCGTGCAGGACGGCTGGTTCTACCTCCCATGACACACGCGGTGAGGGCCGGCCACAACCGGCCCTCACGTGACCGGCCCGTGGCCCGCTCACCGGTCTATCTGACGTATTACGAACCGCCGACCAGATCGTCATGCTGGGCCCTATTACACCATCACCAATTCACCTACAGCGCAGGATGTTGTCAGACATGAATCAATTTCTAGTACGAGGGCTTGTGGTGCTTGGGGTCGCGGCGGCGGTGGTCGCCGCAGCTTCCGGCCCCGCCGGAGCCGTCAACCGGTACACGATCAAGGCAGACTCCCCGAAGCCGGCCGTGTGCAACAACTCCGGCACCATCCCAGCCGGGACATGGCTACAGAACAAGCCGTGTGGCTACTTCGTCGGGATCGCCCGCGCAGGTACTTCCTACGACGTGCATGAGACCACCCCGAGCAACTATCACTACGGCCGCAACTACGGCAACAACAACTTCTGTGCCTGGATACCGCCTGGCGCGCTAAGCGGGCCGACTGCTACCGGGCTGCCGGCGTCGTGCGGCTCGACGGTACGCGCGAACCTCTTCCACAGGCGCACGTTCGGTTACAACTTCAACGCACCGGCGCACGCCGCCACCGACGGTTCCCTGATCTACGTCAGCACCAGCTGTTTGGCTCACTACAACTACTTCAACTCCAGCTACTTCACATCCGGATCGCTGCACGACCCGGCCGGGTACCCGCAGTCGGGCGTGCGCTATCGCTACACCGCCAACGGTGGTGGCGCAATCGCGGTGCGCGACTCCAGCCTCGGCTGGGTCTTCCTCGGGTCCGGCTGCGTCACCAACTGGAACGGCGTGACCTTCTACAACGACAACGACTGAGTTGCTGGGGTTGGCCCTGGCAGGGATCAACCCCAGTACAACGGTGAAAAAGGAGCTGCAGGAGTACCAGAGCACCGGCGATGAGGACCTCGACCGGGACTGGCGGGCCAGCTACGCGACAGCTTCGCCGAGACCATCAACCAGCGCAAGGCGCTACGGGCCCAGCTGGCCGAGGCCACCAGGACACCACCCCAGGCGGGCATCACCACCGATCCCGCCTGCTGGACCAGCTCCCGATCGTCGAAGCCGATCTCGCCCGACTCCCGGAAGAGCTGGAACGCGAGCTGCTCGCCGGCTTCCAGCTACAGGTCCCGCTACCACCAACCAACCCGCCGCGTTACGCTCCGGGTCACCATCGACGCCGAGGCCATCCCACGGCTGACCGCAACCAGCCAGGCCAGTCGTGACCGCCCACGGACAGCGCACCGAACCCACAAACACGAACAAAGTCGCCCCTCGACGGCCAGTGCCGTCAGGGAGCAGAAGAGCTTTTCCCCTTGCAGGGCGTGCCCCCGGCAGGAATCGAACCTGCGACACACGGTTTAGGAAACCGTTGCTCTATCCCCTGAGCTACGAGGGCGTGGCTCCCCAGGGTACCCGCCAGCGGGTGCGAACCGTACGCGGGTGTGCTGGCTGTAGGGCCGAGCCAGTGCTGCTGCTCGCCGACCGGGTTGTGACAGAAGGCAGTGCGGTCGTTAGCTTCGGCGAGACGGCGCCGGATCACCACAGCGTCCTCGATCGCGACGAGCGCCGCTCACCCTCCAGGCGCGTCGGTCGGTTAAGGCTGCATGACGGAGTCGGGCGCCTGCTGTTGGCGCGGCCGGCGCGCCCGTCTGGCTTTCTCGCGCATGGCCGCGGTGACCGCGATCGTGGCCAGCCCGGCTCCGATCCACAGGAGTGGCCTGGTGGCCAGCTGGGTGGGGAGTTGTTGGGCCGGCGAACGACTTCATGGCGATCACGACCAGGGAGGTGCCGACCGCGACCGGCATGGGCAGGCCGCCGAGCAGGGCGAGGGCGGGCACGATGAGGAAGCCGCCGCCGGCACCGACGAGGCCGGTGGTCAGGCCGACCACGATGCCGTCGACGATGCCGTCGAGGCCGAAGTTGAGCATGCCGGCGACGTGCCCCTTGGCGAAGGCGATCCGGCTACGCAGGTCGACCACCCCACTCCCCGGACGCCAGGCGCTTTCGGATCTGGTCGGCGCTGGCGCGCTCCGGAGGGGACAGGTCGGGGGCGGTCGGGCAGGCGGAGTTGGCCGCGGCCATGTGGGCGTAGTAGGCCGGCCAGGCGTCCAGCCCGGCGAGCAGGTCGGCGACGAACTCCCGCTCCGGCTTGGTCAGCGCCGGGTTGGCCCGCTTCTCCTGGCCGATCGTTGAGGAGCTGGCCTCCGACTGGGCGGCCGAGCAGAAGCTTCCGAACCCGTGCGTGGGGTAGACCCCGGCGCCGTCGGGCAGCTCGCGGCCAGGCAGTTGGCCGAGGCGTACTGGTGGTGGACCAGGGTTGCGGTGTGGGCCGGGCCGAGCAGGGTCGGGGTGGCCGACCGAGCCGTACAGCAGCGACCCACCGGTGAACGCGGCCACCTCCCGCCCATCGGCCTGCAGCAGGTAGGGCAGTGGGTGAAGAAGGTGTGCCCCGAGGTGGCCCGTACGCGTACCCGCATGGCGTCGCCGACCGGGATGACGTCGCCGTCGCGGACCGTCACGCGGTCGAACGTGACCGGGTCGTCGGCGTTGACGTGATAGGCGGCGCCGGTGGGCCTATGCGGCAGAGGGAGGACGGGGCCCTTCAGGTACAAGGTACGGACGTGCCTAGATCACGTCTCGTTGGTCGGCCGTAGCGGCCGGGTGAGGTCTCGGCTCAACGGGCTTGGGCCGCCGCCGGTCGGCGAAGAGCTGTTCCGGCTCCCCGACGTAGAAGCCCTGCGCGAAGTCGACACCGTACTCACGCAGCAGCTTCAGCGTGGCCTCGTCCTGCACGTACTCGGCGGCGGTCAGGATGCCCAGCTTGCGGCACATCTGCACCAGCCCCTGCACGACCGCCTGCAGCGGCTCCGAGTCGGGCAGCCCGTGGATGAAGCTCCCGTCGATCTTCACCAGGTCGACCGGCAGCTTGGTCAGGAAGCCGAGCGGGGTGTTGCCCGTACCGAAGTCATCCAGCGCGACCTGGCAGCCCAGCTCCCTGACCCCGTCGGCGAACCGGCGGGCGACGGTCAGGTTTCCGATGGCCGCGGTCTCGGTGATCTCGATCGTGAGGCTCCGGATCGACGCCGAACCGGTCGACGGCGCTGCGGATGTGGTCGAGCAGCAGCGGGTCGGCGAGCGACCGGCCGGAGATGTTGATCTGGTAGTGGGACGTCTGGGAGCTCTCCCCGATCAGCCGTAGCGCGTGGTTGATCACCCACTTGTCGACCGCGAGGATCTCGTCCATGTGCTCTGCGAGGTGCAGGAACGTGGCGGGTGGGGTCGGGCGGCCCGCGTCGTCGAGGACCCGCAGCAGGATCTCGTGCCGGGTGGTCCGGTTGAGCTCCAGGTCGCGCAGCGGCTGGGCGTAGAGCGCGAACCGGCTCTGCTCGACCGCATTACGGATACCCGCCCGGCAGATCTCGCGGCGCTCCTCAGCCGAGGGCTGCTGGCGCAGCACGTGCAACGGCTGGTCGCCGTGCTTGGCCCGCCGCCAAGCCGTCTCGGCGTCGAGCAGCAGCTCGATACTCTCGGTCGGCAGCCGGTAGTCGTACCGCACCAAGCCCCCGAAGACATCCAGGCGCGTATGACCAGCCAGGAACCGGGTGTCCCGGAGGCTACGGACCACCTTCTCCGCCCTGGAGGTAGCCATGTCAAACGTCGTGTACGGCATGAGCACACCGAACTCATGGCGGCCGAGCAGGCCACACGGATCGGAGTCCACAATGTCATGCAGCACCTTGGCTGCCGCCGCGCTGAGCCGGTCGTCCCTGGCGAGGTCCACATCGGAGCTACGCCGGCTGTACGGCATCACGGAGATCACGAGTAAGGTGCCGGTCCCGGTGCGCGAGGCGCGACCCACCTCGTCGATGAAGGCCTTGCGGCTCAGCAGCCCGGTGACTGCGTCCACCTCGGCCAGGTTCTTCTGGACGCTGCCGTCCCGGAGCGCACGCCGCTCGTCGTCACGTCGCCGCTGGTGGGACGCGGTGACGTCGTGACCGGTGGCGACGATGCCGGTCGGCCGGTCCCGGCCGTCGGTGAGAATCTCGACCAGGAACTCAAGGTAGCTGGTGGATCCGTCCCGCATGGTGATCCGGCAGACGAGCTCGACTGCGGACCGGTTACGCCAGGCATCGCCGAGCCGCCTGCGTACGGCCGTCCGGTCTCCGGGATGGACCAGTGCGAACAGCCGGCTCAGCGACTTACGCGCCTCGACCGGCGCCAGGCCGAAGATCCGTGACATCTCGTCCGACCAGTCGAGCTGCCGCGTACCCATGTCCCAGGTGATCGAGCCGCGCTTGCGCAGCTCCGCCGCGCGCGCGATGCGCTTGGCCTCGCCGACATCAGCGCTCAGCGGGTCGTACAGATCAACGTCGCTGATGATCTCCGGACCTTCGACCAACCGGCGCTGGCGGTCCTCTTTGATACGGCGCATCGCGCGGCGGGCGCGGGCGTGCTCCAGCGGTGTGGGCGAGTCCTGTGCAGCGAGTGCGAGCAGCTCATCGAGGTTCACGCCGGCCTCCGTCGCTGCCGGACTGGAACAGCTCGCGGTACTTCTTCCGTACCTCGCTCTTGTGGGTGCGGACCGTGGTGACGGCCAGACCCAGCTGTAGCGCAATCTGCTCATCGCTGTCGCCCTCGACCATCAGCGCCAGGACCGCGCGCTGCTGCAAGGGCAGCCGGCTCAGCAGGTGCCGCAGCACCATCTCCGCCTCGTGTGAGCTGGCGGGCTCGACGACTTCGTCCTCGACATTCTCCAGCGGGACCGTGTCCTTCCACTTCTGCCGGTCGTGCAGCGTGAGCAGCTTGTGCCAGGCCGTCTTGTTGACCCAGTAAACCGGCTTCTCGTGCTTCGACACGATCTCCCATTTGTCCATCGCCACGATCAGGGCCTCGCGCAACGCATCCTCGGCGAGATGCGGGTCGAAGCACTGCCGTAGGAGAAACTTCAGAATCTTCGAGTAGTTGTCACGAAGGAACCGGACGAAAGAGCCGTCGAGTTCGACGCTGCGACGCTGAGCGCCGCTATCGTCCGAACGGAGCGCCCGCGCCGACGTCATGCCGCCTTCTCCTCTGGGCCGCCCGGCCGGCCGATCTCGATCAGCCGTTCACCGTCGCTGTCCCGCTCAACCACCCGCACCGTTGTGTGCGGCCGGTCCAGCATCCGCGTGAGCCCGGTTGTCCGCGCGATGCTGCGGGCCGAGCGCTCCCGCTCCAGCTGCACCCGGGCCCGCTGGCGCAGGTGGGCCCGGAGCAAACGGCCCACGTTGACGGCGGCCGCGGCCGAGGCCAGGAGCCCGGCGCCAGCCGCCACCCACGCGTAGACGTCGATCATGTCTGTCCCTTCAGCCTGTCATCTCTGCATGTAACTCAGCCAACGCCACTGTCCGTAAGCTTTGCAGAATTGAAAATCTTCCCATGATCCTTTGATCAGGCCACCAAAAAGGGAATATTCCTCTTTATGGATGTGATGCGAGATCGATTCTCGCTACAAAAAGTTATCCAGAACTCACTTCTCGTCGATGCATAGCGGTCTGCTACTTAATGATCACGCTATGCGAAAAAGGGGATAACAAGAGCCGGGCTGACCGGCCGCCGAGTAGCCCGAGGGGATCTCACCCCCGGGCCCTCACAGAACCGTACGTAACAGTCGCCCGTTATACGGCTCTTGTCGCTCTGGTCACCAGACCGTGGGGGCGTGGGTGACCCATGCCCAGTGGGCGAAGGCCCCCGGTCGTTTCCGGATGGCCCTGTTCCACGCCGTCCGGGCCCTTCTACTACCCCGCAGCCGTTTGTGCTTCCGGCGGACCCACCGCAGCAGGTAGGCGTTGGGTGCGGCTCTTCCGCAGTGAGGACTTGGCTGCACACAGTCCGAACTTGGTTACGTGTCGTAGTCGCGAATAGTGGCCGTGTCGGCTGGGAGACAGAAGGGCCCCTTCTCGTAGGT
>Ga0075430_100005035_pt1 | contig 11125 bp, 6 predicted proteins | sample RhiMetdeltSRZDD4_FD_75294 | JGI IMG/M metagenome (GOLD analysis project Ga0075430, IMG submission 75294) | Populus rhizosphere microbial communities from Tennessee, USA - Rhizosphere MetaG P. deltoides SRZDD4 | ecosystem: Host-associated > Plants > Roots > Rhizosphere > Soil | place: USA... | reverse complement strand
AACGGCACGCTGAAGTCGCAGAACGTCCGCCTGCTCGACGAGGCATCCGCCGGTGTGCTCGTCCAGGCTGTTCGGCAGAATGTGCCGTGGACCGTCACGGCTGTCGAGCAGAAACCTGGCGTTGAACGTCCGGCGGCACCCTTCACGACGTCCACGCTGACCCAGGAGGCCAGTCGCAAACTGGGCTTCTCGACAGAGCGGACGATGCAGGTGGCGCAGCGTCTGTTTCAGGGCGTGGGCGATGGCGAGATGGGTGGTCTTATCACCTACCACCGAACCGATTCGACGACGCTGTCGGAGAAGGCGCTTCAGGAATCGGCGCGCGTGATTCTCGACATGTTCGGCGCCGATTACCATGATGGCCCGCGGCGTTATCAGACGCGCGTCAAGAACGCCCAGGAAGCGCACGAAGCGATCCGTCCCACTGATTTCGCACGTGCACCAAGTCAGCTCGAAGGCGTGCTCGAAGGCGACGAGTTGAAGGTCTACGAACTCGTCTGGAAGCGCGCGATGGCATCACAGATGGTCGATGCGCGCGTCTTGCGCACCTCGCTCGAGATCACGGCCTCGGCGGCTGACGGTGAGCCGGCGGTATTTTCCGCCAGCGGTAAGGCTATCGAATTCGCCGGATTTCGTCGTGCATATGTCGAGGGCAGCGATGATCCGGCCGCGGAGCTTGCGGATCAGGAAGCGATTCTGCCGACCTGCGCTGTCGGCGATCGCATCCATCAGGACCCTTCGGCAGGCTCAGGGTCGATCACGCTTCTCGGCACCGATCCGAAGGGTCACGAAACATCGCCGCCCGCGCGTTTCACCGAGGCGTCGCTCGTGAAGGAACTCGAGCGGTTGGGGATCGGGCGGCCATCAACGTACGCGCCGACGATCGCGACGATCATTCGCCGCGGATACGTGTTCCGGCAAGCCAAGGCACTCGTGCCGAGCTTCACCGCATTCGCGGTCACGAAGCTGCTGCGTGAGCACTTCGGCGATTTCGTCGAGACCGACTTCACGGCCGCTATGGAAGACGACCTCGATGAGATTTCGCGCGGCGAGCGTGAGTCGGTCGCCTTTCTGAAGGAGTTCTACTACGGTGATCTCAAGCACCGAGGCCTCCTTCCCGCAGTGACCGCCGGCGCCGAGAAAGCCGACTATCCGCTGTTGGATCTCGGCAGTGAGCCCGAGACCGGCGAGCTGGTGCGCGTGCGCATCGGCCGATTCGGACCCTTTGTCCAGGTCGGCGAGGGCGGCCCCGGTCGTACGGCATCGCTGCCGGAGGAGATGGCCCCGGCCGATCTCACCGTGGAGAAGGCGCTCGAGCTCGTACGCGCGAAGGCGGAAGGCCCCCGCACGCTCGGCGCTGATCCGGCAACTGGTCAGAATGTCTACGTGATGAACGGTCGCTACGGCGCGTATGTGCAGCTCGGCGAGACACCAGAAGGCAAGAAGGCCGAAAAGCCGAAGCGCTCTTCATTGCAGGGCGGCATGACGGAAGGCACGGTGACGCTCGAGGAGGCGCTTCGTCTGCTCTCGTTGCCGCGCGTCGTGGGTCTGCATCCGGACGACAACGAACCAATCACGACGAACTTCGGTCGGTTCGGGCCTTACGTGAAGCATCTGGACAACTTCCGTTCGCTCGAGTCAGAGGGCGACGTTTTCGACATAGGTTTCGATGCGGCGCTGGCGCTGATTCGTGCACCGAAGGTCTCTCGTCGTCGTCAGTCGGCGGCTAAGACGGTTCTCAAAGAGCTGACGCAGAACGCGACGTCGCTGAAGGTTCTGTCTGGACGATACGGTCCGTACGTCACCGACGGCACGACCAACGCGTCATTGCCAAAGGGACTGGCCCCGGAGGGCCTGACGTTCGAGCAGGCCACCGAGCTGCTGCAGGCGCGTCGTGACGCTGCGCCTTCGCCGCGTCGTGCACCTGCCGGACGTCGTCGTCCGGCCGGCGCGGCGGCAGCCAAACGCGGTGGACGTCGCAAGATAGCGGGCGCATAGCGCCTTCGTCCGTGGGGCGGACCTTTCATATGCCGAAGCCGCTGGTGCACGTGATTGGTGGCGGACTCGCCGGGTGCGAGGCCTCCTGGCAGGCAGCCGGATGCGGCGTGGACGTCGTCGTGCACGAGATGCGGCCGGTCATCCCGACCGCCGTCCATAAAACTGACGGGCTCGCCGAGCTCGTCTGCTCCAACTCCTTTCGCGGCGACAAGCTTGATAACGCTGTCGGCCTGCTCAAGGAAGAGATGCGGCGCCTCGGCTCGCTGGTGATGCGAGCCGCTGAAGAGAGCCGGGTCCCCGCAGGCGCGGCTTTGGCGGTGGACCGCGTGCGCTTTTCGCAGATCGTGACCGAGGCGATTGCCGGTCATCCAAGGATCACCGTGGTCCGCGAAGAGGTGCCGGCCCTTCCCGTCGATTCCACGATGTTCCCGCTCATCGTCGCAACGGGACCGTTGACCTCGGATCGGTTGTCCAAGGACATCGCCGCGCTTGTCGGCGCTGACCACCTCTACTTCTACGACGCGATCAGCCCTATCGTTCTCGCCGAATCCATCGATCGCTCGAAGGTCTTCCGGGCGTCGCGATGGGGCAGGAGTCTGCGCTCAGGCGACGAGGGGAAGAGCCAGTCCGGACAGTCCGCAGGCCGGGTCCCGGAAGGGTCCGCAGGCCGGGTCCCGGAAGAGTCCGTAGGCCGGGTCCCAGAAGAGTCCGTAGTCCGGGTCCCGGAAGAGTCCGTAGGCCGGGTCTTTAGACCCGGCGAGTCTCCAACGTCCGTGGCTTGCGGGGTGGATGACGGGTTGGGCGACTATCTCAACTGTCCGATGACGCGCGACGAGTACGAGCGCTTCTACCAGGCGGTGATAACCGCCGAATCGGCGACAGTGCATGACTTCGACAAGGAGAAGTTCTTCGAAGGGTGCCTGCCGATCGAGGTGATGGCCCATCGCGGTCACGACACGCTTCGGTTCGGTCCGATGAAGCCGGTGGGCCTCGTGGATCCCCGCACAGGAAGGGCTCCGCACGCTGTGGTGCAGTTGCGACAGGACACCCTGGCCGGCGACCACTTCAGCCTGGTCGGGTTCCAGACGCAGTTGAAGTGGGGTGAGCAGGCGCGCGTGCTGAAGATGATTCCGGGTCTCGAGCAGGCAGAGTTCGTGCGCTTTGGGATGGTCCACCGCAACACCTACATCAATGGTCCGACCGTCCTGCGCGAGACGTGGCAGACGCGGCTGCGTCCGGATCTCTTCTTCGCGGGGCAGATCTCTGGTGTCGAAGGCTATGTTGAGTCGGCGGCGTCTGGACTTCTCGCCGGGCGGAATGCCGCCGCCGTGGCCCTTGGCGAGGAGCCCCAGGCGGCGCCGCGCACAACAGCGATCGGCGCGCTCGCCTACTACGCGTCGCACGCCAACCCGCTGCACTATCAGCCAACCAACATCACGTTCGGCATCATGCCTCCGCTTCCCGAGGTTGAGGGTCGCCGTCGTCTCAAGTCGGGCGATCGCAAGGTGGCGATGTCGGAGCGCGCTCTGGCGGATCTCGAGGCGTGGATGCACCGGGTGGCTGCGGCCCCCATCGCATGAAGGCGCAGTGCCGCGACTTCCTTGATTTTCTCCGGCTCAATCGGAACGCGTCCGACCACACGGTGGACGCCTATGCCAGCGACGTCTCGCAGTTCCTTGGTTTCACGGCTCGTCATCTAAAAAAGCGCGAGGATTCGCTGGAGCCAGCGGATCTCGATCTGTTGACGCTCCGCGCCTTTCTCGCCGATCTCTATCGTCAGGGGCATGCTCGAACCTCGGTGGCGCGCAAGCTGTCTGCACTGCGCGCGTTCACGCGATTTCTTCGTCGAGAGGGCTGGCTCGAAATCGATCCGGTTGCCCTCGCCGTGGCTCCGAGGCGCGAGCACAAGATTCCCGCGCACCTCTCCATCGACGAGATGAACCGTCTGCTCGAGATGCCCGACATGGACGCGCCCCTCGGCCGTCGCGACCGCACGATTCTCGAGTTGTTCTACGCGTCGGGTCTACGTCTCAGCGAGCTGGTCGGGCTGGATATCGAAGATGTCGATCTGCGCGGACGGATGGTACGGGTGATGGGCAAAGGCGCCAAGGAGCGGCTGGTGCCCTTTAATGCGACAACTCAGGGTGTGCTTAGGCGTTGGTACCAGGACCGGGCGGCGCTTCGAACAAGTGCCGTTCCGCCCTCCGCGCGGGAAACTCCTCGTCGCACACGTGCACGGCACCGCGATACTCGAGAGCCGTTGTTCGTGAACTTTCGAGGCGGTCGTCTGACCGGACGCAGCGTCCAGCGCCTCGTATCTCGATATGTGTCGGCCTGCAGTACGCGGTTTGGCATCAGCCCGCACGCCCTGCGGCACTCGTTCGCCACACATCTCCTCGAGCGTGGCGCCGACTTGCGCGCGATTCAGGAACTGCTCGGCCACGTGCTGCTGTCGACGACGCAGCGATACACGCACGTGAACACGGCGCAGCTTCTCGAGGTGTATCAGAAGGCGCACCCTCGCGCGCGTGAAAAGATCTCAAAAAGTACGTAGGCCGGGGATATCAGAGTGCGCGGCGGTCACGATTCGCCGATTCTTTCGAGCGCGGCAGGTCATTCGATTTGAGCATGCCTTCGTAGCGGCCGATCAACGCGTTGCGCCGGATCTCGAGCAGTTGCCTGAATGCTGCCAGCCCCGTCTGCATCCTCACGCGGCTGCCGGGTTTGTGCCGCCAGACAATTGGGACTTCGCGAATACGCAGACCTGCTCGGCGCGCGAGAAAGATCAATTCGACGTCGAACGCGAATCCATTCACGCGCGAGGCTTCGAAGAGCATGCGCGTAGCCGTGTCTGAAAAAAGCTTGTAGCCGCACTGCGTGTCATGGACGCCGGGCACCACCAGCGCTCGAACACACAGGTTGAAGAGTCGGCCGACAAGGTGCCGGCCCCGGGGCTCGCCGATGCGTTCCGCGCCATCCGCCTCGCGCGACGCAATGGCGACGTCCACGGGGGGATCGAAGAACTTCGGGAGCTCCGACAGATCCATCGAGAGGTCCGCATCCGCAAAAAGGCGCCACCGCCCCCCTGCGCTGAGCATTCCAGCCCGCACCGCGGATCCTTTTCCTCCGTGAGCCGCTCGAAGCAGTCGGATCCGCTCATCGCGCGCATGCCACCGTTCGACGACCGCCGCTGTGTCATCCGTACTGCCGTCATCAACGACCACGATCTCCCACGTCTCGTTCCAGCTCTCGAGAAAGGCAACACACCGGCCGAGCGTGTGTGGCAGCCGGAGCGATTCGTTGAACGCAGGAACGACGATGGAGAGGAAGGGCGGCGCCATGAAGATGGAACGAATCAGGATAACATTTCGGCAACATGGACAGGATTCCGCAGCCGCGCACCTCCGTGCGATGGCTCCTGTTCGGTCTGGCGTTCGTCATTACGTCCGGCTTCCGCTTTCTGACGCTCGGTGACGGGTTCCCGAACGATCACTTCGTCTACATCACCGGCGGCTGGCAGATGCTGTTCGGTGAGTGGCCAACCCGTGACTGGGTCGATCCCGGCCTGCCGCTCATGTTCGCAGCGTCGGCGCTCGCCCAGGCGATCTTCGGCAAAGTCCTGTTCGCGGAGGCGGTCCTTGTTTCCGGCGCGTTTGGCCTTGGCGCGGCGCTGACAGCGGCCGCAGTGCTCGAGCTCACGGGTTCCCTTTGGATTGCGATCCTGGCCGCCGTGCTCGAAGTGGCGGTGTTTCCACGAACCTACGGGTATCCGAAGGTGCTGGTCTACGCTGCCGCGTTCCTGTGCTTCGCGCGCTACATCAACAGGCCGTCCACGGGACGCGTTATCGCCATGGCCGTTTCAGTTGTGGTGGCCTTTCTGTTTCGTCACGATCACGGCCTCTTTCTGGGCGTCGGCGGGGCGTTGACGATAGCGCTGGCGCCCAGTTCGGGTGGCTTGCGGACGCGGGTGCGGAGCCTGGGCCTGTTTGTCGGCGTGGGTCTGCTGCTGGTGCTCCCATATCTCGTCTATGTGGAGGCCAACGGGGGACTTCTCAGCTACGTACGTACCGGCATGGACTTCAGTCGGCGTGAGGCCGCCCGGCAGTGGCATGTCTGGCCGGCTGTCGTTGGCGACGTTGACCCGCTGGCATCCGCGCTCGTGTACGAGCTATACGCGGTCCCCCTGCTGGCGCTGGCGGTTCTGGTCGTGTGCAGACGCGATCCGCGAATCGGCATCTTTACCGCACAGGTGATCCCCGTCGCTGCGGTTGCGCTGATGGTGAATTACTACTTCATCCGCGATCCGCTCGTGACCCGTCTACCGGACGCCATCGTTCCCGCGCTGATGCTTGGCGCGTGGTTGATATTGCGGACGGCCAGCACCCAGCGACTGAGGCCGGTGGCGATCCCTGTTGCGGCGCTGTCTGTCGTGCTTTTTTCAGCCTCAGTGGGGGCGGCCGGCGATATCGTCGGCAACCTCGAGCGCGCCGATCTTATTCATGAGTGGGATCACATTCCCAGGCTGCTGAGAGAGCGGACCCAGAGTCTGCACGAGCGGTTCTCCGAGCGTCAGATCCCGACGCGGGCGACGGCAGGCCTGCTCCCGTTCTTCTCGTATGTCGATCGCTGTACGACGCCGGACCAGCGTCTGCTCGTCGGTGGCTACCTCGTTGAGCTGCCGTTCTTTGCTCAGCGGCGATTCGCGGCAGGACAACCGTACTTCGGAGGGTCGTTTGGCGGGGAAGAATTACAACGCCAGGCGCTTCGTCGGCTGCGCGAACAGGTAGTGCCGTTTGCCGTGATCCCGAGCGACTATGTCGGGAACATCGAGTCGAATTTTCACGACGTCGGTCAGTACCTGCAGTCGCGTTACACAACGTTGACCAACCTGCACATAACGAATGAGCTCGACTTGAAGATTCTGGTCGATACGAGCCTCACCCCGACCGGTCGTGATCCCGAGACTGGTTGGCCCTGTTTCAGGGCGTATTGAATGGTCGAAGAGGTTCCCGCCCAGCGCCCGAACGTCTGGGTCCGATGGTGTCTGTACATTACGTGCTTTGCCGCGGTCGCTGGGTTCAGGTACCTGTCGCTCGGCAACGGCTTTTCGAACGACCACTTCGTGTACATCACCGGCGGTTGGCAAATGCAGTTCGGCGAGTGGCCGACGCGTGACTGGGTCGATGGTGGTGCGCCGCTGATGGTGTTCGCCTCGGCGGCAGCACAGGCGATCGTCGGACCGACGCTTTTGGCTGAGGCGCTCCTGGTCGCGGGCGCCTTTGGACTGGGAGCGGTGCTCACGAGTGCCGCCGTCCTTAGCCTGACGGGATCGATCAGCCTTGCCATCGTGTCAACGATGCTGGAAGTTGCGGTGGTACCGCGGACCTACGGGTATCCGAAGATGCTCGTATATGCGGCGGCCTTCGTGTGCATGTTTCGATATGTCAGTCGGCCGAGTTCCATGCGCATCGCGGCCATGTCAGCGGCCGTCGTCGTCGCATTCCTGTTTCGCCACGACCACGGGCTCTTTCTGGGGATAGGCGCCGTCATTGCCGTGCTGATGATTGATTCGAAGCATCCGATGCCGTGGCCGCGGCGCATCGCGGTATTTGGCCTGACAACCTTCGTGCTCGTACTGCCTTACCTCATCTACGTGCAGACCTACGAAGGGCTGGCGAGGCACTTCAACATCGGACTCGGATTCAGCCGGACCGAATTCTCGAACCAGTGGCACGCCTGGCCAGCCGTCTTTGGAGACGCGGCTCCCTTCGCTTCGGCGCTGGTCTATGAGTACTACGCGCTCCCCGGACTGGCTATAGCGGTCCTGATCGCGCTGCGGCGTCATCCCCACATTCGACAGTGGGCCTCCCAGATCCTGCCGGTCATCGTCGTGGCGATGATGATGAACTACACGTTCATCCGGGAGCCGCTGGCGGTGAGGCTGCCCGACGCGATTGTGCCTGCCGTCGTGCTGGCGGCCTGGCTGATCCACCGTGCGAGGCACCTTATCCACTTTCGGGTGATGATCGCCGGGCTGACCGCGGCCGGAGTCGCGCTATTTAGTGCGTCTGTCCTCGAGGCGGGACGCACCATCGAGGTCCTTAACCGCGCAAATCTGCTGCACGAGTGGCAGCGTATGCCCGAGTATTTCCGCGATGTGACCCACGACCTGCAGGCACGAATGGCGCCGCGGCAAGTGCCGTCGCGGCCATCGGCGAGCCTGCGCCCTTTCTATGCCTATCTCGATCGGTGCACGACGACGGAGCACCGCCTGCTCGTCGGTGGCTTTCTCGTCGAGGTGCCTTTCCTTGCGCAGCGTCGATTTGCGGGTGGACAGAGGTATTTCGGAGGGTCGTACGGCTTCGACGACGAGGCCGAGCGACAGGCCCTGAACCGTCTCGCGGGCCAGGTCGTGCCATTCGCGCTCATCACGAGTGACTACTTGCAGAAGTTCGAGGTCGCTTTCCCGGCGATTTCCGCCCATCTGCGTTCGCGGTACGCGACGCTGACCAACGTACGCGTGACTGACGACCTCGACGTGCACATCTTCGTCGACAGGAGCCTTACGCCGTCCGGCCGTGATCCCGAGACCGGCTGGCCGTGTTTTCGGTAACGCGTCTTCAGACGTGTGGAGCGCGGAGCACTTCGCGCCAGTCGTTGGTCACGCCGCGGTCGGGTCGTGCTGCTGGAGGGCGGCGCGACGGCCGCGGGGGAAGTCGATGCCCAGCGTCTTGATCTTGTAGTTCATCACGCGTGGACTGATCGCAAGCAGCTCGGCCGCGTCCTTCTGCACCCAGTTCGACATCTTGAGTGCCTCGACGATGGAGATCCGCTCGATCTCTTCGAGAGGGATCCCGGTCGGCGGAATCTTGACGATCGACGAGCTGTCGCGGGCGCCGCCCACGCTCGCGGTTTCGCCAAGGCGCAAGTCGGCGCTGGAGATCGTCAGGCCGTCAGCGAGCAGCATGGCGCGCTCGATGGAGTTCTCGAGCTCACGGATATTCCCAGGCCAGTTGTAGCGCATCAGCAGCTTGACCGCGTCCGGATCGAGGCCATCGATCTTCTTCTTCAGTTCGCCGCCAAACCGCTTGATGAAGAACGCCGCCAGGGGTGGGATATCGTCCTTCCGCTCTCGCAGGGACGGCATCTCGATCGTGACGACGTTCAGCCGGTAGTAGAGGTCCTCACGGAACGCGCCAGACTCGACCATCGCTGAGAGGTCACGGTTGGTGGCGGCGATGAGTCGGACGTCGACGCGAATCGTGCGCGTACCACCGAGTCGCTCGAACTCATGTTCCTGAAGGACGCGCAGGATCTTGGCCTGCGTGTTGGCGCTCATGTCGCCGATCTCGTCGAGAAAGAGCGTCCCGCCGTCGGCCTGCTCGAAGCGTCCGATGCGCTGCTTGTCGGCGCCGGTGAACGCGCCCTTCTCGTGGCCGAACAGCTCTGACTCGAGGAGGTTTTCCTGCAATGCGGCGCAATTGACCTTGATGAAGCTGCGTGCCGCGCGATGCGAGTTGTGATGCACGGCACCGGCGATGAGCTCCTTGCCCGTTCCAGTCTCACCGCGGACGAGCACGGTGGTGTTGCTCTTGGCCACCTTGCGCACGACGTTCAGCACCTGCTCGAGGGCACCGCTTGATCCAATGATGGAATCAAAGGCGTAGATATCGCCCTGCGCATGGCGGAGATAGTCGATCTGGTTCTGCATCCGGCGCACTTCGAGCGCTTTGGCGATCTTGACCTCCATCTCCTCGATTTCGAACGGCTTCTGGACGAAGTCGAACGCGCCGGACTTCATCGCCTCGACCGCTGTTGACACGGTTCCGAACGCCGTCATCAGGATGACGGCCGTGTTCGGATGCAGCGACTTCGTTGTCTTGAGGACTTCGATTCCGGTGCTGCCACCCATCTTCAGGTCACTCACGACGACGTCGTAGAAGCCCTCGTGAAGCTTTTCGATGGCGGCGTTTCCGTTCGGCGCTTCGTCCACGTCGTGTCCCGCCTCGGCGACCGCCTGTGCGAGGCCGCGGCGAAGGGAATCGTGATCGTCTGCAATAAGAATCCGGCCCATGGTCATCCTCTCGGGACGGACAGCGCCGTCCCTCCGGTGTCGCCGGAGACTACCGGCAGCGTGATGCGAATTCGCGTGCCCTTGCCGGCCGCGGTTTCAAGATCGATGTGTCCATCGTGTGCGTCCACGATCTTGCGGACGATCGCCAGCCCCAGACCAGAGCCCTGGGGTTTGGTCGTAAAGAAGGGCGAGAAGATGTGATCGGCCACCTCGTGGGTCATCCCAGGGCCATCGTCGGCCACCTCGATGCGCACCGCCTCGCGCCCGTCAAATCCGTCCTCGATGCGCGTCGGTACGGCCGTGATGGTGATCCGCCCGCGTCCGTCCATTGCCTCGTACGCGTTGATGACGAGGTTCGTGAAGACCTGCGTCAACTGGTGCTGGTCGGCCTGAATCTGCGGCACGTCCGCGGCGACCGAGGTCACAACGTTGATGGAGCCAGGAGCGACCTTGGTGTCGGCCATCTGCAGGGCGGACTGGATGGCATCCGTGATCCGCGTGCGCTCCACCTGCAGGCGAATCGGGCGCACGAATTCCAGTACTTCCTGGACGATGGCGTTGGCCATCTTGGCTTCATTGATGATGTCGCTCAGCACCGCCTGTGTTTCCGGCGATTCTCCAGTCCGGCGGCGGAGCAGCCCTGCCATGACTTCGATACCTGCGAGCGGGTTCTTGACTTCGTGCGCGATGGCAGCGGCCATCTCACCAAGCGCTGCGAGGCGGTCGCGCAGGCGCTCGCGTTCTTCGAGCTGCTCGACGCGCGTGAGGTCCTTGAAGAACATCGCGGCGCCGATCACGTCGTCGTCATCGTCGCGAACCAGTGCGAGCGTGTAGCCGATCACCTTGCCCGACGGACGGAGTCGAAGTTCCGCGCGGTTTGGCAGCAGGTTCAGGTCGAATGCGGCGAAGAGGGCGCGCACCACCTCGGGCACGGGGATCACGTCGGCTAGTGGCCGGCCGAGATCCGAAGGCCCGCGGGTCAGGCCAAAGATGCGATAAGCCTCGTCGTTGATGTGCGCGAGAGTGCCCGCGCTGGTCATTGCCAGCACGCCG
>Ga0075430_100005034_pt1 | contig 11125 bp, 15 predicted proteins | sample RhiMetdeltSRZDD4_FD_75294 | JGI IMG/M metagenome (GOLD analysis project Ga0075430, IMG submission 75294) | Populus rhizosphere microbial communities from Tennessee, USA - Rhizosphere MetaG P. deltoides SRZDD4 | ecosystem: Host-associated > Plants > Roots > Rhizosphere > Soil | place: USA... | reverse complement strand
GCACCCCATGAGCGACCGCGCTGGCCGAGACCGTCGAAGGAGGTTCCGCCGACGCTGCCACGGACGCGACAGACCTGGTCGAAGCCCTGCATCCCGCCGACGACCGCGGTCGGGTTGTCGGCGGCGAGCTCGAACGCCGGGCTCGTCGCCTCGAACGTCAGCTCAAACGGCGTTTCGCCGTCGAAGCGCAGCTGCCAGGCGGCACCTGGCGAGAGCTCGGTCGACCGCAGGCCGGCCGCGGTGACGTCGTCCCAGGAGGCGGCGTCCGTCTCGACGCCCGCGTCAGCGGCCACGGCGATCGGCGCGCCGTCGCGGAAGACGATCGCCAGCCCGCTGGCGCGGCCGTCCGCGAGTCCGAGCCGAGCGACGCCGTAGACGTCCGCTCCGGGGTCGCCGAAGGAGTACGTCAGCGCGTCCGAGAACCCGTCCCCGCTCGCCGGGCGCGGGCGATCCGTTTCCACTGGAACAGTCATGGCAGGCGGGGCCTGTCGCGGATCTCCGACGCGGTGCCCTCGACGTCGTAGTCGGCGCTCGCCGGTCTCGTTGTTCGGCCGTGAGCGGTGAACGAGGCGCCGATGCGCCCGGCAAGCCGGCGCGCCAGCAGCACTCGCACGAGCGCCCGGCTCGGAGGCAGCAGCAGCGCCAGTCCGACGATGTCGGTGACGAAGCCCGGCGTCAGCAGCAGCGCGCCGCCGAGAATCACGAGGGCTCCGTCGAAGATCTCGCGCGCCGGCGGACGACCTTCGGCGAGCGCGGCGTTGAAGCGGCGCCAGGCGACGCGCCCCTGGCTGCGCATCAGTATCGAGCCGAGGATCGAGTCGGCGATCAGCAGCGCGATCGTCCACGGCGCGCCGATCGCTTGGCCGACCTGGATGATCGCGTAGATCTCGACGATCGGCAGCAGGACGAACAGCAGCACCAGTGGCAGGAGCACGGCCCCAGGGTAGGCGGCGGCGCAGGTACACTCGTCGCGATGGTCACGGTCGAAGAGGTCGAAGGTGCGCTGACCAACGTCATCGATCCCGAGCTCGGGCTCGACTTCGTCGAGCTCGGCCTGATCTACGGCATCGAGGTCGACGGCGGCGCGGTGCACGTCAGCTTCTCGTTGACGACTCCGGCCTGCCCGATCGGGCCGCAGGTGACCGAGCAGATCGAGGAGTTCGTGTCTGAGCTCGACGGCGTCGACTCTGTCGAGTCGACGATGACGTTCATGCCGCCCTGGACGCCAGAGCGCATGAGCGAGGACGCCAAGTTCGCCCTCGGCTACTGATCCTGCTCGCACTTGGGCTGCTCGCGCTGCCCACCCAGTCGCAGGCGGCGACGACCGGTCGCCTGCTCGTCACGCTCGATCGCACCGGTCCATCGCACGCGGCCGCGCTCGCGGCCCAATCGGGGGGACATGCCGTCGGCACCGTGCCGCAGATCGGCCTCGTCACCATGCGCGCGCGACGCGGTGAATCGCTGCACGCGCTGGCGCTGCGACTGCGCCGGCGCCCCGATGTCGTCTCGGTCGAGGTCGAGCGCCGGCACCGGCCGCGGCTGGTTCCCGACGACCCGGCGCTGACGGCGCCTGAGATGGGCAGCGGGGCTACTCCGGGCGTCGCGGTGCAGTGGTGGGCCGCGCGCGAGAACCTCTTCTCGGCCTGGGACGTGTCGACCGGAGAGGGTGCTCTGGTGGCGGTCATCGACACCGGGATCGACCTCCGGCATCCGGATCTCGCGAGCCGGATCGCCGGGACGATCAACCTCGATCCACGCCACGTCAACGGGCGCGGCATGGCCGACACACAGGGCCACGGCACGCATGTGGCGTCGCTCGCCTGCGCCACCGGCGACAACGGCATCGGCATGGTCGGCGCCGGGTATCGCTGCTCGCTGCTGGTGATCAAATCCGACCTGTCGGACTCGAGCGTCGCCGAGGCGATCGTCGTCGCGACCGATCGTGGTGCTGACGCGATCAACATGAGCTTCGGCAACAGCTCCTCGTCGCAGCCGCCGACGGCGCTCGTACGGGCGGTCGCCTACGCCTATCGCCACGGGGTGACGATGGTCGCTGCCGCGGCCGACTCGCCGGTGCTGCAGCAGGGAGACCCGGCGAACCTGTTGCAGCCGACCGGAACCGGCCGTGACATCGGTGCCGGCAAGGGTCTGTCGGTGACGGCGGCAAATTTCTCCGACGAGCGGGCGCCGTTCGCCGGTCGCGGGAGTCAGATCTCGATGGCGGCCTACGGTTCGTTCTCCAGCGCACGCGGCGGGCCGCGTGGGATCTTCGGCGCGTTTCCCGCCCAGCTGGCCGGGCTGGAGACGGGGTCGGCGGGCGGGCCGTGCTTCTGCCGCACCACGTTCGCCGGCGACAATCGCTACGCCTACGTGCAGGGCACGTCGATGGCGGCGCCGCAGGTCGCGGCGATCGCCGCGCTGGCGCACCACGTCAACCCGGACCTCAGCGCCGGCGACGTGATCCGGATCCTCAAGCGGACGGCGCGTAGGCCGCCCGGCACGGCCTGGGGGCCCGAGCTCGGCTGGGGCATCCTCGACGGGGGTGCCGCGCTCAACGCCGCCCGTGCGCTGGATCGCACGCGCCCCGTGTCGCGGCTGCAGGTCCCGCGTCGGGTCGGGAACCGGCAGATCGCGCTGCGCTGGACAGGGAGTGACGCCTCGCCGCGGGGTGTCGCCTCGTCCGGGGTGGCGGCTTACGAGGTCTGGCGCCAGGTCGGCGACGGCCCGGCCCGACGGATCACCTCGACGACGGCGACGCAGACGACGGTCGCGGCGACGCCGGGCGAGCGCTACCGCTTCTTCACGATCGCGGTCGATCGCGCCGGGAACCGCGAGCGCCCGCCCAAGGTGACGTCGCCCTGACGTCGTCGCTCGCGACGACGGGCGGGCGAAACCCTTTTCCGTCGTCGCTCGCGACGACGGGCAAGCGACGACGTCCGTGCGACGTCAGTCAGTTACCTACACTGGCGGCATGGCCGTCGAGAAGCTGCTGCTCGCCGCGCCGCGGGGCTATTGCGCCGGCGTGGACCGTGCCGTGCAGACCGTCGAGCGTGCGCTCGAGCTGCACGGCGCCCCGGTCTACGTCCGCAAGGAGATCGTCCACAACAAGCATGTCGTCGAGCAGCTGCGAGCGCGCGGCGCGATCTTCGTCGACGAGCTCGGCGACGAGGTTCCTGCCGGTGCCGTCACGGTGTTCTCCGCCCACGGCGTATCGCCGGCGGTCCACGCCGACGCCGAGCGGCGCAGCCTGCAGACGATCGACGCGACCTGTCCGCTGGTGACGAAGGTCCATCGCGAGGTCGTCAACTTCGCGCGCGACGGCTACACGATCGTGCTGATCGGCCACGCCGGACACGAGGAGGTCGAGGGAACGATGGGCGAGGCGCCCGGCTCGACCGTGCTCGTCGAGACCGAGGCCGATGTCGACCGGCTCGTCATCGACGATCCTGAGCGCGTCGCCTACGTTTCGCAGACGACGCTGTCGGTCGACGAGACGGTCGCGATCATCGGACGCCTGCGCGAGCGGTTCCCGAGCATCGCCGGGCCGCGCACCGACGACATCTGCTTCGCCACGACCAATCGCCAGGCGGCGGTCAAGCAGATGGCGGCGCAGTGCGACCTCGTGCTGGTGATCGGCTCGCAGAACTCGTCGAACTCACAGCGCCTGGTCGAGGTGGCTCGCGACTACGGCGCCGACGAGGCGTACCTGATCGACAACGCCGGCCAGGTCGACGAGCGTTGGCTGGACGGCAAGCGGATCGTCGGCATCTCTTCGGGCGCCAGCGCGCCCGAAGAGCTGGTCGCCGAGCTGGTCGGCTACTTCCGCGACCGCGGCGTCGAAGACGTCAGCGAGCTTGAGGTCGTCCGTGAGGATGTGCGCTTCATGCTGCCGAAGACGATCCGGCAGGCGATGGCCGCCCAGGCCTAGATGATGGTGCCGGCCGTCTAGCGGCACGCGCTTCGTGCGCACGCTGGTCATCTCCGATCTGCATCTCGGCGCGCCGAGCGCCGTCGACGTGCTCCGCGATCCCGCTCCGCGCGCAGCACTCGTCGCCGCGCTCGCCGGCATCGACCGGCTCGTGCTGCTGGGTGACACGATCGAGGGTCGCGGCGGTCCGCAGCGTGCCGCGCTGGACGTCGCGCTGCCGGTGCTGACCGAGATCGGCGCCGCGATGGCCGGCGGCGAGGTCGTGATCGTGCCCGGCAACCATGACCACGAGCTCGCCGTCCGCTGGCTCGAGGACGGTCCGTCGCTGCGGCTCGACGAGCGCTGCGAGCCGGCGCTCGCGTCGCCCGGGGCGAGCGAGCTGGCACGGGCCCTGGCGCCCGCGAGCGTCGTGATCGCGTATCCGGGGCTGTGGCTGCGCGACGACGTCTACGCGACGCACGGCCACTACCTCGACGTGCACACGCCGATCCCGGTGCTGGAGCGCCTGGCGGCGGGCGCGATGACGCGGCTGGCCGGCGCGCCGCCGCGGCTCGGCGCACGGCCGGAGGACTACGAGCGGATCCTCGCGCCGCTGTACGCGTTCAGCCACGCGTCGGCCGCGCGTACGCCCGCCGGAGGCCGGGCGGCCGGCAGCGCACGCTCGGCGAGGCTCTGGCGGACGCTGGCGGCACATGGGCCGCGGTCGCTGCGCGTACGTGCGCTGGCGGCGTCGTTTCCCCTCGCGATCGCGGCGATCAACCGCGCGGGGCTGGGCCCGGTGCAGGCAGACGTCTCGGTCGACGCGCTTCGACGCGGCAGCCTCGACGGCCTGCGCGAGGTCGTGCGCCGGCTCGGCATCGACGCCACACACGTCATCTTCGGCCACACACACCGGACGGGGCCGCTTCCCGGCGACGACCTCGATGAGTGGGGGACGCTCGTCAACGCCGGCTCGTGGGTGCGCCAACCGCACTTCACGGACACCGGCGGCCGCGACCCCGGCTCGAGCCCCTACCGCGCCGGTGGGGCGGTCGAGCTCGACGCGAGCGGCCCGCCGCGTGTCCGGATGCTGCTCGACGAACCGCCTGCGGCTACGGCGCCAGCCCGGGCATGAAACAGGTGGCGTGGCAGGTCACGCCGTCGCCGACGTCGAGCTCGAGCGTTGCCGTGGTGTGGTGCTCGTGGGCGACCAGCAGCACGGCTCCCGGGTGCTCGATCGCCAGCAGCTCGCCGTTGACGCCGATCTCGCCGGCGCCGGAGACGACGGCCCAGACCTCACCGGCCTCGTAGGCGCCGCTGTAGGCGCCCGGCTGGTCGGCTGTCGGCACGACGATCCGTGCCTGCGGGTCGTCGGTCGGTCGAACCGGCTCGATCAGGTCGGGTGCGCCGTCGCCGTCGAGGCCGAGCTGCTCCTGGATCGCGAGCTCCGTCTCGTCGTAGGCGCCTTCGCCGTAGTGGTAGTGCACGAGCGTTCCGTCGCCGTCGAACAGGTAGCGCGCCGGCCAGCCCTCGTTGCCGTAGAGCGTCCACAGCTCGAGTTCGGTGTCGAGTGCGACCGGATGCTCGACGCCGAGCCGCGCGACCGCGTCTGCCACGACGTCTTCGTCGCGACCGGGGGCGAAGCCCGGCGCGTGGACCGAGACGACGCGAAGGCCCGCATCTGCGTAGCGCTCGTGCCAGCCGCGGACATACGGCAGCGTGCGCAGCGAGTTGACGCGGCAGAAGTCCCAGAACTCGATCAGCACCGGGCGGCCGCGCTGCTGGTCCATGCGGAGCCTCGCGACGTTGAGCCAGCGGAGGCTCGTGGGGAAGGGGGGAGCGGCGATCGTGTCGGTACCGGGGCGCACGCCGACAGTCTCGCGAACGTCGCCTGCCGGCGCGGCGCCGTCCGTAGACTCGCCGGCGATGCCGCTGATCAGCGCCCACCTCGGACACTGGTACGCATCGCTGCTGTACGTCGCGCCCGTGGCGCTGATCGTCGTCGTGCTCGCCGTCCAGTCGCGCCGCGACCGTCGCCGCGGCGACGGCGATCAGGAGGACTAGCTCGGCGACCCGCTCGGCTCGGCTTCGAGCCTGCGGATGTCGTGGGCGAGCCCCTCGGGCGTCAATCGGTCGCTCGGGAAGCCCACGCGCTGCCGTCCTTCGCGGTCGAGCAAGACGACGTGCGAGGAGTGCTCGTAGCCGTTGCCCTGCGGGCGGATGCCATAGGCGACCCAGATCGGCGCGAGCTCGGCGCGGGTCCCGAGCAGGAAGTGCATGCGGCCCTGGAGCTGGCGCACCGCCAGGAATCGCTTCGCGAGCTTCGGCGTGTCGTTTGCGGGATCGACGCTGACCGCCAGTACCGGCACGTCGTGGCCGAGTCGATCGAGCGCGCCGGCGATCTGCTGGGCGACGATCGGGCAGGTGTCCTTGCAGGTCGTGTAGAGGAAGGTGACGACGGTCACCTTCCCGCGGGAGCTGCTGGAACGGACCAGCTCGCCCTGTTCGTCGTGCAGCGCGAAGTCGCTCACAGGCATTCCCGGCGGCCGCGTCGCGCCGTCGAAGCCGTTCGCGGTGGGCTCGTCTCCGGCTCCCATCAGCACGATCGCGAGCGCTGTCGCGAGCACGATGCCGCCCGCGGCAAGCAGCGCCATACGGAGGCGAGGATGCACGGTCGGAGCGTATCGATCGAGGATTGGCAGAATCCCGATCAAGATCAATGGACATCACGGATCGGCGGCTATACTTTGTGAAGCAATGCCTTCCGGTTCCGAATACATCCGAACGATCAAGTCGCAGATCACCGAGGTCGACCCCTCGGAGGTCCACGAGCTGCTGAACAACGGCGTCGCGATCGTCGACGTGCGAGAGACCGAGGAGTTCGGCGCCGGCCACCTGCCGGGCGCCAAGCACGTCCCACGCGGACACCTCGAGTCGCGCATCGACATGGCCGTGCCTGATCGCTCGCAGCGCGTGATCCTCTACTGCGCCTCCGGCAACCGCTCGGCGCTCGCCGCCAAGACGATGCTCGACGAGCTGGGCTTCGACAGCGTCGAGTCGATGACCGGCGGCTACACCCTGTGGAAGGACCGCGGCTACGAGGTCGACGTCCCGAGAACGCTGACCGCGGAGCAGCGCGAGCGCTACAGCCGCCACATCCTCGTTCCCGAGGTCGGCTTCGAAGGCCAGATGAAGCTGCTTGACGCGAAGGTCCTGTGCCTCGGCGCCGGTGGGCTCGGCTCGCCGATCGCGCTCTACCTCGCGGCCGCCGGCGTCGGCACGATCGGGATCGTCGACGACGACGTCGTCGATCTCTCCAACCTGCAGCGCCAGGTGATCCACACGACAGCAGGCGTCGGAACGCCGAAGGTCGACTCGGCCGAGGCCGCGATCACGGCGCTCAACCCGGACGTCAACGTGGTCAAGTACCAGACGCGCCTCGACGCCTCCAACATCATGGAGATCATCGAGGGCTACGACGTGATCGTCGACGGCGTCGACAACTTCCCGACGCGCTACCTGCTCAACGACGCGTCGGTACGTCTCGACATCCCGGTCGTCAGCGCGGCGATCCTCGGCTTCGAGGGCCAGCTGTCGGTCTTCGCTCCCCACCAGGGTCCCTGCTACCGCTGCCTGTTCCCCGTGCCGCCGCCGGCCGAGCTCGCTCCGAGTTGCGGCGCCAACGGCGTGCTCGGCGTGCTGCCCGGGACGATGGGACTGCTGCAGGCGACGGAGGTCATCAAGCTGATCATCGGCTCGGGCGATCCACTGATCGGGCGGCTGCTGATGTACGACGCGCTCGACGCGACGACGACGGAGCTCAAGGTCCGGCGTGATCCGGACTGCCCGATCTGCTCGGTCGACCCGGCGACGATCGCCGACGACGAGATGGGCGTGTTCCCCGACTACGAAGCCTTCTGCGCCGCGGCCGGTTAGGCTGCCCCCCGCCATGGCCGTCGTCCGAATTCCACCAGTCCTGCGCCCGTCTGTCGGTGGCGAGCGCGAAGTGTCCGCCGAGGGCTCGACCGTCGGCGAGATCCTCGAGTCGCTGGCGTCGGACCATCCCGAGACGCGGTCGCAGCTGTTCGGCGGCGACGGCGAGCTCAATCGCTACGTCAACGTCTATCTCAACGACGAGGACGTGCGCGTGCTCGACGGGCTGACGACCGGCGTCGGCTCCGGCGACACGCTCGTCATCCTTCCCGCGATGGCCGGCGGCGCGGGCTGACGCCCGCCCCTGGCTATCCTTCGTGAAGTGACGCCGGGCCACCTCGCCAACCGGCCGTGCGCAGGTCGCTACGAGGACATCGTCGCGGCGATCGGCAACACGCCCCTGGTCGAGCTCAAGCGGCTCAGCCCGAAGCCCGGCGTGCGCCTGTGGGCGAAGATGGAGTCGTTCAACCCCACGGGCTCGGTCAAGGACCGGGTCGCGCGGGCGCTGATCGAGGACGGCGAGCAGAAGGGTTTGATCGGGGCGGGCGGGGCGAAGTCCAGGATCCTCGAGCCGACGTCGGGCAACACCGGCATCTCGCTGGCGATGATCTGCTCACGCAAGGGCTACGACCTGACGGTCGTGATGCCCGAGAACGTCACGCCCGAGCGCACGCAGCTGCTCGAGATGTACGGCGCCAAGATCGTCTACTCGCCGGGTAACCAAGGCTCGAACGGCGCCGTCGCGATGTCGCTGGAGATGGCCGCCGCCGACCCGTCGCTGTACATGCCCTATCAGTACGGCAACGAGGCCAACCCGGGCGCGCACTACAACGGCACCGCGCTGGAGATCCTCGACGACCTCGACGGCGAGGTGACCGCGTTCGTCGCGGGCCTCGGCACGGGCGGCACGCTGATGGGCAACGCCCGCCGCTTCAAGGAGGAGCTCGGCGATGCCGTCAAGATCGTCGCCGCCGAGCCGATGCAGGGCGAGCCGGTGCAGGGACTACGGTCGCTCGACGACGGCTTCATCCCGCCGATCATCGACATCTCGCTGCTCGACCGGAAGATCTTCGTCACCAACTCCGACGCGATCGTCTGGACGCGCAGGCTGCTCGACGAGGAGGGCATCTTCGCCGGTGTCTCCTCGGGCGCGATCGCGTCGATCGCGGTGCGGATCGCGAACGAGATCGACGAGGGCAACGTTGTCTTCGTCGTCTGCGACGATGGCTGGAAGTACCTCTCCAGCGGGATCTACACCCGCCCGCTGGACGAGATCGAGAACCTCGACTCCACCGTCTGGTGGTAGGAGCAGTCTGATGCCCAACGTCGGTGCTCCAGAGCTCATCGTGATCCTCGTGATCGCACTGATCGTGCTTGGTCCGAAGCGCCTGCCCGAGGTCGGTCGCTCGGTCGGCAAGGGCATGCGCGAGTTCAAGGAATCGCTCGCCGGCAACGATGCCGACGACGACGAGGCGGACGACCGCCCGTCGCGCACGCTCCAGTAGTGCGGATCGCGCCCGAGCTGCTCGATCAGGTCGTCGCGCACGCGTTGCGCGATGCCCCCGACGAATGCTGCGGCCTGCTCGGAGTCCGTGACGGCGAAGCCGTGTCGGTCCATCCGACCGAGAACATGGCGGCGAGCCCGTATCGTTTCGAGATCGATGGGCGGGTGATGCTGCGGCTGCTCGACGAGCTTGAGGGCCGCGACGCGGCACCGGGCCTGATCTATCACTCGCACACGCGTTCGGAGCCGTATCCGTCGCAGACCGACATCAACTTCGCGAAGAACTGGCCCGGCTGGCAGTGGCTGATCGTCGGCACGGCGGGGCCCGAGCCGCTGGTGCGCTGCTACGAGATCGAGGGCGGTGAGGTCCGTGAGGTCACGCTCGCGTGAGCCGCGACGAGCCCGACCGCTTCGTCTGCCCGTCGTGTGGGACCGCCGGCTCAGCTGACGAGCGCTTCTGCCCGCACTGCGGGATGCCGCTGGTCCACGACGCCGACGGCACCGGCGAGCTGCCGCTCGACGACCGCCGCCGGCAGCTCCGCAAGATCAAGCCGCAGTACACCGAGGGCGAGCTGGTTCGTGTCGCCGGCGGTCGCAATCAGGCCGAGGCCGAGCTGATCCAGGGCCTGCTGCTCGAGCAGGGCGTGCCGAGCATGCTCCGCCGCAGTCGCGGCTTCGACGTCCCCGACATGCTGGCCGCCGGCCCGAGGGACGTGATGGTCCCGCTGTCCGCGGCGTCGGTCGCTCGCGAGACGTTGCTCGAGGCCAAGCTGATCGGCGCGGGCAGCGAGGTCGCTCTCGTATCTCCGCAACGGCTGCTGACGGGCCTGCTGGCGACGATCGTGCTCGTCGCGCTGATCGCTTGGATCGGCGTCGAGCTGGTCGGCTAGCCGGCGCCGGCGCGATCACGGCTGCCCGGCGGTCGCGATCCGCGCCAGGTGCGCGCGCCACGTCGCCTCGCTGTGTTTGAGCGGCCGCCCGTCGAAGGCGTCGACGAGCGCCTGACGCGGCCCCTTCGGATGCAGCTCGACCGCGAGCCGCGCCGCGGCGAGTTCGCCGCGCTCACGCGCGAGCAGGTCGACGACCGTTCCGCCGAGCAGCTGGGCGTCGCGGATGCCGGGCGGAAACGACGGCGGCCTGCCCTCCCGCAGGCGCCGGGCGATCGCCGGCCGCGCGAACGCGGTCTGGCCGGCGAAGTACTGCGCGGCGCCGGCGGCGAGCCAGGCCCAGCGCACGTAGCGCGCGAAGCTTGCGACGCGGAATGGCGGTGGCAGCGACGGGCTGCTGGCGCCGATCGCCAGCTGGGTGTACAGCGCCGCCGGGGCCAGCAGGTTCATCTCCTTCGAGCCGGCGACGTTCGACGCGCGCTGCTCGAGGATCCTCGGGGCGAGGACGTGGATCTCGTCGTGCTGGAACCAGCCGACCAGGTAACGGCGCGCGGCAGGCGCCGTCAGCCGCCGGATCACCGGCAGGTACGGCTGCGCCAGCGCGAGCTGGAACGGGCCACCATGGACGACGACCGCGACGTGGCCGGGCAGCTCCGGAAACGCCTCGGCAAGCCGCTCGCGGGTGCCCTCGAGCAGCTCCAGCACGCCGACGACGTCGTCAGCGTCCTCCTCCTCGTGGCGGGCGCTGAAGTTCGGACTCGTCGTCTCGACCCAGCTCACCAGGAGAGCCTAGGTCCAGGGCCCAGGCCCAGCGGTCGTCACACCAAAGCTGGGATGCCGACGCCCGAGACGATCCGCTCGATCTCCTCGGCTGCACGGTCGAACTCGTCGTCG
>Ga0075430_100005033_pt1 | contig 11126 bp, 7 predicted proteins | sample RhiMetdeltSRZDD4_FD_75294 | JGI IMG/M metagenome (GOLD analysis project Ga0075430, IMG submission 75294) | Populus rhizosphere microbial communities from Tennessee, USA - Rhizosphere MetaG P. deltoides SRZDD4 | ecosystem: Host-associated > Plants > Roots > Rhizosphere > Soil | place: USA... | reverse complement strand
TGCTCTTGATGGACGAGCCGTTCGGCGCGCTCGACGAGATCACGCGCCAGCGGCTGAACGGCGAGCTACTCCGCCTGTGCGCGCTGGCGAACTGGACGGTTGTGTTCGTCACGCACAACGTCTTCGAGGCGGTCTACCTCTCGACCCGGATCCTGGTGATGAGCGCCCGGCCGGGCCGGATCGTCGCGGAGGTCGAGGTGCCGCTGCCGCACCTACGGGTACCGGAGATTCGGACCGATCCGGAGTTCACGCGGGTCGTGCGCGACGTCGTGACGCTGCTGGGCGGCGCGGCCGAGTCGAGCGAGGAGGACTGAGCTGGCTACGACTATCGAGCGGCGCCCCACGTCGACCGCACCCACTCGCGCGACCGTCGCCCCGCGCCCCGAGCCGTCGGGGCTGACCGGCTGGGTCCGCGCGGTCGGGCCGCCGGTCCTGGTCTTCATCGTCGTCGTCGTCACCTGGCAGGTCGTTTGCCGCGTGCTCAACGTCCCGCGCTTCCTCCTGCCGGCCCCGACGGATGTGGTCGAGGCCTGGATCGAGAACCGCGAGAGCCTGCTCGGCGCGCTGGTCTCGACGTTCCTGTCGGCGCTGATCGGCTTCGGCGCCGCGATCGTGGTCGGCATGGCCGTCGCGCTGGCGATGTCGCAGAGCAAGCTGCTGGAGCGCAGCATCTTCCCGTACGCCGTGCTGCTCCAGACGATCCCGATCGTCGCGATCGCGCCGCTGATCGTGATCTGGTTCGGGGCCGGGATGCCGGCGGTCGTCGTGATCTCCTTCTTGATCTCGCTCTTCCCGATCATCACGAACACGACGGCCGGCCTGCTTTCGACCGACCACAACCTGGTGGCGATGTTCGAGCTGTACAACGCGTCGTGGCTCCAGCGGATGGTCAAGCTGAAGTTCCCGGCCGCGCTGCCGTACATCATGACGGGCCTGCGGATCTCGTCCGGCCTGGCCGTGATCGGCGCGATCGTCGGCGAGTTCATCGCCGGCATCGGCGGGCTACGCGGCGGGATCGGCTACGTCATCACGTCGGCCGCCGCCCAGATCAAGATGCCGTACCTGTTCGCCGCCGCCCTGACCTCTTCGGTCCTGGGCATCGCCATCTTCGTCCTCGTCAGCGTGATCAGCGCGCGCTTCTTGCGCCACTGGCACGAGTCCGCGATCCGCCGCGAGCTGTGATCCGCCGACCCGGCCGCGCGACCGTCGCCGGCCGGCCCCGTTTCCCGATCGGGAGATCTGCAGGAGGGAACCCGTGCCCACACCGTCTGACGGCGCCGCGCACCTTTCACGCCTGAGCCGCCGCCGCTGGCTGACGCTGGCGACCGGAACGTTGGGCGTCCTGGCCGCGGCCTGCACCAGCGCGCCGGCCGCCGCCCCGACGGCCGCCCCGGCCAAGCCAACCGAGGCCCCGAAGCCGGCGGCAGCCTCGCCGGCCGCGGCAGCCTCGCCCGCCGCCGCGGCGTCGCCGGCAGCCAGTCCGGCCGCCAGTCCGGCCGCATCGCCGGCCGCCTCCCCGGCTGCGTCGCCCGCCGCCAAGCCGGCCGCCGCCGCGGGCCCGGCCACCGCGAAGCCGTCGTCAGCGGTCGCGGCCAGCCAGGTGATGAACTGGTTCGCCCAGTCCTCGCAGGGCGGCTTCTTCGCCGGGCTCAAGAACGGCCACTACGAGAAGCAGAACGTCACCATGACGAACGTCCAGGGCGGGCCGCAGATCGCGGCGATCCCGCTCGTGGCGACGGGCACCCACACCTTCGGGATGACGGGCGCCGATCAGGTGCTCCTCGCGCGCGAGGAGGGCATCCCGGTCGTCATGGTGTACGGCACCTTCCAGACGAACCCGCAGGGGCTCATGTACCACATGAGCCATCCGGTCAAGGACTTCCCCGAGCTCAACGGGCGGAAGGTCTACGTGTCTGGGGCCGGCGTGTTCTGGCGAGTCCTGGTCGAGAAGTACAAGCTGGACAAGGTGCAGCAGTTCCAGTATAACGGCCAGCTCGCGACGTTCCTGGCGGACGAGGAGAACGTCTTCCAGTGCTTCGTCAGCTCGGAGCCGGTCATCCTCAAGCGGCAGGGCAAGGAGGTCGGCTACCTCTTGAACGCCGACTCCGGCTTCAACCCGTACCAGAACTCGATGGTCTGTCTGGAGAAGACGGTCAAGGAACAGCCGGACCTCGTGCAAGCGTACGTCACGGCCAGCCTGCAGGGCTGGCGCGACTATATGGCCGATCCGAAGTCGACGCTGGACTTCATCAAGTCGGACTTCAACAAGGATTACGACCTGGACATCGCGCCGGACATCTTCGCCGTCGAGAAGAACCAGCTGATCACCGGCAAGGACGGATACGACCCGAAGAAGCTCGGGCTGATGACCGACGCGCGCTACAAGGAGCTGTACGACCTGATGCGGCAGGTCGGCGTGATCAAGAAGGACATCGACTACAAGGCGGCGTTCGACTCGAGCTTCATCGAGAAGGCGCAGGCGTCGCTGACGTAACCGGGCGTCGGGAGGGACTCGTGCAGCTCGGTGTCTTCCTCTTCGGCAACGTCGACATGCCGGACGCCGGCTACGGGGGCACCGAGCCGCAGGACCGCCGCTACGGCCAGGCCGACATCGTCAAGCAGTACGACGACTGCTTCGCGTACGCGTCGGCCGCCGAGCGGCTCGGCTACGACGCGCTCTGGCTGACCGAGCACCACTTCCAGCACGAGGGGTACGAGGTCGTCCCGAACATCGCGCTGCTCTCGGCGATGATCGCGATGAAGACCGAGCGAATCAAGCTCGGCGGAATGTTCCACGTGCTGCCGCAGTGGCACCCGCTGCGGTTCGCCGAGGACTTCGCGATGGCGGATGTCGTCTCACGAGGGCGGATGATCTGTGGGATCGGCCGGGGGACCGTCCCGCGCGAGTCGACGGCGCTCGGGGCGCGGATGGGCTGGAACGACTCGGCGGACGACCTCTACAACCGCGAGCTGTTCGAGGAGCAAGTCGAGATCGTCAAGAAGGCGTGGCACCACGAGACGTTCTCGCACCGTGGCAAGCAGTACACGCTGCCGGCCGACGGCCTGGACGACCGGGGCCGCGACGTCACGACGCTGACGCTGATCCCGAAGCCCTGGAACGTGCCGGTCGAGATCTGGCAGCCGGTGACCAGCCCGAAGACGTACGAGTACGTCGCCCGCGAGCGGCACAAGGCGGTCTACTGGGTGATGTCCACCGCGCGGCTACGCCAGGGCTGGCGCCTCTACCAGGACCTGTACGAACGCCACCACGCGGACCGGCTCCGGCGGGGCGAGAGCAGGATGCTGGTCATCAACGTGACGATCGGGGACGACGCGGAGCACGCAAAGGCGATCGCGCGGGACGGCCACGACGAGTTCTGGCGATTCCTGGCACCGTACGGGCGGCAGGTGAACTACCTGGACGAGCACGGCAAGAGCTGGCCGAACACCCGCTACCCGACCCTCGAAGAGTCGATGGAGCAGGGGGCCTGGGTGGTCGGAAGCGGGGATGAGGTCGCCGATCGGCTGGCCCGGCTCCAGCATGAGCTGGGCATCGAGTACCTGACGATCTTCCCGCAGCTTCCGGGCATGGGACGCGCGGTGGTGATCGATCAGCTGGAGCGGTTCGCCCGGCACGTCGCGCCGGTCCTGCGCTCTAGGGCGGCGGCGATCGAGAGCGCGCCGCCGTCCCGGATCGAGCTGACCGACGGGAGGCTCTCGGCGATCGAGGGTCACCAGGCAACGACGCGGGAGTCGATCGCGGCGCACGGCCGGTAGCGCGCCCCGCCTTCCGGCTACCCGTCCCGGACGCCGCACACGGGCCTCCTGCGTATGCCCTTCTCGCTGGGACGTGGTCCCAGCATGCTCACCGGGAGCATCAGTCGACCTCTCGCGCAGTCGCAGGAGCGCTGCGCATGGATGGCTGGGAGCGCGGCCGTCCCGGCCGCTCCGGTCCGGCAGTCCGAACGGGGCGGCCGGGACGGCCGTGCTGCCAGCAGGGGAGTCTACCTCGGCCATCTCCGAGCGCGCCGCCTGGTTGCACGCGAGGCGCCCGGGTCCAACTCGTGGTGCGGATGGAAGTGGCCCGGTGCTGATCGGGATGGCGCGCGAGGCCGGCCGGGCGGGCTCGTGGGCGCGCCATCCGGCACGTCCAACGCAACTCTGCGCGAGAGCCCGCACATTGAGCGGCTGAACGGCCCGATTCGTCGCGCGATCGGTGACCGATTTCGGCCGGAGCGTGACACTGATCTTGAGAGGCCGCCTGCGCGGGCGGGTTTCTGATGCCTGAAATCGGGCGGTTCGTGACGCAATCCGGGGCAGGTGACGCCTGAGAGGCGGTGATCGACAACGCATGGAAGCGATCCCAACCCCGTCCTGGCGAGCGAGCGTGGCTTGCAACGTTGCGTCGGAAGGGGCTTCGTGCGGCCTCCGCTCCTCCGACCATCCGGGCGGCGCGACCGCCCTTGCCGAGCGCGTCGTGCGCGACCCGCTGCCGTTCCTGGTCACGGCCGGCGAGATCCTGGCCGGGTCGCTGGACTACGAGCAGACGCTCCACCGCCTGCTCGACATCGTCGTTCCGACGCTCGCGGACATGTGCTCGGTGCACCTGCTGGACGAGGACGGCCGCTTCCGGCGGATCGCCGCCCGCCACCACACGGCGGAGGCCGCCGCACTCAGCGAGCACCTGACCGATCATTACATCGACTCCGGCGAGCGAGACGGGCCGATCCACCGCCTGCTGGCGTCCGCGACGTCGCTGCTCAGCTCGCCGGTCACGGACGCCGACCTCGATCTGATCGTCGGCCGCGAGCGCCGCACCCAGATCGTCCAGCACCTGGGCATCACCTCGGCGATGGTCGTGCCGCTCTCGGCGCGTGGGCGCCCGTTTGGGGTGCTCTGCATGAGCACGGCCGTGCGCCCGAGCTTCGAGCTGGCCCACCTCGATCTGGCCGAGGAGATCGGGCGACGGGCGGCGCTCGCGCTCGACAGCGCCCTCCTGTACCGGGACGTCCACGAGAGCCAGCGCGCCACCGAGCGGGCGCGCCAGCGGATGGCGTTCCTGGCCGAGGCAAGCGCGACCCTGGCAGCGTCGCTCGACATCCGCACGACCCTCCGGGCCGTGGTCCGACTGGCCGTGCCGCACCTGGCCGAGAGCTGCATCCTGGCGGTCGCGGAGGAAGACGGGTCGCTGCGCCGCCTCGCCGTGGCCCACGCCGATCCGGAGCGCCAGCGGCTGCTCGACGCGCACGGCCCGATCATCCCGACGAACGGGCACGACGCGCACCCGATGGCGGTCGTGCTGGCGACGGGCCGGCCGCTGGTGGACAACGCGATCACCGACGAGACGCGGACGAGCTACGCCAGCGGCGAGTACCTGGAGCTGCTGCGGAGCCTGGACATCCGCGCCCGGCTGGTGGTGCCGCTCGAAGCGCGCGGACGGCGGATCGGCACACTGACCCTGTCAACGTCCGATCCGGCGCGCACCTTCGACGAGGACGACGTCGCGCTGGGGGTGGAGCTGGCGGGGCGGGCGGCGCTCGCGCTCGACAACGCCCGGCTCTACCAGGACGCCCGTATCCTCAACGATCGCCTCGCCGAGCAGCTCGAGCTGTCCGATGCTGTCGTCCGGAACATCGCCGAGGGCATCATGGTGACGGACTGCGACTGGAACGTCACCTACGTCAATCCGGTCGCCGAGCAGCTCCTCGGCCGATCGGGCAGCGACCTGGTCGGCCGGGACGTTCACCAGATCGTGCGCGTCCGCGACGAGACCGGCGACGCGCTCTCGGAGCCCGAGTGCCGGATCCGCCGGGTGCTGCTGACCGGGCAGCCCGTCCGACTCGACGACGAGGAGTTCATCCGCGCGGACGGCGAGACGTTCCCGGTCGCCCTCTCATCGTCGCCGCTGATGAAGGACGGGCGGGTCGTCGGCGCCGTGACGATCTTCCGCGACGTCAGCGACCGGAAGCGCCACCGCGAGGCGCTCCAGCGGAGCGAGGAGCGGCTGCGGCGCGCGCTGGCCTCGGCCGGCATGGTGATGTGGGAGCACAATTTCGCGACGGGCCGGACGCTGCGGTCCGACCTCGCCGGCGCGCTCTTCGGCCGGCCGAACGCGGAGCTGCTCGACGATCCGGCGGAGCACATCCGGCTGGTCCACCCCGAGGATCGGGCGTACGTCCACGAGACGCAGCAGGAGGCGCTCCGGGCCGGCGTCGGCTACGAGGTGGACTACCGCGTGCTCTGGCCGGATGGGACGGTGCGCTGGGTCAGCAGCCGGGCGAGGGTCTTCCGCGACGCCCACGGGCACCCGCTCGGCATGAGCGGCACAACCCACGACATCACGGCGCGCAAGCAGGCCGAGCTGGATCGGAGCCGCCTGGTCCACCAGTTGATGGGGGCGCAGGAGGACGAGCGGCGGCGCCTGGCCTACGAGATCCACGACGGGGTCGCTCAGATGGCGTCCGGGGTGCAGCAGCTCGTGGAGGCGTACGCCCACGACTTCCCCGGCGCGTCCGACGAGGCGCGGAACCGGATGGAGGTGGCGATCGGGCTGGCGCGCCGGACGGTGTCCGAGATCCGGCTGGTCCTGACCGGGCTCCGCCCGACCGTGCTGGACGACTTCGGGCTGGCGCGCGGCCTGCGCGCCTACGCCGACGGGCTCGCCGGCGAGGGCCTGGCCGTGACGGTCAGCGAGTCGATCGGGGGGCAGCGGCTCGACTCGGACGTCGAGATCGCGCTGTTCCGGCTCGCCCAGGAGGCGCTGACGAACGTGCGCAAGCACGCTCGGGTCCGCGAGGCGGCGCTGCGGCTGCGCCGCGAGGAGGACCGGATCGTCGTGGAGGTGGAGGACAGCGGGAGCGGTTTCGACCTGGCAGCCCTGACGGACTGCGATCGGCCGGGGGAGCGCCTGGGGCTGCTCGGCATGCAGGAGCGGATCGCCCAGGTCGGCGGGTCGGTGGAGATCAGGAGTCGGTGCGGCGAGGGGACGCTTGTACGAGCGGTCGTGCCGATCTCAGGCTGACAGCGCGGCAGCGCGGGAGACAGGGGGACCAGATGAGCACAGCGCCAGCGCGGACCATCGTCGTCGACGATCACGACGTCGCACGGCTCGGGCTCGTCGCCATCTTGCGGAGCATCCCGGGGGTGGACGTCGTGGCCGAGGCGAGCGACGCCCAGGAAGCGATCGACGCCGTGCGCGACCATCAGCCGGACCTGGTGTTGATGGACGTGCGGATGCCCGACACCGAGGGCCTGGAGGCGGCCCGCCAGATCCGCAACTCCTGGCCCGACACGCGGGTGGTGATGGTTTCGTACTGGGACGTGCCGGAGTACGTGATCGAGGCGTTCCAGGTCGGGGCGACGGGGTACATCTCGAAGGGGGCGCCGCGCGACGAGATCGTAGACGAGATCGACCGGGTCCTGCGCGGAGAGCCGGCTCGGATGTCGCAGCTGGCGCAGCGCAGCATGTCCGGCGCGATCGGCCGCTCCTCGACGGATGCGTTCACGGCGGTCGACCGGCTGACGCCGCGCCGACGCGAGGTGTTGGCGCTGACGGCCGCCGGGCTGACCAACCGCCAGATCGGCGAGCGGCTCGGCATCGACTGGCGGACGGCCCAGACGCTGATGCGGCACGTGTACAAGCAGCTCGGGGTGCCGAATCGGACGCAAGCGGCGATGATCTGGGTGCTGTCCGGCTGGAGCACCCAGCGGCGCTCACGGGTGGAGCGGCACTGACCGGGCTTCCGGCCCAGCCCGCCGACCCTTGTTAGCGACGAGACGGCTTTGATACTTGCGTCCAGGCAACAGATTGGGATGCACTCCGGGATTATGTCGCGATACTGGGTCGAAATAGGGGGTAGTGTCCCTTTCTCGATACGAGGGTCGTTTCTCAGGATAGTGCGAGCGGTCGCGCGTACCAGAGGAACGATAGATGCAGCGGAAGCACCCTCTCTGGCGAGCGGCACTCGCTCTCATCCTGGCGGCCTCGCTTTTCAGCTCGGCGGCGCCACTCGCGCGGCCGGCCGAGGCGTTCGCCGGTCCCCCGCGCGCCGCCCGCCCGGAGTGGGTGTGGGCGATCGATCCGGCGAGCGTGCAGCCCGGCCCCGGCCCCGGCCCCGTCTCCCCGTCCAGCGTCAACTCGAACGGCGGCGCGCCGCGGGCTGACGCGACGCCCACGCCGGCGGCGGCCACGGCCGGAGCCGCCACGAAGGGCGGCGACCCGTTCCAGCCCGAGACGGCGCCGAACGGCAAGCGGGCGCGGGCCGGCAGCCTGATCGTGAAGTTCAAGCCCGGCATCGAGGCCGCGGCGCGCGACGACGCCAATCGCCAGGTCGGCGCGCAGGCCGTCGAGCCAGTCGGCAAGGGCCCGGCGGTCCGCGTGCAAGTCGAGCCGGGGAAGCTAGCCGAGGCGCTGCGGGCGTACGCCGCCCGCCCGGACGTCGAGCGGGTCGAGCCCGACTACCTGCTCCACGCCAGCATGACCCCGGCCGATCCGCGGTACGGCGAAGAGTGGGGGCTGTCGAAGATCGGCGCGCCCACGGCCTGGGATCGGATTGCCGGGGCGTCCGGCGTGCGGGTCGCCGTGCTCGACACCGGCATCGCGAACCACCCGGATCTCGCCGGGCGGGTGATCATGGCCCAGGACTTCACCGGCTCGGCGTCCGGGCCGGCGGACCGCTCTGGCCACGGCACGCACGTCGCCGGCACGATCGCCGCGAACGCCAACAACGGGATCGGCGTCGTCGGGGTCGCCTATGGCGCCAACCTGTTGAACGGCAAGGTGCTCGGCGACCACGGATCCGGCTCGTTCTCCAGCGTGGCGAACGGGATCGTCTGGGCGGCCGACAACGGCGCGAAGGTCATCAGCATGAGCCTGGGGGCCAGCCTGGATTGCCCGAGCGTGCTCCAGGATGCCGTGAGCTACGCCTGGACGCGGGGGGCGGTGATCGTGGCGGCGGCCGGCAACGACGGGATGAGCGACGTCCACGCGCCGGCCAACTGCCCGAACGTGGTGCCGGTCGGCGCGGTCAACCAGAGCGACGGCCGCCCGGCCTTCTCCAACTACGGGCCGGCCGTGCCGATCTCGGCCCCGGGCGACGTGATCCTCTCGACGAGCATGAACGGCGACTACGCCTGGATGTCCGGTACGTCGATGGCCACGCCCCACGCGGCCGGCGTCGCGGCCCTGATCTGGGCCAGCAGCCACGGCACCGGGAATCAGGCGGTGGTGAACCGACTGCTCTCGACCGCCGACCGCATCGCGGGGACGGGGAGCCTGTGGGCATACGGTCGGATCAACGCGGCATCCGCGGTGGACGGCAGCAGCGGCAGCCCGACGCCATCGCCATCGCCATCGCCGTCGCCATCTCCGTCTCCCTCGCCCACGCCGTCGCCGTCGCCCAGCCCGACCCCGCCGGTCTCCTGTACTCCGCGCCCGCCGGTGACCGTGGCAACCGCCAAGAGCCCGACGGGGACGCTGCGAGTGACCGTGACGGTCGGGACGGCCAGCGCCGGCACGAATCGCCTCCAGCAGGTGCGATTCGGCGCCGCCGTCAACGCGATCGTCGAGGCCGGGACGACCGCCAGGTCGGGGAACTTCACGGTCACGATGCCGAGCGAGTCAGTGTCGTACACGTTCCTGGTCAGGCGGAGCGTGGCCGGCGCGGCGACGACGGTGCCGCTGACGGTGGTCGACCGTTGCGGCGAGTGGTCGACCCTCGTGGGCGGCGGCACGTCGGCGTTCTGACTGAGGAGTCAGGAGTCAGGAGAGCGCAGGGCGGGCGAATCAGCGATTCGCCCCTACGATGACGAAGACCTCAACATCGCAGGGGCGTGCCGCCGTCGTGCCGCGAAGCGGCGCGATGGTAGGCATGATCGGCACGCCCGTCCTCCCAGCTACTCGCCTACTGGTGGCGTTGGTCGCGCAGGAAGCGCTCCAGCTCGTCGACGAGGTCGCGGCCCGAGGGCAGGTCCGGCGGGCCCTCCGGTGCGGGCTCGTGGGTCTCCGACTCGTCCACGATGTCGGCCTGGTCGAGCGCGACGAGCCGCCCGAGTCGCTCGGCGACCTCGGGGTTGGAGCGCAGCGCCGCTTCGACCTTGCGCAGGAAGTCGGTCGAGATGCCCTGGAGCCGCCCGAGCTCCAGGTTCGTCTCGAGCGCGCGCTCGGCGGCTTCGAGGAGCGCCAGGCTGAGGGCCGGGTTCGGCGCGCCCAGGTAGGCCGGGGCGGCGGCCCAGAGGCTGGCGGCCGAGATCGCCGCCTCCTCCAGCGCGTGCAGGAGCGCCGTCACGAAGGCGGTCGGGCCGGCGTACGGCGTCTCCTCGTACCCGAGCGACGCGAGCCAGGCGTCCATCGTCCCGTTCGGCGTCCGCCGGACGATCGGGATCTTGCGGTGGGAGACCGGACCGATGAAGGCGCCGAAGGTCAGGGCGGTCTCGACGCCGAGGTCGCCGGCGAACGTGGCGACGGCCCGCGCGATCGTCGGCCAGGAGGTGTGCGGCTCCGGGCCGCGCAGGATCAGCAGGTCGTGGTCGGCGCCGGGCCGCCGGATGGGGAAGATCCCGATCGCCGGATACTCGAGCTGCCAGCGTCCATCGGCGCCGCGCCGGGTGACGGGGCGCTGGACCGTGAAGTCGAAGCAGGCTTCCGGGTCAATCGTGGCACAGGTGGCGGGCGGCGGATCGCCGAGCAGGTAGGCCAGCGCGCCGGTGGCGGACGATCCGGCGTCGCCCCAGCCGCCGAACGCGGCGAGGAGGATCGGACGGCGCAGGTCAGGGCGTTCGACGATCCGCAGGACGCTCATGGCTCGATTGTACCCCGGAGGTTCTGGGTGCCAGGTGCTGGGTTCTGGGAGTCAGCACCCAGAGCCCAGCACCCAGAGCCCTCGTTACTGCTTGACGGCGCCGAAGGTCAGGCCGCTGACGATGTGGCGCTGCATGACCAGGGCCATCGCCACGACCGGGAGCGTGATCATCGTGGCGGCGGCGGCCAGCGGCCCCCAGTTGAACTGCTCGAAGCTCATCAGGTTGAAGACGGCGACCGGCAGCGTGCGGGTGTTCGGCCCGGCCAGGATCACCGAGAAGTTGAAGTTGTTCCAGGAGAAGATGATGCTCAGGATCGCCGTGGCGAC
>Ga0075430_100005032_pt1 | contig 11126 bp, 10 predicted proteins | sample RhiMetdeltSRZDD4_FD_75294 | JGI IMG/M metagenome (GOLD analysis project Ga0075430, IMG submission 75294) | Populus rhizosphere microbial communities from Tennessee, USA - Rhizosphere MetaG P. deltoides SRZDD4 | ecosystem: Host-associated > Plants > Roots > Rhizosphere > Soil | place: USA... | reverse complement strand
CCAGGCGTCTGAAGTCCGATGTCAGAGGTCCGATAACAACGATTTGAAGCGTGAATAAAATAACGAATGAATTAAAATCATTTTTCGGATATTCACTATTGACAATCCACCATTGACAATTACATTTACCGGATGGAAATTTCAGTTACACTCATTATTATTATTATCACCGGGGTTATTTCGCTCATTGCGTTTAACAACCGCGATCTGTATAACCGGTTTATTCTTTATCCCCCGGCAGTCCGGCGTGGGCAATGGTATCGTTTTATAACTTCTGGTCTTATTCATAAGGATTGGGGTCATCTTATATTCAATATGTTCGCGTTGTACTTGTTTGGTGAAGGAAAGGTTACAACACCAGATGGTCAGGCTTTTTACCAGGGAGTTGAATTCCGGTTTGCAGAAATTTTTGGGCCGCTGGGCAAATTGCTCTACCTCGCTATGTATATCATAGCTATCGTTGTATCTGATATTCCAACCTATATTAAGCAAAAGGACAATTATCATTTTCAAAGTCTCGGTGCATCGGGAGCAGTATCGGCAGTAATATTCGCAGCAATTATTTTTAACCCGGTAAATGGTATCGGGCTGTTTTTTATCCCTGTTTATATAGCAGGTTTTCTTTTTGCGATCATCTATCTCTTTGTCTCAAGCTGGTTGGATAGAAGAGGAGGTGACAATATCAATCACTCAGCACATATTTTCGGAGCATTGTTTGGTATCGGCTTTACTATAATTATTTGCCAGGCTTTTAGCCAATATCCCATACTGACAGTATTCCTTGAACAGATAAAGGACATGTCCTTTAGAGATATCATACAGGTGGGCCGGTAAAATTTATTTTTAAGACCGATTTGGTTTTATCCGTTATCTTAAACCGTTCATCGATCCTTTTGCCAACTACCCAAATGATCTTCTTATCCATTTCGACCACCCACATTTTTTCTTTTTCAGTTTTTGAAAGTTTTTGATCGATAAAGAAACGGGAAAGCTTTTTTTTCTTTTTCATTCCAAGAGGATAAAAATAATCACCTGTTTTCCATTTGCGGAGAATGAGTGGAAAGCGAATGTCTTTGGCATCGAGACAGGCAATATTCGTGGAATTGGGAATTGGGGATTTGGAATTAAAACACGTTTCAAATTGTATTGTACCAATTCCAAATTCCAAATTCCTAATCCCATCTTCGATAATAAATATCTGCGAATCCGGCGCATTGATCGGACTTATGATAAACCAATGCCTGTGTTTAATAATCCTATAGGCACCCTCCGCTGAATCAATATACTTTCCTGAATCACTTTCTGAAAGTTTGATCACTTCATCAATTTGTCTTTCAGTAAAGCCAAGATCACTGATGATCTCATAGATCAATGCGCGATTCTCATATCCCATTAATTGCTTGATGGGGATATGCCATTCACCACCTTTTCGCTTTACCAGTTTCTTTTTAATGTCACTCACCGCCAGCCGGTAGAGCTTTTCTATTTCTTTGAAACGATCAATATTACCCGCAAGATTTGCGCTTACTTCCGGATACACCTTACTGATGGCGGGAATGATCTCATTGCGGAAAAAATTTCTTGTGTATTTTGAAGAACGATTAGAGGAATCTTCAACAAACTCAAGATTATTCTCTTCTGCAAATTGAATAAGTTCCGGCTTAGAAAATGAAAGTAAGGGTCGCCTGATATAATTAAGAATTCCTGTGCCGGAAACCGGAATACCCGTTAATCCATGCAAACCGGTACCACGAAAAAAATTCATTAAAACTGTCTCAATATTATCATCGGCATGGTGAGCAGTCAGAACAAATCTAAAAGGACCACCTGTATGCCAACCCGGGATTTCCCCTTCATCTTCTTTTATATCATCAACAAAATTATACCACAAATCAAAAAACCATCGATAACGTAAATCTCTTGCAGCTTCCTGAATGGACATCCTATTTCCGTCAGCAACCTTTAGTGTTTCAAATTTCTTAACCTTAACCTCAACCTGATACTTCTCTCCTAACCTTCTTACAAATTCTTCGTCTCTTTCACTCTCCTCTCCTCTCAATTGAAAATTGCAATGTGCAATGATAAAATCATAGCCAGCCTGCCTGCACAATTCGCAAAGGACAACTGAATCCACACCACCGCTGACTGCAAGGATCAATTTGTCTTTTGGTGAGAAAAGATCGTTTTGCCTAATGAACAATTTAAAATTATCAAGCAGGTCCATTAATTAATCAAAGGATTTTGAGCCTATAAAAAGAAAAATAAAAATCAGACCGCCCACCAAAAAAATAATACTCCTGATGAATGCAGAATTTTCTTTTGTTACATTTCTTTCCCTTTTCACTCCAAGAACCAAACTGTTGGAAAAAAGGAAAAACGCAACGCAAAGAAAACTTATCGCGAGTATTAAATAGATAAGAGGCATTTTAAAAAGTTAGTTCCTCAAAAGCACTTCTCAATTCACTCAATGAATGACTGTCACCGGCTTTCTGGGCTTCATCCATTCCCTTCTCATAAACCTTTATTGCAGCTTCTGTTTCGCCGATCCTTTCCAGCAACTTGGCAAGATGATAATAACTTCCAATATAGCCTGGCTCATTATTCAATATAGATTCAAATAATTTTCTCGCATCCGCATCATTGCCGAGTTTGATATACTCCAACGCCAATGCGTGACAAAGAAAACTATCCGTTGGATTTTCAAGCAGCATCTCCCGTATCTTTTGAACTCTGTCCATCTGGAAAAATTATTAATTAATAATTATTAATTATTAATTCACTCATCCTATCTTTGCTTTGGTTGCATAAACAACTATCCTTCGCTTTGCTCCACGACATCAACCGGAGCAGGCAGGATGACAAAGAAATTTTAACTACATGAAGATCTTGGTTTGTATCAGCAAAACACCTGATACCACGGCAAAAATAGCGTTCACTGATAACAACACGAAATTCGATACCAATGGCGTGCAATGGATCATAAATCCATACGATGAGTGGTATTCGCTTGTTCGTGCTATAGAATTAAAAGAAGCAGATGCTTCAACCGTTATTCATTTGATAACAGTAGCCGCAGCGGACGCCGATCCTATCATCCGCAAAGCATTAGCGCTTGGTGGCGATGAAGCTATCCGCGTCAACGCCGACAGTCCTGATAGCTTTTATATTGCTTCGCAAATTGCAAATGTGGCTAAGCAAGGTGGATATGATCTCATTTTTACCGGGAAGGAAACAATAGATTATAATGGCTCTTCAATTGGGGGTATGGTCGCCGAATTATTGGATCTTCCTTATGTTTCCCTTGCTACAAAATTTGAATTGGGCGGAACCAAAGCAACCATAACAAGGGAGATCGAAGGCGGTGAAGAAGTATGTGAAGTAAATCTGCCGGCGGTTGTTAGTTGCCAGAAAGGTGTAGCAGAACAACGCATCCCTAATATGCGTGGTATAATGGCGGCAAGAACAAAACCATTGAAAGCTGTTGAACCTGTTACCGTAGATGCACTCACAAGCATTGCGAGTTTTGAATTGCCGCCTCCAAAAGCCGGAGTAAAACTCATCTCACCAGATAATGTAGAAGAGTTAGTTCGCCTTTTAAAAGAAGAAGCAAAAGTGATCTAAATCCGAAATCGCAAATCTGAAATCTAAAATTCAATCATGTCTGTTTTAATATTTATCGATACCTCTGAAGGTCATGTAAAGAAAGCTTCTCTTGAGGCAATGACTTATGGAACTAAAGTGGCTGAGCAACTTGGTACTACTGCAGAAGGTGTTGTGCTTGGTACTACGAACGAAGATCTTGCTGCTTTGGGAAAATATGGAGTAAAGAAGATCCATCATGTAAACAATCCTTCACTCGATCACCTGGATGCACAGGTGTATACAAAGGCAATTGGAGAAGTAGCCACAAAGACCGGTGCAAAGGTTATTGTGTTTTCAAATAATGTGGACGGTAAGGCAATTGCCCCGAGGCTTTCTGCAAGACTGAAAGCAGGTCTTGTATCCGGTGCCGTGGCGCTGCCTGATACTTCCAAGGGTTTTACGGTTAAGAAAAATGTTTTTTCCGGCAAGGCCTTTGCAAATGTTTCATTGACTACAGATGTAAAGATCATTTCTTTGAATCCAAATGCCTATCAAACGGTGGCAGGCGAAGGAACAGCGGAAGTTGTAACTACTGATGCAGCGGTTGATGCGCCAAAAGTAAAAGTAACAGCAGTGAATAAAGTAAGCGGCGAAGTCCCATTGACGGAAGCAGAAATTGTAGTAAGTGCAGGGCGTGGTTTGAAAGGACCGGAAAACTGGGGAATAGTAGAAGATCTTGCAAAAGCTTTACATGCCGCTACCGCTTGTAGCCGTCCTGTGGCTGATGCTCATTGGCGTCCACATAATGAACACGTCGGCCAAACCGGAACAGCCATTGCCCCTACACTATATATCGCTATCGGTATTTCAGGAGCCATTCAACATCTTGCCGGTGTAAACAGAAGTAAAGTCATTGTTGTTATCAATAAAGATCCTGAAGCGCCATTCTTCAAAGCAGCTGATTATGGTATTGTTGGCGATGCCTTTGAAGTTGTACCAAAGATGACCGAAGCGGTAAAGAAGATAAAAGGATAAGATCAATATAAGTCGTTTGAAAGGCTGACTGAATAAGTCAGCCTTTAATTTTTTTCATTGACTATTATCAGTTTTTATCAATTTTGCACCTTCAGTCAATTAAGTAAAATCCCTTAGTTTCGTGGCATAATTATGAAGAAGATAGAGCTGGAAATAGTCGCCTTGTCGCATAGCATAACGCAAACTCATTCTTATGCTGTTGTTTTGGGCGAAGTGAATGGACTTCGTCGTCTTCCAATCGTCATCGGTGGGTTTGAAGCGCAGGCAATTGCGGTGGCGTTAGAAAAAATGCAGCCGAGCCGTCCCCTGACACATGACCTGATGAAGAATTTCATGACTGCTTTTAATATTGAGCTGCATGAAATAATAATTTGCGATCTGCAGGAAGGAATATTTTATTCCAAGCTGGTGTGCTCGTCTGATAATGATACCGTCGAAATTGATTCCCGCACTTCAGATGCCCTGGCGCTTGCCGTTCGTTTTGGATGCCCGATTTATACTTACGAAAATATCCTCGACAGCGCAGGCATATTGATGGAAGAAACAACAGGAAAAAAGAAAAAATCGAAGGAGCAGAAAGAAGTGGCGGTAGAAGAAACGGGCGGTAGTAATGAGGACCTGAAAACAATGACACTTGAAGAGCTGAACACTTTATTGAATGAAGTGCTGGAAAGCGAAGATTATATCAGGGCAATTGCCATCAGGGATGAAATAAATAACAGGAAGAAGAAATAATCAGATCTAAATATACCTTCTCAAGACAATTAATAATTAATAATTATTAATTAATAATTATTAATTTTTAAATTCTATGGTTCTATTCCCCAATTGTAAAATAAATCTTGGCCTAAATATTATTGCTAAAAGGACCGATGGATATCATGACCTGGAAACTGTGTTTTACCCGGTTCAAATTAAAGATGCTCTTGAAATAATAGAAGGTAGCAATGCTCAACAGGCAGTGCCCAATATTCAATACTCAATGAGTGGATTGCAAATTGATTGTGATATTGAAAGTAATCTTTGTGTAAAAGCGTACCAGCTGCTTAAAAAAGATTTTGCCGGGCTGCCTGTAGTGAACATGCATTTACACAAAGCTATTCCCACCGGGGCAGGACTTGGCGGCGGTAGCGCTAATGGGGCCTTTACTTTAAAACTGCTTAATAAAAAATTTGATCTTGGCCTTACAGACCAGGAATTGATAAGCTATGCTTTGCAATTAGGAAGTGATTGTCCTTTTTTCATTGTAAACAAGTCTTGCTTTGGTACAGGCCGCGGCGAAAATCTGGAGCCGATCACTATTGATCTTACAGGTTATAAATTGATGATCGTTCATCCCGGAATTCATATAAACACCGGCCTCGCTTTTTCAGGCATCCAACCGCTGAAACCTTCGAAATCAATAAAAACAATAATTCAACAACCTGTTGTGTCGTGGAAAGAGGAATTAAAAAATGATTTTGAAGCTCCTATCTTCTCTCAATACCCGGAATTAAAGATGATCAAAGATTCGTTGTATGATCATGGTGCTGTTTATGCATCAATGACAGGAAGCGGTTCGGCTGTGTATGGAATATTTGGAAAAGATACGGCCATAACTCTTTCATTTCCCAAAAACTATTTTGTAAAAATATCACTCAGCTAGTTTCAACAGGCCGTTGACATCAAGTCGTTCAGTTACCATCACTAAATCCCCGTTAGTATCTCGTGGCCATTCTTCTTTTGGTTTGTCCCAATATAATTCAACACCATTCCGGTCAGGATCATTCATGTAAATAGCTTCAGAAACTCCATGATCAGAGGCGCCGGTCAACTGGTAATTTGCTTCAACTAATCTTTTTAATACAATTGCAAGATCCTTTCTTGTGGGATATACAATAGCGGTATGATACAAGCCGGCTGTGTTAACAGGCGCAGGACCTGCGCCTTTACTATGCCATGTGTTCAAACCAATATGATGATGATAACCTCCTGCAGAGATGAAAACAGCGCTATCGCCATAATATTGCTGCACTTCAAAGCCAAGCAGATCACGATAAAAGTTCAGCGATCGCTCCAGGTCAGCTACTTTTAAATGCACATGACCAATTCTTGTTCCTGCTGGTACTGTGTATGACATGATTTTCTTTTTTTGGTTAGAGACAAGGCATGCCTTGTCTCCACGCCGTAAAGGTCGCGCATTCGATCTTATTATTTCTTATCTTTCATCAATGGGCTCCGGCGATTTTTTATTATCTTGCATGCGAAATCTAAATCTATCCAACAGCAATTATTCATAGCATTCTTTCTTCAGCAAAACCTCGATCTTCTAAATCATCGAGGATAGGCCCATCTCAATCCCGACAAGTCGGGACTTAAAGCATTTCTCTTTTTAATAAATTTCACAACAATGCAATCAATTATCAATATGTCTGAAAAGACACAATATTATTTAGATCTTGAAGAACGATACGGCGCCCATAATTATCATCCCATCCCCGTTGTTCTTGAACGTGGTGAAGGCGTCTTTGTGTGGGATGTTGATGGCAAGCGCTATTATGATTTTCTCAGCGGCTATTCAGCAGTTAACCAGGGCCATTGTCACCCGAAAATTGTCAAAACATTTATTGAACAATCACAAAAACTTACACTAACCAGTCGTGCATTTCATAATGATATACTTGGAGAATTTGAGAAGTATATAACAGATCTGTTCGGGTATGACAAGCTGTTACCAATGAACACGGGTGTGGAAGCAGTGGAAACTGCCATTAAGCTTTGTCGCAAATGGGCCTACCAGGTAAAGGGAATAAAAGAAGGACATGCTAAGATCATTGTTTGTAACGACAACTTTCATGGAAGAACTTCAACTGTTATATCATTCAGTAATGATCCGCTTGCAAAAAAGAATTTCGGCCCCTACATGCCGGGATTTATTTCCATTGCTTATAATAACTTACATGCATTGGCAGGTGCGTTAAAAGATAAAGATGTTGCAGGATTTCTTGTGGAACCGATACAAGGTGAAGCCGGAGTTGTGGTCCCCGATGATGGTTATTTATCAAGTGCAAAACAATTATGTGAAGACTCAAATGTTCTTTTTATTGCTGATGAAATTCAAACTGGTCTTGCAAGAACAGGAAAAATGCTTGCCTGCGATCATGAAAATGTAAAACCCGATATTTTAATTCTTGGTAAAGCATTGAGCGGAGGCATGGTGCCCGCTAGCGCAGTACTAGCTAACGATGAGATCATGCTAACCATAAAACCAGGCGAACATGGAAGTACTTATGGGGGAAATCCATTGGCCTCTAAAGTTGCCATTACCTCCGTGCAGGTTTTGCAAGATGAGCGAATGGCTGAGAATGCCGATGTCATGGGAAAAATATTAAGAGAAGAATTAAAAAACATCAATTCATTACATATTGCCGATGTGAGAGGCAAAGGACTACTCAATGCTATTGTGATCGATCATCAAAATCCGGATGCAGCATGGGAGCTTTGTCTTGCCTTAAAAGAAAATGGGTTGTTGGCAAAACCTACGCATGGTGACAAGATCCGTTTTGCTCCGCCGCTTATAATTAACAAAGACCAAATAATGGAATGCGCAGGAATAATTAAGAAATGCCTTTCGGTTCTTGACTAAAACAATGAGTGATAGTGTGATCAACCAACGATTCATTGATGACATTCCGTATTGTTTACTGTCATTCCGAGAAGGTGAATTTAATAACCCTCCCGATTTAGGAAAAAATAGTCGAGGAATCTCAAAAAGTAACAGTTTGAGATTCCTCGCTGGCATTCATTACAATTCAACATCCGTTATTATCGGCTCGGAATGACAATACTCCGGTGTGGAACTGTTAACATGAGTCGGAACAATAATGACTATGAAGATAACAGCATCCTGTATTAACCTTTCTTATCTTCTTTCAATTTGATATCGGGAAATAATGCGGCAACCAACATAAGTGCAGAAGCAATAACCACAAGCCATAAGCCAATTTTTTTTTCAGGGCACTCTCCTTCCCTGCACATGGAGATGATCAGATAATTTCTGACAGCCCAGGCAATATTTAATGCAACGATCACCAGGTTCCAGCGCTTGGCCCAGAGCTTTGGTATAAAATGAAAGATGAGAAAGAAAAAGCCTAGCAGGAAATGAGCATAACCGGGTTTACCAAAATTGGTTCCTGTTGCATCAACACCGCTCACTGTAATGTTTTGTGAACTGATAATAACCCATGGAAGAAAACAGGATACGGCCAATAGTATTACTGCAAATAAGCCGATCCATTTCATGTAACGCATAGAGCGCAAAAATAGGGCAAACACCAATTGAATAAACTATGCTTTGTGCTTGGTGTTGACCGGCAGCAAGTGTAAATGTTAGCATCTTGGATCTACATTTCAGTTCCCTAAAATTCTCTACCTTTTCAAAAAATATCACATGCGACTTTTCGTTCTTTTGCTTTTTGCTTTTATAAATACTTCAATTGTCACAGCCACGGAGGAACATCCGACATTACCTATCGGCTCCAAAGCTCCGGCGTTCTCATTAAAAGGAGTTGATGGAAAAACATATTCGTTAGCTTCTTTTACTAAATACAAGATCCTTGTCATCCTATTTACCTGCAACCACTGCCCTACTGCCCAGGCTTATGAAGAACGGATCATTCAATTAACCAAAGAGTATAATCCAAAAGGTGTCGGGATAGTTGCAGTTTCACCCAACGATCCAAAATCGATCCGGCTAGATGAACTGGGATATACTGATATGAGCGATACCTACGCCGAAATGAAAATAAGGGCAAAACAAAAGAAATTTAATTTTCCCTACTTATATGACGGCGATAAACAATCCATGGCAAAAGCTTATGGACCTGCTACCACGCCGCATGTCTTCATTTTTGATAAAGAAAGGATACTTCGATTCCAGGGACGGATTGATGATGTGGAAAAACCTACTGAAACGCCAACAAGTTTCGATACACGTAACGCAATTGAAGAATTATTACAGGGCAAAGACGTAACAACAAAGACAACTAAAGTTTTTGGTTGTTCTGTCAAATGGGCGGAAAAAGGTGATTGGATTGAAAAAGCAAAACGGGATTGGGCCGCTGAACCGGTAAATCTTGAAATGATCAATGAAGAAGAAGTAAAAGACCTTTTAAAAAACAATTCTGATAAACTTCGTTTGATAAATGTTTGGGCTACCTGGTGCGGGCCTTGTATGATCGAGTTCCCTGATTTTGTTAATATCAATCGTATGTATCGTGGCCGGGATTTTGAATTCATCAGTATTTGTCTTGATGATACATCAAGGCACGCTAAGGCTTTAAAGTTTTTACAATCAAAACAAGCCTCGAATAAGAACTATTTATTTAATATGAAGAAAAAATGGGCATTAATAGAAGCCGTAGATCCGAAATGGCAGGGAGCTTTACCCTACACTTTGATCGTTGAGCCCGGTGGTAAGATTGTTTATGGCAAGCAATACCTTATCGATCCTATGCAAATAAAAAAATTGATCGTCGAACATCCGCTGATAGGAAGATATTATTAATACGGCAAAACATTGATGAGGTTGCGTCCTGGCCCGATTTCATCGGACGCCTCGCAAATAAAAAAATTAACCCCGGTGCAGTAACCGGGGTTTTAATTTGTTCTGGTAGATGATTCTGGTTCAGCCCGAATGTTCGCTGGTGGCGAATTATACCTGCCGTCGTCGGATACGGTATTTCCCGGCAGGATTAACGGGTTTGATAGGACCGGATCAGAGGTTCGTGGGTCTAAAGTATAAAAAGAAAGAAGAATTTGTATAGAACTTTTGTACTATTTTTTGACACATGGGGAAATTCCTATCTCACGCAAGATTGTCTTTTTTATACTTCCGTCGGAAATAGTAGTAAAGTGGAATACCGGCGGCCGTCACCACTATTCCGAATACTGAATTCATTAACCGTGTTTTACCGTCTATGTATTTCTGAATATCATCAGTCAAAGTAATGATAAGATAAAAGGCATTGAACAGGATAACCATCATGGGCATCCATGGATAACCCCAAACCCGGTACGGTCTTTCCCTGTCCTGCATTTTCCGCCTGAGGATGAAAACTCCGATCATGAGCATCAGGTTGAAGGTCCATACAATAAAAATGTACATATCGGCGAGTATAAAAAACGATCCGCTGAGTACCATGATGATCATCAGCCCCAGATGAACAAGCAATGCATTTCCCGGAGTTTTGAACCGGGGGTGTATCTTCCCGGCCATTTTAAAGAACTGTCCATCCTGAGCCATTGCAAAGGTCATTCTGGGCGGTGTAAAAACATTTGAAAAGGTAGTGCCAAGTACAGAAAAGGCGATGAGAAAAGCGATCAGCCCCCCGCCAACAACTCCAAATGCTATCATGGCAGCGTCAGACGCTACCAAGGATGAGCCAGCCATCTTGTCTACGGGTAAGACATAGATCATGGCCGCATTCACCAGCAGGTAAACAACGATACAAATGGATAACCCAATAAAT
>Ga0075430_100005031_pt1 | contig 11127 bp, 6 predicted proteins | sample RhiMetdeltSRZDD4_FD_75294 | JGI IMG/M metagenome (GOLD analysis project Ga0075430, IMG submission 75294) | Populus rhizosphere microbial communities from Tennessee, USA - Rhizosphere MetaG P. deltoides SRZDD4 | ecosystem: Host-associated > Plants > Roots > Rhizosphere > Soil | place: USA... | reverse complement strand
GAACGTCATGCCAGGCGCCAGGCGGCCGAAGACGGTGATGGCGATGCCGCGCCGCGGCTCCACGGCGACATCCGTGCGCAGTGGCAGCCACACCTCGTGCGCCATCGGAAACGCATACCCGTTCGGCATCACACCGACGACCGTCGCGAAGCGGTTCCCGAGCTGCACGTTGCGGCCGACGATCTGCGGGTCGGAGTTGAACCGCTCGGTCCACACGTCATGGCCGAGCAGCACTACAGGCGCCGCGCCCGCCCGTTCGTCCGACTCGTCGAGAACGCGGCCGAGTTGGGGACGCTCGGGGGCGATGCGGAACGCCGACGCCGTGATCTCCGCCGCCCCCACGGGCCGCGCGCCGCCGTCCGCACCCACGAGGTTGACGCTCGCGTCGCGATAGGCCCCGAGGTCGGTGATCGACCGGCTGGAGCGCAAGAGCTGGTAGTCGTACAACATACGACCCTCCTCCTGGCTCGTCTTCGAGTCCCAGTAGAGGACCTTCACGATGCGATCGCCGTCCGGAAGCGGCAGTTTCGTGCTCGTGATGAGACCGAACATGTGGAACGTGACGGCGCCGAACCAGATCCCGAACGCCATCGCGAGGCCACCGATGAGCGTTAGGCCGGGATACTTGATGAGCATCCGAACGCCCAGCTTCAGGTCGAGCGACACGCCGCTGAACCAGGCGGTCCCGCGGCCCTCACGGAGGGTCTCACGATGCTGCTGCACGCCGCCGAAGGTCGCGAGTGCGCGTCGTCTGGCTTCGTCGTGATCGAGCTTTCGTTCGCGCACGAGCCGCTCGGTCTCCATCTCGATATGGAAGCGGATCTCGTCGTCGATCCTGGCCTCGGCGGCGCGCGGGGCGAGGAGGCGCAGGCGCGCGCCGGCGGCGTGGAACCACTTCATTGGGCGTCCGTTTCTGGCCGTGGCGGCATCTGACATCCCGGGCTGTTACTGTAGTTGTCGACAGAACCTTAGCGGCGTTCTCCTGTAGCTGTCAAGAGGAACGGTGCTGTGCGCCGCGAAGTTTCGGCCGGGGGAGGGCGACGCGAACGTTGTTGCGCGAACGGCTGGCAACGATGCGTCTGTTGCTGGCTCCGTTGTTCACCCTTCGTCGGTGCGTGCAGAACGGTTCGTGCTACTGCCGGGCGTCGAGGCCGATCTGTTCGTGCAGCCAGTCATGCCTATCGAACAAGGCCTGCTGGTTGAGTCCGTGTCCCGCGCTATACCAGCGTATCGTCTTGGGATCCGGCGCGGCTTCGTGCAAGCGATCCGCATCGGCCACGGGTACCAGGTTGTCCAAGCGTCCGTTCTGCAGCAACAACGCGGTGGGCGACGTGTGCGGAATGAATCGAATCGGCTCTAGGGGCGCCATGGCCCGGAACCAGTTGACACGAGTCGCACAGGACAGACTGGCCATGAAGTTCAAATCTTCCGGACCGGTGAAGTGCGAGACGAGACCGCCGTCTCCGACGACGAGCACCGCGGCTCCGATGCGACGTTCGATGCCGACGAACAGCGCACCCATCGCGCCACCGTAACTGATGCCAACGTAGGCGATGCGCTCATCGTCGACGTTAGGCCGTGCGCGCAACACGTCGACCGCGCGTTGCAGGTCCTTGATCAACTGGATCTGCTCGGCCCGATCCTCGGTGCTGAGCCGAACGGGTTCTCCACCGCGGCGAGCAAACGGGGCATCGATTGCAATCACTACCGCACCGAACTGCGCGAGCAGCTGCGCGTAAGCCGCCATGCCGCGGGCCGTGCCGGGCATGCCGTGCATGAGCACGATGCCGGGGCGCAGGCTCGAGCGTCCGACCGGATCGAACAACAATCCGGTTACAGATCCGCCGTCGGGACTGGCGAAGGAGACGGTGCTGACCTCCACGCCGTTGTTCGTTGATTCGACCGTCTTTTGCAGGCTATGTGGCGCATTGACGTCGTACGCGAACAGATCTCGTTCTGCTGCGGTGGCCACGCCTCCGAAATCGGGGCGTGCGACCGCACAGGAATCGGCGACGGGGGGAGCAATCGTCTCGTGTGCGGCCCCCCCGCATGCGGCGATGAACAAGGTCCCCAACGCTACTGCCGGCTTAATCATCACTCTCCAGAAGGTTCAGCGATTCGATGCGGAGACCGCGTCACTCGCAGGTCACTGCCGGCCGATAGATCTGGTTGTACAGGCTGCCGGAGCTGCCGCCGATCTGCGTGCCGCCGCCGGTTACCCAGATCAGACCATCGACGAAGGCTGACCCGACGACTCCGTGAATGGGGATAGGCATGTCAGGGAGGCTCGACCATCGGTCGGTCCGAGGATCGTAGTACTCATGCTGAGGCGTCATGCCGGTCGGCGCCTCGCCGCCCCAGACGTGGAAGCAGCCCCGCGCCATGACGCCGTTGATGCCGCTGCGCCCGCTCAGCATCGGGGCGGCGGTCGTCCACGTCCGTGTTTGTGGGTCGAAGACTTCGTGCGCATCGGTTTTCAGGGGCGACAAGCCGTTGCCGAGACGGCCGCCGACGATGTGAATGCGGCCGTTGATTGCCGCACCGGTAATGTGATTCCGCTGGGTCGGTAGATCCGGCAGGACCTCCCACCGATTGGCCGCCGGGTCGTAGACAGCGAAGTCGCCTCCGCGCGGCACGCGTCCCCCGGCGACGTAGATTTTTCCGGCCTGCACGACAGCCACTCCGCCGCTGCGCGCCGTGGGCATCCGCGCTTTCTCGACCCATACACCCATCGCGGGATCCAGCTCGTACACCGTGTCGACGTAGCCCTCCTGATCGGCCGTGAGCTGGCCGCCGATCAGGTAGATTTTTCCATTGACGGCCGCCGCCATCCCGTGGTTGTTAGGCTGCGGGAGCTGCGGTCCGAGCTCCCAGCGGTTGCTCGCGATGTCGTAGATCTGGACCGTGCGGACCGTCTGTCGTGAAGAGGGATAACCCCCGACGACGTAGAGCTTGCCGTTCGATTCGGCGAGGGCGAACTCGGAGTTTGCTGCGAGCAATGCGGCGCGGAGCCCCCATTCGCCAGGATTGGTCGGCACCCGGTTGAGAACGATCGCGGACGCATTGGCCTGCGCTCCGTCTGCTACCGTGACGGACACTGTGCCCGACGCACCGTTGGTGAATCCGGCCGGAGGCGTAACAGCCAGCGTATACGTTCCGGCGGGCACGTTCGCGAAGGTGTAGACGCCGTCGGTGCCGCTGTTCGCGGTGCGAGCGGCCTGCGCGTTTCCGCTCAATGCAACCGCGGCGTTCGCCACGGTGGCGCCGGTGTTGTCGGTAACGGTGCCTCGGATGCTCCCGGTGTTGTCAGGGACCTCGGTCGGCTCACCACCACCTCCGCATGCTGCGAGAATGACGACTGCCGCGACCCTGAGTCCACGCTGCATGGGGCCTCCGAGCGCTGTTGTCGGTTTCATTGACACCCTCCAAGGACATGCATCGACTCGACGATAGACCAACGAATTGTTCCTACCTCGCCAGCGCATCGGGCCGGAGCTGGAAATGGATCGCCTTGCTCGTGGTGCCCTTTCCGCCCTCCATGTGGAACGGCGCCCGCGTGCTGATGGAAGCCCAGAGACCGCGCCCCTTCCAGCCCGCGTCAGGGTCGTCGATCCGGCCGTCCAACCACTTGGCGTAGAATCCCATCGGGTAGGGGACGCGGAGGACCACCCACTTCCCGTCCTTGAGCACGAGGAGCCCCTCGGACTGATTCCCGGTGTTGATCGGGACGTTCTCGCCGAGGCCTAACGTGTTGAACTGGTCGACCCACGTGTAATAGCTCCCTTCGCCGCTCCCGTGGCTGGTGACATTGCCGAGCTGCGGGAGCGGCTCGGCGTAGAAGCTCCACCCCTCGGGACAATGCTGGCCGGTGGCCGTCGGCCCATGGAGCGTGCCGCGGCATTTGCGTCGGTCGAAGCTCGCCATGTGCCCACTCGCCAGCGCGGCCCAGTATACGCCGTTGCGGTCGACGTCACCGCCGCGCGGGGAGAAGCCCACGTTCGCGACGGCCGGGTTGTTCCATGGGATCGCGAAGACCTCGGTGAGGGACGTCTCCGGCGGGTTCGCACCCGGCGTTAGGCGGAATACGGCTCCCGGGAATCCGAACATCGTTCCCCATACCGATCCGTCCGGCGCCGGTGCGAGCGCGTACGGTCCGCCACCGTACTGTCCCGGTTGAATGCGCGTGTCCTTGGTGGGGTCCGCGGGCGCGTTAGGCTCCACGTACTCGTCGCGCCGGCCGTTCCCGTTGGTGTCCATGATCAGCGCGGTCCACCCCTGTGCCTTCTCCTCGTCGCCCGTCCGATCCCACAGCTTGGTGTTCAACCACCCCACCACCGGCCCCCCACCGCTCATCCACAGCGTGCGGTTGGCGTCCTCGGCAAACATCAGGTGGTGCGTGCCGTAGCAGGTCGAGATGTGCTTCATCTCCTTCGTCTTCGGGTCGTACACCGCCACGTGGCGACCCGAGGTATTCAGCGGGAAGAGGCGTGCCGACGGATGGCTCGACCCCGCCTTGCAGAAGGCCGGGTTGTCCGGCCCACGCACTCTCGAGGTGATCCAGACGCGCCCCGTTTCGTCTAACATCGGGTTGTGCACGTTCGCGCGGCTCGTCCAGATCGGCTCGGTCCCCCAGTACGGCGACGCGAACGCGACCTGCTGGGGCGACGACGGTGGGGTGCTCGGGTCGCGCAACGTGACGGGTACCCGGGTCGCCGTGTGGGTTCTCGGGTCGAGCACGGGCATGTAGTCGGCACTCGCCTCGAGCACGGCGTAGAGCGGACCGTTGGCATTGACCGTCGGGTTGCGTCGGTCCGTCGAGACCAGGTCGTGCAGGTACGCCTTGGGGTCGGCCCAGTCCCACATGGTAATCACGACGTTCCGCTCGATGCCCTGCGGGCGTGGCGGGGTGGGCGGGACCTCGCCTGCCGCGATACGGTCGGTCCAGTCGGCGAACATCTGCAGCGTGCGCGGGCCCATCTGCTGCACCGGCCCGCTCATCGCCCCTCCTGCCTGGCCGGACTGCAGCCGCCGCTCCCACGCCCTGACGGAATTCTCGAAGCTGCCTAACGCGGGGTGCAGCTCGCGCGTCCCCTTGCTTCCCATCTGGTGGCAGCCGAGGCAGGAGTTGTTCTTGAGCAGCCGCACGTACTCCGCCTGGCTCTTGAAAACAGGGTTGATGCCGTTGCCCTGCGGCCCGGTGCCTGGGAACTCGCTCTCTGCCGGGACCTTCATCAGCGAGTACCAGTATCCCGCCGGGTAATATTCCGCCGCGGCGCGCGCATTCGGTGCGACAGCCGCCTCCAGATGCAGCGTCGCGCCGGGCTCCGCTCGTTGCTTCGGCGAGTCGACCAGCCCGTACCCACGCACCCAGACGTCGTACTTCGCGTTCGGCATGTCCGGGATGAGGTAGCGTCCCTGGTCATCGGTCACGACGATCTTCGCGAACTTCGTCGGGAGATCGGAAGTCTCCGCGATCACCCAGACTCCAGCCTCGGGGCCGCGCGGCCCCGTCACCACTCCCGCGATGTCGTCGCCCTCGCTGGTCCCGCCGGGGGTACCGCGCCCACCGTGCGTGCAGGCCGCCCAGAGCAGCGCGCAGGCCGCCATCGTCGCGACCGCGGAGAGTGCCTTCACCGTCTTCATCTGCCAGTCCCGTCGATGATATTCCGCCGCGTTAGGCACACCAGGCGGTGCGCGCGGCCCGTCGGGCCAAGCTCGCATGGGGGATGCAGCGACGCGATGCCGCTCCCGCCGAGCGGCGTAAAACGGCGACGAGCGGATGATTCGAGCGACGAGCGGCGAAACGTGGGCTCACTCGCGACCGCACTCCCTTATCCGAACCGGTCCCTGAGCCTTGCGCCGAACCGTCGGCTCATGGTCATCGGATCGGGCAGGCCGCGCAGGTAGACGTGCTGGCTGGCGTGCGACCATGGCTCCAGCCGCTCGACGTATTCGAGGTTGACGATGGCAGAGCGGTGAATGCGCACGAACTGGCGGTCGGGGAGGCGCTGCTCCCATTCCCGGAGCGATTTCGTCGACGGCTTGCGCGCCAGATGGGGGGCCAACCGCAGGGTAGAGCCATCGCCGTCCGCCTCGATGGCCACGATGTCGCGCACCCGTACGAAGGCGCGCTCCTGACCGAGGCGCAGGAGCAGGCGATCGTCGTAGGTGACAGTCTCGCGGGTCGGTGTCGGCTGCTGTGCGGCCGCGAGCCGACCCACCGTCACAGCAAGCCGCTCGGGCGGCACGGGCTTGAGCAGGTAATCGACCGCATTCACCTCGAAGGCGCGGAGCGTGTACTCGTCGTAGGCGGTCACGAACACGACGTCCACATCCGCGCCCAGCAGCGGCAGCAGGTCCATCCCGGTTTCGCTGGCGAGCTGGATGTCGAGGAACACAACGTCGGCGTCGGTGGCATGCACGAGACGCGCGGCGTCGGATACCGTGGCGGCCTCACCCACGATATGCACCTGCTCTGCGTGCGCCTCCTCGAGGAGCGTTCGCAGCTCGAGCCGGGCGAGCCGCTCGTCGTCCACGAGGACAGCGTGGCGCCGGCGCGCGCTCACGGCGCGACCTCGGCGCGACAGCGGGCTGGCAGCTCCACCAGGACACGCACGCGCCCGTCCGCCTCCTCGATGTCTATACGATGCTCCCCGGGGTGAAGCGCCTCGAGGCGCGCGCGGACGTTGGCGAGCCCGACGCCGCCAGGGAGACCGTCGTCGTCCTCGTCGGCGTTAGGCGCGGCTTGTCCTCCGGACACCCACCGTCCGCTGTTTTCGACCACGAGCCTGAGGCGGTCCGGTTCCACCAGGTGCGCCGCCACCCGCAGCACCAGTGGCTCACCGGCGCTACCGGCGACGCCATGCTTCACCGCATTCTCCACAAGGGGGTTGAGGAGGAAGGCCGGCACCTCGCAGCGTAGCGCAGCGGGCTCGACCTCCATCCGTGCCTCGAGACGCTCCTCGAACCGTACCTGCTCGATGGCCAGGTAGCGCCGCACGGACGCCACCTCCTCCTCGAGCAGCGCCACGTGCAGCGGGCGCTCCACAAGCGCGTACCGCAGGTAGCCGGAGAGGGCAGTTACCATCTCGCGGGCGCGCTGGCGGTCCTCGTTGATCAGCGCGCGGATGGAGTTGAGCGTGTTGAAGAGAAAGTGCGGATTGAGCTGGTAGGCGAGCATCCGGAGCTGCGCGTCGCGCGCGTCAGCCACCGCGCGCAATGCCTGCTCTCGCTGCTCGCGGAGGGCGGTGTTGTACTTGAGCCCCAGGTGCACGAGGCTCCACCCGAACAGCGGAAGGATGCAATGCTCCAGCGCGCCGTCGAGGATCCATTCGCGCGGGAACCGGAGCCGAGACGGGGCGCCGATGATCAACGAATGGAGGGTGGCGGCGCCGTATTGCCGGTGGTAGTAGAAGACGACGTTCCACAGCATCCCTGCCAAGCATGCTCCCGCGACGCTCATGGCGAGCGTCCGGCCGAAGGCCCCCGGCCGCACGCCGAGGCGGTCGTACACGCGGCCCAGCAGCAGCGTCAGCAGGAAGCCGACCACGACGTACACCGACTCGGTCGCGAGGATGACATCCCACGGCATCACGTCGAGCGACCCGATCATCATCGCGATGCCGAACACCAGCCAGCCGCCCATGTTGAGCAGCAGGTGGCGACTCGAGCCGCGGCGCCGCGTGCCTTCCGGCGCGACCTCGATAGCGTCGGCCGCACCGGGGCGAAGGCTGGACAACGGCGTTATCGCTCCATCGGTCATCTGGCTGAAGATCCTGCCGGCGCTCAGGGAAGGAAAGGCTGGAGCGCTCTGTAAGAACAGCCTATGAAATGCGTCGCGCGACCGAAGCACGGCCTCTGTGTCGATTTTCCGCCGCGTTTCGCACCACGACTCGATGCGTACGAGACCATTCGGGCGTTAGCCGGCCGTGCGTGCTGACCCGTGCGTGACGGGACGACGTCACGCGGGGACCTCGGCGGTGTCGCACAAGCCGGCAAGGTCGTACGGGAGGACCAGGGACGCGATGACATAGCCGGCAAGCGGCCCGAATCGGCGCCGAGCGGATCGTTCTGGCGACGAGCGGTGGAAACGGAGCTGTACACGTTCGGACGCGTCCGGCTGGATACGGCGACGGCGCCCGGGGTCGTCGGCGCAGCCGAAGGGGTTGGCGCTCCTCACCTACCTCCTCGTCGCGACACGACGATATAAGTCGAGCCGATTCCGACGCCGGTGAATCGCGTCGCTGGCACTCACGGTAGCGACGTTCTGATCTCGAGAGACGTACTGCAGCTCGTCAGCGATGTTGAATACCGCCGCGCTCACCGAAGCTGGGTGAAAAGATTCACGGCAACGCCTTCCGCAGCGATGGTGAGCTGCGATCACTGTTCAGTTCAAGCGGCTCTTTGTCGCACGCGAGGAACGCGGCTGCCGCCAACGTTGCAGCGCCGATCGCCTTTCCACGGCTCATGTCATCGGAAGCTCGAAAACAGGTCGTGCGTCGGAAATGACGTGATGCCCGAAAGCGAGCTCCAGAGCGCGGCATCGAGCTCGGTGACGAAGCTGTTTGACGCGGCAGTGTTGAACAGAGCGACCCACGAGACGTTGTAGTACGAGCGTACCAGCATGCTCTTCGTGCCGGGCAGATCTCCCCCATGCCACCAGGTTGCGCCGCTCTGGACCGGGCGAACGAACCATCCACCGGCGTAATAGCAGGTGCCATCGGGACACACCGTCGCGCCGTTGCTCGTCATCTCCGCGACGAGTTGAGGGCTGAGGATGTCCGGAGGACTGGCGCGGCCATCGACGCGTGTCACGAATCGCAGGAGATCGATGGTCGATGAGACCCAGGCGCCGCTCGCATCACCCGCTTCGAGGTAATAGCCGCCGTAGTTGAGCGGCACCATGCCTTCGCCCGGGAAAACGGACGGGACCTGCGGGGCGTTCACGCCGAACCCCGGATAGTAGTACTTCACCTCCTCGGCGAGCGCGGCGCCCAGGCGCGACTTGCCCTGCAGCGTGCGATTGGCCCCCACGGGCTGCAGCACGCGCGAGCGCACGTACTCGGCGTACGGCATGCCGCTCACACGCTCGATCACGCGACCGAGAATGATGAATCCGAAATTCGAGTAGGCGAACTTCTCGCCCGGGTTGAAGTCCAGCGGCATTCCCTTCATGTAGCGGATGAGCGTCTCAGACGACGCCGGCGCGGGCGCGCCGACCGCGGCCGCGGCGATCAGCGGCCGATCTATCGGGTCGAATCCGCCATTCGGCTTGCCACGATCCCAGCCCCCGGCGTGGTCGAGCAGATGTCGAATGGTGATCTGCTCCCACCGGGGATCGACTGTCGCTCCGAGCGCCGGGGGGAGGTGCGCGATGAACGGCGCCACGCGATCGTCGAGCTCGAGCCTGCCCTCCTCGACGAGCTTCATGATGGCGGCGCTGGTGAGCGTCTTGGAAACGCTGGCGATCCGGAACAGCGCGTCGGGCTTGACCGGCGTCTTGTTCTCGACATGGGCGTACCCGAAGCCGCGTGCGTAGAACAGCTTGCCGTCGCGCACCACAGCGACCGCACCGCCGGGAATGGAGTACTTCCGCATCAAATCGCGGACGCTCTGATCGTAAGCCGCCATTCCCGACACAGCCGCGCCGCTGATCGGAATCTCCGGTTGCGTAACCGTAGAAGTGCCCGTCGGCGTCGTCGGCTCTCCGCCGCAGGAGGCCAGAACCGCGAGACACGCGATCGGAATCGTCTGCCAGAGTGCAACAGCGAGACGTCCGCGCAGGTCGGATCCACTACCCACTAGGTACCTCCCAGAGACTTAGAAATGTGTCATCCCGGTGTCGTGTGGCTCGCGTCGCGACCGTGCATTACTTCCGCTCCAGCGGGAGCCGCTGCGCGCCCTGCGGACCCTGCTGCTCCAGAATGGCACCGGTCACCTTGCCCTGGCCGTCGAGCTGGAACTCGAAGAACGGTCCTCGCGGATCCTGGAAGCGGGTCTCCGAGCGCGCGTTGAGGGGGACCTCCGGATTGTTGCCCGGCTTCACGAACAGCTTGTCCCCCTCGCGGCGGAAGATTGCGGTGAATCCGGACGCTGCCTTGTACTCACCGACGTAGCGGTCGAGGATGGCCACCGACAGCGCGATCCCAGGTGCCGCGGCCGGGTTTTGCGGTAGCGGTGGAAGCGCGGGGAGTGCATCGATGAACGCCGCCATGCGCTTCCGCGTCGCCTCGTTAGGCAGGCGGCCGACGCCGCCGCCGATGTTGTCGAGCATGTGCGCCGCCTTGGTCGTCCCCACACGGGCCACCGTGACGGCCGGGTGGCTCAAGACGTACTTGAGGAAGAACTGCGCCCACGTCTTGGCGTCGAACTCGGCGGCCCACTCCGGAAGCGGCGTGCTGCCGACACGCGCGAAGAGGTTGCGGCTGCCAGGGCTGCAACTGACTCCTCCATTGTTGCTGAAGGGGAAAAACGCCATCACGCCGATCTTCCGCTCCCGCGCGAGCGGCAGAATCGTATCCTCGACGTGGCGATTGCTCAGGTCGTAGTCGACGCCGATGAAGTCGATTGGCTCGTTGCGCATGAGGCCCAAGAGCTGGGCAGACTGAGACTTCACGACGATCGTCTGCACGCCGATGTACCGCACGCGCCCCGCCTTCTTCTCTTCCTTCAGGGCGGCCAGCCACGTGGGGTCGCCCGCGACCGGCAGCATGACGAGGTCCATCTTCGACGCCTTCGTCCTGGCTAGCCACGTGTCGATGTGCGCATTGACGGTGGCGGCGCCGGGTTGCGGCGGGCCGCCCGGGCCGCCGGGGGCCGTACCCCTCGTCGACCAGAAAAGCTTGTTCTGAACCCCGAGCTCGTTGGCAACCGTGGCGTGAAACTGCTCCGCGGCCGCGTTGCCGTGCATCGCGTCGACGACTCTGCCTCCGTTGTCGACGAACGTCTTGAAGACCTCCCTGAGCGCGGCGTGATCCGCGCACGACACGTGGTTCGAGAACGAGAGTCCGACGGCCGGGACCATCTCACCCGTAGATGGAATGGCTCGCTGAATGAGCTTTCCGCCCGACTGCTGAAGCGCGCGGAGCAGCTCCGGAGTGAGCGCCAGCGTAGCGCCGGCGCCGACGG
>Ga0075430_100005025_pt1 | contig 11134 bp, 14 predicted proteins | sample RhiMetdeltSRZDD4_FD_75294 | JGI IMG/M metagenome (GOLD analysis project Ga0075430, IMG submission 75294) | Populus rhizosphere microbial communities from Tennessee, USA - Rhizosphere MetaG P. deltoides SRZDD4 | ecosystem: Host-associated > Plants > Roots > Rhizosphere > Soil | place: USA... | reverse complement strand
ATCGGATGCCACCGCAACGGCTGCCAGCGGAAGCAGGGAATCCCGGACCAAGCCGACGAGCGACGTGTGAGCGCCCGGGCTCGCCGTGACAGCCACCGGTTCGCCGTCCGCATCGACAACGCGTCGCAGCGCATCCCCGACCTCCACGGAACCCAGGAAGGTCAGGTCGCCGCCCTCCCACTCGGCAGGCAGCTCGAGCGCGGCGAGTTCGTAGCCGCCTCGCTTCAACGCTGACAGGTCGACCGGATCCGACACACCGTCCGGCCGAATAGCCACCTCGAGGATCAACGTGTTCGTCGACGCGCTCACGACGACGCCTCAGTGTGACGACGCTCCGTCTCGCGCACTGGCCACAGCCGATCCTCGGCCGCTTTTACGGAGATGCGCTCACGCGCCGCGAGCTCTGCCGGCGTCGGCAAGTCGCGCTCGGCATCCATCGGCTCCGTGCTGAACAGCCACTCCTCGCTCACACCGAACTCTGCAGCGAGACGGGACCGGAGCGATGGCCAGGGCGCCGTGTGACCGCCTTGCACCTGCGTGAGCACGGCTGGCTTGATCCCCACCGAGCGCGCGACATCAGCGCTGGTACGACCCGCCAACACACAGAGCGCCTTGATCCGCCGGTACCTCAGCACCTAACGACCTCCCGTTCACGAACATGCGTTCGTGAGTTACCTAAGAGGTAGCAGGTGGCGCGCGCGACTGGCCAATCATCACCCAGTGGGATAGCCGCCGCTATGAAGCAACGATGCGCCGAGCTTCCTCGCGGTTCTCGAGCACCCACTCACCGATCAGCTTCGCCATGCCAGGGGGAAGGCCAAACGAGTCCTTCGGTTCCGAAGCGCCGTCGTACAGCGGTGTGAACGCGGCGTCAGAGTCGAACCAGTGGTCCTCCCAAGCAGCGTCAAGTGACGCCACGGCGTCATCGACTTGCGGGGGCGCCTGAGCAAGTACCGCGCCCGTTGCGGTATTGGTCACCGTCCACGCTGGTTCATCGTCGCGCCCCTGATGGACGTCGACGACGCGACGGCCGTCGGCGATCGCCTCCGTCAAGGTTTCGTGCTCTCGCCGGTCCATCTCGTCGCCCAATGCGAGCCACGCCAACGCGAGATCCTGAACGGCTGTTCCGACATCGATGGCACGCATCTGCACCGGCCCCTTTCGCTTCTGGCTGTCGCGCTATTCAAGTCGCGCTGTCACGGTTAGCACGTCAGGGCGCTCGCGTCACCAGCGCGTTGTGTCGATGCCCCTCAGCTCCGCGGCGGCCTTGAGGTCCGCGAATGCGTCTCGGCGCTGCGTGTGGTCGTCATTGCTTCGCCAGACGGCTTCGTAGTGATCCGCGAGATGCTGTCCATGTTGCGACCAGCGATCTGCCATGACGGACGCGTCGCGCGGCAAGGACTTCTTGAGTGCCGTGCGCAGCTGCCATGACGGGACCTCTGTCTGAGAGAGGTCAAGGAACCCGAGTTCGTTCTGAACCTCGGCGAGGCGCTCGACAGGGACGTCTGCAAGGACTCGGATCGGCTGCAGGTACGTCTCTGAATGGAATAGAAGCCGAGGTCTTGGCCCATGCGAAGCGCTGTGTCCTGACGACGTCGTGTGATGAGCACGGGCACGATGCGTGCAGCGGGCTGCGCCTGCTGAATTCTCGCAGCCTTGAACAGCACCTGGTGCAGTTCGCTCGACTCCGCGTAAACCCACTCGCGGATGTTCTTCACTTCGATCGGGAGGGTGTACGCGGTCGGCAGATGCGTAACGGGGTCCGCGACGGTGAGATGCGCTGCCGCGTCGAGAGGGCCGCCAGGCACCTTCACGCCGAGCAACTCAACGACCTCGGTGTCCCAACCGCCACTGGTTGGTGTGTAGCCGAGGTCGGAAGCTTCGCGCAGGGCGCGCCGCGCGACTCGCTCACCTGCAGGCCCGATCATGCCACGCAGATGGCGCCCGGACCCTTGCGCCCATCCCAGGTAGCGAGCGTGCAGCAACCGCTTCCGCGCCGAGGCTCCAGCGATGCGCCCCGAGATGCCACGGCGAGGGACACGGTGCCACACAGAGACTGGCCCTGCTGCACCGCGTGTCAGTGCAGCAGTGGCTTCGATGATCCCCTCGTAGCGGAGTTCGTTACGCGCCGTCGTGAAGTGATGGGGGTTCGGCGCGCCGACTGCACCCGGCCAGAGCCGATCAGAGGCGCGCGCCTCCATCTCTCTGACCGTGACCGCAAACTCGTGGTCCAGCATGTCGAGGGTGATCTCGCGAGCGAGGTTCACCCATTCGCTCTGATCCATGGAAACGCGGTTTGACCGCGATCATCGACCCGCTATGTAGAAGTAGATGCACTCCGCCCGGGGCCGACGCAGCGCCTAGGCCATTGTCGTCGCCCGAGCGATGCCCAAGCCAGCACCTTCCGCCGAAACCTCACACAGGTCCCATTTCCACACACACTGAGGCTCACCAGGCGATGGGGGGCCACACCGCGGGGGCCACGGGGTACCCCCCACCCCCGGGGGCCGCATACCCCCCTACCCTTTACGCAAGGGGGGAGGGGGTATCACCTCGCCCAGGGGGAAGGGCCTGCCCGATAACCCCGACGCCCACAACATCTGTTATGTCGAATGCAACGCTGGATCGTTGCAGCACAAGGGCTCACGCACAGCTATGCACTCGGTACCGCTGAGCGTGCTGGCGACCGAGCTGCATACCGATGCAGTAAGTGCGGACGAACAGGGCAAAGCCTCATTTTCTGGACCGCAAGGCCCTGACCTGCACTGCTACCGAATCTGACGTTTCGGTGTGCACGACACCGGCTGTGGTTGAGAACGGTTCTCAGAACAAGCGCCCGAGACGCGATCTCGGTAGTTGTAGCTCGTTCGTGGATCAAGGGGATTCGGTCGGTCGGTCGTGCGCTTCTAGGTAGTCGCGCCAGACCGGGCCGTACAGCTCGTCCAGTAGCTGTTGCTGCTTCTCGAACGCCTTGCGGTACGCCTTGCCTCGGAACTCGAGCGCTCGGCGTGCCTCGAGCCTTGCCGCTCCGCTGTTCCCGAACCGTTCGACTCGAGCGTTGATCTCGTCCGCTCGGGTCAGTGACCTGCCCATGTTCCGCTCGGTTCGAGTCAGCTTGGTGCGGAGCTTCGCCACCTGACGCGGGCTCAGCTCTGGCCTGACGGGTGGCTCGTCCACGATGCCCTCCTCTGCGTCCCGGTTGAGCAGCTTCGCACCCGTGCCCCATGCTCCGATGCCTAGGCAATGGCTCAGCCGCGTGCGGCGCCCGAGTAGCGAACGGATCACCGCTTCCGATTGCGGATCTCGTTCGTGTCCGGCACCTTCACGCCCTGGGCCTCCAACCATCGGCGAAGCGCCTCGAGCTCCTCGAGGCGACGGTACGACTCGGACCGCGACGCCGCGTCGTCCAACGGGTAGATCGTCTGACCGGTGATGAGGGAGATCAACCTGCGGGTCTGCTTGCCCTTGTCGGCTTCGTCAGTGGGGAGTGCCCCGCGCACCTTGGACGCGCCCGGCATCGCCGCTTCGAGGAGGTACTGCATCTCCCGGGGGACCGTGTCGGGCACGACACCGGCCGCGACGAATGGCTGCAGATAGCTGGGTGTCGCGACTCGCTCACCCGGATAGAACGCCCGGCCGGAGAAGATGTCTCGACCCGACGCGACTTGGTCCGGCGCATCAACGAGAGCCCCGTACAAGCCGCCCGCCCCGCGTGTGTTGTGCATCGCCCGCGCGAGTTTCTGCACAGCTCCGGGTTTCCCTCGGGCCACGTCAATGAACGCCGGGATCGGGCCCAATGCCTCCTGAGCGGAGGTGAGGGGGAGGTCCGGCACCCACTCCAACGGCGTGTCGCCCGACTTGACGGGCAACGTGACCCCGCCGGCCTCGCGCATCCACTGCGGGACATCCTCGGACTGGTGCTCGACACCCAAACTGGTCAGTGCATCGAGGAAGTGCTTCTGCGCGGTGATCTTCCCGGGTGTGCGCAGCAGGGTCGCGAGCTGCAGCGGGGTGTTCTTTCGGGTCCACGTCCAGAACGGCGCGACGTGCTTGATGCCGCGATCGAGGCGGGTCAGGTCCGTGTAGTCGAACAGGTACTTGCGGACCATCCCGGCTGACTCCGCGGCGTTGAGTCCCTTCGCACGCTGGCCGAGGAACATGCCGAGACGCGCGTTGTTCTCGATGCCCTCGTTCAACGCCCGCCCGCCTCGCAGCAAGAAGAACTCGCGGCCACCGAAGGGCGTTGCGCCCTTCGCGACCTTCTTCGCACGGCTGCCCGTCGTCTCGATCTTCCCGAGATCATCGAGGTTCGAGAAGAACCCGGTCTCCAACGCGCCATTGTCGAGGGCTTCCCGCACAAGCTGCGCGTCGTCGGGACGCAGATGCATGAACAGGTCGCCAGACTCGCGCACGCCCTTCGCCATCAGCCGCTGCAGCCGGAACGCCTTGACCAAGTACACCGGGTTCGTGTTCCCTAGCAGGAACCCGTTGACGAGGTTGCCTTCGGCGTTGCGGATCACGAACCCTGTCGCGAACGGCAGCGGGGACGTCGCGTACGCCTTCCACAGCCCGTTGAACTTGTCGAGCTGCTTCACCCAGTAGTCCTTCACCGCATCGTCGCTGAGCACCCGAGTGAGACGATCGAAGTCCGCGGCGAGTTCCTTGCGGACCACCACTGTTTGCGTGCGCGTCATTCCGTCCACGGTCGCATCCCGCACCGGAAGTTCCGTCTCGACCCACGCCGGCGAATCGAGGTCGCCTCGTCCGGGGATCTTCACGAACGGGTTCCCAGCGTCGTCGGTGATCTTCATCAGATCGTCGACGAACTGCACCCGAGCCGCGTCACGCGACGCCAACGCGTAGTCACGCGCCATCGCCTTCCCGGGGTGCAGCTCATGGCGCGGCCCGCCCGACGGCAAGCGAAGCGACTCCGTCGGCTCGTACTTCGTCTCATCGACGCGGCCGAGTACCTGACCCGCTAGGCCGCCCTCGTCAGCACGACCCGGCGCAGCCGGCAACTTCCCACGCCGGTACAGGTCAGCCGCCTCGTCGGACAAGAACCGCGGGAACCGCCGCTCCAACGGCAACGCGTCGATGATGCTGCTCTCCGCCAGTTGCTCGGGCGTGCGCAACACACCCGCCTCACCGACGCGCATCTCGTCAACCTCGGAGCGCATCCGGTCGAGCTGCTCGAACGCCTTCCGCTCACGGCCCGCCAACGTCGCCGCCGCGTCCGGGTTCTCCAACGCGTGCGTGACCCGAGCAAGTGCCCCCTCGTCGAGGCCCTTCGTCGCCGCGGACGCGCGCTTCATTCCGATGTCCGCCCCCGACCGTGAACGCCCCTGGAACCGCGACATCAAGTTCTCAATGTCGACGTCGAAACCCGCCGGGGCCTCACCAGCCCGAGCGAGCTGCCGGGCACCCGCGCGAGGTGACAGGCCACGCTCGGCCATCGTCACCAGGCCCGGGTTGTCCACACCTCGTTCCGCGGCGCGCCGGCCCACCGACTTGAACAACTGGTCCGCCTTCACGGTCCCCGGCACAGCATGCCCAGCGACGCGCACCCCACCCGGAGCGCGTCGCACAGAGCGGTACAAGGCGCTTGACTGGCCCGTCGCCCGGCGCCCCACCCCGCGGCTGTAGTTCCGCAGATAGGACCGCTCATCCGACGTCAGCGCCTTGAGGCCACGCTTGCCCATCTCGGTGACGAGATCACGTGTCGCCTGACGCGCGACATCCTCCGCCACCTCTGACCCAAGGCGGCTCGCGACGATCTGACCAGCAGCCGTCCGCACACCCGCCTTCACACCCGGCCCAGCACCGAACGTGATGTACGTCGTCGGGTCAGTGACGACCGACCCAGCGAGGTTCCCCGTGAACCGCACCGGCGACGGCAGGCTGTGCTCGCGGTCCTCCGCCTCCCCCGGCGAATCCCCCACGACCTGGAACCCCGCCTGCAGCGGCGTCGTCCGATCACGCCCCATGAACCCGTCGATCGCGGACTGCGGATCGAACATGTTCTTCTTCTGAGCGCCACCCGCGACGCCGGACACGACGAACTGCCCCGGTCGACCCAAGTAGTCGAGCACGGCTGGGACCTCGGGAGTGCTGGTGTCGCGCGAGATGCCCGTGACCGTGCGGATCGACACGTCGTCCAGACCAGCGTCGCGCCCAATCCGACGGATCTCAGCACGCGAATAGCCACGCAAGTTCGCGGCCAGCGCCCGCTGAACCTTCCCGAGATCGACCTGATTCCCGGACTTCCAGGGTTCGGCCTCCATCGCCGCGAGACGCGCCGCGAGCCGGACGAGCTGCTCCTTCGGGTACTCAGGCGACAGCCGACGCTTCTCAGCACGCTTCTCCGCACGCGACTTCCCGCCGCCCGAAGCCGGCGCGCTCGAGCCGGTCGAGTAGCCGTAGCCGCCACCGGACGACCCGCCCTGCGACTTCTGACCTGGGTACCCGTAGCCGTCAGCCACGCTTCTTCTTCGGCTTCTTCTTCGGGAGCACCTGACGTGCCTGACTCGCGACGTACTGCACCGCCTTGTGCTGGTCCCCCGGCGTCGCGCGCGCAGCCTGTCGAGTGTCCTGGATGTACCGGCGCGCGCCCACACCCTCCGCCCGCGCACGCGCGAGCTGCTCCTGCGCCGTCTTGAGGAACCCGCCAATCGGGCTGATCTGATCGAGCGCGAACTCCGGCACGCCGTACGCATCCTGCGCGAACTGCCGCGAACGCAGGTCGCGTGGCATCGACCGGTCGTACCCCTGACCGCGCGACGCCGACGCCAGAAACCCCGGGATGAAGCTCTTGAGCCCCCCAGCGTCCTCGCGCAGGGCCTTGTACCAATCGTCGTCGCTCCCGGAACCTCCGCTGCCCCCGCCGCCGCGACCGCTGCCGACCATCGACTCCGCGAGCTCGCGTTCGAGCGCGGGCACGGTCCCCTTCATCCGGTCGATGTACGTCCCCTCCGCGCTCGAAAGCGCCGACGTGTAGGTCTCGTCGAGTGCACGCCTGCGAGCCATCGAGTCCATCGCTGCCCGGTGTGGCTCCGAGATGATGCGCGAGATCTCGGCCTCACCCGCCGCGCCGACATTGAAGCGACGAGCGGACGCAAGCTCAGCATCAAGCGATGATTGAAGCCGCGCGTTCGTTGCCGACTCGGCCGAGAGCCACTCCTGCCGCGCCCGCTCGCCCCCAGCAGCCAAGGCCGCAAGCTCTGTCCGCTTTCGCTCCTCCATGTAGTCGACCGTCGCACTCATGCCGTGAAGCCGCGCGTCAAGTAGTCGATCCTCGAGGCAACACGTCGTTGCTCCATCTCGAGCATCTGACGCGCCAGGTCACCTTCGATGTCGGACGAACGCGCGGCGGCATCCGACGAAATGCTGGCGGCACGACGGCCCTGGTTCGCGCGCTGGCGCGCTTCGGCCTGCGCCATCGCGCCGCCACCGAACAGACCGCGCGACTCGTAGCCGCCCTGGATGCCTTCACGCTCGAGTTCGCCCCGCGGTTCCAGCTCGCTGAGGAGACGGTCGCGGTCGGCAGAGACCAAGCCCTTCCGCCGGTCGGCGTCGGACCGCTGAAAGGCCATCGCCCGATCGAGCTCCGCATTGAACGCCTGCCAGTCAGGCGAGTCATCCAGCCGACCCAACGACGGTGCCGCCATCGCGTACTCGGGCTCCGGATCGTACGGCGGCGGAGGCTCGTACGCCGGCGGGGGTGGTGGAGCAGGCGGCGCGTACCGCGCGGGGAACCCGAGTGACCGCTCGATCGCAGATCGCTGATCCGTTGCCCCGGGGGCGAGCACACCAACGGGCTTCTTCTGCTTTGCCATCCTCAGTCCTCCCTTGACGTTGCTGTCGCGCTCGCGCGCAGGTCAGCGAGCCACTGCGCGAAATCGTCCGCGCTTGCAGACACCGACACGCCGAACGACGTCGGCTCACCGCTCTCCAACCGGCCGACATTCGTCAGCTTCTCGATGGCAGTCGCCGCGTAGTGCAGATACCGGTCCGCGATGTCACCCTTCGCGATCCGAGCCGCGAGCACCGACGCGCCGAGGAAGGCCGTGTCGGCGAGCATTGCGCGCGCGCCAATCGTGAGCTCCGCCCACTCGACGAGCTCACTGTCTGCCGCCTGCCCGGCGAGCAGCTTCCGCTCGAGTTTCGCTTCGCGACGTGCACGCTGCGCACGACGCGCCACGACGCTCCGCCGGCCGGCCTCTGCCGCGCTTTCGGAATCCCACCGTCCCGACTCATCTCGGCGCGCGACAGGACCGCGCGGAACCTCATCGCCACTCATGCCGCACCGCACAGTCGCGACCGCCACTGACGAACCGGGCGGTTGTGCCGCGACGGTCCACCGTCGATGTACGGGCCCTTCTCGATCCAGCCGCGCCGAGCCGCGGTGAGCAACACAGCGCCGAGAGCACGGTTGTCGTAGGCGTCGTCGACAAGCGGCGCGATGTCGATCACACTCAGCGTCTCGCGCATCTCAGCCAGATGACGAACGATCCCAAGCGCGTGCTCCGCCCAGTCCGACGACACGCTCGCTGGCGCCTCCCACGGCAGCGCCGGCGCGTCGAACAGCGAGCTCGCCTGCGCCGCGTCGCGCCTCGCCTGCTCGGCGCGGAACGCGCCGAACGCTGACCGCGCCTCCGCCACGCGGACCGACTCACTCATCGTCGTGACCATCCGCCAGGTAACGGTCGGTTCCGCCTGTCTCGTGGAACGCAGGCAGGTCACGAACTAGCGCTTGCGCAGCGTCGCGTAGCCGTGCTGCCCACGCGAACGCGCCGCGATCCTCTGCTTCCAGAGCACAGGCCATGAGTCCATGCGCTCGCTCCACCGCAAGCCGGTTCTCGCGCTCCGCGATGTCGAGCGAATACCAGTCACCCGATCTGCCAATGCGATCGGCCGGCGCTTCGAGCTCCATGACGGCCTCCAGACACCGCAATGCCCACGGGTCACAGTCGAGCTCGAGCGCTCGATCCGCGAACCGATTGAGAAGCTCGGCTATCCGACGAACCTCCTCATCGTCTCCCGCCCACTCATCCGACACCGACTGCGCCACCGGAGGCGTACCGTCCGCAATCACACGCGCCGCCGACCACAGCCGCGAAAACGCATCTGCGCGACGCGCTCGGAGAGCCCGCCGCGCGACCGCCGCGACCGACTGCGCCATGAGACGCATCTGATCCTCGTTGTGATCGATCAGCTTCGGCGAGTACGCGGCCTTCAGCATGCCGTCACCTCCTGCTGGCGCTCGCGCCCATCGAGGAATGGGCTGACGTCAAGCGGTGCGCCCCGCTGGTGGGCAGTCCGATCCGCCCGTCGGATCCATCGCTTCCACACCCGGACCCAGTCGCGACTCAAGCGCTCGTCTGCGTGCGCCTTGTGGAAGTCGACGAACTGGCGCGTCTCGAATCGCCAGTCCACCGTCGGACACTCCGACTCGGCCCAGTCCTGCATCGAATCAGTGACCGTGAACACATCCGGAAAGAGGGCGGGGGTCCCTCTCGCTCCCTTGCTCTCGTTCAGATTGCTCTCGTTCCCCTCTACCGTGCAACCCGTTGCGCCACCCGTCGTGCAACCAGGTGCAGCGCCGTCGTGCACTCCGTTGCATGGGGTCGTGCAATCCGTTGCGCCACCCATGTGCAGCGTGTAGAGGCTCTCTTTCAGGTCTCCACACTCGTCGCGCTGCTGCACCCACGTAACCGCATGCACCCTCCGCAGATCCTCGAGGTAGTTGTCCACGGTCCGAAGCGTGACGCCGAGCTCGTCGCGCATCGTCTCCCGCCGGGGCCAGCACTTCCGCTTCTTCCCAGCGCGACGATCGAGCAGCGCGTACAGGCGCACCGCGCCGTGGGACACCTCAGCGCGCAGGAGCCAGTCGGGCACGCGAGCAAATCTTGGGGTCGCGCTCGGCGTCGTCATCGCTTCCCCGCCCGACGCGCACGCGCCGACGCCAACGCGAGGCGCGCCATGTGCGCACGCTGCGCACTCCTAGCGCGACGGACGCGTTCCTCGGGCGCGAGACACCCCGTCGGGTCGACCTCACGCTCGAACCGGGCGAACGCAGCCGACCGTGCTGGCGCGGTGCGCGCTGCCGGGTCATCAGTACGCGCCCATGACTCGTGCGCGGCGACGCGAGCGCGAAGCGTTCGCTCTGCAGCGGAGCACGAACGTGGTGACGCCGTCGCCGTCATCCTGCGTCCTCGAGCTGAGCGTCGATGACACGATCGAGCTCGCCGCGGTCGACCAACGATCGGCCAGCGAGCTTGACGAGCGTTAGGTCGCCGTCACGAATGAGCTTGTAGAGCGACGTGCGGCCAATCCCGGCATAGCGGGCCGCATCGTTGACTCTCAGCAGGCGCTGGGTGGGTATGTCCACGCGCAAGGCGCACTCCTCGAAACCGAAGTCGTAGAAGGTCGGTTCCGAGCGGCGCCGGCGTGACGGCGTGGTCGCTCAGCGTGCTGGCAGGCGCATCGCTCCGGCGTGGGTCACGTGCACGACGGGCGTGGGTTCAGCGGCTGCCTGTGTGGGCCGATCCCATTGCAACTCTGATCGGGGCGTTCGCCCCGAGCCGCTTTCTGTCTAGCACGAACTGACGTTCGCCTGCACATCATTGACCTCGTACGACCAGTGATGGACACCGACCGGTCTCGTTCGTCAGCGGTGCAACTCCGCTCGTGCGCCGTCTTCGAACGCGCGGCGGGCTGCCGCGGCATCGTTGAGAATCGCGGCCCTGTGAGCATCCCAGTCGTTCAGCACCACACTCGCTCGGCCCACGACATCAACCAACGCATCTGCACACTCACAGAGGTCCGAACTCGCGCGGAGACGGAGCCGTGCATGTGTGTCGGAGAGCGCGGCAAAGCTCGCGTGGAACCGCATTGCGAGCGACTTGCGATCGCCACCCCACCACGCCGCCCCCTTGAGGCCACCAACGGCGGCGGCTTCGTGCAGTGCGATGAACGATGCAGCCGTGAACGCTGCGCACATCTCCTCGAGCTCGTCCCGGCCGCGCTGCGCGGCTCGTCGCTTGTCGCGGCGCCAGTCCGACGCCGCGGTCAACAGCCCACCGACGACGACGCCAACGACGGTGAAGATGCCCACGACCATCAGAGACGATCCCCG
>Ga0075430_100005024_pt1 | contig 11136 bp, 13 predicted proteins | sample RhiMetdeltSRZDD4_FD_75294 | JGI IMG/M metagenome (GOLD analysis project Ga0075430, IMG submission 75294) | Populus rhizosphere microbial communities from Tennessee, USA - Rhizosphere MetaG P. deltoides SRZDD4 | ecosystem: Host-associated > Plants > Roots > Rhizosphere > Soil | place: USA... | reverse complement strand
CAAATCTTCCGGCATGCGAATGACGGCTAAATCAAGGTCGGGCAGCTCCTCAATGGTCACAACCCCCTGGTCGATGAGTGCCTCGCTTGCCGACAACTTCTCGTCCTCACTTTCCCAGAGCGATCGATAATCGTGCAGATTCGTCAACAGGCGCGGCAGGATGTCGAGGAGGCGCACATACAATTCAGCCGCCCGTTCGGCATACGGCTGTGTGAAGAGACTGCCCGGCAGCGGGGACGTGTCCGCATCTGCATAGGCAGAAAGTGTGAACACAATCTGTGCCGCTTGACGGTCCGAAAAAATCCCAAAGTCTCCGGCCTGAGCCACGTCGACAAGCAGGTCGCGATGGTGCTCGGCTATCGCCGGCATGAGCATCGCGAATATCCCCACGAGGCCGTCTTCGTCGAAGTGGTTGTTCGACACGACCTCGGCTTGAACGTGGAGCCGCGGAGAGTCGAGATAGTTGAACACGATCTCAGCCGATGTGTCAGCTTTCAACTCGACGGGCGTACCGCTCTTCGGCCAATGCGACAACGTCAGGACCGTATGCTCAGCCCTCGCACCATCAACGATGACATTGGGGAGCGAATCCATATGGTCATACGGAAGAAACCGCATCCGAGACTTTCCCTCCATAGGTCCGCCAACGTCGCAAATATAGACCCTCCGCAGCCCTCAAACCAAACAGACAACTTCTTGCCATGCAACGATGAACAACTGCTTCTGATGCTCGTCTCCGCTATTGACCTGAATTGAGATCAATAGGATAGGAATGATGCTCGTGGGCGATGAGCCATTGCCTTCCTTCTTTGCGCAATCCTATGGTCACGCGCACTTTAGAGTCGAAGATTTTCACCAGGGCGTGGCAATACGCTACCGATTCGCTGGCGATGACTCGCAACTCAGTGACGTCGAATGACCCCGGCCCTCCAGGGCTGTGATCAAAGAACAATTCCCAGGTCTTTTTGTACTCCTTCATCCCTTTCGACTGCAGCGGCACGGGGACATCAAACATCACGATGTCGTCGGCGTGATTCGCAAGCACGCCATCCATATCCTTCGCCCTGACTGCTCGTGCCCACTTTTCGATCAGTGCCCGTATTTGGGTTTCGTTCAAGTTCTTCGTCATCTTAGTTCTTCCATAGGGATTCATTCGTTTGACGAGGATGGGATCCCAGGATTCTGTTGAGGTCGTCCCAATAATCGGGCAGTCCCGGCTGCCGCGATCAAGGCAATCGCAGCGGAAGCCAGGGCAGTTGTCTGGACAGCTTCAACGAAGGCGCTGCGCGAGACGGTGACCAAAGCCGCACCGAGCTCACCGGGCAACGTTCCCGCCGCGGAGAGCGCGCCTCCCAACGTGTCGCGCGCGGCTTCAAGCGCATCCGGTGGCAGGTCGCCCAACGCGCCGGCTACCGTTCCGCGGTAGATAAAGGTCACAACGCTGCCCAGCAGCGCAATACCAAGGGCACCTCCGAGTTCGGCGCTCATCTCTGAAATCCCGGCCGCGGCTCCTGCACGCTCAGGCGGAGCGGTACTCACAATCAGATCGGACGCGAGCGTAAATACCGGAGCAAGGCCCAGTGAAAACACGACGTACGCTGTTGCCACCACGGCGAGATCGTACGTCGTTCCCGTTTGCGTCAGCAGGCCAAAGCCAAGCGCGGCGATCACAAATCCGATCGCGATCACATGAGGCGGTCTCAGGTGGTTCACAATCCGTGGCGTGAACATCGCGCCCACGACAAATGCAATACCCGAGGGAGCCGACCACAGACCCGCTGCGAGTGGCGAGAGTCCGATCACGAGCTGAAAGTATTGCGCGATCACCAGGAAAGTACCAAACGCGACAAAGAAGCCAAGAATGTTGACCGCAAGGGCTGCGGTAAACGTCACTCGCCGGAACAAGCTGAGATCAATAAAGGGCTCGGCAAGGTTCCGCTGTCGGCGCAGGAAGACTGCGCCGATTACCAGACCCGAGACGATGGTCGCCGCGGCCACCCAGTCTGCGTCGTGCCCAGCGATGCGCTTGATCCCGTAAATGACAGGCAGAACCGTGGCCATGCACAGTGCGGCGCTCACGATGTCCGGTCTGCCCGCCTGAGGATCTCGGAATTCGGGGAGCAGCCTTGGGCCCACAGCGAGGAGCAGTACCATTACGGGAAGATTGATCAGAAACACGGAGCCCCACCAAAAAAACTGAAGCAGCACCCCGCCGATCAGGGGCCCGATCGCGCCCCCGGCTGAGAAGCTGGCAATCCACACCCCGATCGCGAACGTGCGTTGCTTCGGATCAAGAAACATGGAACGAAGGAGAGACAGGGTCGACGGGGCGAGCGTGGCCGCGGCCAGGCCGAGAAGCGCGCGAGCCGCAATGAGGGCCTCAACCGTCGGGGCGAACGCGGCCAGGACGGATGCGCAACCGAATGCAGCCGCACCAATCAGCAGCAGGCGGCGCCGGCCAATCCGATCCCCGAGTACACCCATGGGTATCAGGGCGCCGGCCAGTACGAACCCGTAGATGTCGACGATCCACAGTAGCTCGTTGTTGGTGGGTCGCAGGGCCGCGCTGAGCTTTGGCACCGCGAGATTCAGCACCGTGAGATCCATGGAGTACAGCAGGCAGGGCAGTGCCAACACCGCAAGCCCGAACCACTCACGGTTAGTCGCTTTGGGAGTCGCCGGATTCGTGCTATTCATGATGCGTCGCCGCTACCTCGGAATGGCTTTCTGTCTATTGGTCGAGCAAGCCATACCGAAATCGACATCGCGATCTGTCGTCGGCGGTGATACAACAGGTCACAACCGGTCAAACCAATCGAAAGCCCAGAGGAAGCACGTTATTTTGGTTCACACTCGCGAAGCGGCCCAACTATGCGTGCCGGGCCGGTATCGGTGATGTCCGAATCTGTAAGTGCTTCCAGACTCTATCTGACGTGGGATGCGATGTAGATTGTGAGAACGATGGCTTGTTTTGATGTGGGTTCTTGGCGGGAGATAGATGTGTACGCCTACCTTCGCAGTGCAGCGGCGCCACTCGCAAGCGTCAGCTTCAACACTTGTTACGCGCGTTGGAGTACATAGAAGACGTAGCCGTAGCTATGTTCTGACGATTGAAAGATTTCGATCTCTTTGACGGTCTCCCCTGCAAAATCCCTGACCGCCGGGTCCGGATGATCGAGAAGCGCGTTCACGCGCGGCTCGAGAACGTCGTAGTAGCCTTCCACCCACGCCTCCTCGGGAAGTGTGTAGGTGGTCAGCACCTCATACCCTGCGTTTTCAGCGACCGCGAGGTTTTGTTGAATAGACTGCATGTCCGGATAGCCGGATAAGAAGAACGCCCTTACCGCATCGGCAACCTGATCGCGTAACCATGACAGTTCGCTGACGACCGCGAAGCTGCCTTTGTTGATCGCAGATGCCCAACTGGTGAGTGCGTTGGAAAAGCCGATGTTGTATGCCGCGCCTTCCGACCAGAGCAGATCGATCTGTTGAAAGACGCCAGAAATGTCCTTCATGTCCATACAGCGCGTCTGGATACGATGCTCAATGCCTGCTGCCTTGGCGCGTCGTGTCAGGTCATTCAAGAACGGCTCATACGAATCAACGGCGTGGACCAGCGCGCCGAGTTCCTTTGCCAGGACCATTGTCTGTCGACCTGTCCCGCAACCTGCATCTACAATGACATGAAATAGTTGTTTCGGAAGAAGGCTCAGGACATTGAGGGTATGGACATTGCCGCCTGGGCCAAGCTTTTCCATACCGCCGAAAAGCAGGTCAATTGGATTGTCGCTGTTCATGATTCTTCATTGCTTGCTACCTACCGTGGTCGCCGATCTCCCTCACTTCGAACCCCCGCACGTCTCGATAATATCGAGCCGACCGTTCGAGATCGTGCACAGCGATGACGTATCGCGGACTTCGAATCATCTCGCTTTCCTCTCGACCCGGGTGCCAAGGCTTGCCCTGGCCTCGTCGCATTCGCCGCACAACCTGGCAGGATGGAGAAATACAGTCTCGTTTTCTTGAAGGCGGCCGAGCGCAACTTGTACGATGTCCCGTGAGCGTGCTAGGCATGCCTCCGCATATCCGATGATGCCCTGACGCTGTCGCCCTTGCGCCTCCAGCCACTCGTCAAGCAGATTGAAGTTCCGGCAGCAGTGGTCGATCTCGCTGTAGTCGAATCGTACGGGCTGCCCGTCCTTGAGAATCGTCACGTACTTCGGCCGGCGGTAGCGCACACCCGCCATGGTCTCCGCGAGATGGATTGTGGTATCCGCGTCGTGCCCTACTCCCAGCAAGAGTACTTGCCCATCGAGCTCATAGACGCGACCGACCGGGCTGTTCAGTCCATGAGGCACGTCAAGCGGATGCTCCGCAGTAATGTCGGCAGCCTTCGCTCCGAGGGCGGCGAACGAGTGGGGACTGTTGCTGCGGAAGACAACAGGGAGTCTCCAGAACGTGTCCGCAACCACGCCCATCCCACGGCAGGCCGTTTTACCCGGGTCGAAGGGATGATCGTCATCGTCACTCATGCTTGGCATGACTAGAGTACCTCCGGGCCCTACGGCGATCTGGAGCGCAGCGATCAATCCACGCGGCCCACCTTCGACTGGGGCCACCTTCGAAAACGCCGTATGGACCAGCAAAACCCCTCCAGTCTGCACTCCCAGGGCGAGAAGCTGTCGCGTCATTTCACTGCAGTCGATCGTCCGACATTTCATCGCTTTCGAATTCATCCGCCTAACGGTCAGGATCGGCGTCGCCGCGGACCCCGCCCGCTGCAGCCGGTTGGTAGATGCCTCGTTAAGCGTTTGAGCACCGCGTCACCACGAGGTGACAAGGTATAGCCGGGGTGGTGACTCATCGTCAGCTCAAGATTCTTTAGCTTTCGCACGTTCTGTTTGAGCCACTCTTTTTCAAATCCTGTGTGAGTCGCAAGCTGTGCGGCGGGCAGCATCAGATGTTCCTGGATCGCCGTCAATACCGGAAGAGTCCAGCTCCCGACTTGCGACGCCGAATCCAATCTTTGCAAGTGCTCACGGATCTCAGTGAATTCCGAGTCTCTCATTGTGTCGTCTGCGCGGAGCTGGATCCGTGGATCTTCGCCGGCGTATGCGAGGGTGATCTTGTACAGGTCGCCTTCACGACTACTCAGGTCTTTGATCAAAGCATCTTTTTCGGAATAGCCGGCGCGATGCGTATCGATCTCCGAGATATCACGCATGCTGGTCTTTTCGACAACTTGGATTGCACGAATGCCCATGGCCGTTTTCAGAGTGCTGCCGGTCTTGACCGTCTGCCTCCGCCATCGCCGAAACGCAAGCGTGACGTCACCTGACCTGATTCGTTCCAGTATCGGCTTTCGTATCAACATGTATTGATGTCTAACTATGCGTCAGCTCCCTTGCGACAAAGGCCGAGTTCAGAGCGAAGGTCGAGTCTCACCTCGCGGTCGATACCCACAACCCTCAAGCGCACGGTCCCTTAGCGCTGCACGCCAGGTCGAGCTCTTCGGCATCTATTGTCTGATCCCACAGTGCCAGACAGTGAGCCTTAAACGTTCGTGCAAGCCGCTGCCTTCTGGTCACTTCCGCGATACCCTCCGATCGAGGAAATCGAGCATCAGACGGGCGATCTGATCGCCGTGGTCCTCGAGCGCGAAGTGACCGGTATCCAGCAGATGCAGCTCCGCGCGCGGAAGATCGCGCAGGTAGGGATATGCGCCGTCGGCCGGAAAGATCTTGTCGTTCTTGCCCCAGACAATCAGCGCCGGTGGTTGGCGCTCGCGGAAGAATTCCTGAAAGCTCGGATACAGCTCGATATTGGTTCGATAGTCATAGAACAAGTCGAGCTGGATGTCGACCACTCCGGAACGGTCCAGCAAGGCTTGATCGTGGAGCCACACCGTAGGATCGATGCGCGAAACGTCCTGGACGCCGTCGATGTACTGCCGGCGCGTGGATTCCAGCGTCGTCCCGTCACGTAGGTTATCACGATGTTCCCGCGAGCCGCTGACCCAATAGCGCTTGATCGGGTCCCAGAATTCCTTCAGCCCTTCCACATAGGCGTTACCGTTCTGCACCACAAGAGCTGTAACCCGCTCTGGATGCTTGATCGCCAGGCGGTAACCGACCGGCGCGCCGTAGTCCATCACATAGAGCGCGTAACTCCGCGCTCCAATGTGTGTCAGCAGTACGTCGATCAGCTCAGCGAACCTGGCGAAACTGTAGCGGAAGTGTTGGCGGTCGGGCGCCTCGCTCTGGCCAAAGCCGGGATAGTCGGGCGCGATCACACGGTAGCGATCCGCAAGAACCGGGATCAGGTTGCGGAACATGTTGGAGGATGTCGGGAAGCCGTGAAGCAACACAACGACCGGCGCATTGGACCGACCGGCTTCACGATAGAAGAGCTTGATGCCGTCGATCTCGACCGTGCGGTAGTGAACTGCCGCGACGTCGTTGCCAGCGACGCTGGCAGAGATACGGTGCGTCGGCCCATTCCCCGCCTCAGCACCGGCCTGCGTCTGTGCATGGGACGAAGGCGCCACAATGAGCATCAAGAGAGCGGCAGCGGAAGATAGGTATGTGAAGATTGTGGAAAGAGTTTTCATCGGGGGTTCCTCCTGGCGAGAAGGGCGGCAGCCGAGTGTGGCCAGTAAAAGTTTTCTGACAAGGGACGCATGATCGCTCTGCGGAGTGACGTCGAGACACCTCAATTGTTTGTACTGCTTCATGGTGGCAATCTCCTTTATCAGGATTGGTCTGTCTCTTCGAAGCTCATCCATCGCATCAGGGGTCACCGCCTTGCATCTGAAACAAGAACGATCGTTCCAATACAAGCCAAAAAAAGAGAGCGCCTCACGCCAAGATCGACAGCGCAGTCTTTTCGATCTGTTTGACTGCCTCAGCCGATGCACCGGACTTAATCATCACAATGGTCCCTTGCATCATGGTGGTGAAAAAGCGCGCGAGCACTCGCGGGTCTTGTCCTTGCTTCAACTCGCCCTGTTGTTGGGCACGGGTGAGCAGGCGAAAGAATGCATCCTCGCTCATCTTCAACGCCTGACTGACCTTGCCGGCGATCTCTTTTTCGTGCGGGGCCAGTTCCACTATGGTATTGGCGATCAAGCAGCCGCGGCGCTGCGGATCGGCCAGGACACCTTCGATCATGCCGTGAAGAAAGCGGCGGAGTGTCGGCAGGGCCGGACCAGGTTGGTCGAGCATCGAGAATTTCGAACCGACGAACCCATGACAGTAACGATCCATCGCTTTCAGGAAGAGCGCCCGCTTGTCGCCGAACGTATCGTAGAGCGACCCGCGATTGAGATCCATCGCGGTCAACAGATCCTCCATGGACGTGGCCTCGTAGCCCTTGTGCCAGAAGACCTGCATGGCCTTGTCGAGCGCCTGGTCGGGATTGAACTCTTTCGGTCTTGGCATACGCTCTTCCTCCGCAGCGTAACGGACATTACTACATAGTGGAACGATCAGTCAAGTATAACAACACGGCTCGCGCAAGCTCCGAAGCTCCTTCCTACCTCGCTTTCTTGAGTCTTCTTTGCTGCGGTCGTTGGCGGGGCTTTGCTGCTGTTCGCTTTGCGGATTTCCTTGCCGGCGTTCTCGCACGTGTCGCTTTCGGTCGCGCATGGCGCGGCTGATACATGCTGAGGTGGCCGCCGCCCGGCAGCGTGAGCTGCGTGAGTAAGCCCCAGCCTTCATCCTGTACCGGGTCGCAGATAATGCTGCGCTTCTTCATCTCCCCTATAAACGCCTTGACGTCGTCGCACATCAGAAAGAACTGGTGAACGTTGTTCTTGTCGGACGGATGCACGGAAACCTCAGCCGGCGGCAACCCAAAGATTAGATATCCGTCGTCATCAACGTATGCCAGCTTGAGTACATCGCGCAGGAAAGCACAGTCAGCTTCAGGGTTCGTGCTGCTGATAACCGAATGCGCACCGATGATCATGGTAGATCCTCCGTCGATTAATGCATCAGAAGCCAGCCAACACCAATTTCCGCGCGTGCGGCCGCTTGAGGTTTCAGCAGTGTTGCATCAAGTCTTTCTGGATCGTCAATGAGACCGAACTTTCCTTGCGGAGCGAATGCTTCCACCAGTGCCGGATAGTGAATATCAGTGGCAGTGAGACTGGCAATGAACTCGACCTCTGGAATCGCGATGTCGCATCGGTGATCGGCAGCGGCTTCTTGTATCCCACAGCTTTCATAGCGTGCGTCCCTTTAAATGTTGCGAACATCCCTCATGGCAATTCGGTTGCGTCTTGATTCTAGCTTCGCATCCAATAGCTTATTGCGCCGGCGAAAGAAGCGGCGTTTCCTTATCCTTCACAAAGAACACTATGAATTTCGCGGGCTTTGTATCGCTGGCGTTATGACCAACCGCGTGAATATCGTCCGGTGACTCGTAGAAAGTCTGTCCGGGCCCAAGCGTCACCTGTTTTCCGTCCTTCACCTGCATCACCACCGAACCGTCCAGCACGTACACGAAAGCATGCGCATTGTGTCGATGGACCGAATCTGAAGCACCCGGCGCGTAATCTACCGTGATCAGGACAACCTCTTTACCGGCGATCTCCTTCAAGTCCTTCGTCATGAGCGGAGTGACCTGTCCGGGTTCAGCCGCGATTGCGCTTGCCGCCATGCACAATCCAATCAACACGCTTTTCATCGCTTTGCTCCTTTCATGCCGGATAGTTGTAAGTCCATGATTGTTCCTCTCTAGAGCGGGCATCTCATGATGTCCATGCCCGATCTCTCGACGTGGATCCAACTATGATGGATAGGCAACGATGCCTTTGACGCGCTCGACTTCTCAGTCCGCAAGCTCGCTCAACCGCCGCATGAGAAATCGGCGCTCGGGCTCCTGCTGGGTCAGGCTCAGGGCCCGTTCGTACGACGCGCGGGCATCCGCCGCTTGCCCGAGGCGTCTGCAGAAATCCGCTCGTGCTGCATGCGCCAGATGATAATTGGCAAGATCGCCGCGCGCGAGAATGGCATCGATGAGTTCAAGCCCTGCTAACGGCCCGTCCCGCATTGCAATTGCCGCCGCGCGGTTCAGTTCCACTATCGGCGACGGCTCAGCCTGGATCAGGATGTCGTAGAGCCTGACAATCTGCGCCCAATCCGTGGCTGCCGGACTGGGGGCCTGGGCATGCACCGCTGCGATTGCCGCTTGGATGGTATACGGATCGATCTGACGTGACGCTAGCGCCCGTTCCACCAGCGACGCACCCTCCGCGATCTGATCACGGTTCCACAGCGAGCGATCTTGGTCTTCCAACAGAATCAGATCGCCCGTCGGCGAGGTGCGTGCTGCGCGTCGCGAGTCTTGCAGCAACATCAGCGCCAGAAGTCCCACCGCTTCAGGCTCCGGGAGCAACTGCATCATCAACCGTCCCAATCGGATGGCCTCACCTGAGAGATCGTGCCGCGTGAGCGACTCACCCGATGACGCAGAGTACCCCTCGTTGAACACGAGATAGACCACCCGGAGCACGGCGTCCAGCCGGTCCGGGAGGTCGGTTTCAGACGGCACAACATAGGGAATGCGCGCGTCGCGGATCTTCGCCTTGGCACGCACAATCCGCTGGGCGACTGTGGTGGGTTTGGTGAGGAACGCGCGCGCAATTTCATCGGTCGTGAGGCCGCAGACTTCGCGCAGCGTCATCGCGACCTGGGAGTCCGGCGCCAAGGCGGGATGGCAGCAGGTAAAGATCAGCCGCAGCCGGTCGTCTTCGACGCTTCCCTCATCCCAATCGGGAGCTTCATCGGCAGCGGACTCCATTTGCTTGGCGAGTTCCGTCAGCGACGAATCGAACCGGGCGCGGCGGCGCATGCCGTCGATGGCCTTAAAACGGCCGGTGGAAACCAGCCATGCACGTGGATTCCCGGGCACACCATCTCGCGCCCATTGCTCGACCGCTACGGCAAAGGCATCGTGCATCGCTTCCTCGGCGGCGTCAAAATCACCAAGAAGACGGATCAACGTGGCGAGTACCTGTCGGGATTCCGAGCGGTAGACATTGTCTACCAGCTCACGGACTTGTTTGGTCGCGTCCTCGCTCATGTGGATGAGCTTTCATGCTGAGATGGTGCCGAGAAATCGCTGTGGCAAACTGCGCGTGTCGCCGAGCGGATAGGTGTAGCTTCCGAGCGGTGGGAACCGGCAATTGGGACTGTTACGAAGATAGACGCCCGTCAGATCGCGGGGAATCGATCCCTGTACGACCTTGAGCGAGATCTGCTCGTGGATAGGCGCAAAGATGCCGTTCAGATGCGCGACCGATTCCACATCGACAGGTCTCATCTCCGCACCGTCGGCTCTGCAGACACAGGACAACACCGCGAGTCCGCGCCGGAAAGTAATGGACATTACTGAACTTGACCAGTGACACCGGTGGTCGCTGACCGACCAATCGTCCGTGCAGGAATCTATACACTCGGTGCGCGCGCGTCAACTCCAGCAGCCCCCCAGAGATCGCCATCTCTGCCCGTCTCTCTATCCGCGATATCTGCGTTTGAGTTTGTGCCCGACTTGAACAATGGCATCGATGGCAGGCGTGAGTTCACGCCCGAGATTGGTCAACGAGTATTCCACGGACGGCGGAGAGGTGGGCATCACCTGGCGAACCAGTATGCCGTCCTTCTCCAACCGCTTCAGGCGTGCAGTGAACACTTTCGGCGACACGCCGGGAATATCTGCCATGAGCTCGCTGAACCGTCTGGGTTGTGAGCGAAGATACCAAATAATGTTCGGCGTCCATGCTCCACCCAACAAGCGCATACATTGCGTCAGGGGACACCCTTGCGGTGGCGGCAAGGCTTTGTTCTTCCGGCGTTTAACGGCCATGGCCCATCCTTCTCTCCTATGACGCTCGACTTACCAAATGGAAAGTCCAAAATGTAGTTACCAATGGAAACCATATATCACAATGAAAGCTTGTTCAAGTAGGATGCCGATGTGAGAGGCACGAGGAACGCATGAACCATTACACACATATCGAAAGGAGATCAAACATGACGCCCAACAAAACCGCCATCGTGACCGGAGCCTCGAGCGGCATTGGCTTGGGCCTCACAACGGCCTTGATCGAACGCGGCTATCGGGTCGTCGCCA
>Ga0075430_100005017_pt1 | contig 11138 bp, 11 predicted proteins | sample RhiMetdeltSRZDD4_FD_75294 | JGI IMG/M metagenome (GOLD analysis project Ga0075430, IMG submission 75294) | Populus rhizosphere microbial communities from Tennessee, USA - Rhizosphere MetaG P. deltoides SRZDD4 | ecosystem: Host-associated > Plants > Roots > Rhizosphere > Soil | place: USA... | reverse complement strand
TCCCCCTCTCGCGCATCTGGCTCCCCCTCTCGCGCATCTGGCTCCCCCTCTCGCGCATCTGGCTCCCCCTCTCCGCGCCGGAGAGGGGGCTGGGGGGTGAGGTCACTCACTCGGTCCAGCCCAGGTCGAGGTACCGCGTCGACCCGATCGTCGAGATCTGGATCCCCTGCCGCTTCGAGCCCAGGTCCGCGTAGAACGTCTCGCGGCTCACCTTGACCTCGCGCGGGTGCGGGCCGCCCTCCAGCGCCTCGGACAGCACCCGGCCATCCGCCTCCGGCAGCGGCCCGACCCCCAGCAGCTCGGCGAGCGTCGGCGCCAGGTCGATGTTGCCGGCCGGGAGCTGGTGCGAGAGCCCTTCCTTCACGCCCGCGCCGCTCAGCACCAGCGTGTTGTTGATCTCCCACGAGCTGATCCCGCCGTGGCTCGCGATGATCCCACGGTCGAAACCCGCCGAGCGCCCCTCCAGCCCGTACTGGTTCATCGTGTCGTCCCAGTCGAGCGCGCAGATCAAGTCCGGCGCGAGGTCGCCCGTGATCCCGACCGCCTCCAGCGGCAGCGTCCCCGGCCGCACCGCCCCGTTGACCGGCTTCGAGAGGACCGGCCCGCCGTGCTTCCAGGCCGCCAGCGCCACCACGATCCGCTCCACCAGCCCTTGATCGCCGCTCGGCACGCTGACGTAGAGCGAGCCGCCGTTCGGCGCCAGCACGATCTCGCCGGCCGCCAGCGCATCCCCGAGGCCGGCCACCAGGAACGGTCCGTCCGGGCCATCCGGCGTCACCTGCGGGTCGATCGTCACGTAGCCGTGGTCCGAGGCGACCGCGATCACCGTCTCGGTCAGCTCGCCTTGCGCTTCGAGCGCCGCGATCACCTGCCCGAGGTGGGTGTCGGCGTCCCGGATCGAGTCCATTCCGTCCCGGCTCCCGAATCCGCGATGGTGCTGCGTCTTGTCCGGGTCGGTGTGCCAGAACACCAGCAGCGTCGGGTCCAGGTCCGGCAGCACGTGCTCGACGATCATCCGCGTGAACCAGGCGTTCTGTGCGCGGTTCGGGATCGTCGCCTCGGGGATCGGCCCCAGCGTCTTCGTGACCGGTCCGAAGGCGTCGGTCGGGCTGTGAAACGCCGGGTGGAGCAGCACGTCGCCGGCCTCGGCGCGCTCCAGCATCCGCGGGTGGCAGAGCCAGGCCGAGCCCGGCGACCCGGTGCTCACCACCACCGTCTTGCCGCCCTTCTCCCCGACCCGATCCGCCAGCGACTCCCGCAGCACGGCGCGCCCGCCTCTGAGCGTCGCCAGCGCTTCGAGCGAGCGGTGATCGCCCATGTTGATCGCCTCGCGCGCGTTCACCGCCGGCACGTACAGCGAGTTGCCGAGGATGCCGTGCCCGCCGGGCTGCGAGCCCGTCGCGATCGACGCCGAGTTGATCCGGGTCACCGTCGGGAAGACGGCGTGGCTATCCTGGCAGCGGGCCCCGGTCTGGGTGAGCCGCCAGAGGTTCGGCGTCAGATCGGACGAGATCAGGTCCGGCCGCATGCCGTCCCAGACCATGACAAACGCGCGGGTCGCGGCACTCACGCTCTCGACTCCTCAATTCGATCCCTCACCCCGACCCTCTCCCGCTGGCAGAGGGAGCCGGTAGGACGATATTCATTGCGCATCGCGCCCGCCTTGCTCCCCTCCCCCGCGCACGGGGGAGGGGCTGGGGGTGGGGGATACCTCACGCCAGCAGGACGTACGGCGCCTCCAGGCACTCCTTCACCCGCTGGAGGAACTGCGCCGCCGGCGCCCCGTCCACCACCCGGTGATCGAACGACAGGCTCACGTACATCAAGTCGCGCGGCACGATCTGCCCGTCGACCACGGCCGGCCGCTTCGCGATCCGCCCAATCCCGAGGATCGCCGACTCCGGCGGGTTGACGATCGGCGTGAACGCCTCCACGCCGTAGCCGCCCAGGTTCGTGATCGTGAACGTGCTGCCCGAGAGCTCGTCCGGCGTCAGCCCGCCCTCGCGCGACTTCCCGACCATGGTCATCAGGTCCGCGTTCACCTGCCAGAGCGACTTCCTGTCGGCGTCGCGGACCACCACGACCAGCAGCCCCACGTCGGCCGCCACCGCGATCCCGACGTTCACGCTCGGCTGCATGCGCAACCCCGCCGGCTGCCCGTCCGACGCGTCCTGCCACTGGGCATTGACGTGGGGGTGCTCGCCGAGCCCGATCGCGCACGCCTTCGCGATCATCGCGTCGTACGCCAGGCGGGAGCCGTAGCGCCGCTCGAACTCGGGCGCGAGCTGCGTCCGGAAACGGACCGCCTCGGTCATGTCGACTTCCATCAGCAGGGTGACCCGCGCCACGCTCCGCGCCGAGGCCGCCATCCGATCGGCCGTGATCCGGCGGACCCGGCTCAGCGGCTCGAAGGCGGCCGTCACCACGGCGACCTCCTCCAGCGTCGCCGGTGCCTCCTCCGGTGGCGGCGGCATCACCGCGTGCGGCGGCGCCGCCCCGCGCGCCTCGACGAACGCCGTGACGTCCTTCTCGGTAATCCGGCCGCCCGGTCCGGTCCCGGCAATCTGGGCAAGGTCGACGGCGTGCTCCTCCGCCAGCTTCCGCGCCAGCGGCGAGGCCACGATCCGCCCCGGCAGCGCCGCGACGGCCGGCTCGAGCGGCGCGGCAGCAGCCGCCGCCCGAACGTCGCGCTCCACGACCCGGCCACCGGGCCCCGTTCCGCTCACGATCGTCACGTCGATCCCCAGCTCCCGCGCGACCATCCGGGCGCGCGGCGAGACGGACTGGCGCTCGCCGGCTGCCCTCGCGGCCGGCACTGGCGTGGCCGGGGCTGGCGCGGGCGCGGCCGGGGCAGCCGCCGGCGCGGCCGATGCGGAAGCGCTACTCGGTGCCGGCGCGGCGGGCGCCGCGCTCGCGGCCGCCTCCACGGACTCGCCCGGCAGCGCGATCATGCCGATCAGCTCGCGCACGGGCACCGTCTGCCCGACCTGGGCGATGATCTGGCTCAGGACACCCGTCGCCGGCGAGACCACTTCGACGGCCGACTTGTCGGTCTCGACTACGAGGAGCGGCTCCTCCTTGGCGACCGTGTCGCCCGGCTGCTTGAGCCACTCGGTGATGGTGCCCTCCTCCATCGTCAGGCCGAGCACGGGCATAGTCACCTGGTGCGGCATCAGTTTCCCCTCTTACGTGTCGTCGGTCCTCGTCGACGCCTGGCGCCCCATTCTAGCCCGCTCGGCAGCATGCTCGCCCCACCCGTCCGGCCGACAGAGCCGACCGTCCACCCGCCGCCGAATCCACAATCCGGTTGACGCCACGCTCGGAGCATCGCATGGATCACGACACGCTCGGACTCTCCCTGACCGACCTCTTCATGCCCGGCACCAGCATCGCCGAGAAGATTGTCCGGCCGGTGGCGGTCTACCTCTTCCTGGTGCTGATCCTCCGCATCGGCGGTCGGCGCGAGCTCGGCCAGCTCAACGCGTTCGACCTCGTCGTGCTGCTCACACTGGCGAACGCCGTCCAGAACGCCATCATCGGCGACGACAGCTCGCTGATCGGCGGCTTCATCGGCGGGGCCACGCTGGTCCTGCTCAACCTCGGCGTCATCAAGTACCTGTACCGGCACCCCGGGCTGGATCGGAGGATCGAGGGCGAGCCGGTCCTGCTTGTCAAGGACGGCCGCCTGGTGCGGGAGAACCTCGAACGCGAGCTCATCACCGAAAAGGAGCTGCTGGCGGTGATCCACCGTCAGGGCGTCGACCGGTTTGAGGCCTGCGCCGAGGTGATCCTCGAAACGAGCGGCACGATCACCGTGCTGGCGCACCAGCCCACCCCCGACGAGGTCATCATGGGCGACATCGTGGTGCGGTTGGAGCGCATCGAGCGGCTGCTCGGCGAGCGCCCGACGCGAACGCCCGGCGCGGCCTGACGCTACACCCCCACCGTTTCTCGCTCCTCGGACACGGCAGCCGGCGCTCGATCGGCGCGCCGCCGCCCGAGCCAGTACAGCGCACCCGACGCGATGGCGATCCCGACGATCACCACCAGTCCGGCCTCCGGCCCGAACGGTCCCCCGGTCACGACCTCGGGGCCGGTCGGCACGACCGTCAGCAGGCCCTCTGCTGCCATCCCGCTGACCGGAAATCCGAACAACGGTCCCTCGCTGAAGTTCCAGCTCAGGTGCAGCGCAATCGGGAGCCAGAGCTGCCGCGTCACGAAGTACGCCTGAGCGAACAGGAGCCCGGCCAGGAATAACCCGAGCAGTGCCGTCACGCTGAAGCCGGGATTCGCCGCATGGAGGATCGAGAAGACGACCGCCGATCCGACCGCCGCCCACACTTTGCCGCGCCCACGCTCCAGCACCTGGAGGACCCATCCGCGAGCGAACACTTCCTCCGAGAAGGCCACCAGAACGTAGATGACGAACGCCGACAGCAGCGTGCCAGCCTCGATCGTGCCTGGCCCGGTGCTGGCCCAGCCGGTGGCCAGCAGCACCACCAGGATCGCCAGGAACATGACCGGCCCGAGTACCAGCCCGATGACCGTGTCAGGGAGCCAGCCGGGCCGGCGCCGCAGCCCGAGGTCGAGCAGTGACGGGCCCTGAAAGAACCGCTGCATGATCCAGACGGAGAGCGCCGTCCCGAGCGCCGTCGCCGCCGCCACGATCAGCGTGGCGCCAGTTGCCGACATCAGCAGCGTGTTGAGCTGCGCAAGGTCGACGTCCGGCGAGAGCTTGCCGTCTGGCCCGAGCGCATCGCTCCGCTCGAGCGTCTCGGCGATCGACCCCCACCCCGCGAGGATCGCGCAGAGCGGCACGATGGTCCCCCAGATGCTGAGGAACAGGATCACCTGGGCAATAGCCCCCCGCCCCGGTGACACTCGCCGTCGGCCGGGACGCATGCGCACTTGATCGGACCCCGCCGTCCCGCCGTAATCACTCTGCTGGATCAATGCCCGTCCTCCCGTACGTCCGGAGAACAGTCCCCCGCTAGGCTTCTGGGCCAATTCGCAGGCAAGTCCTGGACCACATCTCTCGATAAACGGCGCTTGAGGCCAGCGCTCCTTTCGCTAATCCTGGCTTCGTACCCGAACGTGGCGACGGGTCACCACGATCAGCCTGTCAAGCTGCGACGAATAGTTCGCCAGGACGTAGTCGAGGCGCTTGATCCAGACATCGAGTTCGGCATAGTCGCCGAGACGGAACAGAATTACCCCTCGATGCGGCAGGCGATGGCGCACGACCATGTCGCCGAAATCGTGATCGCTCGTGATGAGAATGCGGTCTTCGCGGACCGCGAGAGCGAGCACGTCTGCGTCGGACATCCCGGCCGGATACTCGCCTGCAACGCGGGTCGCGTCATACCCCTGCGATCGAAGGTGAGGAACGACCCGAGCGTCGGCGCTCTCGTCGAGCAGAAACCTCACGCGGACGCCGCGTGGGAAGCGTCATCCGCCGGCCTTCGCCCGCGTCGACGTTGTCGGTGGACTGCCACTCTGGCGTACGCGAGACACGCCTTCACGTCTTCAACCGTCAGATGGGGATACGCTGCGAACAGCTCGCCAAGGTCTGGCTTCGCCGCGAGGAATCCCAGTACAAGCTCAACCGGCACGCGCGTACCTCGTACGACCGGCTTGCCGACCATGACATCGGGATCGACGGTGATGCGATCCAGCAGCGCTCGATCTTCGGGCATCGTGGCCTCCGTCGAGCGGAAGTATCCCATACCTTGCGGCACGGGTCGTGCGCCGACATCCCGGTCGAGACCACCCTGCTCGATCGGACGCCCAGACGATGCGCCTCGCCCCCTTCCCCCGGTTGACCAGGCACCTCGCCGTTCTTGCGAGCGGCGCCTTGCTCGTCGCGGCCTGCCAGCAAGCCCAGACCGTCCAGGCGCCGGCCGCCGCCAGCCCCACGCCCGTCGGCGATACCCGCGCCACGGCCACGCTCCTCCCTACCTATACCCAGCCGCTGTTCGGTGCAGCCGTTCCGTCGAGCCCGGCCCCGGCCGCCCCCGGCGGCGCCGGAATCGTCGGGGCGCCGGGCGGCGGCGGGCCGGCCGGGGCCGCCGGCTCGGTTGACGCGCCTGCGGCCGGCGGCGGAGCGCCCGGCGCATCGGTTCCGGGCGCAGCCGGCCCTGGTGCCCCGGGCGCCGCCGCACCCGCTCCCCCGGCCGCGGCCCCGGCGCCCGGCGCCGGCAGCGCGCCGAACCTCTCGTCGAACCCGTCAACCGGCGCCGGCGCGGCCCCACCGCCGGCACCCGCCGCCGGGGCAGGATCGGGCACGGCCGGCGGCAGCCTCAACCCACTCCCGCCGGTAGCCGCCCCTCCGCCGCCAGCCCCACCCCCTGTCAGCCAGCCGTCCACGAGCAGCTCGTCCGCCGGTGCGCCTCCGGCGATCCCGCCGGTCCCCACGCCCGGCCTCCCCCCGACGGCGGTCATCCCGCCGGCGCCCGCGATCAGTGCCCCGTCGTCTGGCGGCGGCGCAGGCGCCGGCGGCCCGACCGGCCCATGAAGCCTCGCCGCTGACCCACCTACAATCTCTCCCAACGTGGCTGGCCGCCCGAGCGACACCACCCGGGCGGTCCCGGGAGCACGCAGATGGATCCGACAGATCGCGTCCCCTTCGGCAGGACGTCCCTGACCACCACCCGGCTCGGGCTGGGGAGCGCCCCGCTGGGCGGCCTCTTCAACCCCGTCCCGGACGCGACCGCCCACGGCGTCGTGCAGCACGCCCACGACAGCGGCCTCCGCTTCTACGACACCGCTCCGCTCTATGGCTACGGCAGCGCCGAGCAGCGGATGGGCCACGTCCTCGCGCGGCAATCGCGCGACGAGCTCGTGCTCGCCACCAAGGTCGGGCGCCTGATCCGCCCGCGCGAGGCGGCCGGCAGCGGCCTCGACGCCGACGGCGCCGGCCAGTTCCTCGACGCCCCGCCGCTCGTCCCGGTCTTCGACTTCAGCTACGACGCCGTGATGCGGTCCTTCGAGGAGAGCCTGGAGCGGCTGGGCATGGACCGGATCGACGTCCTCCACATCCACGACCCCGACGACTACTACGACCAGGCGCTGAGCGGCGCGTACAAGGCGCTCGACAAGCTTCGGAGCGAGGGTACGATCAGGGCGCTCGGATCGGGCATGAACCAGGCCGAGATGCTGGCGCGCTTCGCCCGCGAGGCCGACTTCGACTGCTTCCTGGTCGCCGGGCGCTACACCTTGCTCGACCAGGCCGCCCTCCCGGAGCTGCTGCCGATCTGCGAGCAGAAGGGCATCGCCATCATCATCGGCGGCGTCTACAACTCCGGCATCCTTGCCAACCTGGACAACCCCGAGCGTGCCACCTTCAACTACCGTCCGGCCGAGCAGCGCTGGCTCGACATGGCGCGCGAGATCAAGGCCGTCTGCGACCGCCACGGCGTCCCGATCCAGGCCGCCGCGCTCCAGTTCCCGCTGGCCCACCCGGCCGTCGCCGTCGTCCTGACCGGCGCCCGGTCCGTCGAGGAGCTGGACCAGAACCTGGCGTTCATGCGCCATCCGATCCCCTCGGACCTCTGGGCCGAGCTGAAGTCGACGGGACTGCTGCCAGCCGAGGCCCCCACCCCATCGTAGTCTGACCCAGGGGACGGGAGGGCATGGGAACCTCCTGCCCCCCGTTCCCGTCTCCTCACGCGAAGTACTCGGACGAAACGTCCGGCGCTGCCCGATCCAGCAGCCCGGAACGTCCGGGATGGGGACGATGCCGTGACCGAGGAGAACACCTCACGCCCGATCCGCGTCGACGCGCACCACCACTTCTGGCCCCAGCCGACCCGCTTCGCCTACCCCTGGATGACCGACGAGCTGGCCGCCCTCCGGCGCCCGTTCGGCCCCGACGACCTCCGCCCGCTGATCGAGTCCCGCGAGATCGACTGGACGGTGCTGGTCCAGACTCGATCGAGCCTCGACGAGACCCGCGACTTCCTCGCCATCGCCGAGCGGACCGACTTCGTAGCCGGCGTCGTCGGCTGGGTCGATCTGACGGCCCCGCACGTCGACCGCATCCTCGCCGAGCTCAAGAGCCGGCCGGCCGGCCAGTGGCTCGTCGGCATCCGCCACCAGGTCCACGACGAGCCCGACCGCGACTGGCTGCTCCGCTCGGACGTCCAGCGCGGGCTCCGGGCCGTCCAGCAGACCGGTCTCGCCTACGACCTGCTGCTCCGGCCCCGCGAGCTGCCGGCCGCGCTCCAGGTCGCCCGCGCATTCCCGGACCTCCGCCTGGTGATCGACCACATCGCCAAGCCCGAGATCGCGGACGGCACGCTGGAGCCCTGGGCCACCGACATGGCGCCGTTCGCCGCGCTGCCGCACGTCTACTGCAAGCTCTCCGGCATGGTCACCGAGGCCGACTGGCAGAGGTGGAAGCCGTCCGACCTTCGGCCGTACGTCGAGCGGGTCGTCGGCTGGTTCGGCGAGGACCGGCTCATGTTCGGGTCGGACTGGCCAGTCTGCACGCTGGCCGCCAGCTACGAGCAGGTCCACGACGCCCTCGCCGAGGTGCTCGCCGGCATCGGCCTGTCCGAATCGGCCCAGGGCAAGATCTTCGGCGAGAACGCCCGCCGCTTCTACGCCCCCTCCGCCTGAGTTTCCTCACCCCACCCCAGCCTGCTCCCTCTCCCTCTGGGCCGTGGGGACGTCGGCGCAGCCGATGTTCGCGCCGCGCAGCGGGTCGGCGCAGCCGATGTTCGCGCCGCGCAGCGGACAGGGGCCCCATGGGCGCGCAGCGCCGGAGTCCAGTGAACTCCGAGGGAGGCGTGATGAGGGCTGGGGCGAGGGCCGGTTCCCGCTGCCAGGGTGAGGGCCGCCTCCGAGGGCTGGGGTGGGACCTCTCTCCCGTCAATCCTCGGCCGCCGCCTCGGCGAGCCGGTCCCGCCACGAAGCCGCCAACACCTCGCAGCCAGCCAGCTCGCCGGCCGCCTCCCGATCCTGCCGCCGGCCCCGCATCACCTGCGTCGCCCGCGCCACCGTCCACTCGGGGTACGGTCGCTCCAGCAGCGTCAGCGGGAGCCCCGGGCGGACCTCGCCTTCCTCCAGCACCCGGATGTACCAGCCGGTCCGGCCCGACCGCTCCACCAGCGCCGTCAACTCCTTCAGCCGCCAGCGCCACGCCAGCTTCCAGCACGGCTGCCGCGGCTGCGAGACCTGAACGATCGCGTCGCCCAGGCGGTAGGTGTCCCCGAGATGCACCGTCTCCTCGGTCAGGCCCTCGATCGTGAAGTTCTCCCCGAACGCGCCGTGCGGCAAATCCGGCCGATCCAGTTCCGCGCGCCACGCCGGATAGTGCGACGCCGCGTAGCAGAGCACCGCCTTGTCCGGGCCGCCGTGGTTCACCAGGTCCGCCTGCCCGTCGCCGGCCAGGTTCGTCCTTCCAAGCCAGCGCGGCCCGTCGACTGCTTGCTTGAAGAAGCCAGACTCCCACGGCCGGTCCATCGGGTCGTCGGCACCAGGGTGGCCGTGCCAGCGCGGGAGCCCGACCTGAATCGAAACGAGAAGCGGGGTGCTCATCGGAAACCTGCCTCGGGGAGTGTCCATCCGTTCGGAACGCCGTTCAGGCCGCCAATCTTCCCGATGCGCGTTCGCCACCTGGAGGACTTCAAATCGCGCGTCCAGGCCCACCTGGACGCCGGCACCGTCCCGATGCAGGAGTGGCGAGACCTCGCCAGCGCGCTGATCGGCTGACCCAATTCAGGGTGGCGCGCTCCAAGCGAAAGTAGACCCGCTGTAGCGCAGAGGTCATGTCGCCGGGGCCACCACCGGAATATCCACCGTGACCGCGGCGACGATCGGCGGCTCCTCCTCCTCCAGGATGGGCTCGTTGTGGTCGGCGAGCCACTTCACCTGGAGCTCGGTCGCCTCGTGCGCCATTGCCAGCGCTTCCTCGACGGTGCGGCCTTGAGTTGCCACGCCGAGCATCGGGACCAGCACCGCGTAGACATCTTCGTCCTTGTAGAGCAGAACGGTGTAGCGTGCCACGGTGCCCTCCTTAGAGCAGTGACCTGAACTGTTCAACTGTCAGACCGGCCTGCCGAAGGATGCTTCCGAGCGTGCCGGGAGCGATGATCTGACCCGCATGGTGCGCGATGGTGACGGCCCCTGGCTTCGTGGAGTGCTCGTATTGGCGATGGCTTCCCGAGCCGCCGACCAGGCGCCAGCCATCTCGCATGATCGCTCGCTCAGCCTCGTGGGCCGTCACCCGCGGCATCCTCGGCACACCCGACTCCTTGAGCCCTGATACTGTTTGTTCACGATCCGATGGCCGTCGATGCTCCCCGCGAGTCTGCGATGAATGGTACCGCGATTTTTCGCTCGCCTACCGAGGTCGTCGGCGCCTCTGAACCAACCGATTCCAATCTTGAACCTCGGTGACATGACAAGGCGGCCGGATGATCTCATCCGGCCGCCTGAACGGAAGGCGTTACCTGTGCGGCTGGTCAGACCAGCGCGGGCGTCAGCTTGTTCAGCGTGTACCCGATCCCCGGCCGCGTCGTGATGTACTTCGGGCTGCCGGCGTCCGGCTCCACCTTCGCCCGCAGCCGCGCGATGTTCACCCGCAGCAGGTGCGCCTCGTCCTTGTACTCCGGGCCCCAGACCTTCGTCAGCAGGTCGGCCTGCGTCACCACCCGGCCGGCGTTCCGGGCCAGGAAGCTGATGATCCGGAACTCGGTCGGCGTCAGGTTCACCGCCGACCCGCGCAGCCGTGCGAGCTGCTGCGCGAAATCGACCTCGAGCGAGCCCGTCTGGAAGACCGGCTGGCCGTGCTCCGCGCTCGTAAGCTGCGACCGCCGCAACGCCGCCCGCACCCGCGCCAGCAGCTCCATCGAGCCGAACGGCTTGGTCAGGTAGTCGTCCGCGCCCGCATCGAGCCCTGACACCTTGTCCTCCTCGGCCTCGCGCGCCGTCAGCATGATGATCGGCACGGTCGAGAACTCGCGGACCCGGCGGCAGACGTCCCGACCGTCCATGCCCGGCATCATGATGTCGAGCAGCAGCAGGTCCAGCTCCTCGGCCTCCGCCATCTTCAGCGCGTTCGTGCCGTCCATCGCCGTCAGCACCCGGTAGCCGTTCAGCTCCAGGTTGCGCTGAACGAGCTTGAGCAGCCGCGG
>Ga0075430_100005016_pt1 | contig 11139 bp, 12 predicted proteins | sample RhiMetdeltSRZDD4_FD_75294 | JGI IMG/M metagenome (GOLD analysis project Ga0075430, IMG submission 75294) | Populus rhizosphere microbial communities from Tennessee, USA - Rhizosphere MetaG P. deltoides SRZDD4 | ecosystem: Host-associated > Plants > Roots > Rhizosphere > Soil | place: USA... | reverse complement strand
CAGCTCGAGCACGGCGATCGGCGCGCGCTCGGCGAACAGCGCGAGCTTCCTGCCCGAGGCCTCGACCTGGCGCCGCGCCTCGTCGAGTTCCACCAGCTGCTGCTCGAGCCGCTGGTTGAGCGCGGTGTAGTCCTCGGTCAGCCGGCCGTAGGCGTGGCGCAGGCGGTAGCCGGAGTAGAACACCTGGTTCAGCCGGTAGGCGATGCTGACGTTGACCAGGTAGAACACGGGCACCAGCAGCGCGATTTCCGCGAACAGGCGGTTGCCGAAGGTGGCCAGCACGTAGGCGAAGGGCAGGACGATCGCGCCGGCGTACAGCGCGAACATCGGCCAGGAGGCGGCGTAGGTCGGAATCCCCGCCGAGGCGATGCCGGCCAGCAGGAAAGCCAGGAATACCTGCTGCTCGTCGGTGTGCGACGGGAAGAACACCGCGCCGGCGAAGCCCCAGTTCACGCCGTTGGCGAGGGCGCTGATGCCGAGCCAGCGCAGCCACTGCGCGGCCTCGGCCAGCTTGCCGGTGCTGGAGCGGTAGCCGAAATACAGGGCGGCGCGCGCCGCGGTCACCAGCAGCACCAGGCCCCACCAGAACAGCACCAGGTCGCGGGTACGCGCGTCCCACAGCTCGTAGGTGGCGATGCCGCCGATGGCCAGGGTCACCACGATGCCGAGCGGCATCTGGCTGTAGAGCTGCTCGACGCGGTCGGCGAGGACGCGCTGGGGGTCGGCGCCGTGGCTCGCGTCCGCGGGAACTGCGGGCGCGACGGTTGCGGGCGCTGTGCTGCTGGGATTCATGCCGGGGCGGGGGGGTCCGCCCCGATTATATCGGTACGTCCGGCGCGCGCCGGGCCGATTGCGCGAGGGCTACAGCCCCTTGCCGTTGCGGATCACGCCGACTGCGACCCCCTCGATGGTCAGCGGATCGCGGCGCAGGTCGATCTCGATGGGCTCGAACGCGGGATTCTCCGGCAGCAGCTGCACGCTGTGGCCGCGCCGGCGGAAGCGCTTGACCGTGACCTCGTCGGCCAGGCGCGCCACCACCACCTGGCCGGTGCGCGCCTCGGGCGTGCGGTGCACCGCCAGCAGGTCGCCTTCCAGGATCCCGGCGTCGCGCATCGACATGCCGCGCACCCGCAGCAGGTAATCGGCGCGCGGCGTGAACAGGTTCGTATCCACCTGGAAGCGCCCCTGCAGGTGCTCCTCGGCCAGCATCGGGCTGCCGGCCGCAACGCGGCCCACGACCGGCAGCTCCATCAGGCGGCCGACCCGCGCCGGCGCCTTGTCGCGCACGCGCAGGCCGCGCGAGGCGCCCTGCAGAATGTCGAGGGCGCCTTTTCTTTCCAGCGCGCGCAAGTGCTGCTCGGCGGCGTTCACCGAGCGGAAGCCCATCTTCTCGGCGATTTCCGCGCGGGTTGGCGGAAAGCCGGAAGACTCGGTGAGGTCGCGGATCAGCTTCAGGATCTCGCTCTGGCGGTCGGTCAGAGGTTCGGGCAGGGACATGCGCGGTCTCCTTGGGTCCTGGACCTACTGTCGGTCCTTACAGTGCTGGCATTATATCCAGTATCAGCGGGCGCGCAACGTAGAATGGCCCATGGCTGCAATCCTGGTGCACGGGGGTGCGGGGCGCTGGGCCGCGGAGGACCGGACCCTCGCCGTGGCGGGCGTGGCGCGCGCCGCGGCGGTCGGCTGGGCGGTGCTGGCGGGCGGCGGCAGCGCGCTCGACGCCGCCGTCGAGGCGGTGGTGGCCCTCGAGGACGACCCGCTGTTCAACGCCGGCACCGGCTCGGTGCTGAACGCCGACGGCGAAGTCGAGATGGACGCCAGCGTGATGGCGGGCGACACGCTGGCCGCCGGCGGCGTGGCCTGCATCCGCCGCGTGCGCAATCCGGTGCTGGTCGCGCGGCGCGTGCTGCAGGCCACCGATTGCGTGCTGCTGGCGGGGGCGGCGGCCACTGCGTTCGCGCGCGAACAGGGATTCGCCGACCATGACCCGGGCCTGCCGCGCGCCTTGCGCAAGGCGGCGGGCGTCGGCACGGTGGGCGCGGTGGCGCTGGACGCGGCGGGCCGGCTCGCCGCGGCGACCTCGACCGGCGGCCGCGAGGGCAAGCGCGCGGGGCGCGTCGGCGATGCGCCGATTCCGGGCGCCGGCAACTTTGCCTGCGCGCAGGCGGCGGTGTCGGCCACCGGCTGGGGCGAGCAGATGCTGCGCTACGTCACCGCCCGGGACGTCGCCGGGCGCATCGAGCGCGGCGCGGCGCCGGCCGAGGCCTTGCGCCTGGCGCTCGACGACATGGCGCGGCGCTTCGGCGAGCCGATCGGCGCCATCGCGCTCGACGCGCGCGGCAACCTGGGCGCGGTGCACGGTACCGAGGCCATGCCGCACGCCTGGCGCCGCAGCGGCGAACCGGGCGTCACCGCGCAGTTCGCCGCCGGTAGAATCCCCGCATGATCGTCCGCTCGCTGCTCGACACCGACCTGTACAAGTTCACCATGATGCAGGTGGTGCTGCACCATTTCCCGGGCGCGCAGGTCGAATACCGCTTCAAGTGCCGCAACGCGGGCGTGGACCTGGTGGCCTGCATCGAGGAGATCGGGCGCGAGGTGGCGGACCTGTGCCGGCTGCGCTTCCGCGACGAGGAGCTGGCCTACCTGCGCGGGCTGCGCTTCATGAAGTCGGATTTCGTCGATTTCCTCGCGCTGTTCCACTTCAACGAGAAATACATCCGCATCGTGCGCGGCGCCGCTCCCGGCGAGATCGAGATCGTGATCCGCGGCCCCTGGCTGCATACCATCCTGTATGAAATCCCGGTGCTGGCGATCGTGTCGGAAGTCTTCTTTCGCCGCACCCGGCCGGAGGCGGACCTGGGCGAAGGGCGCCGCCGCCTGTCGGCGAAGATCGACCTGGTGCGCGGCGTCGAGCCGGCGCTCGACTTCAAGATCTCCGATTTCGGCACGCGGCGGCGCTTCTCGCTCGGCTGGCACGAGGAAATCATCGCCACCATGAAGCGCGAAGTGCCGCAGTACTTCGCCGGGTCGTCGAACGTCTGGCTGGCGATGAAGCACGGCGTGACGCCGCTCGGCACCCTGGCGCACGAGTACATGCAGGCCTGCCAGGCGCTCGGGCCGCGCCTGCGCGACGCGCAGGTGTTCGCGCTGGACAAGTGGGCGCAGGAGTACCGCGGCGACCTCGGCATCGCGCTGTCGGACACCTACGGCATGGACGCCTTTCTGCGCGATTTCGACATGTACTTCTGCAAGCTGTTCGACGGCGCGCGGCACGACTCCGGCGACCCCTTCGACTGGGGCGAGAAGATGATCGCGCATTACCGGAAGAACCGCGTCGACCCGCGCACCAAGACGCTGATTTTCTCCGACCAGCTGTCCTTCCCGCTGGCGATCGAGATCGCGCGCCGCTTCCACGGCCGCGCCCGCACGGCCTTCGGCATCGGCACCAACCTCACCAACGACGTCGGCTTCGAGCCGCTCAACATCGTCATCAAGATGACCGAGTGCAACGGCCAGCCGGTGGCCAAGGTGTCGGATTCGCCGGGCAAGATCGTCAGCACGGACGCGCGTTACCTGGCCTACCTGCGCCAGGTGTTCGGCCTGGAACCGGCGCAGCATTGAGCCCGCAGCGCACCGCGGTCGCTGTGCTGGCGACCGTGTTCCTGTTCAATTTCCTGGGGCGCGGCAGCGGCGAGACCTACGCCGTGTTCCTGTTGCCGCTGGAGCGTGAGTTCGGCTGGGCGCGCTCGCAGCTCACCAGCGTTTTCTCCATGTACCTGCTGGTGGGGGCCTTCATGGCGCCGCTCGCCGGGACCCTGTTCGACCGCTTCGGCCCGCGCCTCACCTACAGCGGCGGGCTGCTGTGCCTGTCGGCGGCGTTCTTCCTCGCCTCCTCGCTCGGCAACCTGTGGCAGTTCTACCTCTTCGTCGGGGTGATGATCGGGGTCGGCGTGGGGCTGGTGGGGATGGTGCCAGCCTCGGCGCTGCTCACGCGCTGGTACCGCGCGCGGCTGTCCTCGGCGATCGGCATCGCCTTTTCGGCCGCCGGCATGGGCGGGCTGGTGTTCGTGCCGCTGTCGCAGTGGCTGATCGGGATCCTCGAATGGCGCGCCACCTACCGCCTGCTGGCCCTGGTCCTGCTGCTGGCGGTCCCCGTCGCGGCCTTCCTCGTCCCCTGGAAGTCCTTCGTCATGGGGCTGCAGGACAGCGCCAGCGCGCGCGACGCGCGCGCCGGCGCCGCCGGCTGGACCGTACGCACCGCGTTGCGCGCACGCCTGTACTGGGCGCTGGTGCAGGTGTTCTTCTTCACCGCCACCGCGATGTTCAGCGTGCTGGTGCAGGCGGTGGTGTACCTGATCGACCTCGGCTTCACGCCGCTCGTCGCGGCGAGCGCCTACGGCGTGATCGGCATGCTGTCGGTGGTGTCGGTGTCGCTGAGCGGCCTGCTGTCCGAGCGCTTCGGCTTCCGCCAGGTGGTGAGCGCGAGCTTCGCCGGGACGGCGACCGGCGTGCTGCTGCTGCTGGCGCTGTCCTACCAGGCCTCGGGGCTGCTGCTCGCGCTGTTCGTGGCCGTCTTCGGGCTGTGCATGGGGGTGCGCGGCCCGGTGGTGTCGGCGATCGCCACGCGCAAGTTCGCCGGCCCGAAGGTGGCCACCATCTACGGACTGATCTATGCCGCCAACGCCATCGGCGCAGCGTTCGGCTCGCTGATGGGCGGCGTGCTGCACGACCTGAGCGGCGGCTACCGGGCGGGATTCGTGCTGTCGCTGTGCGCCGTGCTGCTGGCCGTGGCGCCGTTCTGGACCGTGAAGGAGCTCAGGGACTTCCGCTAGCGATCGTGCGCAGGCGTTTCTCGCGTTCGCGCAGCGTGCAGCCCCTCAGGTCGGCGGCGCCGCGCTCGGTGACGACGACGCCCGCCTCGCCGCGCGGGGTGGCCACCGGGCCCTGGAGCTTCTCCACGATCCTGGAGGAGGGCAGGAGCATCAGCGAGACCCCGCCCGGGGAGTGGTTCGCGGCGCGGATGAAATCCAGCGCGCCGCCCACCGCGCCGAGGTAGCTGCCCTTCGCGACCTCGGCATTCACCTGGCCGGTGAAGTCCACCTCGATCGCCGAATTGATGGCGACGAAGCGCTCGAGGCCGGCGAGGACCCTGGGGTTGTGGGTGTACTCGATGGAGCGCACGCGCAGCGCCGGGTTCTCGCGCGCGAAATCGAAGAGCTTCCGGGATCCCATCAGCGTGCCGCCGTCGGCCTGCGGCATGATGCCTTTAGTCATCAGGTCGACCACCGCGTCGCCCACCGACCCCGAATGCAGCCGCAGGCCCTTGCGGTCCCCGAGCAGCCGCAGCACGGCGTCGGGCAGGGCGCCGAGGCCGGTCTCGATCGTCGCCCCGTCGGGGATGAACGGCAAGGCATGGCGTGCGATCGCCAGTTCCAGTTCGCCGGGCGCGGCGTAGGGCGCGGCGACGGGCTCGCGCGAGGTCTCGAGCAGCGCCGCGAAATCCGATTTTTTCAGCATGCGGTCGCTGTATGTCCAGGGCACGCGCTCGTTCACTTCGACGATGACCGCGCGCGCGACCTCCAGGGCGGGCACCAGGTACTCGGCGGCAAGGCCGAGGCTGTACTCGCCCTTCGTATTCGGCGGGCTTAGCTGAAGCAGGACGACGTCGGCGCGGATCTTGCGCTGCCGCAGCAGGCCGGCGAGTTGCGAGTACGGGTGCGGATGGATGTCCAGCACCCCCGCATCGGCGAGCGCGCGGTTGTGGCCGGAGCCGCAGTAGGCGGTGAGGCGCAAGTGGTCGGCGTGCTCCGGTTTCACCGTGCCCGACCAGTTGACGCCCATGAACAGCGTCGCCGCGCTGAAGGCGGCGCGCTGCGCCACCAGCGCCTCGACCAGGGCCTGCGGCTCGGCGCAGGCCTGGCCGAAAACCACGCCGTCGCCGGGGCGGATCCACTGCGAAAGTTCCATGCGCCGCGATGCTAACATCGGCCACGGAGGCTCGAATGCTCGACGACAAGTCCCTCGATCTGATTTTCCGCGACGCGCACACGCCGCAGGGTTTCCTCGACGCGCCGGTGGCCGACGAGAAGCTGCGCCAGATCTACGAGCTGATGAAATGGGGCCCGACGACCATGAACACGCAGCCGATGCGCATCGTCTTCGTGCGCTCCAAGGCGGCGAAGGAGAAGCTCGCCCCGGCCTTGAGCCCCGGCAACCTCGACAAGACGATGAAGGCGCAGGTGACGGCGATCATCGCCTACGACTCGCGCTTCTACGAGCATCTGCCGAGGACCTTTCCCAACAACCCCAAGGCGAAGGACGGCTTCGAGGGCGAGGACAGGAAGGCGATGGTGGACCGCGTGGCGCTGCGCAACGGCTCGTTGCAGGGCGCCTACTTCATCGTCGCGGCGCGCGCGCTCGAGGTGGATTGCGGGCCGATGTCGGGGTTCGACAACGCCAAGCTGGACGCGGCGTTTTTCCCGGACGGGCGGTGGAAGTCGAATTTCCTCATCAATCTCGGCAAGGCCGATCCGGCAAAGGTGTTTCCGCGCAATCCGCGGCTGAGCTTCGACGAAGCCTGCAGAGTTCTCTAGGCGACGCGCAGCGTGCCGTCGACGCAGGTCACGGCCTCGCCGCCGATCTGGATGGAGTCGGCGCTGACGCGCACCTGGACGCGCCCGTCGCGCCCCACCTGCATGCCCTGGCGCGCCGTGTAGCTCTGCCCGAACTCCTGCAGCAATCCCGTCTCGCGCAGGAACGCCGCCACCGCGATGTTGCCGCTGCCGCAGACCGGATCCTCGGGCACCCCGTGCGCCGGCGCGAAGGAGCGCACGTGCAGCGGGGTCGCGGGGTTGCCGCTGCGCCCGAAGACGGTGATGCCGGTGGCGTGCAGGGCATTGCTCAGGGCTTCGATCGCCGGCATGTCCGGTGCCAGCGCATCCACCGCCTGAGCCCTGCCCAGGTCCACGACGATCCAGACCGGTCCGACGTCGACGCGCAGCGCCCGCGCAGCGCCGAACAGCGGAGCGGCGACGCTCGCCGTCTTCGGTTCCGGCGCCCGCACGTAGATGCGCGCCCCTTCGACGGTGAGGTCGAGGACGCCGGCGCCGCATTCCTGCCGCAACCGGCCGTCGACCAGCTTGGCGTAGCCGCTCTCGAGCGCGGCGTGCGCGCTGCCCACGGTCGGATGGCCCGCGAAGGGCAATTCCTGGCGCGGCGTGAAGATGCGCAGGCGGTAGCTTGCGCCGGGCGCGGTCGGCGGCAGGAGGAACGTCGTCTCCGACAGATTGGTCCACGCGGCGATGCGCTGCATCGCCGGGGTGTCCAGGGCATCGGCCCCGATCACCACGGCGACCGGATTGCCGTGGAAGGGCCTGGCGGTGAATACGTCCACCTGCTTGAACGGCAGCGTGCTCATCGGCGCCTTGGGGACGCCCCCTGGCTGTCGAACTCGTAGTGCAGGATCAGCTGGTCGCGCACGGGACCTCGAAGCCGCAACTTTACGGCCCACTCCCCGAGCATCTCCAGATCCAGCCGCACCGCATATTCGCCGGGTCTTGTGCCGGGGCGCGCCTGCTGCGGCTTGACGTTGTGCGCCATCGGCATCGCCGGCATGTCGGCACCGACGGTGATCTGCGCGCCCTGCAGGGGCTTGCCGCCCCGCGTGAGGCGGATGGTGCAGTCGTAGACGAAATCCGCCCCCGCGGGCGTGCACGCGAGCGCGGCCCGGGGCGCCTGCGCCTGCGCCGGGAAGGCGAGGACTCCGAGCATCAGGATAAGCGCCGTCTTAGCCATTGCACCGCCTTCTCGTCGAGCAGTCCGCGCGGCCGGAACACCAGCAGCACGGCCACCAGGCCCCCGAACACGATCATCCGGTAGCCCTGAAAGACACGGCTCGCCTCCAGCACGCCGATGTCCAGCAGCACGCCGAGCAGCGGGCCGAACGCCGTGCCGAGCCCCCCGATCAGCGCATAGGCGAGGCTGTGCACGCCCAGCATGATGTCGAAATTGCGCGGCTCGATGTAGGTATTGTGGTGCGCGTACAGTACCCCGCCCAGCGCCGCCAGCGCGCCGGCGGCGGCCGCGGCGCCCAGCTTCACGCGGCGCACGTCGATGCCCAGCACCGCTGCGAGTTCCGGGTCCTCGCCCACGGCGCGCAGCGTCGCGCCGAGCCGGGAGCGCTCGGCGCGCAGGAACACGGCGAGCACCAGGGCGAGAAGCAAGCACACGATGCCCAGGTATCCCGGCGGTTCGATGTCCTGTTCGAGGATCCAGCGAATGCCGCGGAAGCCCTGGGTGCCATCGGGGCCGGCGAGCTGGCCGTCCACCTCGCGCTGGAAATGGACCAGTTCGAAGACGATGCGCGCCATCTCCGCTGCGGCCAGGGTGGCCATGGCGAAGTACAGGCCGCGCAGGCGCAGCGTCGGCAGGCCCAGCAGGAACTGCGCCAGCCCCCCGAGCGCCATGGCCGCTATGGCGGCGAACGGCAGCGGCCAGCCGTAGAGCGCCGTCAGGATGCCGCCGGCGTAGGCGCCGATGCCGAAAAAGGCCTGCTGGCCGAAGGACATTTCCCCGGCGAGGAGCAGCAGGTAGGCCGACAGCGCGACGAACGAGAACAGCCCGACGTTCGTCAGGACGCCGAGCGCGTAGTCATCCATGGGACCCTGGCGGCGAGCAGCACGAAGAGGAGGGCGTAGGCGATGAGGTCGCGCCACTGCGGCCCGAAGAACCACTGGCTATGCGCTTCGATCAGGCCGAGGGCCAGTCCGCCCAGCACCGCGCCGGGCAGCGAACCCAGGCCGCCCAGCATCATCGCCAGCAGCCCCTTCATCGTCGACCACATGCCGAGCATCGGGGTGATCTGCTCGTGGCTCGCGACGACGAGATAGCCGGCGACGCCGCCGAGCGCGGAGGCGAGGGCGAACACGCGCACCAGCACGCCGGGCACGTCGATGCCGGAGAGCGAGGCGGCGGCGGGCTGCTCGATCACGGCGCGCACCGCGAGGCCGAATCGCGTGCGGTACAGCGTCCACCACAGCAGCGCGCAGGCGGCGAGGGCGGCGGCCAGCATGGCCAGCGACTCCACGCGCAGCGTGAACGGACCGAGCGCGAGCGGGCCGCCCTCATAGAGCGCGGGGAACGCATACAGGTGCCGCGGCATGACGAGGGTCGCCAGCTCCTCGAACTGCATCCACAGGGCGAAGCTCGCCACCATCGCCGCGATCGCCGAACCGCCGCGGTGCGGGGCGAAGCACAGCCGCTCGACGTAGGCGCCGGCCAGCACCGCGCCGGCGACGGCGACCAGCGCCAGCAGAAGCAAGCCTGCGCCGAAATTGGCGTGCGTCCAGGCGGCGCAGTAGCAGCCGAACATGATCGCCGGGCCATAGGACAGGTTGGCCCGGCGCAGCACCCCGAAGATCAGGGTGAAGCCCAATGCCAGCAAGGCGTAGGCCGCGCCGGCGCCCAGTCCGTCCAGGGTGTTCTGGATCAGGTCGGCGAGCACGCCGGCGCCCCAGACTTGACCAGCAGGCCCTGGCCGGTGGGCAGCTCCAGTACCCGGGCGCCGCGGGGGCCGAGGAAGGCGTCGGCGGCGGCTTTCTGCTGGCGATAGTCGTACCAGCCGTAGTCGTCGAGCAGCAGGTACGCGCCGGGCACCAGCCGGTCATAGAGGACGTCGAGCGCGCCTGCCTCGGCCCTGGATGAATTCATGTCGAGGTGCAGGAAGGCGATGCGCCCGGGCGCGGTGCCCGCGAGCACTTCGGGCACGCGGCCGCGGTGCACGGCGACGTTCGGATAGGACGCGAACCGCCGCACGACGCTGTCGTACAGCGTCGCCTCCTGGAAATTCGCGGGGCTGACGTGGCCATCGTCCAGCTGATCGGCGGGAATGCCCGCGAAAGTGTCGTACAGGTGCCAGGTCTTGCGGCGCGCGCCGAACTCGAGGTAGCGCGCGGCGACGGCGGTGCTGAAGCCGCGCCAGACGCCGCACTCGACGAAATCGCCCTCCAGCTGCAGGGCATTCTCCGCGCACCAGCACAGCACGTGCAGGCGCCACATCAGGCTGCGCTCCTGGTCGGTGGCCGCCTCGGCGCGCAGCGCGTCCATGAAGCGTGCGTCCTCGGAGAAGCCCATGTTGCGCCGGAAGGTGACCAGCATGTCGCTCGCGAAAATGCGCGGGTAGATGCGCTGCTGGACTTCGAGCGCAGCGGTGAAGTCGCGCGCCTGCTGCTCGTTCATCCAGTAGAACACCGGCGCCTCAGGTCTTTGCGCTGCCCAGGTACGCGCGCCGTATCACTTCGTCCTCGGCGAGCGCGCCGGGCGTGCCGCTGAAGCTGATCCTGCCCTGCTCGATGAGGTAGAAGTGCTGCGCCACCTTGAGCGCCATGTGGGCGTTCTGCTCGACGAGGAAGATGCTCACGCCGTCGCGGTTCAGCTCGCTCACGATGCGGAAGATCTCCTCCACCACCAGGGGCGCGAGGCCGAGCGAGGGCTCGTCCATCAGCAGCAGCCTGGGCCGCGACATGAGCGCGCGCGCCACGGCGAGCATCTGCTGCTCGCCGCCCGAGAGCGTGCCCGCCGCCTGCGCCGCGCGCTCCCTGAGGCGCGGAAAGCGCGCGAACATCTTCTCCATGTCCTCGGCGACCGCCGTCTTGTCGTTTCGCTGGTATGCGCCGGCCTGCAGGTTTTCCACCACGCTCATCCTGGGGAACACCAGCCGGTTCTCCGGCACCAGGGCGACGCCCCTGGCGACGATGGCGTGCGGGGCGCCGCCGGCGATGTCCTCGCCGCCGAATCGAATGCTGCCGCGGCGCGGCCTGAGGATGCCGGCGATCGTTAGCATGAGCGTGGTCTTGCCCGCCCCGTTGGGGCCGAGCAGGCAGGTGATCGAGCCCTGCGCCACCTCGAGCGACACGCCCTTCAGGGCTTCGATCTTGCCGTAGGCGGTGACCACGTCCCGGACGTCGAGCAGGCTCATGCCGACCCGCCCCCCAGGTAGGCCTTGCGCACTGCCGGGTGCGCCTGGATTTCCGCCGGCGTGCCCTCGGCGATTTTCTGGCCGAAATTGAGCACCGCGATGCGGTCGGTGACGCCCATCACCAGCTCCATGACGTGCTCGACCAGCAGGATGGTGATGCC
>Ga0075430_100005013_pt1 | contig 11147 bp, 5 predicted proteins | sample RhiMetdeltSRZDD4_FD_75294 | JGI IMG/M metagenome (GOLD analysis project Ga0075430, IMG submission 75294) | Populus rhizosphere microbial communities from Tennessee, USA - Rhizosphere MetaG P. deltoides SRZDD4 | ecosystem: Host-associated > Plants > Roots > Rhizosphere > Soil | place: USA... | reverse complement strand
CGCCGGGGGCGCCGTCTACCCGGCCAAGGACGCCCGCATGAGCGGCGACAGCTTTCGTTCGTACTTCCCGGCGTGGAAGACGTTCGCGACGCACGTCGATCCGCGGTTCTCATCCTCGTTCTGGCGACGGGTCAATGACGCCGCCTGACGGGACTCGGCAGCGCGTCCTCATCGTCGGGGCGACGTCTGCGATCGCGGCGGAGGTGGCGGCGACGTTCGCCGAGCGCGGCGCGACGCTCGTGATCACGGGGCGGAATGCCGAGCGCCTCGCGGTGGTCGAGAGCGAGCTTCGCGCGCTCGGCGCGCAGGTCGACGCCATTGGACTGGACATTGTCGATCTCGCGGCACACGCCAGCGTCGTGGACCGTGCCTTCGCAGCCGGTGATCTCGATGTCGCCCTCATCGCGCACGGGGTGCTGCCCGACCAGGCTCGCTGTCAGGAGAGCGTGGCGGAGACCGTTCGCGCGCTCGAGGTCAACTTTACCGCGACCGTCGCGCTGCTCACGCTGCTGGCGAACCGGTTCGAGGCGCAGCGCCGCGGCACGATCGCCGTCATCAGCTCCGTCGCCGGCGATCGTGGGCGAATGAGCAACTACGTCTACGGTGCATCGAAGGGTGGGCTCACGGTCTTCCTTCAAGGGCTCCGGAATCGCCTGGCGCATGCTGGAGTCGCGGTGGTGACGCTCAAGCCGGGATTCGTGGATACGCCAATGACGGCCGCTGCGCGGAAGAGCGTGCTCTTCGCATCCCCCGAGCGCGCGGGGCGCGCGATCCATCGGGCGATTGAGCGTCGCCGGAGCGTCGCCTACATCCCGTGGTTCTGGCGGCCCATCATGTCTGTCGTGAGGGGCCTGCCGGAGTTCATCTTCAAGCGGCTCCGGTTTTAGTAAGTTGTCATCCTGAGCGCAGCGAAGGATCTTCGTCGTCCCGGCAGAGCGATGGCAAGCGCAGCGAAGGATCGTCGTCGTCCCGCTAGGGAGATGTCATCCTGAGCGCAGCGAAGGATCGTCGTCGTCCCGGGAGAGGGCTCTCAATCGGGATGCCGAAGATCCTTCGCCTGACGGCTCAGGATGACAAAGTGCCTAACGGCTCAGGATGACACAGCTGCGTATCCTTTCAGGTCCTTCCGTGCGCCTCTCCCTCTTCGCCACTCGTGCCGCGCTCGCGGCGTCCTGCCTCGTACTCGTCGCGGCCACAGCGGCCGCGCAGACCGATCCGCCACCGGTCCAGCGAGAGTTCCGTGGCGCCTGGGTGGCGAGCGTCGCGAACATCGACTGGCCGTCGCGCCCCGCGCTCTCGACGTGGGAGCAGCAGGCCGAGCTGATCGCGATCCTCAACCGATGCGTGGCGCTGAACCTGAACGCCGTCGTGTTGCAGGTGCGACCCGCCGCGGACGCGCTCTACGCGTCGCCGTACGAGCCGTGGTCGGCGTACCTCACCGGCGTCGAAGGCCGGCCGCCCGAACCCTACTACGACCCGCTCGCGTTCGCGGTCGACGAGGCGCACAAGCGTGGTCTCGAGCTGCACGCGTGGTTCAATCCATACCGCGCCCGGCATCCGAGCGCGCGCAGCGAGCCGGCGCGGACGCACCTGGGGCTCACGCGACCTGACCTCGTTCGCGACTATGGCCGGTATCGATGGATGGATCCCGGCGAGCCAGCGGTGCGAGCGCGGACACTCCGCGTCATGCTCGATGTCGTCAGGCGCTACGACGTCGATGGAATTCACATCGACGACTACTTCTATCCCTACCCCGAGATCGGGCCCGACAGCGCGGCGATCCCGTTCCCCGATTCGGTGAGCTACGCCCGGTACGTCAAGGGCGGCGGCACGCTCGCGCTCAACGACTGGCGTCGCGAGAACGTGAACGTGCTCATTCGCGACATCTATCGGCGCACGAAGGCGCTCAAGCCGTGGGTGAAGGTCGGCATCAGCCCGTTCGGCATCTGGCGTCCGGGGACGCCGCCGGAGATCGCGGGCTTCGACGCGTACGACAAGCTCTACGCCGACGCTCGCAAGTGGCTGCACGAGGGTTGGGTCGATTATTTCGTGCCGCAGCTCTACTGGCCGATCGCTCAGACGGCGCAGAGCTACCCGACCCTGCTCCGCTGGTGGATGAGCGAGAACCTCAAGGCGCGGCACGTGTGGCCGGGTCACAACGCGAGCCGGGCCGCGGGGACCGTGTGGCCACCGAACGAGCTGCTCGACCAGGTGCGCCTAACGCGCGAGGCGAAGGCCGGCGGCGACATCCATTTCAGCATGCGCGCGCTGATGCCGGCGAACACGGTGCGCCGCGATTCGGTGCTCGTCGGCGTGGCGACGCAACCGCCGGCGGAAGCGAGCGCCGCTGCCCTCGCCGACCGCCTCCGCGCGGAAGTCTACGCCGAGCCGGCACTGGTGCCGGCGTCGCCGTGGTTGAGCAAGACGCGCCCGTCGCGCCCACGCGCGGTCGTGCGCGCCGACACGGCGACCGGCGAGCATGTCGTCGCACTCACCCCGGGCGATCAGCGCCGCGTGATGTGGTGGAGCGTGCAGGCGCGCACGGGTGACGCCTGGCGCACGTGGGTGCTGCCTGGCGCCCAGCGGCGTCTGGTCATCACACCGCCGAATGCGGAGCGCCCGAGTCGCGTCATCGTGACGGCGGTCGACCGGTACGGCACCGCCAGTGCAACCGCCGACGCTCGGCTCCGCTGATTTGCAGCACTGGCCGCGCGAAGGGGTCCCCGAGGCCCCGATATTGCCGAGTTGAACTGGTTACCACTCGACTCAAAGTGAAATACCACGAGGAAGCCCATGCGCACTGAATCCCGCCGGCTCACCATCGGTGCTCTGATCGCCGCTGCCGCATCGCTCGCGCTCACGGCGTGCGCCGCGGAAGAGAACGCCGTCACTGATTCCGCCGCGGCCGCGGCAGCGGCCGACACGGTACCGGCGTGCACCGGCGACAACGCCGGCCTCACCTTGCCGGCCGGCATCTGCGCGAGCGTGTTCGCCGACAGCGTCGGCCCCGCGCGCCACATCGTCGTCGCCGCGAATGGCGACGTGTACGCGACGCTCGAAGGCACGAACGCGCAAAAGACAGCACCGGGTGCCGCGGTCGTCGCGTTACGTGACACGTCGAAGGATGGCCGCGCCGACGTGACCGAGCGCATCGGGAAGACCGGCAACAGCGGCATCGCCCTGTTCAACGACCATCTCTACGTCGACGAAGGGGCGACGATCGTTCGCTATCGGCGTGGCGCCGATGAGCTGACGCCGAGCGGCGCGCGCGAAGTCATCGTGCAGGGACTGCCACTCACGCCCGGCCATCGTGCACGCACGATCGCGATCGGCAACGACGGCGCGCTGTACGTGAATGTCGGCTCGATCAGCAACAGCTGCCAGCAGCGCGATCGCGCCGAGAACTCGCCGGGCCGCGATCCCTGCCCCGAGCTCGAGACGCGCGCCGGCATCTGGAAGTTCGACGCGAACAAACCCGGCCAACGGTTCACGCGTGAAGCGCGGTTCGCCACCGGCATCCGAAACGGCATGGCGATCGGGATCAACCCGGCCGACGGCTCGCTCTACGTCGCGCAGCACGGACGCGACCAGCTGTACGATGCCTGGCGCACCGTGTTCACGACCACGCAGTACCAGGCAGAGAATCCGGGAGAAGAGCTGTTGCAGGTCGCGCAGGGCGACGACTACGGCTGGCCGTACTGCTACTACGCGATGGACCTCAAGAAGCGCGTGACCGCGCCCGAGTACGGCGGCGACGGGAAGAAGACGGAGCGCTGCGAATCGCAGAAGGCGCCGATCGCCGTGTTCCCGGGCCACTGGGCGCCGATGTCGCTGCTCTTCTATACCGGCAGCGCACTGCCGGCGAAGTATCGGAACGGCGTGTTCGTCGCATTCCACGGGTCGTGGAACCGCGCGCCGGAACCGCAGGCTGGCTATCGCGTGTCGTTCCAGCCGCTGTCGGGCAATCAGGCAACGGGTGAAGCCGAGACGTTCGCCGACGGCTTCGCCGGGCTTCCGCCGGCCGACATTCAACCCGGCCGCGCGAAGCACCGGCCGGTGGGACTGGCGCAGGGACCCGACGGCGCGCTCTACATCAGCGACGACGCCGGCGGACGGATCTACCGCCTAACGAGCTCGAGGCCGGCGACGCGCTGACGCGCCGACCGGCCGATCGTTCCACCACGAAGCCGCGGCTCCTTTAGTGTCGCCTCCAGGACGTGAGCGATCACCGATCGGTGATCGCTCCGACGATGCGCGAGCACCGGACCGTGTGGCAAAGTCCCGGGGCGCCGCCGTCTACCGGCTCGGAAGTACGAGCTCGACCCGGGTGTAGACGAAGCGTCCGTTGTAGCCGAACGGCGAAGCGCCGGCCCATGGGAAGATGCCGTACCCGTTGTCGAGCGTGTTCTGGTCCGGGAAGGTATCGAACAGGTTGCGCGCGCCGATCGCGAGGCGCATGGAGCCGAACCGGCGGCCGGCCTCGAGGTCGACCAGCATCTTCCCGCCGAACTCCTGCTCGCACGTCTCGCAGAGACCCGGCGCCGAGAAGAACTTCCCGAAGTAGGAACCGCGAGCGAGCACGTTCATCTGACCGCGGGTGTAGTCCGCCGTCAGGGTCCCGCGCCAATCCGGCCGCTCCTTTTCGATCTGAATCCGCGCGAACATGTCCACGAGCTCCGCGCCCGTGCCCGCGAGCTCCGGCGGCAGCGGCCGCTGATCGGAGATGCGGTTCGTCGTATAGTTCACGCCGGTCGACAGCGTCAGCGAGCTCACGGCTCCGACGACGATCCGGTAGTTCGCGGTGAAGTCCACGCCCTTGGTGCGGGTGTCGATGATGTTCGTGAAATACTGTGCCGACGTGATCGGCAGCCCACGCGCCGCGAGGATCGCCTCGATCGCCTCGCCGCCAAGGAAGCCCGTCAGGAGGATGCGGTCCTTGAGCTCGATGACGTAGCCGTCGAGCGTGAGATTCACGTCATCGGTCGGGCTCCACGCGAACCCGCCGCTGTAATTGACCGACGTCTCCGCCTTGAGCGGTCGGGCACCTAACGCGCGGGCCACCTCGTCGTCGACGGGGAAGATACCGACCTCGAACGGCACCTGACGACCGGTCGTCGGATCGAGACGGAAGTTCGTGATCCGGCTGCCGTAGAAGCTCTGGGCGAGCGATGGCGCGCGGAACCCGGTGTTGAGTGCGCCGCGCAGCACGAGCTCGGTCGCCGGTTGATAGCGGACGGCCAGCTTCGCACTGAGCTTCGACCCGAAGTCACTGTAGTCCTCGAACCGCGCGGCGGCGTTCACGAGCAGCTGGCGCGTCACGTCGGTCTCGAGGTCCACGAACGCGCCGGCATTGTTGCGCGACTCATCCGCCTCGGTGGACGGGAGGAATCCGCTGAACACCTGCGAGCCCGGCGGGGCCGGGTCCCCGTATTGGTTCGGGTGACCGCCCTGGATCCACGACCCCCGCTCTCCCGCGACGAGCGAGAAGGACTCGCGGCGGAAGGTCGCGCCGAACGCCACGTTCAGCGGGTTGCGCAGCCCGGCGTCGAACGGCCGTGCCACGTGCGCGCTGACCCCGAGCTCATCGGCACGCAGACCGCCGGCGAAGAACCGCGTCGCGTTAGGTATTCCCGGATCGTCCGCAGTGCCGAGAATGCCATCGAGGCCCGGGGCGCACGGCGTGTCGAGACACGGCCCGAGCGATGCGTTCAGCGTGTTGCGCAGGTCGTAGTCGAATTCATCGCGGCCATACGACGCCGACACGTCGTAGTTCCAGCCCCTCGCCCCACCTCGGAACCCAACCGCCGCCGACCAGTCGATGACGGTCGGCTTGAACTCGGGAAGGAACCCCTGCGGGTAGATCTGCGGCCAGTTCCGGTCCGAGAGGCCCTGACGATAGAAGCCGTTCCCGGTTCCGACGCGGTGCGTGTAGCCGCCGAACCCGTACAGCTCGCTCGTCCCGGACGGCGAGACGGGCAGACGCAGGTTGACGAACGTCAGGAGGTCGTTCGCGAGCCCGTCACCCAGGTGGTGATTCGGTTGGTCGACGGGGTTGTTCTTCTCGATGATGTTGCCGTTCTCATCGACGACGTCCGCGTCGCCTTCGACGATCTGGTCGGCCGCCTCCGGCCACGCCCGGTTCGTCGGCTGGCGATTGCGATACTCGGCGAACAGGCCTAACGACCCGCGTCCGAGTCGCCTGCCCCACCCGCCATTGATGTTGAACGTTTCGCCGTCGCTCGGAAAATCCTTCGTGAGGTACTGGCCGACGTCGGCGTTGAGGAACGGCGCGAACTCGCCATCCTTGATGACGAGGTTCACGACGCCGGCGATCGCGTCCGATCCGTACTGCGCGGCGGCGCCGTCGCGCAGCACTTCCATTCGGCCGATCGCGCTGGCCGGCATCGCGTTGAGGTCCACGCCGGTCGATCCCGCAGGCATGCCGAACGCGAACGTGTGTACGAGTGCGCTGCGGTGACGGCGAAGCCCGTTCACGAGGACGAGCGTGTGATCGGGCGAGAGCCCGCGCATCGTGAACGGTCGGACGATGTCGTCCGCATCGGTCACGCTCTGGCGCGGGAAGTTCACCGACGGCGACACGTTCTGCAGGATCGCCGAGAGCTCCGACGTTCCCTGCTGGGCGATCACTTCGGCCGGGATGATGTCCACCGGCACCGCGATCTCGTCGGCCGCCTTGTGCGAGGCTCTCGAGCCGACGACGACGTCGACGGCGGCGAGTTGCACGGCCGATCGTCGCAGCGTGATGTCCTGCGTGATCGTCTCGTTGGCCCGGACGGTGACCTCGACCGACAGGGGCGCGAAGCCGATGACCTGCGCGCGAATGGTGCGGACGCCGGCGGGGACGCCAAGCAGGACGTATGCACCGCTGGACGACGCCTGGGCGCGGACGGCCGTGCGGTCGACCGCGAGAAGCGCTCCGGCGAGCGGCGCTCCCGTGGAATCGATGACGCGGCCGCGGACCGAACCCACTTGAGCGACAGAGGTATCTGCCACGCCGACGAGCAGCAGGACCGCGACGCACAGCGCGAACGGACTCCGCATTGGGGGCCTCCTATGGCGCAGCGCGCCAACCGTTAGCTATTAGTCGTGAGGCGACAGTATGGCTCGCACCTTAATAGTCGTTTCGGGACCCGACAGCCAGCGCGACCGCACCCAGCTCGTCGAAGCACGTGGAATCGTCCGCTCCCCCCCGCTCCACCAGTTGCCTCAACTGTGACGCGCCGCTCACGGGTCCGTTCTGCGCCACGTGCGGGCAGCGGGACATCCCGCCCTACCCGAGCGTCCGCGAGCTCGTCGTCGATGCGTTCTGGGAGCTGTCGGGGTGGGACGGCCGGTTTGCCACGACGGTGCGGGCGCTCGTGCGTCGTCCGGGATTGCTGACGCGCGAGTTTCTCGAGGGCCGTCGTGCGCGTTACCTCTCGCCACTGCGGCTGTACCTCATGGCGAGCCTCGCGTATTTCGTGGTCGCGGCCGCGGCGCCGGACGTTAGGCTCGACGACGGACGCACGGTGTTCATGGGGCTCCGAGTCTCGACCGCGGCCGCTGACTCGACGCCGTCATCGCGCGCAGCGCGTGTCGGCAACGCCGCCAACAGCGCGATGCAGTCGCGGGAGGCGTTGACGGCGGAGCAGCGCGCGGAGGTGCTGCAGGAGATCGAGGCGGCGCCACCGGTGATGCAGCCGTTCCTTCGCCGGTCGGTGGAGGATCCAGCCGGGTTCCGCGACGGGATCTTCCGCGCGGTGCCGCGCATGCTGTTCGTGCTGCTCCCTGTGTTCGCGGGCATCGTGGCGCTCTTCTACCGCGGCCGAAAATACCCGGAGCATCTCTACTTCGCGATTCACCTCCACGCGTTCGTCTTCCTCGCCCTCGCGGTCGCCCAGACGCTCAAGTTCCTGCAGGTGCCGGTGGTGGCGATCGTCGGCGGGGCGCTGGCGACGCTGGCGATCCCCGTCTATGCAACGCTCGCGTTCCGGAACGCATACGGCGGGACGCTGATCCGGACGCTGGCGAAGGAGGCGGGGATCGGCGGGATCTACGCCGTCGTCGCGGCCACGGCGTTCATCCTCACGATCTATCTGGTGTCGTTAGGCAGCTAGCAACCCGAAACCGGGCTCGCGACGGCAGCGAGGTCGTTCGCCATCCCGGACGTGCTCCACCAGCGGAGCGCGTATGCGCCGAGGCTGACCCGCTGGCCGATCGGGACGGCCGCTGACAACATCAACCGCGGAGGGGAACGGAGAGGGCTGCGCCACGTCGGAATCGGGAATCGGGTTCGGGATTCACCTCCGCCGCGACGCTGGCCCGCTCGAGCCCTTCCGGATGGGACGACGGTTCCGCGCCCGGTGCCGTCCGTCGCGCGTGGGCTGACATCAACGCGGCGGGGTATGCGGATTTGACGGATCAAGCGGATGAAGCGGATCGGTCCCTGGCTTGGAAGGATCCGCGCCCGACGGTGAACTGAAAACGGGGAGCACCCCCGGGACGCCACCGTCTCGGCGGGCCGTTCCCCCGATCCCTCTCGCCCTCGGCCGTTCCATCCGTTCGATCCGCCCGATCCGCTGCATCCGCATAACCATGAGCGTTGATGCCGGCCTCGGCGCGCCGCAACGCGACTGGTGCCGCGAGCCGTCACCGGAGATCGGGAACCGGGAACCGGGAACCGTGCCCTCTCTTTCTCCTCTGCGGTTAAAATGCTGTTCAAACAACCGTCCCGGTCGAGGGCTTTGATCAACGAGTAGTCATCCGACCCGAATGTCGGTTGCTTGTCCCTCGGCAACCCCACCAGTCGAGCGACCGTCACACGCGCAACGCCGCCGACGGGTCGATGCGCGCGATCCGCAGCGCCGGGATGAGCGACGCCACCAGGCCGATCGACACGACGAGGAGCACGACGGCCGCGTACGTCAGCGCGTCGAACGACTCCACGCCGTAGAGCAGCGCCGCCACCACCCGCGACGCGCCGAGCGCCAGTACCACCCCCACCGCCGCTCCGCCCGCGACGAGGGCCGCACCGCGACCCACGACCGTGCCCAGGAGGATCCGTTCGTTCGCCCCGAGCACGAGGCGAACACCGAACTCTCGGCTCCGCTGCGCGACGATGTACGAGATGATCCCATAGACGCCGAGTCCGGCGAGCAGCGCGGCACTGACCGCGAAGCCGATGAGCACGACGGCCACGAAGCGCGTGCTCGACGTCTCCGCGCTCACGATGCTCGAAAGCGGTCGCGCATCCGACACGCCCGCCGGCGCTCCCGTTTCGCGGATGGTCCGCGTCACGCCCGCGATCGCGGTGCCCGGCGGGAGGCTCGTACGCACGAGCAGCGTCGCCGTGTAGCGCGGCAGGTCAGTGTTCTCGCCCGCCAGCAGATAGATCGCCGGTGACTCGACCGCGTCCACCGACGCGAAGCGGACATCACGCGCGACGCCCACGATCTCCATGCGGACCCACGGCCCCTGTGCGAACGCGACCTCCTTCCCGATCGGAGACAACGTTCCGAACAGGCGGCGCGCGGCCGTCTCGCCGAGCACCACTCGCGGACGCCCGACCGTCGTATCTTCGGCGACGAGGGCCCGCCCCGCGCTCATCGTGATCCCCATCGTCCGGAAGTAATCCGCCGATGTCCGGTGCAGCTCGACGCCGATCGGACGCGCCGTCGGGTCAGCGTTTCCCACGGCCCGGAGAGGCACGGTTACCATGCACGCGACGTCGAACGGCACGCACGACGTCAACGAGACGCCGCGTACCGATGGCATCGCGGAGACCTGCGTGAGGATCTCCTGACGCCGGATACGCGCCGCCGCCGACGTGTCGATGGACGTCAGGCGAAACGTGACGACACCCTGGTGCCGGAAGCCGAGATCGGTCGCGAGCAAGGCCCGCAGGCTTCGCGTCATCAGCCCGGCGGACACCAGCAGCATCGTCGCGAGCGCCACCTGCGCCACCACGAGGATCTGACGGCCGCGAACCGGCGCTGACGTGTGCGAGTCGCCCGACGACGTCATGAGCGTCACCGGATCCACGCGCGTCGCAGCCACCGCGGGCCCGACCCCGAACAACAGCGTCGCGACCGCGGCGATGGCCGAAGAGAAGACCAGCACGCGGAGATCCGGCGCGAGCGACGCTCCGGCGAGCAGGTCCGTCCCGCGCAGCAGGATCCAGTGCTGCGGGAGTGCCGGCCTCAGGCTCGCGAGCGCACCCACACACACGAACCCGACGAGCACGCCTAACGGCAGCCCCAGCACGCCGAGCATCGTGCTTTCGGTGAGAACCTGCCGTCCGACGCGGCCGCGCGATGCGCCGATCGCGATCCGCACGCCCATCTCGTTGCGCCGGGCGTTTCCGCGGGCGAGCAGGATCGACGCGATGTTCGCGCAGACGGTCAGCATCAGGGCGACCACCGCCGCGGCCATGAGCTTCAACATCGGCTCGACCAGCGGGTGACGCCGGGCTTCGGCCAGTGGCATGACGCCGATGCTCTGCTCGGCGTCGGGAGCGATCGACCGCTCGGCGACGACCGAGTTCAGGAGGGGCAGCGCCGCCATGAGCTGCTGCCGGGCGAGCGGAATCGTTAGGCCCGGCCTGGTCCGCGCGATGACCGTGCCCGACAGCGCCGCGAGCCGTTCCGTCCATCGCGGCGCCGGGTCGATGCGCGCCATCATGCGGAGCGGGATCCACACGTCGGCACCGATGGTGAACCCGTTGAACCGCGGCGGCATGATGCCGACGACGCTCACCGACACCCCGTTGAGATTGATGGGGCGGCCGATGATGGACGGGTCGGCGCTGTAGTCGCTCCGCCAGAGACGGTCGGAGATCATGGCGACCGTCCCGGCGACATCGGACGCGTCTTCGTCGCGAGCGAACACCCGCCCGCGCTGTGCCCCGATCGAGAGCGTCGCAATGAGGCTCGGGGTGATGGCCTCGATGCGGACTGGTTTGTCCTCGATGTCGGGACGGATGATCCCGTCCACCCAGGCCGCGAACCCTGCCTCCTCGAAGGCGCCGACGGACGTGCGCAGCACCTCGTACCGCGCGACGCTCCAGGGAATGGTGTCGCGTCGCGCTCCCTCACGCGCCACGACGGTTTGATACGGGACGACCAGCCGATCGGCGTTCGGGTACGGCA
>Ga0075430_100005012_pt1 | contig 11147 bp, 7 predicted proteins | sample RhiMetdeltSRZDD4_FD_75294 | JGI IMG/M metagenome (GOLD analysis project Ga0075430, IMG submission 75294) | Populus rhizosphere microbial communities from Tennessee, USA - Rhizosphere MetaG P. deltoides SRZDD4 | ecosystem: Host-associated > Plants > Roots > Rhizosphere > Soil | place: USA... | reverse complement strand
CGGCGGCCAGGCTCAGCGCGTCGCCATCGCGCGGGCGCTGGTGCCGCGGCCGCAGGTGCTCTTGCTGGACGAGCCGTTCTCGGCGCTCGACGCCTTCACCCGCGCCGATCTGCAGGACCATCTGCTGGCGCTGTGGGCGGACCTCAAGCCGACCCTGGTCATGGTCACCCACGACGTCGAGGAGGCGATCGTGCTGGCCGACCGGATCATGGTGATGCGGCCGCATCCCGGCCGGGTCTACGAGGAGATCGCCTGCGACCTGCCGCGGCCGCGCGACCGCCAATCGGCGGCCTTCGATTTCGCCAAGCGCCGCGTGCTGGCCGCGCTCGACCGCTCGCTCGACCGCGCCATCATCACAGAGGACGGCGAAACCAGGGCGGCGCATGGCGGCGGGATGTGGTGGTAGCGCATCGTCATTCCGCCCTCGCGCCGCCCGTCCGGAATGACTAGAAAGGGCGCCGCGGCGCCCGGTCGGCGCCGTAGTCATGTGGGTCTTGCAATGCGAAGCTTCCAAGTCTGCCAGTGCGGCGCGCCGCTGCAGTTCGCCGAGCAGCCGACCCCGACGCCGGCCGGCACCGAGGTGCTGATGAAGGTGCTGGCCGCCGGCGTCTGCCACAGCGACCTGCACATTGCGGACGGCTATTTCGACCTCGGCGGCGGCAAGCGGCTCACCATCGCGGACCGCGGCATCAAGCTGCCGCTGACCATGGGGCACGAGAGCGTCGGCGAGGTGGTGGCGGTCGGGCCGCAGGCGCAGGGCGTGCGGGTCGGCGACCGGCGGCTGGCGCATCCGTGGATGGGCTGCGGCGAGTGCGCCGTCTGCCGGCGCGGCGACGAGCAGCTCTGTCGCACACCGTCGAGCCTCGGCGTGTTCCGCGCCGGCGGCTACAGCGATTTTCTGCTCGTGCCGCACCCACGCTATCTCTTCGACATCGGCGATCTGCCGCCGGAGAAGGCTGCGCCGCTGGCCTGCTCGGGCGTCACCACCTACGGCGCCCTCAAGAAGGTCGGCGCGGTGCTCAAGAGCGAGCCGCTGGTGATCATCGGCGCCGGCGGCCTCGGCCTGATGTGCCTGGCCCTGCACAAGGCGATGGGCGGCCACAGCGCCATCGTGGTCGACATCGATCCGGTCAAGCGCGCGGCCGCCAAGACGGCCGGTGCGCGACAGGTGATCGACGGCGGCGCGCGCGATGCGGCGCAGCAGATCGTGGCGGCGACCAGCGGCGGCGCCTGGGCGGCGATCGATCTGGTCGGCTCGTCGAGCACGGCGCGGCTCGCCATCGACAGCCTGATCAAGGGCGGCAAGCTCATCGTCGTGGGCCTCTACGGTGGCGACATCACGGTTCCGCTGCCGTTCTTTCCGATGCGCGCGATCACGCTGCAGGGCTCCTATGTGGGCAGTCTCACCGAGATGGCCGAGCTGCTCGACCTCGTCCGCCGCGTCGGGCTGCCGCCGATTCCGGTCGCCACCCGCCCGCTCGCCGAGGTCAACGCGGCGCTCGACGACCTGCGCGCCGGCAAGGTGGTCGGGCGGGTCGTGCTGACGCCGGCTAGCGGTCGTCAGTGATCGACCATCAAGGCTTGGATCACCCCGCGGCAACCTTCCGATCACTGACGACCTTACCGACCACCGACAGCAGGAGACTGTGAAATGGACGCCACCGCATTGCGCGCCATGCAGGCGCCGATCAAGGAGCGCTACAAGGGCGACCCCAAGGCCGCTTTCATCACGCTCAAGGCCAAAGGCGCGCTCGACGACGCCCACATCGCCTGTAAGGTCGAGACCGGGCGCGCGCTCGCCGTCGCCGGCCTGCATCCCGCGACCGGCGGCACCGGGCTCGAGCTTTGCTCCGGCGACATGTTGCTCGAGGCGCTGGTCGCCTGCGCGGGCGTGACCCTCAAGGCGGTCGCCACTGCGCTCGACATTCCGCTCAAATCCGGCCGAGTGTCGGCCGAAGGCGATCTCGACTTTCGGGGTACGCTGGGGGTCGCCAAGGACGCGCCGGTCGGCTTCGCGCAGATCCGGCTGCGCTTCGACATCGACACCGACGCGCCGCAGGACAAGCTCGACCAGCTGCTCAAGCTCACCGAGCGCTATTGTGTCGTCTACCAGACGATCAAGAGCGGCCCGCCGATCGAGGTGCGTTTGAATCGCGGGTGATTCTCGGGTAACGACACGAGTCTCGGTATGCTTTCGCTCACCATTGTGGAAGAGGGTGGGGGGCAATGGGGTTTACCTGCGATCGAGACCAAAACCCCTATTCCAGTGGCGATGGGGTTTTACCTGACTTTCGGTATTCCAAGGGCTCGAATTGGAAAACCTAAGTCTGGGAGCAGGCCGAATTGGAGCATGATCCCAAAGGGGATAGCGGTTTTCGGGAAAGATCATGCTCCAACAATAAGCCAGGGCGGGATGACAATTCGAAGACAAAGGTCATCGCGCTCTGGTGTCGATTATTGACACACGACAATTTGAACCCGCGAGCTCGTAATGTTGTCTGATCCCTTCTTCTGGTACGAGCTTGCGCTCAAGATGGTGATGACGGCGGCGATCGTCGTTGCCGCCTCGGTCGCTGTCGAGCGCAGCGGCCCGTTCATCGGCGCGCTGATCGCGGCGCTGCCGACGGCGGCGGGCGCGGCCTACATCATCCTGGCGATCGAGCATTCGTCCGCCTTCGTCGCCGACAGCGCGGTCGGCAGCATCGCCGCGGGCGCCGCGGTGGCGATCTTCGCGCTCGTCTATTCGGCGCTGGCGCAGCGGCACGGGATCGTGCTCAGCATCGGTACGGCGACACTCATATGGTTCGCGGCCGCCGTCGCCTTGCGGTGGGTCGACTGGACGCCGGCCAGCGCGCTCGCGCTCAACGCCGTCGTCTTCGCCGTCACGATTCCTGCCTCCGCGCCCTACCGCACCAACGCTGCCGCGGGAGGAAATGCGGCGCGCCCGCTACGACATTCCGCTGCGGGCCCTGACCGCCGCGGTGGTCGTCGCCGTGGTGACAACGGCCAGCCACCAGATCGGCTCGTTCGTCTCCGGCATGTTCGCGGTGTTTCCGATCGTGATGGGGAGCTTCGTGGTGATCATGCATCCACGCGTCGGCGGGCCGGCTGCCGCCAGCGTGCTCGCCCATGCGCAGATTCCGTTGATCGGCCTCGCACTGGGCTTCCTGTCGGTGCACTATCTCGCCGGGCCGATGGGGTCGTGGGGGGCGCTGGCGGTCGGGCTCGCGGTCTGCGTCGGCTGGAACGCGACAGTGTGGGTGTTCAAGACCGCGCGCGGCTAGCGGTTTTTCATTTATCGCATTTTTCGGACGGAAAACCGGTTTCCACCCCGGATCAAATCCGGGACAGGCTTTTTCCTGAAAATGCTCTGTTCGCGTCGCAATGCGGCGAACGTCTTCACATGTCGTCGTCAGTGAGCGATCTGCAGGTTCTGTTCGCGAATTACCTTGCCCCAGCGTTCCGTCTCGGCCCGGATGTACTGGGAGAATTCCTCGGGCGAGCTGGTCATCGGCTCGTACAGCTGCTTGTTCACGAACTGCTCCTGGATCGCCGGCTCGCCGATGATCTGGCGGACTTCCGCGTTGATCTTCATCACGATGTCGCGCGGCGTGCCGCCGGTGGTGGACAGGCCGAACCAGGTCCCGGCGGTGTAGCCGGGAACGGTCTCGGCGGCGGTCGGAACGTCGGGCAGCCGGGCGAGGCGCTTCGGGCTGCCGATCGCCAGCATCTTCACCTTGCCGGTCTCGTAGGGTCCCAGCACCGAGCCGACGCTGATCATCATCATGTTGGTGTGCCCGCCCATGACGTCGGCCAGCGAGGGCGTAGCGCCGCGGTAGTGCACGGTAAGGAACTTCACCCCGGCGGCGTGCTCGAGCCGCACCATGTTGAGGTGCGGTCCGGAGCCCAGCCCGGCGGTGCCGTAGGTGAGCGAGCCGGGCTTCTGCCTGGCGAGCGCGAGCATTTCGGCGAGCGAGTTCGCCGGCAGCGAGGGCGAGACCACCAGCGAATGGTGGATGCGCACCAGGCCGGTGATCTGGATCAGGTCCTTGTCCAGGTCGTAGTTGAGCTTGTCCTTGGGGTAGACGTTCGGGTTGATGATGTAGGTGCCGGCCTCGGCCACCATCAGCGTGTGGCCGTCGGGCGCCGCCTTGGCGACCGTCTGGGCGCCCAGGATGTGCCCGCCGCCGCCGCGGTTCTCGATCACCACCTGCTGGCCCCATTTCTCCGACAGGCGTTGGCCCACGGCGCGCGCGACCACGTCGGTCACACCGCCGGCCGATGCGGTGACGACCATGGTGATCGTGCGCGACGGATAGGTTTGCGCCTGGGCGGCGCCGGCGCTCGCGAGCAGTGCCAGCAGAATCAATGTGCCGAGCCGATTGGTCATCGTCCGCTCCCTCGACCTGTCGTGCTTGCAGCGATGTTAGAGCACATTCAGTTGAAACTGAATGTGCTCCAGTTCTTTCGTTGGTCGCATTTTCGGACGGAAAACCGGTTCCCACCCCGGATCAGGTCCGGGGCAGGCTTTCCTGAAAATGCTCTGGACGCCGGCTATTTGCCCGGGGTGGCCTTCGCCTTCAACGCATAGAGCGCCTCGAGCGCATCGCGCGGCGACATTTCGTCGGGATGCAGCGCCGCAAGCGCCGCGATGACGGCCTCGAGGGCGGCGTCCTGCGCGGGCGGCGCGGCAGCCGGCTGCGGCGCCGCGGCAAAAAGCGGCAGGTCCTCGAAGCCTCGCGGGGCGGCGCGGTCTTCCGCCTCGAGCTTGGCCAGCACGACCTTGGCGCGCTCGATCACGCTCGCCGGCAGGCCGGCAAGCTGCGCCACCTGGATGCCGTAGCTGCGGTCGGCGGCGCCCGGCACCACCTCGTGCAGGAACACCATCTCGCCATGCCATTCCTTCACCCGCACGGTGGCATTGAACAGCCGCGGCAGCCGGGCGGAGAGCGCGGTCAGCTCGTGGAAATGGGTGGCGAACAGCGCGCGGCAGCGGTTGCTCTCGTGCAGGTGCTCGATCGTCGCCCAGGCGATCGACAGGCCGTCGAAGGTCGCGGTGCCGCGGCCGATCTCGTCCAGGATGACCAGCGAGCGCTCGCCCGCCTGATTGAGGATGGCGGCGGTCTCCACCATCTCGACCATGAAGGTCGAGCGCCCGCGCGCGAGATCGTCGGCCGCGCCCACCCGCGAGAACAGCCGGTCGACGGCGCCGATGCGCGCGCTGCGCGCCGGTACGAAGCTGCCCATCTGGGCCAGGATCGCGATCAGCGCGTTCTGGCGCAGGAACGTCGACTTGCCGGCCATGTTCGGGCCGGTGAGCAGCCAGATGCGGCCGGCCGCGGCCGACGGGGGAGGCGACAGGTCGCAATCGTTGGCGACGAACGGCCCACCGTCGGCGGTGAGCGCCTGCTCCACCACCGGATGGCGGCCGCCTTCGACCACGAAGTCGAGCGAGCCATCGAGCTGCGGCCGCACGTAGTCGCGCTCGACCGCCAGCTGGGCCAGCGCGGTCGCGACGTCGAGGGTGGCGAGCGCCTCGGCCGCCTCCTTGATGGCGGCGGCCGCCGCGGTCACGGCGGCGGCGAGGCGCTCGAAGGTCTCGAGCTCGATACCGAGCGCGCGGTTGGCGGCGTTGGCGATCTTGGCTTCGAGCTCGCCCAATTCGGTGGTGGTGAAGCGCACCTGGCCGGCGAGCGTCTGGCGGTGGATGAAAGTGGCGTTGTGCGGCGGGCCGAACAGCTTGTCGCCGTGTTGCGCCGTCACCTCGACGAAATAGCCGAGCACGTTGTTGTGCCGGATCTTGAGCGCCCGCACGCCGGTCGTCTCGGCGTAGCGCGCCTGCAGGGCGGCGATCACCCGGCGCGATTCGTCGCGCAGCGCGCGCGCCTCGTCGAGCGCGGCGTCGCAGCCGGCGCGCACGAAGCCGCCGTCGCGTTTGAGGTGGGGAAGCTCGTCGGCGAGCGCCGCCGTGAGCTCGGTGGCGATCGCCGGTTCGGGCCGCCGCAGGCCCGCGACGGCCTGCGCGAGCTCGGCGGCGATCTCCTTGCCGCTGTCGAGCTCGCCCGCGAGACCGGCGGCGGCGGCGATGCCGTCGCGGATGGCGGCGAGATCGCGCGGGCCGCCGCGGCCGACCACCAGGCGCGCGAGCGCGCGGGCGAGATCAGGCGCGGCGTTGAGGCGCGCGCGGGTGTCGGCGCGCCCTGCCGCATCGGCGACGAAATGCGCGACCGCGTCGTGCCGGCGGGCGATCGCCGGCGGCTCGGTGAGCGGGGCGGCGAGCCGCTGGGCGAGCAGCCGCGAGCCGGCGGCGGTCACCGTGCGGTCGATGGCGGCGAGCAGCGAGCCGGCGCGCTCGCCCGCGAGCGTGCGGGTGAGCTCGAGATTGCCGCGGGTGGCCTGGTCGATGAGGAGGGTCGTGCCTTGCGCCTCGCGCGTCGGCGGCGAGAGCGGCGGGCGCTGGCCGAGCTGCGTGCGCTCCACATAGGTGACGCAGGCGGCCGCGGCGGTGACCTCGAGCCGCGACAGCGCGCCGAACGCGGCGCTGGTCGCGACCGCGAAAAAGCTCGTGAGCCGCCGCTCGGCGGTGGCGCCGTCGAACACGTCGCGGGCGAGCGGCGTCACCGCTGGCAGCGAGCGCAGATAGGGGGCAAGCTCGGGATCGCCGTAGAGGGCGTCCGACACGATGATCTCGCCCGGCTCGAGCCGCGCGATCTCGGCCGCGACGCCGGCGCGGTCGCGCTCGGCAATGCGGAACTCGCCGGTGGAGATGTCGATCCAGGCCAGCGCGAACTCGTCCGCCGACGCGCGGGTGCGGGCGATCGCCAGCAGATAATTGTTGCGGCGGGCATCGAGCAGCGTGTCCTCGGTGAGCGTGCCGGGGGTGACCAGCCGGATCACGTCGCGCCGCACCACGCTCTTGCCGCCGCGCTTCTTCGCCTCGGCGGGGTCCTCGAGCTGCTCGCACACGGCGACGCGGTGGCCGAGCGCGATCAGGCGGTGCAGGTATTCGTCGGCGCGGTGCACCGGCACGCCGCACATCGGGATGTCGCGGCCGAGATGCTTGCCGCGCTTGGTGAGCACGATGCCGAGCGCGCGTGCGGCGACCTCGGCGTCCTCGAAGAACAGCTCGTAGAAGTCGCCCATCCGGTAGAACAGCAGGCAGTCCGGATTGGCGGCCTTGATCTCGATATATTGTTCCATCACCGGGGTGATGCGCCCGGCGTCCTCGGTCGCGCCGCGGCCGCCCTCGGCGGGCGGGCCGGATTCAAAGCCGGGTTGTGTCAGCGGGCGCGCGACATCCATGGCGCCGCGACGCTAGCAGATGGCGCGGCGGGATTCATGCGGTAGCAGGGGAAAACCACAGGTCAGATAGCGTTCCAGAATGGTCCTTCCAACCGGCTACTTCACCAGCTTCACACCGGTGACGGCCTCGAGGTTCTTGTAATCGATCTTTTCGCGGTCGGCTTTGGGAATGTTCAGCGAGTCGAGAATCCTCAGCGTCTCCCGCGGATACAGCGTGCCGCCTTCCGGATCGAACGGGCAATCGGAGGCGAAGACGATCTTCTCGAGCGGGAAGAACTCCATGCCGGCCTTGGTCGCCGGCACCGCCGTGAAGGCCGCGGTGTCGGCCCAGAAGTCCTGCTTGAAATAGTCGAGCGGGCGCTTCTTGAGGCTCTTGCGCAGCGAGACGTAGTCCTCCTCGCTGGTGCGCGAGCCCATCACGTCATTGCCCGGTCCAAGGCGGCCTTCCAGCATCGGCACGATGCCGGCGAAGTGGTGCGTGATGATCTTCAGGTTGGGATGGTTGTCCATAATCTTGGAATACACCAGGCGCATCATGGCGCAGGCAGTCTCGTACGACCAGCCGAGCGTCCACCAGATCTCGTACAGCGATTTCTTCTCGTCGATGTAGTCGGGCATTTCGGCGCCGCGCGCCGGATGCAGCCAGATCGGCTTGCCGAGCTCGTTCATCTTCTTCCAGAACGGCAGGTATTGCGGCCGGTCGAGCGGCTTGCCGGCGACGTTGGTGTAGATCTGCACGCCGAGCGCGCCCAGCTGCTTGATCGCGCGTTCGGCCTCGGCGACGCCGGCGTCGGCCGCATCGAGCGAGACGTGCGCCACCCAGCCCGGGAAATGGTGCTTCTCCTTCGCGCACAGCTCCGCGAAGCCGTCATTGATGATGCGGCAGAACGCGTCGATGTCTTGCGGGCTCTTGGCAAACCGCTCGATCGGCGGCTGCGGGTAGGACAGAATCTGTTGATAGTCCTTATGGCCGTCGACGATCTTCTTGCGCACGTCAAGGTCGTAGAGCGCGGGCAGCGAGCGCACGCGCTTGCCCATGTCCTTGTAGTCGCCGGCGACCTCGTTGAGCTTGTCGAAGAATTTCTTCGGAAAAAAGTGCGTATAGGCGTCGATCCGCATCTGCGGTCCTCCGGCTTTTTTCTGCTGCGCGCCGCTGCGTGCGCTGGGGTGGGTCAAGTCGGATGTTGTTACCCGCTTGATCGACGAGAGTCCATTGCGGCACCAGCGCCCGTGCTGCGCTGCAGTCACTCCGCCGCGATGCGGTGCGCGCTCTGCTGATCGAGCTCGGCAAGACAACGCGTGAGCGCATCGCCCTCGGGATCGGCCAGAGCGGCGACGCGCGCGCTCGCGATCGCATCCACCGCCCGGGCGGGCGGCAGGCTGCCCATCAAAGCAGGGCGGATGACGCGCATTTCGATCAGATGGAAGTTGGTGCTGCCGCGTTTGTGGGTGTCGCCGTAGCCCTTGATCAGCCGCGCGCATTCGGCGATCTCGAGCGCGAGATCGGCCGACACCGGCGCGGCCTCGGTGACGAGCGCGAGCCAACTCTCGATCGAATGTTGCTCGACCTCGAACCGGTAGGTCTTCGGACGCCAGCGGCGCAGCTTCGCCAGCAACCAGAACCGCAAAAAGCCCGAGACCGACGCGCTGTTGACCTCCATCCCCCAATGGAGGCGCGCGAGCCAACCGCGGCGCTCGGCCGCGGCGAGGATGCGTTTTGCCAAGCCGGGCGGCAGGATCGAGCACATCTCCTCGATGCCGGGCTTGAGGAACTCGGTCACGGTGAACGGCTCGCCCGGCTTCACGCCCATCTCGGCGGCGATGCGCGCAAGCCGCGCCGGCTCGATCTTGGCCTGCGCGACGCGGATCACGTCCTCGTACGACATGCGCACCGCAAGGTGGCGCGCGGTCTCGCGCAGGAGCCGGCCGCCGGCCCCGCAGCGCTCGTCGGCGGCGCGGATCGGCGCCAGCCGGTCGAGATAGAGCTGCGCATAGGCGACGTCCTGGTAGGCGACGAGCCGGCGCGCCCCTTCGACGATCATGTCGCGGGCGGCGGCCGGCATCGTCGTCGCGATCGTGCGCTCGAGCTCGGCCAGCGAGGCGGAAGCGCCGCGCTTGCCGGAGACGTTTTCGGCGCGGGCGGCGCCGGCCTGCCGGGCCGCCTCGAGGCCGGCGCGAAAGCCGTTGAGGTTCGCGTCGACCGCCTTGCCGTCGGCGCGGATCGCCGCCTCGAAAACGTCAGGCGGGATCGGCAGGCGGCCGCAACCGGCGATCAGGCCGAGCATCACCGCGTTGATCATCGCGCCGCTTTGCTTGGCGAGTGCTTCCATGTCGACCAGCAGGTGCGCCTGCGCGTGCTCGGCGGCCGCACTGGTCAGGCGCGCGCTGTCGTAGCGGCCGTCGCCCATCGCCATCTTCTCCACCACCAGGTAGGAGCGGCTGGTCGAGGCGATCAGCAAGGTGCGGTCGGGAGTGACGAAGCCCGACGCGATGGCGCGGCCGGCCTCGAGCAGCTCGCTCGCCAGCACGATGTCGACGTCGCCGACGCCGGGCGCCAGCGCGAGCACCGGCCGGTTCCTTCCCAATTCGCGGGCGGGAAGCGGGAGAATTTCCACGTAGTAGGTGGTCGCGCCGGTGCGCTGGGCGACGCCCGGGATCGAGGTCGACTGCACCGGGAAACCCCGTTGCGACGCCGCCGCGACCAGCCAGTCGGTGAGCACGCCGCCGCCTTCGCCGCCGAGCGCGGCGATCAGAATCGAGATCGGCCGGGGCTCATGGCCGCTCATGCGGGCGCCTGCGCGCGCGGCAAGAACCAGCCGATCACGGTGCGGCGCACGCGGTGCAGCGCGCGGTCCCACCAGCTCGGATTGCGGACGATCTCGGCACGATAGAACGACGGGCACAGCACGGCGGCGTGCGCGACCTCGCCGCACAGTCCGCAGCCGACGCAGCTCTCGATCACGGTGGCGACCGGGTCGCTGCGCAGCGGATCGGGATTGGGTTTGACGGTGAGCGACGGGCAGCCCGAGAGCCGGATGCAGGAATGGTCGCCGGTGCAGATCTCGTCGTCGACGCCGAAGCGCACCCGCACCACCCGCTCGCCGCGCTTGAGCTTGTCGGCCTCCTCGGTGCGCAGCCGGCGCTGGCGCGCGAGCTGGCATTCGCCGTCGGCGATGATCACCTTGAGGCCGCGCTCGGCGGTGCGCATCGCCTCCTTCAGCGTGTCGGTCATCTTGGCGACGCTGTAGCTGCGCACGGTACGCAGCCATTTGACGCCCAGCCCGCGCAAGGTCTGCTCGATGGTCATGCCGGTCGGGCCGCCGCTGCGGTTCGCCGCGCTCGACGGCAGATATTGCTGGCCGGTGGCGGAGGCGTAGCCGTTCTGCATCACGATCAGCACGCCATCGCCCTTGTTGAACAGGTTGGAGGCGACGCCGGTGATCAGTCCGTTGTGCCAGAATCCGCCGTCGCCCATCACGGCGATCGGGCGGCGGTCCATGTTGGGGCCGACCGCGGCGGCGCTGGCGAGCGACATGCCGTAGCCGAGGATGGAATTGCCGAGGCTGAACGGCGCGAAGGTCGCGAACGAATGGCAGCCGATGTCGGCGCTGATATGGGTCGGCCCGAGCTCGCGCTGCATCAGCTTGATGGCGCTGAACACCGGCCGCTCGGGGCAGCCGGTGCAGAAATTCGGCGGGCGCGCTGGGATGTCGCCGACGGACGCGACGACGGCGGGCTTGTGGGCGAGCATTCGCCTGGCGCGGGCGCCGATCTCGTCGGCGTCGACGCCGTTCGGACGGGTGGCGGCGAGGAAGGCGGCCAGCCCGTTGATCAGCGGCTCCGAC
>Ga0075430_100005011_pt1 | contig 11148 bp, 7 predicted proteins | sample RhiMetdeltSRZDD4_FD_75294 | JGI IMG/M metagenome (GOLD analysis project Ga0075430, IMG submission 75294) | Populus rhizosphere microbial communities from Tennessee, USA - Rhizosphere MetaG P. deltoides SRZDD4 | ecosystem: Host-associated > Plants > Roots > Rhizosphere > Soil | place: USA... | reverse complement strand
GCACGGATGGACATCGAGGTTGCCGAGTCCGAGGTGCTCGCAAGCGCCGACGCGACCGCGAGCTACCTGCGGCAGCAGGCACCGGCGGGCACGCGCGTCTACGTGATCGGCGAGAGCGGCCTGAGGGACTCGATCGAGGCGGTCGGGCTGACGCTTGCCGAGTCGGACGTCCAGTACGTCGTGGTCGGGCTGGACCGCGAGCTGAACTACCAGAAGCTGACCACGGCCGTCCGGCTGCTCCGGGCCGGCGCGGCGTTCGTCGGGCCGAACCCGGACACGACGCTGCCGGTCGATGACGGGATCATCCCGGGCGCCGGCTCGTTCCACGCCCTGCTGACGGCCGCGACCGGCGTCAGGCCGCTGATCATCGGGAAGCCCGAGCCGACGATGCTGGTGATCGGCGCCGAGCGGCTGGGCCTGGCCCCGGCCGAGACGGCGATCATCGGCGACCGCCTCGACACGGACATCGTCGGGGGGCACCGGGCGGGGTTGCAGACGATCCTGGTGCTGACCGGCGTCTCGACCCGCGCCGAGGCCGCAGCCGCCGAGATCAAGCCGGACCGGGTCTTCGAGAATCTGCCGGCGCTCCAGACCGCCATCGAGGCGAGTGGGTAGTAGGCAGTGGGCAGTACGGATCTACGGGCGACTGCCCGCTGCCCGCTGCCTACTCCGCTCTTACGTACTGCGCGGCCACCCAGCCCGTCGCGCCGCCCGTCGTCTTGACGTTGCGCCAGGTTCGGCCCTCGGCCTGGGTGTCCTCGCCGATGACCACCAGGCGGGCGCCTTCCGGGACCACCGTCAATCGCCGGGCGGTCGCGCTCGGCTTCTCGCGCAGGCTCACGCCGGAGCCGTCCGTGCCCGCGACGCGGACGGTCGGGACGCCCTCCTCCACGGCGACCTCGGCCGCCTCCTCCTGGGTGATCGGCGGCGCCGCCGCGAGCTGGACGGCCGGCCGGTTGCGCTCGTTGATCTGGGCGCGCATGTCGCGGAAGGCGCTCCAGGCCGGGCGCGGCGAATAGTCGGCGTTCAGGATCGCGAACCAGGGCAGGCCATCCTCCGGGCCCTGGTGGTACGGCGAGGTGCTGGCATCGAGGTTGGACAGGAGCATGCCGCGCATCCAGGGCCAGTGCTTTTGCGCGTACTGGTACGACCGCACGACGTACGCGGCCTGCTGCTCCGGGCTAACTTTCATCCAGTCGTACTGGCCCAGACCCCAGCCCGGGTCCATCAGCCAGCCAAACTCGGTCGCCCAGACGGGCGTGCCGGCGTCGCCCCGCCTGACCATCAAGTTGCGATACAGCTCAGCCCGACGGAAGCAGATGCCGCAGTCGCCCGGGTCGCGCTCGGGCTCGGTGTTGCCGCCGTAGTTGTGGACGCCCAGGGCATCCATGAACCCCTTGGCGCCGGCGTCGTACATGCCGTTGAGGAAGTCCGTATCCTCGATCGTGCCACCGAAGCCGCCGGTGTTCGGGGATGGGCCACCGCCGATGATGATGGCGCCCGGGTCGGCCGACTTCACGCCTCGGTACGCCGCCTTCATGAACGCCGTGTACCCGGCCGGGTCTGGCGGGCCGCCCCACTCGAAGGGGAGGTTCGGCTCGTTCAGGATCTCGTAGCCGACGACGGTCCCCTTTGCGTAGGCCGCCATCGCGGCGTAGAACGCCTCGACGGCGGCGTGATTGGCATTGGCCGGCGAGCCGCCGGCCCAGTCGGGCACGGCGTCGATCCGCAGGATCAGCGGCATGCCCTCGGCGCGGGCCGGCTTCATGACGTTGTCGAGATCGTTTTCCTTGGTGCCGTTCCAGAGGTAGTTGCCCGGCGAGGGCTCCAGACGCGGCCAGTAGAGGACCATCTTGGCGTGCGTGAATCCGGCCTCGCGCGCCATTCGCATGCTGTTCGGATTGTTCGTGTCGACGATGACGCCATGCACCATCTCGTCGCTCTGCGCCCGCGCGACTTCCGGCGCAGGGGTCGTCACGGCGGTCGCGGCAAGCATGATGGCGAAAAGCAGGGTCGCGGGTCGGAGCACGATGCCTCCAGGAGCTGGGCGCGATCGGGCCGCGCGGACGAGCCGTCGCTGGCATGACTCTGCAACGTCCGGGCCGCGAAATTGCCGTTCTTCTGTACAACAAGAGAACGGGTGCGACGGTTCCTGGTGTCACACGTTGATTGTCTCAGGGGATTTCATGATCGCGTCATCCTGGTCGCCTGTTACAATCACATCGCGATCGGGACGGCATCGTGGGAAGCAGTCGCCTCGTCCGACCGCCGACGGGACGACCCTCTGTGAGGGAGTGTTATGAGCCTGGGGGAGCGGCTGCGGGAGATGCTCGATCCCGGCGCCACCGCCGGGTCGTCCGGGACCAATGGAGCGTCCGGACCGCCGAGCGGGCCGCCTCGACGCCGTCCCAGGAGCCAGGCCCAGCCCGTCCATCCGGTCCGCAGCTACGACACCGAATCGTCCCGCGGGATGCCCCGAGCGCAGTGGATCGGGCTCGGCCTGGCGGCGGCGCTGGCGGTGGCGCTCACGGCCGGACTGGTCTTCGTCGTGCTGACGATGGTCCGGCCCGGCGCGCAGCCGGCCCCGACGCCGACCGCGCTGCCCGTCCTCGCTTCACCAACGGTGCCCTCGTCAGTGGCCCAGATCTTTGCGACGTCGACCCCGCCACCGAACGCCCCGACGCCGACGCCGCAGGGAATCGGCCAGCGCCTCCAGGTCGCGAACACCGGCAATGAAGGTGCCAACCTCCGCCGCGATCCCGGGCAGGGCGGCGAGCGGCTCAAGACGATCCAGGACGGTACCGTCGTCGAGGTCGTCGGGCCTGATCGCACGGTCGACGGGATCATCTGGAAGAACGTCCGCGACCCCCAGGGCGAAGTCGGCTGGATCGCCAGCAGCTACCTGGCGGCCGAAGGCTCGCTGCCGGCGGCCGGCATCCCGGGCTCGAACCTCGGGCCGGTCGGCGGCACTCCGTCCGCCGCGTCGACGGCCGCCGCCCCACGCCCGACCACCGGCGTCGCGTCGAGCTCCGCCACGCGCGGGCAGGTCGGCAACACCAACGGCCAGGGCGCGAACATCCGCTCCGAGCCCGGCGCGAGCGGCCGGATCTTGAAGACGCTCGCCGAGGGCGCCAACATCGAGGTGCTGGGGGAGGAGCGCGAGGTCGACGGCCAGGTCTGGCGGCGGGTGCGCGACACCCAGAGCGGCGTGACCGGTTGGATCGTGCGCGGGGCCGTGGCCCCGGCCGGCTCGGTGGCGACGCCGGTCCCGGTGACCACGCGAGCTCCGGCCAGCGGCGGCACGCCCGCTCCGGCCATCAAGCCGTCGACGGGGTCCGGTTCGAGCAGCACGTCGGCGACGCCGGGCGCGAAGCCGACGACGCCGCCCGGCGACCTGCCGGTCATTATCCAGCCGGCGACGCCGCGCCCGCAGACGCCCCAGACGACCGCACCCGCGCCGCAGCCCGCGACGGGCGGTACGCCGGCCCGGACGGCGACGCCGCGACCGTAAACGTGGGGGCCCCTCCCCGGTCGGTGGAGGGGCCTCTGCTTTGTTCGCGTCTTGCGAGGCGGGACTACCGGCGGGCGGCTACGCCCGCCTCGGCGGCCAGCAGCACCCGCCCGTCCTCGCGCACGAAGCTCCCGGCCGCGTCGGTCGCCAGCTCCGAAAGCGGGCCGTCGACCGCCAGCGTCTCGATCGCCTCGACCTCCGGCAGCAGCGCCTCGGACACCAGCAGCTCCTGGAGCTCGAGCGTGTTCTTGATCCACGCGACGCGGGGCGGTGCCGACGTATTCGCCGCCTTGAGCGCCGCCTCGCACGCCTCGAGGTCGCTCGCCATCACGACCGGGATCTTGATCGCGTCGTAGGCGTTCGCCGTCAGCCCGTTCATGTACGTCTTCTGGAGGTCGAGCTGCTCGAAGAGACGGCGGGTCGTGAAGTCGGCGATGCCCATGCCGAGCGCGTTCCCCTCGGACTGGGGCGTGATCCCCAGCACGGCGATTCGCTTGAAGAACGGCCGCTTCTCTCCGCCGATCCGCCGCCACATCCCGACGACGTTGTAGTCCATGCCGCTGCCCGAGACGTTTTTCCCCAGCTCGTCGACGATCAGCAGGTCCAGCTCGTCGAACGGGACGCGCGGCAGCAGGCTATTTGCAAGGCGCAATAGCTCGCGATCCGTGGCGTGGAAGCCGTCCGGCCCGGTCGCGCGGATGGTGTGGAGCTTGTGGTAGGCGTTCTCGACCAGGCCGAGGCCGAGCGCGACCTTGCCAGTCCCGAGGATGATTTCGGCCACGGCGGGGATCGTCTCGGCCAGGCCGCGCGCGTGGCTCGTCTCGGCCCCGCGCTGCTTCCCGAGGCCGATCGCCAGCATCTTGCAGAGGCCGCTCTCGATGTCGGCGCGAAAGGCGGTGTGGGCCTTCACCCGCCCGACGATCACGACCGCGTCGCCCTCCCAGGCGTGGCGGTCCATGTAGCAGGGCGTGCCGGCGCCGAGCTTGCCGACTTCGACGGTCTCCATCGTCGCCAGGATCGGCGCGCCGACCTCGGCCTCGGTGATCCCGTACTCGGCGAGGACGGCGCGCTGCCCCTCGACGGTGGCGCCGCCGTGGCTGCCCATCGCCGGCACGACGAACGGCTCGGCGCCGACCGCCCGCAGCTCCTCGACCACGGTCCGGATTACCGTCTGGATGTCGGCGATGCCGCGGCTGCCGGCCGTGATCGCGACGCGCTGGCCGGGACGGATGCGCTCGGAGACGCTGCCCTCGGCGAGCGCCCGGCGGACGGCCGCCGCGACGTCGGGCAGGTGCTCGTCGGGAAGCTGCTGGCGGACCCGCGCCATGCGCGGCAGCGGCGCTCGCGGTAGATCCATCGTCGTCCTCCCGGATCTGGTGCGTCCCGGCTCGGCGAGCCGCCGGCGGGATGCCGACGTCACCCGCCGAGCGGGCCGGTGGTGAAGTAGAGGATACAGAACGCCGTCGTGTTGTTCAGGGCGTGCCCGACCATGCTCGGGACGATGCTGCCCGTCCGTTGATAGGCGTAGCAGAAGACCAGGCTCAAGACCAGGATCGGCAGCAGGGCCGGCAGGTTCAAGTGGAGGGTGGCGAACAGGAGCGACGTGACGCCGTACGCGACCAACGGGCTGCGCGTTCGCCGGTAGCTCCCGAAGACGAACCCCCGGAAGTACAGCTCCTCGGCGATCGGGGCCATCACGCTCCCGGCCAGCACCACGCCCAAGAACCCCCAGATCGGGAACTCACGGACGCACTCCAGGCTCGCGAGCTGGGTCTGCTGCACGCCGATCGTCCGCATCACGCCCTGGATTAGCGCGCTCAAGATCAGCACGCCGACCCCGACCAGGATGCCGGTGCCCACGAGGCTCGCCATGCGGGAGCGGTCCGTCAGCCCGAGCTCGGCGGCGGTCAGGACGCCGGGGCGGATGAAGCGCAGGTAGGTGACCGCCAGGATGGCAAGGTCGACCGAGAGCGCCGCCGTCAAGAAGCCCGGCACCGAGCAGAGGCCGCGGACGCCGACCCAGGCGGTGTAGGCGAGCGGCCCGGCGTTCGCGAGCAGCACGATCAGGATCGTGGTCGCGACGACCAGGCGATGGGAGCCGACCCCGCGCCAGGCCATCCGCGTGCCCATCAAGCCGGGTGCCAGCACGTAGAAGCCGAGGCCGCCAATCAGGAGCGTGGTGCCGACGACGGCCAGGCCCGCCGCGGTCATCACGAGGCCCCGCCCGCCCGGACCGACCTGGTTGAGGCCCAGCGGCTCGGCGAGCGCGAGGAAGAGTCCGCCGAGGGCCGCGCCGAACAGCCCGATCGCGGCGACGAGCAGCGCGATCCGGCCGGCCGGCCATGGCATCCAGGGCGCGATCGGCCGCGCGGCGCTCGGGACTAAGGGGTCGTCGGCCGGAGGGACGTCCGCTACGCTGGTCTCGATCGTGCGGTCGCCGTCTTGACCGGGCGTCCCCGAGCGTTGACCGTCACGCAGCGCGTGGGAAGCTGGCTCCTGACTCGTCATCGTTCCGGCAAGGACCGGTCAGCTCTTGACCAGCTTGCGGAGCTCGTCCTCGAACGAGGAGATGTCGGCGAACGCCCGGTACACTGAGGCGAAGCGAATGTATGCCACCTGGTCGAGCGCCCGCAGCCGGTCGATGACGTGATCGCCCACGACGCTGCTCTGGACTTCGAGGCCGTCGCGCTTGCGGAGCGCGCTCTCGATCTGGTCGACCATGCGCTCGATCGTCTCGGCGCTGATCGGCCGCTTGGTGCAGGCGGTCTGGATGCTGGCCTTCAGCTTGTCGCGGCTGAACGGCTGGCGGCGGCCGTCTTTCTTCACAATCATCAGCGTCGACATTTCCGGACGCTCATAGGTCGTGAAGCGGGCGTTGCACTGCTGGCACTCGCGACGCCGGCGCGTCATCGAGACGTCGTCGGCATCGCGCTTGTCGATCACGCGCGTATCGCGCGACGAGCAGAATGGGCAGCGCATAGCTGATTCTAGCATGCCTTGTTCGCCCGGGTGCCGCATGGTTCAATTAAGCTGGTTGAGAGGGAGGAAGCGTGGATCAGGCGCTACGCGCGATCCTGCTCGGAGGCGTCGGCGAGGTCGGCAAGAACTCGACGATCTTTGAGTACGACGATCAAATGTTGATGGTCGACGCCGGTGTGAAGTTCCCGGAGGCGGAGCTGCACGGCGTCGATCTGGTGATCCCGGATTTTGGCTACGTCTGCGAGGCAGCGGATGATCTGAAGGCGATCATCATCACCCACGGCCACGAGGACCACATCGGGGCGATACCGTTCCTGGTGATGCAGATGGACCGCTCCGAGCCGATCCCAATTTATGGGACGCGGATGACGCTCGGGCTAATCAACACCAAGCTCAAAGAGCATCGCCAGACCCACCGGGTCAAACTGATCGAGTTCGAGCCGGGCGACGTCATCGACCTCGACCCGTTCACGATCGAGCCGGTCTACGTCAGCCACAGCGTACCGGGCTCGGTCGGGTTCGCGATCGAGACGCCGGTCGGGTCGGTGTTCCACACCGGCGACTACAAGTTCGATCGGCAGCCGGTCGACGGGCGCGGGACCGACGAGGAGGCGCTGCGCCGCCTGGGCGACCGGGGGATGCTGGCGCTGTTCTCGGACTGCGTGCGCGTCGAGAACCGAGGCTGGACCGGCTCGGAGTCGACGGTCAGCGAAAATCTCGAAAAACTGATCGGCGAGGCGTCCGGGCGGGTGATCGTCACGACGTTCGCCTCAAACCTGGCGCGGCTGCGGCAGGTGGTCCACATCGCGCACCGGCTCGGCCGCAAGGTCGCCGTGGCTGGCCGGAGCATGGACCAGAACCTGAAGGTCGCCGCCGAGATCGGCTACCTGGGTGCGCCCGAGGGGACGATCGTCGACCTGCGGGAGAGCAACAACATCCCGCCGAGCCAGCTGGTGGTGTTGGCGACGGGTAGCCAGGGTGAGCCGACCTCGGTCTTGAGCCGGATGGCGATGGGCGACCACCCGAACGTCCGGATCATCGAGGAGGACACCGTCATCTTCAGCGCCGGGCCGATCCCCGGCAATGAGGAGACGGTCGCGCGGGCGATCGACAACCTGTACCGGCGCGGCGCGAAGGTCATCTACCGGGCGATCAACGAGGGCGTCCACGTCTCGGGACACTCCAGCCAGGACGAGCTGAAGCACATGCTCGACCTGCTGCGGCCGAAGTACTGCGTGCCGATCCACGGCGAGTACCGAATGCTCGTGCTCTACAAGGAGCTGGCCGTCGACTCCGGCATCCCCGCCGAGAACGTCGTGATCGCCGACATCGGCGAGGTGATCGAGATCTCGCAGGATCGGATCGAGCTGAACGGGACCGTGCCGTCCGGCTCGATGCTGGTGGACGGGCTGACCGTGGGCGACGTCACCAGCGTGGTGCTCAGGGACCGCAAGCGCCTGGCGGCCGACGGCGTGCTGATCGCGGCGATCGTGGTGGACCGCGAAACCGGTGAGCTGATCGGCGGGCCGGACCTGATCTCGCGGGGGATCGTCGATCCGCGCCAGGACGCGATCCTCGAAGAGGCCCGGGACGTGCTGGTCGACGAGCTGAAGAAGGTCCTGCGGCCGGAGCCGAGCTACGGCTTCCTGGTCGGCAAGATTCGCGAGGTCCTGAGCGGCTTCATCTACGAGCGCATTCGGCGACGGCCGATGATCCTGTCGGTCGTCACGGAGGTCTGAATCTGACCTCGTCCCCCTGCCCCCTCTCCCGCGCGAGAGGGGGAGACAGGGTGCCGGTCGCGTCGGCGTCCGTCGCCGGCGCCTCGTCCGAGTCGGGCTCGATACCGATGAAGTGCAGCAGCGCCGCGACCCGGCGCGGGAACGGCTCGGGCAACACCTGGCCACCCGAGAAGTCGAGACGCACAAAACGTCGGCCGTCGCCCGACGGGACGGCCGCGCTGACCTCAAACTCCCCCAGCCCGAGCTTCCGTCGCGCCACCTCCCGCCCGTCGACGAATACCCGCAAGTCCATCATGAGCTCGGGATCGTCGACGAGCGGCACCATGCCGCGCAGCACGAGCCGCGATGGCCCCGTCGGCTGCCCGAGGCCGATGTACGCCGAGCTATCGACCCAGCCATCGGAGTAGATGCCGCCGTAGACCAGCGCCGTGTTGCCGAGGTCATCGGGGAAGGTCGAGATTGCCGGCGGAGGCGAGAGATCGGCCCACTCGACCTCCTCGAATTCTGACTTCCAGCGTTCCTGGCGGTGATCCATCATCTCCAGCTCGGAGTTCTGGAGTGTGTGGCCGCCAATCGTCGCGACTGGTACGCCCAGCTGCCAGGTGCAGTAGCTGAAGCCGAGCTCGTCTCGCACGCTGCCGATCTCAAGCTCGTGCCACCACCGTTCGTTCAGCGCCCTGATCCGACGGTTATGTCGACGGAGCAGGACGCCCCCGTTCCAGAGGCCGGCACGCTCGGGGAAGCCCGCCTGCCGATAGCGAGACATCTGGCGCAGGATCGTGTCCGGATCGCTGCGCCTTGCCGCGATGCACTGCTGGGCGAAGTCGTACGTACAGTGGGACTCCCAGTGCGCGAAGGCCGCGATCGGGGCGCGCGTCAGGTGCCGCGCGATCAGACGGCGGACGTCGACGTTGATTCGGAAGCTGCCGTCCACCCAGAGGGAGTAGTCGGTGTCGAACACGCGATGCGGCAGCGTCTTATAGTATCGCGACGCCCGCCGGGGGTCGTCGCTCGGCGGCACCCGCACGACCTCCCAGACCTCGGACAGCAGCGGCTCGTCGGTGAAGCAGACGTAGCGGCTGTCGGGCGTGAGGACCGTCGGATCGTAGAGGCGGTCTCGGCCGCCGAAGATCGCCGTATAGACGACGATGCGCGGATCGGGGCTGGACCCGACGAGCCGACGTGCGCACGCCTCGACGTGTCGCCGGAGTCCCGCCCACGTGCTCGCCGGTTCAGGCCCGTGCGTCCCAGGTGACATGCGGCCAAGATCATACTGAAACCGGACAACTCGGGCCGGCGCCGGCGGTCGTGCGTCCCCGCCTAGCGCGTCGGGAACCGCTCGAAATAGGCCTGGATCGCGGCGAAGTAACCGCGCGCCACGGCCTCCTGGACCTTCTCCTGGCGGATCGCCTGGGCGTCCTCGGGGCTGGTCAGGAACAGCGCCTCGCCGATGATGCCGGGCATCTCGCTCGGGCGGCGGATCGTCGGGCTCTCGGGGCCGAGCAGGTAGTAGTGGTTGTTCTGGCCCAGGACCCGACTGTCGCTGGTGGCGCCCCGGTCGTCCGTCTGGTAGCCGGCCCCGCGAATGGTCCGGACCAGGCTCGCCTGGACCAGCTCGGCGAGCGCCCTGTTCTTCGCCGAGAAGGTCCGCCCCTCGGAGTAGAACGTCTGGGTCCCCTTCTTCGCGGGGTCGTCGATGCCGTTGAAGTGGACCGAGATCAGCAGGTGCGCCTTCGCGGCGTTGGCGGCGTCGACGCGGGCCTGGAGATCGTCCGTGAGGTTGACGCGGGTGTCGTTGTTGAGGTCGCGGGAGCCGTTCACCTGGGCGTCGACCGTCCGACTGACCACGACGCCGAGCCCGGCCTCGCGTAGCAGGGTCGACAACCACGTGGCGACTTTGAGGTTCAGCTCCTTCTCGACGAGCGTCCTGCCGTCCTGGAACGTGAAGCTCGCGCCGATCTCTTTTCCGCCGTGGCCGGCGTCGACAAAGACCGTGGGCTTGCCCGGCGCAGCCGGAGATGACGTGGGCGCGGGCGACGTCGCGGGCGGCGGGGACGACGGCGGGGCCGCCGGCGAACCGGGCGCCGGCGGTGACGCGACGGTCGACGGCACCGTCGAGTTCTGGACGATCGTCAGGCTGCTCGGCACACCGCCGACCGGCAATGCGCCCTCCCGCGAGTCCGACAGTGCGGCCAGCTCGCCGACGAAGGCGTCCGTCAGATCGGTCGAGGGCAGATCGGCCGGACGGCGCAGCCAGCGCGGACGACCGGGGTCGAGTTGCCCGTAGAACGGGCTGCGCAGCGCCTGGACTTCGAGGTCGGGCGGGAGGTTTCGCAGCGTCAGGATCGACTTGAGGTAGTCGGCCAGCAGGAGCCCCTGGGTGCACCGGCAGGCGGCGTCGTAGTGCATGATGCCGCGCTGGAAGCGCTGGTAGACGAAGCCGGCGTTGGTCGGATCGGCGGTCGGTTTCGAGGTCGGCAGGCCCCAGATCTCGAGGTTGAAGCCGAGCAGGAGACCGTCGCTGCCGCCGCCCTCGGGGAACGCCTCCTCGGCGCGCACGGCCCCGACGAACGTCTGGAAGAAGTTGACCTTCTGGCCCTGCCAGGCGTCAGGGGCGTTCTCCTTGACGAACTGGAGCGCCCGAGCGTGGTAGTTCGGCTCGCCGACCTTCGGCTGGCGCCCGATCACCTCCGGGTCGGCGGCCGGGAAGGCCGAACCGTTGATCGTCGTATACGGCAGCAGCCCGTCGTCGAGGACGTTGGCGATGGCGACGCTCCCGTTCGGCTGGAGCTGGAGGATCGCCCGCTGGAAGATCTGGACCACGAACCCCTGGAGCGTGAACGGGTTGGAGACTGGGAAGCCGAAGTTCCGGACGCCGCCCCGGCGGCGGAAGTAGGTCCAGAAGGCATCGTCGCCGAC
>Ga0075430_100005010_pt1 | contig 11149 bp, 19 predicted proteins | sample RhiMetdeltSRZDD4_FD_75294 | JGI IMG/M metagenome (GOLD analysis project Ga0075430, IMG submission 75294) | Populus rhizosphere microbial communities from Tennessee, USA - Rhizosphere MetaG P. deltoides SRZDD4 | ecosystem: Host-associated > Plants > Roots > Rhizosphere > Soil | place: USA... | reverse complement strand
GTCCGCAGTATGAAAGACTTGAGGTTCGAGTCACGGCCCGATAACCAACGACGACATGTCGATAGCGATATTCGGGGCAGGAATTCTCGGCACGTGCACCGCGCTCGAACTCGCCGATCGCGGCCTCCGGCTCACAGTGTTCGAGCGCAATGCCGAACCGCTCTCGGAGGCGAGCCTTTACAACGAAGGCAAGCTGCACCTGGGGTTCGTCTACGCGGCGGACCCTTCCTTTCGGACGGCGGAGAGAATGCTCCGCGGCGCGGCGCGGTTTATGGACATTCTCGGACGCTGGATTCCGCACGCCGCGTTGTGCGCCCTGCCCACACGCCCATTCGACTACGTTGTCCATCGCGACACGGCCGCGCGAGGAACTGATCGTGTTGTGGGCGGAGCAGGCTGCCGCTTGCGCCCGCATCGCGCTCGATCATGTCGGCGATCCCCGGGACCGCGAAGTCGTTCTCGCTGCCGCCTTGCTGCGCGTGGCGGGCATCGGCAATAGCCGGGGCTATGCGACACCGACAGAGCCTTTGGAAATAGCGGCCGCCACCGCGATCTTCTGCGACGCGCTCGGAGATACGTCCTCCCTCCGCGATGTGCAGCGCGTACTTGCCTACCCAAATGCGCGCCCCCTGAGGGACGCGATTGCGGGAAACGTATCGCCATCGTCGCTCGCACCGCGAATTCGAAGAGGGCTCGGAAACATTTTGGCGTCGATGATGCGCTCTTGATGCGCTCGATTCGAGATGCTTGAGATTGAAGGGGATGTTGGCTGGCTTGCTACGTTCGTGACAAGAACGGTAGCGTCCCCGGGCAGAAGCACACCCCGCGGGAATCACTCGGTTTAACAGGGCCTTTCGAGCAGCCTGATACCCCGACGATTCAAGCATTCCGAGTCGGAACCACAATGCTGAATTGTCGCGCCTGGCGGCGAGCACGTCGGAACCAAGCCGGCAGCTGCTCAGCAAAGGTCCTGGCGGACCGCAAGCCTTGATCTTTTACCGATGGGCAGGGAGTACCGCTGTACAAAGCGGCTTGACTGGTTCCTCGGCGTGGCGGTTACCAGCGGGTTGGTCAAATCTACAATGCCGACCTACAATCGCGACCGAGTATGCCCCAAAACAACTTCTGACGAGGAAGCCGGTCCATCTTTCGAGTCCCTAGATGCTGTGCGGGGGATTCAGGGCGGCGAGTATCCACGCTTCCCGGCGAAACCAAAGACGCTCAGCATCCTGCCTGTGCTCATAAGGAGGTGCGCCATGATGGTTCGCAGGACCGTGTTCATCGGCGTCTTTGCGGCGGCTCTCGCAATTGTTTGTGTCGCCGTGGGACTCGCCCAGGACGATGGCAACGGCAACTCGAAGGTTGCAGTGCTGGCAGGGTGGGAGCTGGTCCAGTCGGGGGAATTCGTACTCGAGCCCAACTCTTCTGCCGAGCTCGGCGCCGAATGCCCTGAGGGCAAAGTGCCGCTCGGAGGAGGATTCTCTAAGAGTCCGTCGACGCCCGACAGCCAGTCCGGGTTTGAAGTGGCCGCGTCCTTTCCAGCCCATTTCACGTTCGCGGGGAATCTGTTCAGCGGGTGGATCGTTCATGTGATCAACCGCGGCACGGCGAACGTTTTCGTCACGACTTGGGCCACATGCGCGGCGACGACGGCGAAGACGTTTCGCACTGAAATGCCGTGACGGCCGTCCCCACTTCGAACGATCAACGAGGAGCATGCAATGGCATCACGATATGAATCCGGCGATGACGACAACGATTCGTTCGGTGCGACACGATCCGAGCTCCAAGATCTGAAGCCTGGAGTCGAGTCGGCCAGCTCGGCGCGTCAAGCGGCGACGGACGATAAACATCGAAGGCGCCCCAACACGGAGAAATATCAAACTCGGACGTCGCTGGCCGATCGCATTCGCGAACGAAAGGCTGAGTGACACATGGGCGCCGTGCGATTCAGGAATTCCTACTCCAGCAAGCTCTACGTCGCCTACATGCGTCTCGATTATGCCTGTGGCGACGATTGCGGCGATCCGTGGGATGTGCTCGGCTGGATCAACCTCGAGCCGGGGCAGACACAGACACGACCCAATCCTACCAACAACCGCTGGTTCTACTATTACGCCGAGGCGGACGACGGCTCATACTGGGCGGGCGAGTTCGTCGCGGAGGTGAGCCAGCAGAAGTTTCACAAGTGCACGTGCCTGGGCACTACTTCACCGCTTTGGCACAACGTGGGAATGCGAGAGCTCGATTTGCATCAGTGGGGCGGGGTCAATTTCACTGGATGAACGCCAACCACACTGTTCTCTACCGCGCGCGCGGACAAGCAAGTTCAATCCTTCTCGCCGTGTTCAAGGCGGCCTGATCGCGGCGTAGGCGTACGCGGTTATCAACTTCGGCGGCTATTTGGCGCATCTTCGAGTTGTCCGCCGCTGGCTACGGGATCAAGGCGATCGCGAAGCAGCTGAACATCGAAGGCGCGCCATCGCCGAGGGCGCAGTCGGGCGCGTGACGATCGCGCCGACGAGGAACTCGCGGAATGGGAGATGTGCGGCGAAGGGACACTCGCCGGTCTGTTTGAACGAACTTTCCCGTGGGCTGGCGTCCCCGGGCAGAATTGAACTGCCGGCCTCGCGCTTAGGAGGCGCGCGCTCTATCCATCTGAGCTACGGGGACGTGAGGTTGCTAACACGTTAGTTTACCAGCGGTTGTGTGCCCGCTCCCGTGTCACCGTTGCGATGAGGCGCGCGGTCGGTCTCGGACTCGCTTGCAACGGGATTGCAACGCGAGGCATCGAGCCGCCGCATTGCCTCCTGCAAGGCACCGAATACACGCGCCTGATGCTGTTCTGGGAGTGTCGTGGCGGGTGGTACTACGCGGGACAGATCGGCACTTCGAGTCGGCATGAAACGCGCGTACGTAGTCATTTCGAGTCGCCCTGAATCTCATCGAGCGCCGCGCGAATCCGTTTTTCGATGCGATACCAGTAGCTGCTGTGCCCCTTCATGTACTTCTTCCGGATCTCACACTGACCTAACGCCCATTGCAGTTCAGGTTTATTCCTATGCTCGACGGCTGCTTCGATTCGCCGCAACTCCTTTGATCGCGTCATGCCTTGCCTTAGTGCCGATGTGGACGTCGGACGATCTGGTTATCCGCGTCCACCACGATCAGCTCGATCGCATCGCTCGGCGCACCGGTTCGGACCATCTGTGATGCGAGCCGAATCGATTTCGACGAAGGCATCGGCAGCGGTCTGGTGCTCGCTGACGACCGTGGACTCTTGCGCCTTATGACGCCCGTACGGCTGCACGATGCGGTAGGGGCTGTCATCGCTTCTGGTGATGATGCCTTTCCCAAACCACGGCCACGGCCATTGGCGCCCGTCAGCCGCTTGTATGCCCATCTAATCGTTCCGAAAATCACCGACCCTACGGCAAATGCGAGCCCTGGGTTTGGGTCCCAGCCAGCCACCAACGACACACTGAGGATCAACGCAGCGAACACAACTGCAGCGATGAACGGGTGTTCAGCGATGTCACCGTGCCGCCGTCCTTTACCGCTGGCACTCATCGCTTCTTCGCCGCCTTCCGCTTCCGCGCCTCCGGCTTGGTCATCAGGCCTTTCACAAACCACGCGAGCGCTGACGCCTGGCTCGCCATCATTGAATTATTAGATAAGGGCCACACACCAAACCCGCCATGCCGTAGACGCGCATCGCGGGGTCGTTACTGAGTACGTAGACTCCCGACAGGCAACCTAAGATTCCAAAGAAGATCAATGCCCTTCCGCCTTTATGCGACCAGAATCCGCTAGCGGTCTGTATTGGTCGATTCGCGGCACGGTCCTCTGTGGACGGCACGCGAAGGACATCGAGGATGAGCGTTGGGCGCCGGAGGAATGGTACCCGCTACCGGAATCCTCTCAAGGGTTGCAACAGTACCAGTGCCAACGATGTTCGCCAGATGGCACGGCGCTCGCCGACAGCGGCGCCCGTTCCCGCCACTCCAACGGCAAATGGGGCGCGCGCTTCGCACCCACGAACACGGATGAGCTGGTTAGGGATTTCCCCAGCTTGATCCGCCACAAAAGGATGCGGTAAAAAATCGGCGCTACACATTCGGGGGATCGAACATGGCGCAACCGAAGCCATCTTCCATCCGGGTCGGTCCCAATCCCAGGGACCAGCAAGAAGAGCGGCAAGCCCGCATCGCTGAAATGCTGGAGCGCATCCAACGTCATCGAGATCAAGCTGCGTATCACCAGCAACAAGCCGAGCATCACGAACGAGAAGCCGACCGCCTCCGGGCAGAGGGCGTAGCATCGACGTCGAGCGCCGCAAAAAGCCTCGACCCTGAACTAAAACAAGCGGTGCGGAAACGGAAGGCGGCGACGAAACGCTAGTGGATAAGTCTCACCACCCCGACCCGCATGACAGTGTTCGTAAAAGGCAAGTAACTTGTCCTGCGCTTTCCCCATCTGTGACCTGTTCCCAGAAGCAATTGCCCGCGTGAGGTCCGACATGACCCGGAAGCGTCCGCCGTCGGGAAAAACCCAACCACGCGACTCGCGCCAAATCGTTCGTGTCGAATGTCCGAAATGCCATTCGCCCAAGGCGGTTGTGGTCGGCACCCACTACGGCGAGATGATGTGTTTTTGTCCCGCCTGTGAGCATGTCTGGGACCGCCCAGATGCCCTCAGCACTTAACGTGTAGCCGTGGTCCGCGCAGGGACATTCAGTTGTCAAAGACCGCTGGGTCTACGCAATCACGTTCGGATGATTCAGTGACGCGAGGACCTGCGCCTCTCGCTGAAATCGAGCCAGTCGCGACGGGTGCGTCGCAAATTCATCTGGCAGCACCTTGAGGGCGTCGTCCCGCTTGAGTCCCGTGTGATGCGCCCGCCAGACCTTGCCCATCCCACCCTCTCCAAGAAGGGCGGTGATTTCGTACGGGCCGATTCGAGTGCCGGGGGGCCAGCGCCATCGATGGTTGATTTCGGTGTGTGCGGATTCTAACAAGGCAGAACAGGGATGCCGCTAGGGTTGTAAGCCGCGAAACAGCCGTCTCATCGCTTCTTTGCCGCCTTCCGCTCCCGCGCCTTCGGGTTCGTGATTATGCCGTTCACAAACCACGGGCATTTAACGCTTGAGCCTAAAGCTCATTAGCGCCTGTGCCCGATCCCCTAATACACTGCGGTCGCTTGGTGACGGATCCTCCCGTTCCAGGGGACTTCGAGCGCATCACCCTCGAACCGTGCGCGCGGTGCCAGCACACCGACCATGTAACCGTCTCCACGTTCCACTTTGACAGCACTCGCTATTTGCATTGGCGCTGCAGCAAGTGCGGTCATGTCTGGTTCAGCCCTGATCGTCGCCAGCTACCACGCTAGTTCCGCAGTGGAAACGGTAGATACCGCCAGCGTAAAGCGATTGAAGGTATCTGCCGCCGATGCCGCTCATCGCGAACTCGGGCGATTCGGCTGACCGGAAGAATCCTGGCGCTCGAAATACCTCACCAAAGCCGCCCGGTCGACCCAAAGGACGCGACTCGTCAAAGGACCACTCGCCGCGGGGTAGTCGAATCCGAATCATGGTCGTGAGGTGTAACGTGAGGTCCACCCACGGTGTCGCCGACCGAGGCCCACACGCGTTAACCGTCATTCCGAAGGCTCTACTTCTCCTCCAAGATGTCCGACCATCGGGCGGCGCGCTCACTTTCCGATGTTTCTTCTATGCGCGTTGCCACAAGCCATACATGGCCAGCTGGATCGAGAATTCGAGCCGTACGGTCACCCCAGAACTGGTTTTGCGGGAACGCCAGTATCGTCGCACCCGCGTTGCCCGCTCGCTCTGTCACCGCGTCCACATCGGTGACGTAGACAAAAATAACGACAGGGGAGCTACCGTCTCTCTGCGGCGCACGACTCGTTAGCGTCGGCCACTCCCCCTCGATGATCACCATCGCTTCACCGATCTTTATCAGCGCGTGCACAACGGCGCCGTCCGCCCCGGGCCTGCGGCTTACTTCAACCGCATCAAACACCGTCCGACAGAACTCGAGCTCCGCCCCCACATCTCTGCACACCAACATGGGGATTAGTTGCGATGACGTAGCGGGAACCGGACTTGGCGCGTTCGCCATCGAGCTCTCCTCTCTGCCAAGGCGATTGGGCTGATTCAGTTGATGTTGAAACGTTCTCCGACAACGTAAGAGAGGATCGTTGGTTACCCGCCGGACGGCATCGCCGGTCGGAACGTTCCTGGTATAAGCTTCGAGACACTCTTATGAAGAGGACCATTCTCGCGGCCTCCCTCGGTTTCTTCTTCGCGGCGAGCGCGGCCACCCGCGCGCAGCAAGCTCCCGTCGTACCTGCCCCTGACATACAGCCGGGCAGCATCACTTCCGAGGACGTTCCGTACCCGCACGCGGTCTCGTACCTGGCCCTCACACTCTACGGCCAGGACGTGCGCATGGCCTTCATGGACGTGCCGCCGATGGGCCAACCGAACGGCCACACCGTTCTGCTGCTGCATGGGAACAATTTCGCCGGCTTCTACTGGGGCGGGCCGATCGACATCCTGCGCAGACAGGGCTTTCGAGTGGTCGTACCCGACCAGATTGGCTACGGCCGATCGTCGAAGCCGATCATCCCGTACAACTTCCATGACATGGCACGCAACACAAGGCTCGTGTTGCAGAGTCTCAAGATCGACAAAGCCATGGTCGTGGGTCACTCGATGGGCGGAATGCTGGCCGCGCGCTTCGCGACGCAATATCCCGATATGACCGAACGACTGGTGCTCTACAACCCCATTGGCCTGGTAGATCCGCGGTTCGCCCGCCCCTGGGAGAGCACTGACGAGGCCTACAAGCGTGCGCTTCCCGCAACGTATCAGACCGTTCGCGCCGGCATCATGAGGTACGTCGCGCACAACGAGGCGGCGTGGAACCCGGAGTTCGAAAAGTACACGCGTTACCGCTACGCATGGACCCTCAGTGCCGACTGGCCTCGGCTGGCGATGGTGCAGACGCTGCTCCAGCAGGTGCAGTACCTGGATCCTGTCGTCAACGACTGGGAGCACATCAAGGCGCCTACGCTGTTGTTCGGCGGGGCCGAGGATGTCCTCCCCGGATCAGCGGCGATCTTCAAAGAGAGAATGCAGTTTGTCGCCCAACGCATTCCCAACGGCCGGGGACGCCTGCTCCTGATTCCAGGTCTCGGGCACGTGCCGCACCTCGAGGCGCCGGACAAGACCTATCCGCCGCTCGTCGCGTTTCTCAACGAGGGACTCGCGGATCGCTAGGCACCCCAGGCACCCTCGGCACCTTAGTACTGCAAGACAGAATAGACGTTCTCGCCGGTCAGCTTCGATTTGCCTTTGAGCGCGAGCAGCTCGATGAGAAATGCCAGTCCATGAAGCTCGCCTCCTGCTTTGCGCACGAGCTGTACGGCGGCAGCCGCGGTGCCTCCCGTCGCCAGCACGTCGTCTACGATGAGCACGCGCTGACCCCGTTCGACGGCGTCCGCGTGAATCTCGAGCGCGTCTTTGCCGTATTCCAGGTCGTACGTCTCCTTGATCGCCTTCGCTGGAAGCTTGCCCGGCTTGCGCACTGGAATGAAGCCTGCGCCGAGCCGTTCTGCAACGGCAGCGCCGAGAATGAACCCGCGGCTTTCGATGCCGACGACGACGTCGATGCGATCGGCTGCATACGGGTTCGCGAGCGTGTCAATCGTCTCGCGCAGCCCTTCCGCGTTTCTGAGCAGCGTTGTGATGTCGTAGAACAGGATGCCCGGCTTCGGAAAATCAGGGACGTGCCTGATGTGCTGTTTGAGATCCATGTAGTGTGCTCAAGCGCCTCGCTATTTGATCACGAACTCTGAATACTGTCCGGTGGGTAGCTCGATCTCGACGTGAACGTCTTCGACACGCGCGCTCGGTGGTCCCCGCCGGAGTAATCGTTCGACCCTCGTGACCGTGTCCGCTTCGCCTTCGATGTATACCTCCACGCAGCCGTCTGACCGGTTCCTCACCCATCCGGTCACTCCTTCGCGCAGAGCGACCTCCTGCGTGAAGTAGCGGAAGCCGACGCCCTGAACGCGTCCACCGATAACCAGCCGCCGCGCGTCCCGCATATACGAGGGAACGGAGATTATACTGGGCGTTCGTGTCCCATACGTCGACCTCGGTGCAGCACGCCGCAAAGCGGAAACGCAGCAGCCACCGCCGCGCCCTGCTCCCGCTCACGCTCACGGCACTCGGCGTTGTCTATGGCGACATCGGCACGAGTCCTCTTTACGCGCTTCGCGAGTGTTTTTTCGGGTCACACGCCGTCCCGCCCACCCACGACAACGTCCTCGGCGTGCTTTCGCTCGTCATCTATGCGCTCGTAATCGTCATTTCAGTCAAGTACGTCGCCATCGTCATGCGCGCCGACAACCAGGGCGAGGGCGGCATCCTGGCGCTCACCGCACTTGTGCCGAGCCGAAACGGCGGCGCGAATGCTACGTCGAGGCTCGCCGTAGGCCGGCCGCTGCTTATTGCGCTCGGGATATTTGGAACCGGATTGCTGTACGGCGACGGCATGATTACGCCGGCGATTACGGTGCTGGGCGCCATCGAAGGACTCGAAGTCGTAACCCCGTTGTTCACCCCCTACGTTGTCCCGATCACGGTCACGATCCTTGTGTTCCTGTTCGTCATTCAGCAGTTCGGCACGCACAGGGTAGGTCGACTCTTTGGACCCATTGTCGTGGTCTGGTTCGTGACGATCGCAGCGCTCGGCGTGAGTTGGGTCATTCGCGCGCCAGCCGTTCTTGCGGCCATCGATCCGCGCCACGGCTTGAGCTTCTTTCTCGAGAACGGTCTTCCGGGTTTCGCCGTGCTCGGAGCGGTATTCCTGGTTGTGACCGGAGGCGAGGCGCTTTATGCGGATATGGGCCACTTCGGCAAACAGCCGATCCGGCTCGCGTGGTTCTCGCTGGTACTGCCCGCGCTGGTCCTGAACTACCTCGGTCAGGGAGCGCTACTGCTGCTCAATCCCGGTGCACGACAGCCGTTCTTCCTGCTGGCGCCGGAATGGATGTTGATTCCGCTGGTCTGCCTGGCAACGGCGGCTGCGATCATTGCCTCACAGGCACTCATCTCGGCCTCGTTTTCAGTGACCCGGCAGGCAATCCAGCTCGGCCTGGCGCCACGCCTCGACATCGAGCACACCTCGTCACATGAAATGGGACAGATCTACATTCCTCAGGTCAACTGGGGATTGATGATCGCCACCGTGCTTATCGTGATCGGGTTCGGTTCATCGGGCGCCATCGCCGCCGCGTACGGCATTGCCGTGACGCTCGCGATGGTGATCGACGAACTGCTCCTGTTCGTGGTCATGAAAGAACGCTGGCGGTGGCTGCTGCCTCTCGCCTGCGCAGTCACAGGCACGTTCCTCACGATCGATCTCGCCTTCCTCGGCGCGAACATTCTGAAGATCGTCCAGGGGGGATGGGTCACACTTGTCGTCGCGGGAATCATCTTCACGCTGATGACGACGTGGAAGACCGGCCGGCGCTTGCTTGCGGAACGACTGACCGCCCGCGCTTTGCCCTTGGAAGACTTCGTGGCGATGGTCGCTGCGCAATCGCCCGTGCGAGTCCCCGGAACAGCCGTGTTCATGACGGCGCAGCCGCGCGGCACCCCTCCCGCGCTCGCACACAACCTTCGATACAACAAGGTCCTGCACGAGCAGGTGATCCTGCTCACGATCACAACCGCACAGGTGCCATATGTCGCCCCCGAAGATCGGATCGTCTTCGAGGCGCTCGGCTATGGTCTTTTTAACGTTCGGGCCCAGTTCGGGTTCATGGAAGACCCGGACGTTCCCGACGCTCTGCTGCTGGCGCGCGAGAAGGGCGTCGAGATGAACGTGGACGATCTCACCTATTTCCTGGGGCGCGAAACGATCATCGTCACGCGCCGTCAGGGGATGGCGATCTGGCGGGAAAAGCTGTTCGTGCTGATGGCCCGGAATGCCGTTCGGGCGACGGCGTTCTTCCGCCTGCCGCCCGAACGGGTTGTCGAACTAGGAGTTCAGGTCGAAATGTAGCTCAGGCATTGTGCCTTACTGAACCCCGACCATCACGCGGAATTCACCAGAGTTGTCCTCGAGATAATCGTCGTTCACACCTAGATACAAGCGACCGCCCGACGGGGCTCGAACCGTTCGACGGTTGCCGATGAAGAACGGTTCCCCGTTGTCGATCCGGCCGATCAGAGCGCCTGCAGGCTGATTCGACAGCAGCGAGTCCGCCGCACGCCGGCCGCTGCGCGCGCCGGCTGCCGTTGCCAGGTCGCCGCGCTCGCTGCTCAGGCGAACTGTACCAGTCGTGTCGAAGTACATGAGATCGCCAGCGCGGACACGTAGGCTCGTGTCGGTCCAGCGTTCCTGTGGATAAACGACGATTTCTTCGCCCGCGGTCGGTGCAGTGGCGTCGCCTTCGTCGAACACCTGGCCGCGGAACTCACCACGCGTAAGCCTGTTGTCGTTATTTACGTCGAGCCGATTGAACGACGGCATCGTGCCGTTCGCGGCCCGCCATTCGTTGCGCGTAATAACGCTGTCACCATTCTGGTCTAACTCACGAAACCGCCATGCCTCGGTGCCGGTGCCAGATTGTCCAGTTTGCCGACGTCCCACCGCGCTGTTCGGCGCGCAGTATCGAAGCCCCCCTGACCCGGGAACTCCCCAATCGCCGAATTGCTGGCGGTATTCGTTGGAGTTCACGATCCGATCGATGACGACTTCAGGTCCGCTCTGCTGTGCAGCCCGCGCGAACACGCGCAGCCCGTCGGGATCCGGCTGCCGTCCGAGAAGGTGCCGATACAGGCGTCCGACCGACCGTTCGTACGGAGTGTTCTCGCCCGATTCCGCATAGAAGAATCGCTCGGCGTACTCAGGCGAGGTTGCGATCGAGCGCACCACATCGCGAACTGTCATTCGGCCACTCTCGAGCTGCTGCACCCAGTGGGCGCTGCCGGCGTCCGCTTGCCGTTCGAGCATGTGCCGGTACAGCTCATTGACGACCTGACGCCCATCCGTCGTGCACGGCTGCTGCGCCGCAGCGACGGATGGAAAGACCAATGCAAACACAAATACAG
>Ga0075430_100005009_pt1 | contig 11150 bp, 16 predicted proteins | sample RhiMetdeltSRZDD4_FD_75294 | JGI IMG/M metagenome (GOLD analysis project Ga0075430, IMG submission 75294) | Populus rhizosphere microbial communities from Tennessee, USA - Rhizosphere MetaG P. deltoides SRZDD4 | ecosystem: Host-associated > Plants > Roots > Rhizosphere > Soil | place: USA... | reverse complement strand
AGGACCTGCGCGGCGTCGAGCCCACGTCGATGTACGACATGATCATGAACGTGGTGGAGAAGCCGCTGCTCGACGTGGTCATGAAGCATGCCGAAGGCAACCAGAGCCGCGCCGCCGATTGGCTCGGCATCAACCGGAACACGCTGCGACGCAAGCTGGTCGAGCACAAGCTGATCAAATAGGAAGGACGCCCGCCGGCGCGGGTTCCTCGGATGCCCATGAGCCTCACTGCATTGATATCCGTCTCGGACAAGACCGGCGTCGTCGAGCTCGCGCGCGGGCTCGCCGCCATCGGCGTGAAGCTGCTCTCGACCGGCGGCACCGCGAAGCTGCTCGCCGAGGCCGGCCTGCCGGTCACCGAGGTGGCCGGGCACACCGGCTTCCCGGAGATGCTGGACGGGCGCGTGAAGACGCTGCACCCCGCGATCCACGGCGGCCTGCTGGCGCGGCGCGACGTCCCCGCGCACATGGCCTCGCTCGCCGAGCACGGCATCGCGACCATCGACCTGCTGGTGGTGAACCTCTATCCGTTCGAGGCGACGGTGGCCCGGCCGGGCTGCACGCTGGAAGACGCGATCGAGAACATCGACATCGGCGGGCCCGCCATGGTGCGCTCGGCGGCGAAGAACTGGAAGGACGTCGCGGTGCTCACCGACGCGTCGCAGTACGACGGCGCGCTCGCCGAGCTGAAGCGCTCGGGCGCGGTGGGCGCGGCGACGAAGTTCGCGCTGTCGGTGGCCGCCTTCAACCGCATCGCGCAGTACGACGCCGCGATCAGCGACTACCTGTCGTCGCTGCAGGCGGACGGCACGCGCAGCGCGTATCCGGCGCAGTCCAACGCGTCGTTCGTCAAGCTGCAGGACCTGCGCTACGGCGAGAACCCGCACCAGAGCGCGGCGTTCTACCGCGACCTGCATCCGGCGCCCGGCTCGCTGGTGACGGCCCAGCAGCTGCAGGGCAAGGAGCTCTCGTACAACAACATCGCCGACGCCGACGCGGCCTGGGAATGCGTGAAGCGCTTCGACACGCCGGCGTGCGTGATCGTCAAGCACGCCAACCCGTGCGGCGTCGCCCTGGGCGCCAGCCCGGCCGAGGCCTACGGCAAGGCATTCAAGACCGACCCCACCTCGGCCTTCGGCGGCATCATCGCCTTCAACGTCGAGCTCGACGCCACCGCGGCGCAGCAGGTCGCGAAGCAGTTCGTCGAGGTGCTGATCGCGCCGGCCTTCACGCCCGAGGCGCTGCTCGTGTTCGCCGCCAAGCCGAACACCCGCGTGCTGCAGATCCCGCTGCCGCCCGGCGGCGCGTCGGCCTGGGCGCAGGGCGCCAACGCGCAGGACGTGAAGCGCGTGGGCTCCGGCCTGCTGGTGCAAAGCGCCGACAACCGCGACGTGCAGGCCGGCGAGCTGAAGGTGGTGACCACCGTGAAGCCCACGTCGTCGCAGATGGACGACCTGCTGTTCGCGTGGAAGGTCGCCAAGCACGTGAAGAGCAACGCGATCGTGTTCTGCGGCGGCGGCATGACGCTCGGCGTCGGCGCCGGCCAGATGAGCCGCATCGATTCGGCGCGCATCGCGGGCATCAAGGCGGAGAACGCGGGCCTGTCGCTGAAGGGCTCGGCCGTGGCGAGCGACGCCTTCTTCCCGTTCCGCGACGGCCTCGACGTGGTGTGCGACGCGGGCGCCGCCTGCGTCATCCAGCCGGGCGGCAGCGTGCGCGACGAGGAGGTCATCGCCGCGGCGAACGAGCGCGGGGTCGCGATGGTGTTCACGGGCGTGCGCCACTTCCGTCACTGAAAGCGCGTCGCACGGGCCGCCGGCGCCGCCGGACGCGCCACAATGGCCGCCCATGCGCATCCTCGGCATCGATCCCGGCCTTCGCACGACCGGCTTCGGCGTGGTCGAGGCCGACGGCCCGCGGCTGCATTACGTGGCGAGCGGCACCATCAAGACCGATGCGCTCGCCGCCGGCGAGCTGCCCGCCCGGGTGAAGGTGATCTTCGACGGCGTGCGCGAGGTGACGTCGCGCTACCGCCCCGCGTGCGCGGCCATGGAGATCGTGTTCGTCAACGTGAACCCGCAGTCCACGCTGCTGCTGGGCCAGGCGCGCGGCGCGGCGCTCGCGGCCCTGGTCTCGAGCGACCTGGCGGTGGCCGAATACACCGCGCTGCAGATGAAGAAGGCGATCGTGGGCCACGGGCAGGCGCGCAAGGAGCAGATCCAGGCGATGGTGACGCGGCTGCTCGCGATGCCCGGGCAGCCGGGCAAGGATGCGTCCGACGCGCTCGGCATCGCGATCTGCCATGCGCATGCCGGCGCGTCCTTCGCCGCCATCGCCCGCAGCACGCCGCTGTCGCGGCGCACGCACGCGCTGTACAAGGGCGGGCGCACGTACTGAGCCGCCCCTACAATTTCGCGCCATCCGACTCCACTCCTTCGCACGACCATGAGCGCCGAGCCTCCCGCTGCATCGTCACCGAGCTTTCCGGACCTCAGCCACATCGCGCCGCGCGACAAGGCCGAGATCCTGGCGGAAGCCCTGCCGTACATCCGGCGCTTCCACGGCAAGACGATCGTCATCAAGTACGGCGGCAACGCCATGACCGACCCCTCCCTGCAGCAGGACTTCGCCGAAGACGTCGTGCTGCTCAAGCTGGTGGGCATGAATCCCGTCGTGGTGCACGGCGGCGGCCCGCAGATCGACGAGGCGCTGGCCAAGATCGGCAAGAAGGGCACCTTCATCCAGGGCATGCGCGTCACCGACGAGGAGACGATGGAGGTGGTCGAGTGGGTGCTCGCCGGCCAGGTCCAGCAGGACATCGTCGGCCTGATCAACCAGGCCGGCGGCAAGGCCGTGGGCCTGACCGGCCGCGACGGCGGGCTCATCCGCGCGCGCAAGCTGAAGATGCTCGACAAGAACGACCCGACCAAGGAGCACGACGTCGGGCAGGTGGGCGAGATCGAGTCGATCGACCCGAGCGTGGTCAAGGCGCTGCAGGACGACCAGTTCATCCCGGTCATCTCGCCGCTCGGCTTCGGCGCGAGCAACGAGAACTACAACATCAACGCCGACGTCGTCGCGGGCAAGCTGGCCGAGGTGCTCAAGGCCGAGAAGCTGATGATGCTCACCAACACGCCGGGCGTGCTCGACAAGCAGGGCAACCTGCTCACCAACCTGTCGGCGCGCGAGATCGACGAGCTGTTCGAGGACGGCACCATCTCCGGCGGCATGCTTCCGAAGATCGCCTCCGCGCTCGACGCGGCCAAGAACGGCGTGAACACGGTGCACATCATCGACGGGCGCGTGCCCCACGCCATGCTGCTGGAGATCCTCACCGAGCAGGCGTACGGGACGATGATCCGCAGCCATTGACCCCGCGCACCTGGATCTTCGACCTGGACGACACCCTGCACGACGCCTCGCACGCGTCGTTCGGGGCCACCAGCGCGGCGATGACCGCGTACATCGCCGAGCACCTCGGGCTGTCGCCCGAGGACGCGACCGCCCTGCGCCAGCACTACTGGCACCGCTACGGCGCCACGCTGCTGGGCCTGGTGCGGCACCACGGAGTCGAGGCATCGCACTTCCTGGAGGAGACGCACCGCCTGCCCGGCCTGGAGCAGCGCCTGCGCGCGAGCGCGCACGACCGCGCGGCGCTGCGCCGGCTGCGCGGCCGCAAGGTCGTCCTGACGAACGCGCCGCGCGCCTATGCCCTGCGCGTGCTGAAGTCGCTGCGGCTCGCCGGGGCGTTCGACGCCATCCTCTGCATCGAGGACATGCGCATGTTCGGCCAGCACCGCCCGAAGCCCGACGCGCGCATGCTCCGTTACATCGCCGCACGGCTGAAAACGCCCCCGGACCGTTGCGTTCTCGTTGAAGACACGCTCGCGCACCAGCGCTCGGCGCGCCGCGTCGGGATGAAAACGGTGTGGATGCAACGGTACCTTCGTGAGGCAGTTCACGCCGGCTCGTGGGAAGCGAAAGTTGGCGTTCACCCCTGCCCCAAGCCCGCATACGTGTGTGCAAGAATCAAGCGGATACAACTTCTGCAGTCGCTCTGGTGCACACCATGACCGCCCACATCGAGAACCCCACCCAAGCCGTCGCGTCGGGCGAGAGCGATAGCAGCATCGTCGAATCCCACGTCGTCGCCGTCGCCGGCGGCGTACGCAAGCGGCCCAAGCCGGGCGAGCGCCGCGTGCAGATCCTGCAGACGCTCGCGTCGATGCTGGAGCAGCCCGGCGCCGAGCGCATCACCACCGCCGCGCTGGCGGGCCGCCTGGACGTCTCCGAAGCCGCCCTGTACCGGCACTTCGCCAGCAAGGCGCAGATGTTCGACGGGCTCATCGAGTTCATCGAGCACAGCGTGTTCACGCTGGCCAACCAGATCAACGAGCGCGAGACCTCCGGCCGCGTGCAGGCGCAGAAGGTCGTCACCGTGCTGCTGCAGTTCGGCGAGAAGAACCCCGGCATGACCCGCGTGATGGTGGGCGATGCGCTGGTGTTCGAGAACGACCGGCTGCTCGCGCGCATGAACCAGTTCTTCGACCGCATCGAGTCGCAGCTTCGCCAGAGCCTGCGCAACGCGGCCGATGCGAACGGCTCCACCACGCCCACGGTGGACGCCACGGCCCAGGCCTCCGTGCTGACGGCGTTCGCGGTGGGGCGCCTGCAGCGCTACGCGCGCTCGGGCTTCAAGCGCGTGCCCACCGAGCACCTCGACGCCGCGCTGCAGCTGATGGTGGGCTGATGCCCCGGTGACGGGACTCGCCGACGGGCCCGCGCATCCGTCGATCGCCGTCGGCGGCGAGTCGCTCGTCCTGCTGCCGCAGAAGGCCGCCTTCCTGCCGGACCATGGCACGCTGCTGGTGGCCGACGCGCACATCGGCAAGGCGGTGTCGTTCCGGCGCGCCGGCATCCCGGTGCCGCATGGCACCACCGGCGAGACGCTCGACACGCTGGCCGCGCTGGTGCAGCGCACGGACGCGGCACGCGTGGTCTTCCTCGGCGACTTTCTCCATGGCGCGCGCGGCCGCACGCCCGCCACGCTCGATGCGCTGGCCCGCTGGCGCGCCGCGCATCCGGCGCTCGCCCTGACGCTGGTGCGCGGCAACCACGACCGGCGCGCCGGCGACCCGCCGGCCGCGCTGGGCGTCGACGTGGTCGACGAGCCGCTGCGGCTCGGCGGCCTGGCGCTCGCGCACCATCCGGCGCCGCGGCCGGGGGCGTACGTGATCGCCGGCCACCTGCATCCGTGCATCACCGTCGCGGGGCGCGCGTTCGAGCGGCTGCGCCTGCCGTGCTTCCATTTCGGGCCCGAGGTGGGCGTGCTGCCCGCCTTCGGCCCCTTCACCGGCACGCACCCCATCCGGGCCGGCGACGGCGACCGCGTGTTCGCCGTGGCGGAGGACGCCGTCGCCGAGGTGACGGCGGGGCCGCGCCGATAATCGCGGCCCATGGCTGCTCCCGACCTGCAATCTCTCATCGCGCGCGCCGAGGCCCTGATGGCGCGGCTCGAAGCGGTCCTGCCGCATCCGCTGGCCGCACCCGACTGGTCGGCATCCGTGGCGTTCCGCTATCGCAAGCGCGGCGGCTCCGGCGGGTTGGAGCCGGTGAAGCACGTCGCCACGATCCGCCTCGGCGAACTGAAGGAAGTGGAGCCGCAGAAGGAGCGGCTGGTGCGCAACACGCGGCAGTTCGTCGAGGGCCACGCGGCCAACAACGTGCTGCTCACCGGGGCGCGCGGCACCGGCAAGAGCTCGCTCATCAAGGCCTGCCTCAACGAGTTCAGCGGGCGCGGGCTGCGGCTGATCGAGGTGGACAAGGCCGACCTCATCGACCTGCCCGACATCGTGGACCGCGTGGCCGACCGGCCCGAGCGCTTCATCGTGTTCTGCGACGACCTCAGCTTCGACGAGGGGGAGGCCGGCTACAAGGCGCTGAAGTCGATCCTCGACGGCTCGGTGTCGCAGGCCTCGGACAACGTGCTCGTCTACGCGACGAGCAACCGCCGGCACCTGCTGCCCGAGTACATGAAGGAGAACCTCACCTACCAGCACACCGAGGACGGCGAGGTGCATCCCGGCGAGGTGGTGGAGGAGAAGATCTCGCTGTCGGAGCGCTTCGGCCTGTGGGTCAGCTTCTACCCGTTCAGCCAGGGGGAGTACCTCGCCATCGTCGCGGCCTGGCTGCGCGGCTTCGGCGTGGGCGAGGAGGCGATCACGGCCGCGCGCCAGGAATCGCTGGTGTGGGCGCTGGAGCGCGGCTCGCGCTCCGGCCGCGTCGCGTACCAGTTCGCGCGGGACTACGCCGGGCGGCACCATCCGTGAGCCGCCGGGCCGCCCCAAGGCGAACTCCGCAGGCCGGCCGGCCGGAGGATGGCCTCGTTCCCCGCCGGGCCGCCCCCGGCCGGCTGGAGGATGCGACGTGAGCGCGCTCGGCGAACGCACGCCGGTGGACGTGGCGGTGGGCGTGCTGCTGGACGCCGAGGGGCGCTTCCTGCTCACGTCGCGCCCCGCGGGCAAGGTCTACGCCGGCTACTGGGAGTTCCCGGGCGGCAAGCTGGAGGCCGGCGAGAGCGTGGAGCAGGCGCTGCGCCGCGAGCTGCACGAGGAGCTCGGCATCACGATCGGGCACGCGCACCCCTGGAAGATCGAGCTGATGGACTATCCGCACGCGCGCGTTCGGCTGCACTTCTGCAAGGTGACCGCGTGGAGCGGCGAGTTCGAGATGCGCGAGCGCCAGTCGATGGCGTGGCAGACGCTGCCGGTGGCGGTGGCGCCGGTGCTGCCCGGCACCGTGCCGGTGCTGCAGTGGTTCGCCGAGGAGCGCGGGTTCGCGGGCGCCACGCACCGGTCGTAGCGGCCCCGCCGCTACACTGCCCGGATGAGCTGGCTCGACGACGTGAAATGGGACGCCCAGGGCCTCGTGCCCGCGATCGCGCAGGAGGTGGGCAGCAACGACGTGCTGATGGTTGCGTGGATGAACCGCGAGGCGCTCGCGCAGACGGCCGAGCGCGGCGAGGCGGTGTACTTCAGCCGTTCGCGCAACCGGCTGTGGCACAAGGGCGAGGAGTCCGGCCACGTGCAGAAGGTGCACGAGCTGCGGCTCGACTGCGACGGCGACGTCGTGCTGCTGAAGGTGGAGCAGCTCGGCCACCAGCCGGGCATCGCCTGCCACACCGGGCGCCACTCCTGCTTCTTCCGGCGCCTGGACGGCGCGGCGTGGGAGGCGGTGGAGCCGGTGCTCGAGGACCCGGAGCGGATCTACCGATGACATCCTCCAACGACACGCTGGCGCGGCTGGCCGCGGTGATCGACGCGCGCCGCGGCGGCGATCCGGACAAGAGCTACGTCGCGCGCCTGTTCCTCAAGGGCACCGACGCCATCCTGAAGAAGATCGGCGAGGAAGCCACCGAGGCGGTGATGGCCGCCAAGGACGCGGACCCCGACAAGCTGGTGCGCGAGGTGGCCGACCTCTGGTTCCATTCGATGATCGCGCTCGCCGCGCTCGGGCGCAGCCCGGCCGACGTGCTGGCCGAGCTCGAGCGGCGCGAGGGGCTGTCGGGCCTGGAGGAATTCGCCCTGCGCAAGGGGCAGCAACGGGAGGGCGGGCAGCCATGAACGACATCGTGGAGATCGAGGACGGGCGCAGCCAGTCGTTGCGCAACATCGGCCACGCCAGCTACCTGATGCACCTGATCGTCGCCGTCGGCGCGGTGCTGCCGGGCGTCCAGGCGAGCGTCATCCTGCTCGTGGTGGCGTTCGTGCTGGACCTGGTGAAGCGCGACGACGCGGCCGGCACTTGGCAGGAGTCGCATTTCCGCTGGCGCATCCGCTCGGTGCTGTGGGCGGGGGGCCTGTACGTCCTCACGCTGCCGTTGTGGTTCCTGCTCATCGCGCCCGGCTGGATCGCCTGGGCGATCATTTCCGTCTGGTTCCTCTACCGCATCGTGCGCGGCTGGATGAACTTGAACAAGGGCATCGCGATGCCCAACTGAAAGGTTGCCTCATGAGCCAGCACGCCGACTGTATTTTCTGCAAGATCGTCTCGGGCCAGATTCCGAGCCGCAAGGCCTACGAGGACGATGAACTTCTGGCCTTCCACGACATCCACCCATGGGCGCCGGTGCACGTGCTGGTCATTCCGAAGCGGCACATCGCGATGCTGTCGGACGCGCAGCCGGACGACTCCCCGTGGCTCGGGCGGATGCTGGCGCTGGTGCCGCGCCTCATGAAGGAGCAGGGCGTCACAAACGGTTTCCGCACGGTGATCAACACGGGGCAGGACGGCGGGCAGGAGGTGTACCACCTGCACCTGCACGCGTACGGCGGCCCCCGCCCCTGGGCAAAGGGCTGACCTAGAATCGACGTTTCGTCGTCAGGAGAGAAACACATGGGTTCATTCAGCATCTGGCATTGGCTGGTCGTGCTGCTGATCGTGGTGCTGATCTTCGGCACCAAGAAGCTCAAGAACATGGGCCAGGATCTGGGCGGCGCGGTCAAGGGCTTCAAGGACGGCATGAAGGACGGAGCGGCGAGCGCAGACGGCCCGCCGCCGCAGGTGAGCGCCACGCCGTCGAAGTCCGACCCCAACACGGTGGACGTCGAGGCGAAGAACAAGTCCTGAACCGACCCCGGCTCGCGCCGGGCCCTGGCGCCGCATGATCGACTTCGGCTTCGACAAGATCGCGCTCATCGGCGCCGTGGCGCTCATCGTCATCGGCCCGGAGAAGCTGCCGCGCGTCGCGCGCACCGTCGGCCACCTGCTCGGCAAGGCCCAGCGCTACGTGGCCGACGTGAAGGCGGAGGTGAACCGGTCCATCGAGCTCGAGGAGCTCAAGAAGATGAAGACGCAGTTCGAGGACGCGGCGCGCGACGTCGGGCAGACCGTCTCCAGCGAACTCCAGCAGACCAGCGCCGAACTCGAGCGCGGGTGGGCGTCGGACAACCCGCTGCTCGAGCCGTCGGCCGGCATCGCCGACGAGCCGCTCGGCACGCCGCCGCCCGTCTACAAGCATCCGAACAAGAAATGGCGACTCAAGCGCGGCGCCACGCCGCAGTGGTACAAGCTGCGGCACGGTATCCCCACCCGGGCGCAGTCGGGCGCCGCGCGCGTGGCGCGCTTCCGGCCGCCGCGGCCGCGCGCCTGACCCGGCCATGAGCTCGCCTCCCGACGGCCCCGACGAACTCGAGGGCACCGAGCAGCCCTTCGTTTCCCATCTCGTCGAGCTGCGCGACCGGCTGATCCGCGCGCTGGTCGCGGTGGGCGTGTGCTTCGGCGTGCTGATGCTGTGGCCCGGCCCGGGCCAGCTCTACGACCTGCTCGCCGCGCCGCTGGTGGCCAACCTGCCCAAGGGCGCCACGCTGATCGCCACCAACGTGATCTCGCCGTTCATCGTGCCGCTGAAGATCACGCTGATGTCGGCCTTCATCGTCGCGCTGCCCGTGGTGCTCTACCAGGTGTGGGCGTTCGTCGCGCCCGGGCTGTACACCCACGAGAAGAAGCTGGTGCTGCCGCTGGTGATCTCCAGCACGCTGCTGTTCATCGCCGGCATCGCGTTCTGCTACTTCTTCGTGTTCGGCCAGGTCTTCCGCTTCATCCAGGACTTCGCGCCGAAGAGCATCACCGCGGCGCCGGACATCGAGGCCTACCTCAGCTTCGTGCTCACCATGTTCATCGCCTTCGGCGCGGCGTTCGAGGTGCCCGTGGTGGTGGTCGTGCTCGCGCGCATGAACATCGTGAGCATCGAGAAGCTCAAGCAGTTCCGCAGCTACTTCATCGTGCTGGCGTTCATCGTGGCCGCGGTCATCACCCCGCCCGACATCGTTTCCCAACTCGCGCTCGCGATCCCGATGTGCCTGCTCTACGAGGTGGGGATCTGGGCGGCGCAGGTGTTCATCAAGCGGACGCAGGCGCCGGCACAGGAGAAGGAGAACTCGCCGACGCCGTGAGGCGGGCGTCGGACCCGCTATCTGCCGTCGCCGGGCTCACGGCGAACGGATCTTGCCATTTGTCTACACCCTCTTCAGTTCTTCTCCGGCATGGCCGAGGAATGGTGGCTGGAGATCAGCCATCGCTTGCCATTCCACTTGTATGTGAAGCTGTAGCGGGCCTTCACCTGCGAGCCATCGACGAATTTGAACGTGTACAAGCCTGCGTCGATGGCGCTGTTGCAGTCGACCTCGATGGTGCGGCTGTCGATGGTTCCCACCGGCTTGCGTTGGAGAAAGTGTTCGAAATAGTCCGCCTTCTCTGCTGCAGTGAGGCGCGGTTTGTTCGAAACCGTGGGCAGGAGGATGGACCGGGTGGCGTAGTGAGCAACGACCTTCTCGGGTTCGCCTGTCTGCAAGGACTCGTTCCAGCGCTCGAACAAGGCGGCGATTTCCTTTTCGGAGGCAGCGTGACAGATCTCCGACCTTGCATGGGCATTCGTGGCAGCGGCGAGAGCAAGCGCGGACAAGGGGACGAGATGCGAGATTCGCATGGGTTCTCCGTTGGAAAAGAGACGATGGGAAGTGAGAGGTCTGACGAAGGACGACGGGCCGGGTGTCGGCTTCGCTGGCCGGGGTGCGGCCGGGACCCATCGGCGTTTCGAGCGAGTCCCGGCGTCGGCCCTGCATGCCCCGCGCGCGAGGCGCATGTTCATGGGCTGGAATCTTCCGCGCGTGCGGTTCGCGAGCGCCTGGTCCGCAGCTGCTGCTTCAAGGACGACGTGAGCAGCGGGATGCGCCGGTTCGGCACGCGCTGCAGGACGAAGATGTCGAGCCACGACTAGGAGCGCCCGCGCGAACGAAGGCAAAGGCCGGTATGGAGCCGGCCATTCTGCATGCGATATGCGCGGGATATCCCTGAGAAAGATCAGCTCTTGGCCACGTCGCCGAGCTTGATGTCGCGCATCGCGTCCTGGCCCGGTTCTGACGCCGCGTCGGCCGGCGACGAGAGCCCCGCCTTCGGCGCGGCGGTCGGCGCCAGGCACACCGCGGCTTCCAGGCCGATGCCGTCCGCGGGCGTGGCGAGCTCCAGACGCGTGCCGTGCGCACGTGCGGCCTCGGCGGCGATGGCGAGCCCCAGGCCGCTGCCGGGTTGTTCGTGCGAGCCGAGCCGATAGAAGCGCTCCAGCACGCGCTCGCGCACCGCGGTCGGGATGC
>Ga0075430_100005008_pt1 | contig 11154 bp, 14 predicted proteins | sample RhiMetdeltSRZDD4_FD_75294 | JGI IMG/M metagenome (GOLD analysis project Ga0075430, IMG submission 75294) | Populus rhizosphere microbial communities from Tennessee, USA - Rhizosphere MetaG P. deltoides SRZDD4 | ecosystem: Host-associated > Plants > Roots > Rhizosphere > Soil | place: USA... | reverse complement strand
CACGCGCCGGACTTCGTCTGGGACATGTCCAAGTTTCGCGGCTGGCCGGAGCAGCAAACCTACGAGGGCGTGGAGGGAGCCCGCGTTTTCCTCAACAACTGGCTTGAGGCTTGGGATGATTGGGAGGTCGACGTGGAGGCGCTCCACGACGCCGGCGACCAGGTCGTGGCGATCGTGCGCCAGCGCGGCCGGTCGAAGACAACCGGGCTGCACGTGGACATGGCCTACGGCCAGGTCTTCACCATCCGCGATGGCAAGTTCGCGCGGATGGAAATGTATGCGGATCCCGTCGAAGCCCTCGAAGCGGTGGGGCTGTCGGCGCAAGGCGCTCCCGCCGACTCCTGACTGCTCGGCACGCCGCACCGTAGGAACACCTGTGGGAAGACATGCGATGGCGAATAGCCTGTGAGCCATGAGCACGCCGGAGCTTCAACTCATCGCTCCCGCGCCGGCCATCGTCGCCCAGGACGATGAGTGGCTGCGGCTCGCCCGACGCACTCGGATGCTCTCGTGGATGAGCCTCGCGTGGCTGACCGTCGAAGGCACCGTCGCCATCGTGGCCGGCGTCATGGCCGGATCCATTGCACTGATCGCGTTCGGACTGGACAGCGCGATTGAGGGGATGGCGAGCGTTGTGATCGTCTGGCGCTTCACCGGCTCGCGCCTGTATTCCGATCGAGCGGAACGACGTGCGCAGATGCTGGTCGCGATCCAGTTCTTCATCCTCGCGCCGTTCATCACGTACGAGGCGCTCGGTCACTTGCTCGCCGGCAACGCAGCGGAGCCGAGCTGGCTCGGCATCGGATTGACCGTCGCGACGCTCGCGATCTGCCAGCCGCTCGGGTACGCGAAGCGGCGCATCGGCGAGCGGCTCAACTCGGGAGCGACCGTAGGCGAGGGCACCCAGAACCTACTCTGCGGATATCTCGCGATCGCTGTGCTGGTCGGGCTGCTCGCGAATGCCCTGTTCGGGCTGTGGTGGCTGGACCCGGTCGTCGCGCTCGGGATCGCGGGCGTCGCGGTTTGGGAGGGTCGCAAGGCGCTTCGGGGAGAGACTTGCGGTTGCGCCGCGTGCGAAATCCCTGACGTCGAGCCTGTCTCGACCAGAACGTAGCGTCTGCGCGGCGACGCCCAGTCGCACCTATCGTCCGGCACCGCTCCTACTTGCGGGCAGGTCGACGGCGACCCACAAGCCGGACAGCCCGGTCAAGACGGCCACGACGCCAATCGCACCGGCGAACGAAATGAGGTCAGCGGCAACGCCGGCGATCAGCCCGCCGGCCACATAGCCCATGTCACGCCAGAAGCGGTACACGCCGATCGTCGGAGCTCGAGCAATCGGCGTGACGTGATCGGAGATCGCGGCGATCAGTGTCGGATAGACAAGTGCGGTGCCCGCTCCGAGCATCACTGCGGCGACGGCGGCCACAAGAACGTCACCGTGCGACACCGCAAGCACGGCAAGCGCGACCGCCTGCAGCAGCATTCCGCCGACGATCAAGGGCTTTCGGCCGGCCCTATCCGACCACGCCCCCGTACCTATTTGGGCAATACCCCAGACCGCAGGGTAGAGGCCAGCCACAAGCCCAATCGCGGAAACGCTCGCACCGTTCGCGGCGAGAAACAGCGGAACGACTCCCCATGCCACTCCATCGTTCAGGTTGTTCGCCAGCCCTGCTTGCGAGCATGAGCGAAGCGCCGGGACGCGATAGGTCGCGTCTGCGAAAGCGTCGTGCAAGGCGGGTGGACGGCCGTCGTGGCGTGGCGTGTGCGCGGCCTGCTCAAGCGCAACGTGTCTGGACGTGTCGCGTGCGAAGAAGAACGAGAGTGCAAGCGCCGTGAGGGCGACGACGAACCCCGCGACCACAAGAACATCACGCGCCGCGAACTCCGCAGCAAGAAGTCCGCTTGCGGTCGCAGCCACCGCAACTCCGAGGTATCCGGCCGCCTCGTTCAGGCCGAGCGCGAGTCCGCGCCGGCGGGGGCCCACGAGATCGATCTTCATCACAACGGCCATGGACCAGGTCAGCCCCTGATTGAGCCCCAGTGCCACATTTGCCGCCACGATGAACGCCCAGCTCGGGGCGAGGGCGATTAGGAGCGGGACGGGCAGTGCAAGCAGCCACCCCAGAATGAGGAGCCGCCGCCGACCGACGCGCTCGACCAGCGCCCCGGCGGCGAGGTTGGTGATCGCCTTGCTGAGCCCGAAAGCGACGATGAAGGAGAGCACCGCGACGTTCGAGGAAAGTCCGAAGTCGTCCCGACCCACCAGCGGCAGTGTCGATCGTTCGAGACCGACCATCGCTCCGACGAACGCCGTAATTGCGACGAGCAGGGCGAACTGCGCAGCGTTCTCGCGGAGGCCGAGCTGCACCACGGCGCGAGAGGCAGGCTCTATCTCCCTAACGGAGCCACGCATATGCGTCGCGCAGAGCGCTGGGACCACCGGTTTCAATCGGCTCGCCGTGGCCGAGGACGACCCGGTCGAAATCCCAGCTCAGAACCCGATCGAGCGAACGTCGTGCTGCAATCCGGTTCCGCACCCCCAGCCTGAACATCGGTGTTGGGCGCGCTTGGTCGTATGCACCTGTGGCTCTTGCGACCGCTCGCATTGGTCGCGGCGCGCTCTCGCCGATTCGGAAACAAAGGTCGCCGACAATCAGCGTGCCGCTGGATCGGTGGAGAAAGGCGATCTCGGTCACGAAGCGGTGGCCTAGGACGGCTGCCTGATCTAGGTCGTGGCTCCAGGCGGGGTCCGGCGCGCTCCCAAGCAGCCCCGCGAAGGCGAGATCCTTGCGTTTGCGATCCAGACCTGGGGCACTGAACAGCTCGGCCGCGGGATAGGCGGCCTGGTACTCCTCCATGAACAGGTGTCCGTGCATGCTGCTTGCGGGCACGACGAAGCGGACCTCTCCGACCTGCGCGAGGGCTTCGCGCAACTCAGCGGTCAACGGCGCCGGCGAGTGAATCAAGAGGCTGCCCGAAGCAAGCCTGACCACAGTCATGCGGCGGCCGACCTCGATGCCGCGGAAGCGAAGGGGAGTCTCTACCAACCACAACTCGGGAGCGATCGGCTTTATCCCGACCTCCGTAACGACCCGCGGAGGCATGCGGTCAGCGAACCGTGGCCAGCGGCCTGCCGCTGCGATTCGCGGCCAGGATCTCGGCCTGCTGCGGGGGCGCCGGCGGGATGTCACGCACCAGCGCCGCGACGAACTCTTGCTCGGACTCGAACTGGAGCGCAGGGTTGTGGCGCCGCTCGAAGCCAATTGTCGAGACGGGATTCGCCGACAGGCCGCGGCCGCAGACCGAGCCGGAATAGTGCGCCGGATAGAGCAGGATGTGGTCGGGCAGCGTGAGCAATTTCTCGGTGAGGGAGCGGTAAAGGTTGCCGGCCATCGCCTCGACGGACTGCTCGCCGTGTGCGTGAAGATCGGGTCGCCCGGCGTCGCCGACCAGAAGCGCGTCGCCGGTCAGGACGAACCACGGCTCGTCGCCGCGCACGTGGTCTGTCACGAGGTAGGCGTGATGAGCCACAGCGTGGCCAGGGGTGGCGATCGCCTTTATCTCGGTGTTGCCGAGCTCGACGATCGCGCCATCCCCAAGCGCTACGTGTGCGAACTCAACTCCGGCCCCAGCCGGCAGGTAGCCGGTTGCCCCTGTGCGCTCGACCAGCGCGGGCAGGCCCGAGACGTGATCGGCCTGCACATGGGTCTCGAAGGCCGCGACGATCGGGATGCCCTGCGTCGCGGCCAGAGCGATGTAGTCGTCGACCAGATCGATATGCGGGTCGACCACCGCGAACTGGGCCTTGGTCTTGCAGCCGAGCAAATAGGAGGCGCAGGCTGTCTGGTCGTTGAGGAGCTGGCGAAAGAACATTGAGTCTTGACAAGCTATCAATTGATCTATTGAATAGCAACATGGAATCCGTTCAGGCGAAGGGCACGCTGTTCGACGCGATCGCCGTGATGGGCAAGGCGTTTGCCAGCCCCCGCCGGCTGGAGCTGCTCGACCTGCTTGCTCAGGGGCCGCGCAGCGTCGAGGAACTTGCGCGGGCCAGCGGCCAGTCGAGCGCCAATACCTCTCAACATCTGCAGGGTCTGCACGCTGCGGGGATAGTGACCCGTCAGCGCGAGGGCACCCGCGTGCGCTACACGCTGGCCGGGAAAGACGTGCTCGCTCTCTGGCTTGCCCTCCGAGACACCTCGGCAGCCCGTTTGGCGGAGGTCGAACGGGCCGCCCGCGACTACCTAGGCGAGGAGGTCGAGGCGATCGGCCGCGAGGAGCTGATCGAGCGCCTCGGCCGCGGCGAAATCGTGCTCGTCGATGTGCGGCCGACCGAGGAGTTCGCGGCCGGACACATCGAGGGAGCGCGGTCAGTCCCGCTGGACGAGCTCGAGCGGCGCCTCGCCGAGCTGCCGGTCGACCGAGAAGTCGTTGCGTACTGCCGTGGCCCCTTTTGCGCCTATGCACACGAGGCGGTCCGGCGCCTGCAGGCAGCGGGACGTCCTGCCCGCCGTCTGGGGGACGGCTGGCCAGAGTGGCAGCTGGCAGAAGAGAGATCCACCACGTCGTCAACTACGGAGGAGGAAGCAGCATGAGCACGTCCACGAAGCAGCTCGACACCGGCGAGCTCGAAGAGCGAGTCAAGCGCATGTACGAGGAAGTGGCGCTCGAGCCCGAGCGCGAGTTCCACTTCGAGACCGGCCGTCCGCTCGCCGAGCGGTTGGGCTACCCGGCGGCCGACCTCAACCGCATCCCGGCGGGCGCGATCGATTCGTTCGCGGGCGTTGGATACTTCCTCGACCTCGCCGCAATCGAGCCGGATGACACGGTGCTCGATCTCGGCAGCGGCTCGGGCATGGACAGCTTCCTCGCCGCGCTGGCGACGGGACCTTCGGGCCGTGTGATCGGCGTTGACATGACCGACAAGCAGCTCGCCAAGGCAGAGCGGCTCGCGCGTGAGGAGGACTTCGCGGGCGTCGAGTTTCGCCAGGGCTACATCGAGCGCCCTCCCGTCGAGGACGCGACCGTCGACTGCGTTATCTCGAACGGTGTGATCAACCTCTCGCCCGACAAGCCGGCCGTCTTCGCGGCTGCCGCCCGTGCTCTGCGGCCCGGCGGCCGCCTCGCGCTGGCCGACATCGTCAGCGCCAAGCAGCTCCCTGAAGGGGTGACCTGCGACGCCTCACTCTGGGCCGCCTGCATCGGCGGCGCAATGCAGCGCGACAGCTACCGCGAGGAGATCGAAGCCGCCGGGTTCGAGGTCGAGACGTGGCGAGAAAACAGCGCGTACCGATTCGTGTCGGAGCAGGCAGACAACGCGACCGGGAAGTACGGCGTGACCAGCATCTCGCTGCTCGCCGTGCGCCGCTGAGCTGTGGACTTTCGTCTTCCGCGCCCGGTCCTGCTGTACTCCGGCGGCTGAAGGCTCTGCCGCTGGGCGGCGAGGGTCGTCGCCAAGCTTGACCGGGACGAAGTGCTCGCGCTGCTTCCGCTAGCCGACGAGGAGGCCGATCGCCTGCTCGCATCCGTGCCCGAGGAAGCGCGGGGCGAATGTTGGTGGCTTGTGCTCCGCGATGGCTCGCCGGTGGCGGGCGACAGTGGAGGCGGCGTTGCGGTCTTCGCCGAGCTCCGCCTCACCCGTGTCCTCGCAAGCGTGTTGCGAGGGCTGCGTGCATCTCCACTCGTCGACGCCCTGGACAAGCTGATAGCTCGCCACCGCTCACGTCTCGGCCATCTCGTCCCCGACGGGCCCGCGCCGCGGCGTTACCCGTGATGCGCGGCGCGAGACTGGTCCCGCAACAGTCGGTGGTGTCGGGCGAGCAATAGCAGCGAGCGCCAGACGCCGAGCTGACGCACGAGCTCCATGGTGTCGCTGGCAGCCCAATCCTCGACGATCTGGCCGTCCTCGAAACGGCTGATGACGATGCCCCTGAGGCGTACACGGCGCCCGCGGTGGGTGCCGTGGAGCGTCCAGCGAGACGCAACACGGTTGTCTTCGGTGACCTGCTCCTCGACGACGAACTGAAGGTCGGGGAAGAGCTCTCGATACAGAGCCACCGACCGTCGGGCCCCGTCGGTTCCGTGGTACTCGAGCGCATTGACGTGATCGACGAAGCGGGGGCTGTACACCTCTTCGATCCCAGCCGGGTCCTTGCCGGAGCAGACGTCCTCAAGCGCACGCCGCGCAACGCGCGTCGGGTCATCGGCTGAGATCGCCTCAGCGGGCCTAGCCATGGCGATGAGTCTACGCAGCGTGGCCCTTTGTCGAAGCCGCCACAGACCGGGATACTTGGCGGCGATGCCCGAGAACAATGTCGATCTCGTCCGCCGCGGCTACGAAGCCTGGAATAGCGGTGACATCGACGCCGTCCTCAGTCTCGTCGACCCTGATATCGAATGGGTGGGGTATACGCACATCCCCGAAGCCGGAAATCTCCGGGGACGCGATGAAGTCAGGGCGTGGTTGGAGCGCTTTCTGGATGCATGGGAGGAGATGGACGTCCAGATCGTGGAGGTCGTCGAGGCGGACGACAAGGTCGCCGCCCTGGTTCGGTTGAGTGGCCGCGGCAAGGGGAGTGGCATCGAGGTGAAGGGCGGCGTAGACGCGCACGTCTGGACGATTCGGGACGGCAACGTGGTGGCGGTCACCCTGTACCAAGGAACCACGGATGCGCTTCGGGCGTTGGATGGATAGAACGGACCCAGGCGTCGGTCGCCGTCATCGCGTTGATCGCCGGAAAGCAGCATCCACCCCCGGCGTGGCGGGCGCCCGCCGTGACTCCGCAGGCGCCCGCTTCGCGCGCGTCAGTCCTTGAAGAGATCCGCGAACTTCTGCAGGTAGAGCGGCCAGCCGCCTTCGCCGCCGACGCCCTCACGGACTCCCTCCCAGCCCGCGCCATGTCGCTCGAGATTGCGATGCTCGAGCTCGACGCGCGTGCGCTTCGGGGTCTCGGAGACGAAGCGCACCTCGACTTCGCTGGTCTTCTCGAGGTCGGTCTCGAGCTGCCACTGCGGGCTGATGTCCCAACTGATCATCACCCGGTTAGGCGGCTCGTAGGCGAGCACGCGGGCCCAGCGGCACTCGCTGCCGTCGACTCCGCGGTCGTACAGGTGGCCGCCCACGCGCGGCTCGAAGACCGTCTCGGCGATCTCGACGCTCAGCAGGTTGTGCTCGGGTGGCTTGAACCTGCCGAACTCCTCCGTGAAGACGCGAAACGCCCGCTCGATAGGCGCCTCCACGACGATCTGCGTGCGCACAGACGTCTCCTGTGCTTGTGTGGTCATGAAACCTCCTCGGGTCTTTGCTCGACGACGGCCTTGTAGGTCGCCAGGGCTTTGCTCCAGAACTGCTCGAGGTCGGCGCGAAGCGCGCCCACCCCGTCGGGGTCGAGCTGGTAGATGCGACGGGTTCCCGCGCGCCGGTCTATCACCAGCTTCGCGTCCTTCAGAACCTTGAGGTGCTGCGAGACGGCCGGCCGGCTGACCGGCAGCTCGCGGGCCAGCTCGCCGACCGCACGCGGTCGATTCGCGAGCTCCTCGAAGATCGCGCGCCTGGTCGGGTCACCCAGGGCCGTCCATCCATCCGCTCGGTAAGTTTGCACGAACGGTAAGATTAGACTTACCATGCGCGCATGTCAAGCGAGGCCATCTGGAGCGCCGCCGGCATGGGACGACATCGGGACTACGGGGTGCCGATGAGGGGCGTCTCCTGACCTACCCTGACCAAGAGCTGTGACCGACGCCATGGTGCGCAAAGACTGCAATCGGACTGGCGACGCTGGATTACGCACGGAGCGGCGATGGAATCGAACCATCCAGGAGTGGGGCTGCCACCCCCTGCCGGTTTTGAAGACCGGATGGGCCACCAGACCCCTGCCGCTCCGCTTACGAGCGTAGTGGCGGGAGCGTTGCGGTACTACCGTGCGCGCGCGGCGACGGTGGCGTCGGCGTAAGAGGAGTAGGCCTCGACCGCTGCGACCTTGCCGTCGCGCACGGTGTACACCAGGCCGAGCTCCGTGGTGTGGTCCTCGCGGGTCTCCCGGTCTACTGTCCTGATGCCGCCCAGCGCGAGCACGCGGTCACCGTGTTCCTGGAGCTGGTCGGCGTAGATGAACCACACGAAGCACTGCCGGGAGATCCGCTCGAAGTAGGCGCGGATGGCCTCCTCCGCGGGGACGTCGTACATGTCGGCGGCCTCCCGCAAGGGCGTGATCTCGGCGTCCTCGTGGTACGTCGCGAGCAGCTCGGTCATCGCCGCGCTGTCGCCGATCGCGCAGCGGTTGGACAGGCTCAACAGGCGATCGATCAGGTCGACGTTGCTGTGCGCGACGGTCTCCAAGGCTGCGTCCAACCATCGCCGGTCGGGCGGGTGGTGTCAAGCACGTGGTGCGTCAGAGGGACGCGCGGATCAGCTCGGGGAAGACATAGACCTCGAGCGAGACCGACACGATCAAGGCGGGGACGGCCACCGCCACCGTTACGAACGTCGCCGCCAGCAGCTGGTCCCAGTCGCCGCGCCGGCTCGCGACCAGCCAGGCGGCCAGGGGCAGGAACAGGGCCGTCAGCTCGATCATCGCGTGGGGCAGGAGGAGCAGCAGCAGGTGGCCGTTGCTGAGCCCGAACTGGGCGGCCGCGGTCGACAGGATCCCGCCGATGAAGTAGGCCTGGGTGGCGAGGGAGAACAGGGTCGCTCCGGCGACGAAGGTCATGGCGTAGGGACCGGCTTTCTCGTGCACGATCCTGGAGATGCCGCTGCGGCTGGCCGCCGAATAGGGCAGCGAGTTCAGGGCGATGAACCCGGCCACGCAGGCAAAGGCGTGGAGGGCCAGCACCAGGGAGTTGCGGAACAGGATCAGCCCGATGTCGGCCGGGAACGGCCCGTGCCTCACCCCGGGGATGTAGAGCGGCGTCGGGTCGGGCGGGGTGAAGCTCGCGACCGTGTAGACGGCTGCCAGCAGCGCCCCGGCGACCAGCGCGCTCCAGCCGATCCATGGGCGTACGACCTGCCATGGGCTCTCGTTCCAGCGACGCAGCGTCTGCTTCGTGGCGCCGACACCCTGGAGGAAGACGAGGTCGTCGACTACTGCCATGGCTCGTCTTATCGGCCGGAGAGCGCTCCGGCTCGATCCCGGCCAGACCCCAACGATGTGTGGGGGAGAACCCCTACTGCCCGTTGCCGGTGTAGCCGTTGGCGTAGCACGGGGCGGTCCCGCACACGTTCTGGACCCGGCCCCCGAGCTTCAGGAACTCGGACTTCTGCAGCCGTGCGTCGGCCGAGTTGCGTGGATGGCTGTGGGGATCGGTACCGGTCCGCGGAGGCACGTTGCCGATCGGTGGCGTCGGCTGCCCGCTGTCCCACACCACCAGGGCCGGGCCGGCATACGGGTAGCTCTGGAACTTCGCGATCTTGAAGAACGGCCTCACATCGCTGTGGCGGCCCGGATCGAGGGCCGGGATGCGGACTCCCGCATGGACAGTGCGCGCCATGACCTCGGCGGTGACGTTCGCCACCTGGTGGTCGCCGAACGCCGAATGCAGCAGCACGGTGTGCGGCGGGGTGTTGGGGTACTGAGGCCGCGTCATGTGGTGTGCGTAGCCGTTCGCCTCGCCCCGGTCCCAGAGGTTCTGGATCAAGGAGAGGATCAGCGGTCGCTCCAGCTCGTTCGGGTAGTTCGCGTACAGGAACTGCGCGTACATGTCGAAGTCGACGCTTCGCCGCAGCAGCGTGGAGTAGTTCATGCCGGGCACGCCCAGCACGGCGCGGTTGAAGTCCGGGGCGAGCGCGGTAAGTGACCCGCCCATGATCCCGCCCTGGCTGTTGCCGTCGTAGAAGAGGCGCCTCGTGTCGAGCACCGGGGTGGTGGTCGCCCCCTTGGTGAACTGGAACGCCGGGTCGCTGCTGAAGCCCTGCGGATGGATCATCAGCCGGCCCAGGTACATGAAGTTCACGAAGCCCTGCTGGGCCCGGTCCGGTATCTGTGCGAAGTTCGAGAGGTCGACGAGGATCGAGGCGATGCTTGGCAGATCCGCGCTCGACATCCCGGACCAGTCGGTGGCGCAGAACACGAAGTTGTGCTCGTTGGCCATCGACTTGATGTTCCCGGCCGTCACCTCGGAGGCGCTGCCGAGCAGCCCGTGGCCGTACAGGGACGCCCGCGACTTGATCACGGAGGGCCCGTCGACCGCGACCCGCGGGATCAGGCAGTTGAAGTTGGCGAGCTGCATGTTGCCGGGGGTGCGCAGGGGCACGGAGGACCCGGGCGCGTAGGCGAATCTGGACCCGGGCGGGCAACCCGCGGCGTTCAGGTAGCAAGGCACCGGGAAGGTGCCCTGGACCTGGCGCGCGATCCGGTTGTCCTGCTCCGGCGTGAAGTCCGTCACGGAGCTCACGGTGAAGGGCGGTGAGTTGCCCTCGACCTGCAGGTTGGCGAGGTTCGTGTCGCCCAGCTGGGCGAACGCGTCGTCGCGGATCGAGAGCGCCCGCTCGCTCAGGTTGCGCTGGCTGGCAACCGTGAAATCCCAGGCCAGGTAGAGGTCGTCGCGGTCGATCCCGGCCTGCCCGAGGGTGTTGAAGAGCGACTCCATGTGCGGCCGGCGGGCTTCGACGGCCGGATCCGCGCTCGGGATGTTGTCGCGGTAGGTCCGGAAGGCATCCTGCGCGCGGATCAGCCCTCCCGACGAGTCGCGCAGGTTCCGCAGCGCGACGATGTAGCGCGCGCCCTCGTCGAAGTTGACGCCGGGCCGGATGATCAGGTTGACGTCACTCGGGTCGGCCGGGTTCGAGTCGATCTCCGACCAGATCAGATGACGCTTGCGGGTGGCGGCGTTGATCACCACCACGGGCTGGTTCGGTTCGCGGAAGCGGGTCATGTCGGTGATCGGCACCGCGCCGGTGTTCTCGAACGCAGCGGGCGTGTCCAGCCCGGGAACCTTCGTGACGATCTTCTGGCCGGGGCTGAAGCCGTCGTTGCGGTTCCAGTCGTCCGGCCGGATGGGGTTGTTGCTGATGTTCCGAGGCATCGACAGCAGGTTCAGGTTGAGCCGGCGGCCGGTGTCGGTGCTCGGGTCGGCGACCGTGAAGTAGTCATTCGGCCACGGCTGGAGGCACACGGCCGGGTCGAGCGGGTCGCAGCCCACCGTCTGCGCCTG
>Ga0075430_100005007_pt1 | contig 11154 bp, 9 predicted proteins | sample RhiMetdeltSRZDD4_FD_75294 | JGI IMG/M metagenome (GOLD analysis project Ga0075430, IMG submission 75294) | Populus rhizosphere microbial communities from Tennessee, USA - Rhizosphere MetaG P. deltoides SRZDD4 | ecosystem: Host-associated > Plants > Roots > Rhizosphere > Soil | place: USA... | reverse complement strand
CGGGTCTTGGCCTCGTCCTTGTAGTAGCCGAGCGGGATGTTGCCCCGCCGGGCCAGCCGGCCGACCACGCCGCTGCCGGGGGTGAGGGGGCGGAGCTCCTCGTCCAGCACCACGGCGTCGCGGGTGGGGCGGACGGTGGGGCCGCCCTGGGCGTTGCCGAGGTCGCCCTCGCCGGCGTTGACGGTGACCATGCCGTTGGCGCCGGTCTCGGTCGAGCCGATGGCGTCGACCAGGATGATGTTCGGGAAGCGGTCGAGGTAGCGCTGCTTGACCACCGGCGAGAAGACGGCTGCGGTCGAGGCGACTGCGAACAGGGCGGACAGGTCGATGTCCTCGCTCGGGTCGGCGTCCAGCTCCTCCAGCGCCTCGATGAGGGGCCGGGCCATGGCGTCGCCGGTCATCGTCATGTTGTTGACCCGCCAGCGGGCGATCGCCCGCCAGGTGGCGTGGGGGTCGAACTTGCGGGCGAGGACCGTGGTGCCGCCTTCGAACAGGAACCGCATCAGCCCCCACTGCGCGGCCCCGTGCATGAGCGGGGGCAGGCACATGGTGATCAGCGGGGTTTCGGTGGCCTTGGCCTTCTCGGCCAGCTGCATCTCAGAGGTGACCGGCTCGTTGGTGTAGGCGTCGATGCCGCCGCCGAGGGCGTAGAACACGTCCTCCTGGCGCCACAGCACACCCTTGGGCATCCCGGTGGTGCCGCCGGTGTAGAGGACGTAGAGGTCGTCGGGGGAGCGCTCGTCGAAGCCCCGGCCGGGGTCGGCCGTGGCCACCGCAGCGTCGAAGCCCACGCTGTCGAGCCCGGCGGCGCGGCTGGCTGCACCATCGCCGATGTGGACGAGGTGGCGGAGCCGCGGGGTCTCGGGCAGCACGGCGGCGACCCGGTCGGCCAGCTCGTCGTCGTAGATCAACGCCCCGAGGTCGGCGTTGTCGATGAGGTACCGCAGCTCGTCGGCCATGTAGCGGTAGTTGACGTTGATCGGGACGGCCCGGATCTTGAACGAGCCGAGCATGGTCGCCACCCATTCGGGGCTGTTGACGCCGAAGATGCCGATGTGGTCGCCGGCCCCGAAGCTCTGGTCGGCCAGGTGGTGGGCTGCGCGGTTGGCGGCGGCGTCGAGCTCGGCGTAGGTGAAGACGTGGTCGTCGAGGATGAGGGCGACCCGGTCGGGCACAGCGTCGACCGCATGCTCGAACAGGTCGGCGATGTTGTAGGCCATGCGTCGGCTACCCCCGGTTCGGCCCCATCAGTGATCTGACGGTGCGTCAGATGCTCTCAGAGGCGAAGATAGCGACTATGCAGTGGCTACTGCTCATCGCTGGGGTCCTGTCGTCGCTCGCGGTCGTCAACGTGGCCCGCCCTCGCCGGGGCCGGATCAGCTCGTTCCTCGGGTTCATGGCCGCCTGGTTCACGATCGAGCTGGCGTTCCACTGGCTGGCGCTCACGGTGGTCCTCGCCGCCGTCGGCATCGCCGGTGGGGGAGCGCACGGCTTCATCGGCCTGGCGGGGGTCGCGCTGATGGCCGCGTCGGCCGTGATCCTCGCCATGTTCGGGAGGGAGGCGCTGCGCACCCCGGCCCAGATGCGGGCCGCGCTGGCCGACCTCCCGGCGGCGCTGTCGCCCGGGCCCGGGGGTCGCTTTCCACGGCTGCACGTGGTGCTGCCGTTCCTGATGCAGCGCCGGCCGGGTGTGCGACGGGTCCGCAACGTGGAGTTCGCCCGGGTCGGGGGCCGCTCGCTGAAGCTCGATCTGACGCTGCCGGCCGACACCCAGCCGGGGGAGAAGCGGCCGGTCGTCCTGCAGATCCACGGTGGCGGCTGGACCGTCGGCGACAAGCGGGAGCAGGGCCAGCCACTGCTGAACCACCTCGCCGCCCAGGGGTGGGTCGGCGTCAACGCCAACTACCGGCTGAGCCCGAGCGCCACGTTCCCGGACCACCTGATCGACTGCAAGCGGGCGCTGGCGTGGATCGCCTCGCACATCGCCGACTTCGGGGGCGACCCCGACTACGTGTGCGTGACCGGCGGCTCGGCGGGCGGGCACCTGGCGGCGCTGGTCGGGCTCACCGCCAACCGGCCCGAGTACCAGCCGGGCTTCGAGCACGTCGACACCTCGGTGCGGGCCGCCGTGCCGTTCTACGGCTGCTACGACTTCACCAACCGGCTCGGCACCTACCAGGAGTTCTTCGTCTCGCGGATGCTCGAGCCGTGGATCATGAAGGCGTTCCTGGAGGAGTCTCCCGAAGCGTTCGCCGCGGCGTCGCCGATCGACCAGGTCCATGCGCTGGCGCCGCCGTTCCTCGTGCTGCACGGCGACCGGGACACGCTGATCCCGCTGACGGACACCCGCCTGTTCGTGGAGCGGCTGCGCGAGGCGTCGCGCCAGCCGGTGTTCTACGCCGAGCTGAAGGGCGCCCAGCACGCGTTCGAGCTGTTCCCGTCGGTGCGGGCGGCGGGAGTGGTCGAGGGCGTCGAGCGCTTCCTGACGACGCTGTGGGAGCAGCGGGACGACGCCCCGGCGGTGCTGGAGCTGACGCCGGCCGACGTGTCGGTCAGTGGCTCGGCGTCGGAGTCGGCCTCGCCCCCGGTCAACGCCTGACGTTGGGGACCGAGTCGTCGGGGAAGGTGAGGCCCCGCTCGTCGGCGAGCTGCTCGACCTCGGCCGGGAAGACGTTCTGCACGAGGAACAGGTCGGTCGACATGTTGTAGTCGGGTGCCAGCTCCTTGGCGTAGCGCTCGAAGTACATCATCTGCTTGGTGAGCAGGACCAGCTCCCGGACCGCCCGGGCGCCGAACTCCTGCTGCAGCTCGATCTGCTGGCGGAAGGTCTCGGCGACGCTGACCTCGCCGAGCTTCAGCTCCAGCATGGGGTCGACGACCATCTTGAGGCGGGCGGCGACCTCCTCGATCGGGCCGACGTCCTCGCCGAGGATGCCGATGCGCTGCCAGGCCCGGACGATGCGGGTGTAGTCCCGGTCGATGGACATCGTGTACTGGGCGTCCCACACCGCCTGGCGGTGGGCCTCGGGCAGCTCACCCATGATGCCGAAGTCCAGGTAGGCGGCTCGGCCGTCGTCCAGGACCCAGAGGTTGCCGGCGTGGACGTCGCCGTGGAACGGCCCGTGGACGAGCGCCGCCTCCATCCAGACCTTCACGCCCCGACGCAGGACCAGCTCGCCGTCGATGCCGCGGGCCCGCAGCTCGTCGAAGCGGTCCATGGGCGTGCCGAACATGCGCTCCATGCAGATGACCCGGGGGCCGCAGAAGTCCCAGTAGACCTCGGGGGCGGTGATCCACTTGTTGTCGCCGAAGTCGCCGATGTGGTCCCGGAACGCCGCCTGGCGATGGGCCTCGAGGGCGAAGTTCAGCTCTTCGTTGGTGACCTGGTGGAGGTCCTCGACCACGCCCGGCATGTTCATGAGGTGGCCGCGCTCACTGTGGTCGACCAGGCGGGCGATGCGGTAGAGGATGCGCAGGTCGCGGTTCATGCGGGCGGCGATGGCGGGGCGCTGGATCTTGAGGACCGCGGCCCGGCCGTCCCGGAGCACGCAGGCGTGGACCTGGGCGATGCTGGCGGCCGAGAGCGGCGCGGGGTCGAAGCTGGCGAAGACCTCCTCGGCGGCGGCGCCGAGGTCCTCCTCGACCATGGCGAGGGCCTCGGCGGCGGAGAAGGGCGGGACGTCGTCGAGGGTGCGGAGGCAGGCGTCCGCCAGGCTCGCCGGGAACACGCCGGGGGACGAGGCGATCATCTGGCCGAACTTCACGTAGGTCGGGCCGAGGGCCATGAGGGCGTCGACAATGCCGGTGCTGGCGGCCTTGGCGAGGGCCTGGCGGCCGTCGGAGCCGGGTTCGTGCAGCCGCAAGACGGTGGCCGGCCGCCGGACGAGCTGGCCGAGGACCGCCCAGATGATCATCGACCAGAGCACGAGCCCGATCTCGACCGTCCGCACGAGCTCGCGCCACCCGAACCAGGTGAGGCTCGGCGCGACCACGCGCAACGCCTTCGCCGGTGGCCCCGCTGCGTACGGCCCGATGAACCCCCGCTCGTCGGTCATGGCGCCAGCATCGCAGAGAGAGCGTCCGACGGGCCGATCTCGGTGTCGGACGGGTTACCTCCGGTACTGTCTCGGGCCGTGTCTTCGGTACGTGCACGGCTGGGGGGCTGGAAGGACCGGGCAGTCCCACCCCTCCCACGGTTGACCCGCGGCCAGCGCTGGTGGCTGGTCGCCATCGTCGTGGTGGGCGCCGTCCTCCGCTTCGGCTGGGCCGCCTACGCCACCGAGCCGCCCGAGCAGCTGCGCGACCCCGTCCTGTACACGATGCTCGGCGAGAACCTGGCCGACGGCAACGGCTACAGCTACACCACCGGCGAGGGCCAGGTGCCGGCGGGCGTCTACCCGTCGGCGTACTACCCGCCGGGCTACCCCCTGTTCCTCGGCGGCCTGTTCTGGGCCGGCGATCACCTGCTGCCGTTCGACGTCGGCCACCTCGGGATGGCGACCGCGGCCAACGCCCTGATGTCGACGCTGACCCTGCCGCTGGTGTTCGCGCTGGGCCGCCGGCTGAACGGCGTGACCGCGGGCCTGGTCGCGGCGGGGGCGATGGCGCTGCTCCCCAACACGATCTTCCACACCGGCGTCGTGCTGACCGAGAGCATGTTCCTGCTGGTCCTGGTGCTGATGCTCCTGCTGACCTTGCCGACCCCGGCCATCGCCCGCGCGCCCGGGTGGCGGCGGATGGTGGTGGTCGGCGCCTTGTTCGCGGTGAGCGCCCTTATCCGGCCGGTGTCGCTGGTCCTGCTGCCGGGGTTCCTGTTCCTGTGGTGGCCGAGCGGCTTCAAGGTGGCGCTGAAGCGGACGGCTGTGGTCACGGCGGCTGCCGCGGCGGTGATCCTGCCGTGGACGATCCGCAACGCGATCACGATGAACTCGCCGGTGGCGATCTCGACGAACCTCGGCGACAACCTGTGCATCGGCTACAACGACGACGCCCAAGGCGGCTTCGCGATGATGCCGAAGTACTGCGACCGCCACAACGACGTCCCGCGGCCCCGCTTCGAGATCATCCGCCAGAGCGAGAACATCGACCATGCGACCACGTGGGCGAAGGAGCACCCGTCGAAGCTGCCGAGCCTGGTGTTCTGGCGGGCCTACTACACCTTCCGGGACGACCACGACGGCGTGGCCGCGGTGCAGGACTACGGCGCTGTGCCGTGGATGTCGAAGCGGACCGAGGGCCTGTTCGCCGCCCTGGGTGACGGTGGGTACTTCGCGCTGAGCGGGTTCGCCGCCATCGGCATCGTCGCAGCGCTGCGGGGCCCCGACCGCCGCCAGCGGTTCCTGATCCTGACGATGGCCCTGTCCATCGTCCCGCCCCTCCTGACCTTCGGCGACCCCCGCTTCAAGGCCCCCCTGTACCCCCTCCTCGCCCTCTACGCCGCCCTCGCCCTCGTCGCCGCCTGGCGAGCCCTCCCGACCCCCGAGCCATCGCCGGAACCCGAGGACGAGGCGTCGCTCACGCCCACCGAGGACGTCGAGGCCACCGACGAGGACGACGTCCCGGCTGAAGCTCCCGCCGTCGCCGTCACCTGACGTGACCGATGACACTTACCGTCAGGGTTGACGGTAAGTGAGGCGGCCGTCATGGTGAGGGGGTGACTCGGACCCGAGAGCGCAGGACGCAGGCGGAGCGCAGGGCGCACACCCACGCGGCGCTGCTGGACGCCACTGCGGACTGCCTGGTCGAGCGGGGCTACGCCAACACCAGCACGAACGACATCATCCGGTCGGCCGGGGTGTCGCGAGGTGCGCTGCTCCACCACTTCTCCAGCAAGGCCGAGCTGATGGGCGCCACGGTCGAGTACGTCTCGGACCGCTGCGAGCTCGAGTTCCGGGAGGCGTTCGCGGCCATGCCGGTCGAGGAGCGCACCCTGGAACGGGCGGTCGTGCAGCTCTGGGAGATCTTCCGGGGCCCCACCTTCGACGCGGTCCTGGAGCTCTTCGTCGCCGCCCGCACCGACGCCGAGCTGCGGGCCGTACTGCAGCAGGTGCTCGAGCGCTTCGAGCGCAACGTCACCGCCGACTTCGCCGTGCTGTTCCCGGCGACCGCCTCCGCACCCGAGAGTCGGGCGATCGTGCGGTTCTGCTTCGCCGCCCTCCAGGGGGCGGCCATCGCCGACGACCTGGGCCTCGACGACGAGGCCGACGACATCCTTTCGATCCTGCGGGGGCTGGCCGCCACATTGGGCAACACGATCAGCACCACAGTCCCTGCGCCCGCACCCACCGAGGAGACCGTGCAGCCATGAGCCTCGTCCTCGACGAAGAGCAGGTCGCCGCCGATGCGACCGCCGACGACACCTACCGGGGCCTCATCGAGCGCCTCAGCCGGCAGTCGGTCGACAAGCACTTCGACGCCTACGCCGACGTCGCCTGGGACGATCCGGCGATGCAGATCGACCCCGCCGATCCCCGTTGGGAGCTCTGGGACGACGACCCGGTCGGCAAGACCCAGTGGTACAAGAGCCTGCCCCAGCCCCAGCGAGCCCACATCGGCCTGCACCGGGTCGTCACCGCCATGAAGATCGGTGTGCAGTTCGAGAGCGTCCTCAAGCGGGGCCTGCTCGACTACGCCACCACGCTCCCCAACAACTCGCCCGAGTTCCGCTACCTCTACCACGAGGTCATCGAGGAGGCGCAGCACTCCCTGATGTTCCAGGAGTTCGTGAACCGGTCGGGCTTCGACCCGCCGGGCCTGCCCTGGGACATGCGCCTCGGTGCCCGCTTCGTGGTGCACCTCGCCCGCTGGTTCCCGCCGCTGTTCTTCATGTTCGTGCTCGGCGGCGAGGACCCCATCGACTACACCCAGCGGCGGGCGCTGCGCTCAGGCCACGAGAACCACCCGCTGCTCGAGCGGATCATGCGCATCCACGTCACCGAGGAGGCCCGGCACCTGTCGTTCGCGCGGCACTACCTGCGCCACGAGGTGCCGAAGCTGGGCCGGGTGCGCCGCGCGATCCTGGCGCTGGCGACACCGCGGCTGCTGGGTGAGATGGCCCAGCAGATGCTGCTGCCGTCGGCCGACCTCCTGAAGGAGCACGGCATGACCAAGCGCCGGCTGAACGAGGAGGTGGGGATGGACGAAGCCCAGCAGTTCGTGAAGGACTCGGTGGGCAAGGTGCGTCGCCTCTGCGTCGAGCTGGGCCTGGTGGGCCCGGTCGCCAAGCGCCTCTGGAAGGGCGTCGGCCTGTGGGACGAGCCGGTGGTCCCGAAGGCGCCGGCCGCGGCGGCCTGACGCCCCGACACCCGACGGATCCGTCCTCGGACTAGAACGTGTTCTAGCCTGAGGGCGTGGACATCGACGACACGCCAGAGGAGGCCGCCTTCCGGGCCGAGGCCCGAGCGTGGCTCGACGCCCACGCCGTGCCCAAGGGCGGTCCGGACGACTTCTCGGCCGGCTTCTGGTCGGGCACCTACGACGAGGCCGCCTACGTCGCTGAGTGCCGCCGCTGGCAGCGCACCCTCTACGACGGGGGCTGGGCCGGCATCACCTGGCCGAAGCAGTTCGGTGGCCGAGGCGGGCGGCCCATCGAGAGCGCGATCTTCAACCAGGAGCAGGCCCGCTTCGGCGTGTCGACCGGCGTCTTCATGATCGCGGTCGGCATGGTCGGACCGACGATCATCGCCCACGGCACGCCGGAGCAGCAGGAGCAGTTCCTCCCGGGGATGCTGCGGGGCGAGGACCTGTGGTGCCAGCTCTTCAGCGAGCCCGACGCCGGCTCCGACCTGGCCGGGCTCACCACCCGGGCCGAGCGCGACGGCGACGAGTGGGTCGTCACCGGCCAGAAGGTGTGGACCTCGTCCGCGCCCCGGGCCAAGTGGGGGATCCTGCTCGCCCGCAGCGACTGGGACGTCCCCAAGCACAAGGGCATCACCTACTTCCTCGTCGACATGGCGACGCCGGGCATCACCATCCGGCCGCTGCGCCAGATGACCGGAGAGAGCCACTTCTGCGAGGTCTTCCTGGACGGCGTCCGCATCCCGGCGGCCAACGTGCTGGGCCAGCCGGGGGAGGGCTGGCGCATCGCCCAGACGACGCTCATGAGCGAGCGGTCCTCGATCGCCGGCGGAGGCGGCTCCACCCCCGAGCCGGGCGCGCTCGTCGACCTCGCCCGCCGGTGCGGCCGCACCGACGACCCGCGGGTCCGCCAGACCCTCGCCCGAGTCCACACCCAGGCGGCGCTGCTGCGTTTCCTCCGGTACCGCACCCAGACCGCTCTCAGCCAGGGCCGGCCGCCTGGTCAGGAGGCGTCGGTCATGAAGCTGGCCCACTCCCGCTACATGCGCGACCTCACCCGGGCTGCCATCGACCTCCAGGGCGCGGCCGGCCAGCTGGACAACGCCGACGGCACCGAGGGCACCCAGGACATGTGGCTGCGCCGTTTCCTGCACGCGCCGTCGCTCGGCATCGCCGGCGGCAGCGACCAGGTCCAGGCCAACATCATCGGCGAGCGCGCCCTCGGCCTGCCGCCCGAGCCTCGGGAGGACCGCGACACACCGTTCCGTCAGGCCCTGCGAAGCCGGAACTAGGTTGATGCGTCATGCCAGGCCAGGAGGCGCCCACCGTCGACACGCTCACCAAGAGCCAGGCCGCCCGGCGCCAGCGCGTCATCCGGGCCGCGCTCGAGCTAGCGGCGGAGGGCGGCTACGACGCCGTGCAGATGCGCGACGTCGCCGCCCGAGCCAACGTGGCCCTCGGCACGATCTACCGCTACTTCTCGTCGAAGGACGCGCTGCTCGCCTCGGCCATGGTCGAGTGGATGGCCGAGCTGGAGAAGACGGTCCTCGCCCGACCCCCGGCAGGTGACAACACCGCAGACCGGGTCATGGACGTCCTCAACCGTGCCCTGCGGGCCATGGAGCGCCAGCCCCAGCTGGCCGGGGCGGTCGTGGCGGCGCTCACCTCGGGCGACCCGGCCGGCGTCGAGGCCATGAACAGCATGACCGGCACGGTCGCCGGCATCATGCGCCCGGCCTTCCCGCCGGACGTCGACCCTGCTCTGGAGGCCTCGGTGGCCAAGATGCTGGGCCACGTCTGGTGGTCGTGCCTCATCGCTTGGGCCAACGGCATGGGCGACATGGCGTGGGTGTCCTCTGAGCTCTCCGAGGCCGCCCACCTGCTGACGGCCTCGGAGTAGCTGCCCGCGCCCTCAGCAGACGTCGGCCACGAAACCCGGCAGGGGAGTGAAGGTGAAGGTCCCGGCCTCGCCGGTCTCCTGGACGCTGGCGGCGATCGCCACGTTCTGGTCCCTGGTGATGTGCCGGCCCTGGATCACCACCGTGTACCTCCCGAGGACCAGCTCGACGGCGCCGAGCGACCCGTCGCCGTCCTGGATCGTGGCGTAGCTGCCCTGGTGGTCGCCCGCGGTGATCGGTACGGCCCCGGGGTAGGTGCTCAGGCCCTCGCCGTCGACCTCGTGCACGGCGACGTCGAACTGGGCCGCCGCGGCGCCCTCGCCGGTCGCCCCGACCCACCCCCGCTCGTCGCCGACGCCCACGACGATGCACTCGTCGGTGGGAGCCGGTGCGGGCGCGCTCGACGAGGTGGTGCCGTCGCACGGAGCCTGCCGGATGAACGGCCGGGGCAGCTGGGTGGTGCTGCTGCCGCCGCCGGTCGTCGGGACCGTGGGCGGGGTCGTGGTGCTGCTGGTCGTCGGGACCGTCGGCGCGGTCGTGGTGGTGCCGTCGCCCGGCACCGTGCCGACGGTCGAAGACGTCGTGCCAGGGAGCACGGTCGTCGTGGTCGGCGGCTCGGTGGTCGCCGGCCAGGTGGTGGGCGGCTCGGTCCACGCTTGGTCGGTGGTCGTGGTCGTCGACTCGCAGGGCGACCCCCCGGGCGACCCGATGGTCTTGGTCGGTGTGTCGCGGTTGGCGAGGTACGCGGCGCCCGCCAGCACCGGCAGCGTCACTGCGGCGATGCCGGCCACCAGCAGCCGGCGGCTCGGGCGCGGCTGGCGCCCCTCGCCGTCGGGCAGGGGCGCCAGCGTCAAGGCATCGTGCACCAGGTGGGGATCCCAGGGCGCATCGTCGCCGGCGGCCATGTCCTCGGCCCGCGAGGCGAACGTGCGGCGCAAGCGGGCTTCGGCGTCGTCAGGCGTCAGCGGGTCGGTCATGGCGTCATCTCCTTTCGCAGCGAGCTCAGGGCACGGTGGATGCGGGTCCGGACGGTGGCGGGGCGACAGCCCATGACCCGGGCGATCTCCTCGTCGGGGAGGTCCTCGTAGTACCGGAGGACCAGGGCGACCCGCTGCTCCCGCGAGAGCCGGGCGAGCAGGGCCCAGGTCTCGTCGAGCTCGGGCGGGTCGACCCGGTCGTCGGTCGGCAAGGTGCGCTCCCGGGCCATCGCGGTCCGGGAGCGCCAGGCCAGGCAGAGGTTCACGACGGTCTTGCGCAGGTACGCAGGGGGTGTGTCGATGCTGTCCCAGCGTCGGTGGACCCGGACGAAGGCGTCGTGCACGATCTCCTCGGCGACCTCCCGCTCCCCGGTCATGAGGTAGGCGAGCCGCCGGAGCCGGTCCCGTTGCTCACGGTAGAGGCGGGCGATCTCGTCCTCGTGCCTGTCGACCCGGCTGGGTCCGGTGTCCGTCACCACATCCCCCTAGATCGACGAGGACGTCGATCCGTTCCCACATCTTGCGTCGCGACGCCCGCCGTGCAGCCGTCAGCCGGTGTTGGGCGGCGGCTCGTCGATGGGCGTGGCCGCCGGAGGCGTGCACTCGATGACCAAGGTCGTCGGGGGCGAGGGCTGCGTCGTCGTGGAGGCACCGGCCGGCATCGTGGTTGTGGGCGGCACCGCGACCCACGCTTGCCCGTCGCAATCGACCGACGTCACGGGCGGAGCGGTGGTCGGCGGCCCCGGCGTTGTCACCGTGGGGGGTGGCGTGGTCGTCGGCGTCGCCGGTGTGCTCACCGTCGGAGGGGTGGTCGTCGGGTGGTTGTCCGCCCCGGCGATGCCGGCGTGGGCCAGCGCAGCCGCCGTGACCAGGGCCGCGGTGCCTGCTCCGGCCACGAGGCCCCGGCGGGCCCGCAGTCGGCGAGGTTCGGTTCCGTTGTGCATGCCTGAAGTGATCGGTGAGGGCGCGGATCTGTTCCGCGG
>Ga0075430_100004999_pt1 | contig 11160 bp, 7 predicted proteins | sample RhiMetdeltSRZDD4_FD_75294 | JGI IMG/M metagenome (GOLD analysis project Ga0075430, IMG submission 75294) | Populus rhizosphere microbial communities from Tennessee, USA - Rhizosphere MetaG P. deltoides SRZDD4 | ecosystem: Host-associated > Plants > Roots > Rhizosphere > Soil | place: USA... | reverse complement strand
TGCTCGGTATCCTGCGCGAGGAGCGATCGGTGGCCGCGTCCATCCTGATGGAAAAGGGGATGCGCCTCCACACGGTTCGCGAGGACATCGTCCAACTGCTCAACGAGAAGACCACGCTGACGCGCGTCAAGGAGACGCCGCTGCTCGCTGAGTTCAGCCGCGATCTGACCGAAGCGGCGATGAAGAACCAGCTCGACCCGCTCGTGGGACGCGACTACGAGCTCGAGCGCGTTCAGCAGGTACTTTGCCGCCGGACCAAGAACAACGCCGTGCTCATCGGAGAGCCGGGTGTCGGGAAGACAGCGATCGTCGAAGGCCTTGCGCAGAAGATTGTGTACGGCGACGTCCCGCACTTCCTTGCGGACAAGCGGCTTCTGGCGCTCGACATTTCACTGATCGTCGCGGGCACGAAGTATCGCGGCCAGTTCGAAGAGCGCCTCAAGGCCATCATGAAGGAGCTCACCGAGAACCCGAACATCATCGTGTTCATCGACGAGCTGCACACCCTGGTGGGCGCTGGTTCGGCCGAAGGATCGCTCGACGCCGCCAACATCCTCAAGCCGGCGTTATCGCGCGGCGAGATTCGCTGCATCGGCGCAACCACGCCGGCGGAGTACCGGAAGTACATCGAGAAAGACCGGTCGCTCGAGCGCCGCTTCCAGGCGATCAAGGTCGATCCGCCCGCCGAGAAGGAAACGATTGAGATCCTGATGGGCGTGAAGGATCGCTACGAGCAGTTCCATCACGTCGAATACACCCGCGAGGCGATTGAGGCCGCGGTGTACCAGTCGAGCCGGTACATCACCGACAGGTTCCTTCCCGACAAGGCCATCGATCTGGTGGACGAAGCCGGTGCGCGCGCGAAGCTGAAAGAGGCCGGCTACAGCGAGGAGTTCGGCGAGATCAACAAGAGCATCCGCGTCGCCGTCGAGCGCATGGAGCAGGCCGTCTCGCAGAAGGATTTCGAGACGGCGCAGCGCGCGCGCGAGGAGGAGCTCTCGGCGCGCGAGAGCCTGCAGTTTGTCCGCGAGAAGTTCGACGTCAAGTCGAGCGCCCGGAAGGTCATCGTGGGGAAGAGCGAGATCGATGAAGTCGTCTCGAAATGGACGGGTGTCCCCATCTCTTCCATCAATCAGGACGAGGGCGACAAGCTGCTGCGGATGGAAGCGGATCTGCACCGCCGCGTCGTCAGCCAGGAAACGGCAATCTCAGCACTCTCGCGCGCCATCCGGCGTTCGCGTGCAGGGCTGAAAAACCCGAACCGCCCGACCGGCAGTTTCATTTTTCTCGGCCCCACCGGCGTCGGAAAAACCGAGCTCGCCCGTGCGCTCGCCAACTTCCTGTTCGGAAGCGATAACGCTCTGATCCGCTTCGACATGTCGGAATACATGGAGAAGCACTCGGTCTCGAAGCTGATTGGCTCGCCGCCCGGATACGTTGGACACGAAGAAGGCGGACAGTTAACCGAGAAGGTGAAGCGCAATCCCTACTCGGTTGTCCTGCTCGACGAGATCGAGAAGGCGCACCCGGACATCTTCAACATCCTGCTGCAGGTGTTCGAGGACGGCCATTTGACGGATGGTCTCGGGAACCGCGTCAACTTCAAGAACACCATCATCATCATGACGTCGAACATCGGCGCCCGCTTCATTCAGAAGAAGGCATCGATGGGCTTTCAGGCCAGCGATGCTGGAACCATCGACAAGAACGTCAACGAGATGGTGCTCGGTGAGGTCAAGCGCACGTTCAACCCCGAGTTCATCAACCGCATCGACGAGATCATCGTCTTCGAGGCGCTGACAGACGATGACCTGCGCCGAATCATGTCGTTGCTGATCGAACAGCTCAACACGAACCTGGCCGATCGCCGGATGAAGGTGATCCTGGCGCCGGAAGTGGTGGACTGGATTATCGACGTCACCTGTAAGGATCGCTCCTACGGGGCACGGCCACTGCGTCGCGCGATTCAGCGGTACGTCGAGGATCCGCTGTCGGAGGAGCTGATTCGCGGGCACCTCCACGACGGTGAAATCGAGGTGTTCCTGGAGGGAGGGCAGCTCTCCTACCGTCCCGCGGGTGAGCTGGCCGGCGGTCGCCGGCTCTCTTAGGGGTTAGGGGCTAGGGGTTAGGGATTTGCCCCCTAACACCTAACCCCTAATCCCCAGCCCCTAACCCCTAGTCCCTAGTCCCCCCAGCCCGAAGGCCGAGCCGGGGGTTCGTGCGTCATATCCCCTACAGGTTCAGTAAAATACCCCCTACTGATGCGCACAGCCCCAATCGGCCTCACGACTCTGTTCGCGTCCGTCGTCCTGCTTGCCGCCAACGGCGCTGATGCGCAGACGCCAGCGACGCCGGCATCCTCCAATCCGACAACCGTCTGCGGCCTGCCGATTCCAGCTCCAGCGGCGCTGCCGCCGGCTGATTCACCGCCGGTTATTTTCCAGATCGTTCCGTGCTTCGCCGCGCAGGGGAATACCTCGACGGTCGAGCCCGAGACCTATCTGTATTACATCCACCTGCGCCCAAGCCTTCCGTCGCAGGGCCGGTGGGTGCCATATGACGCCGCCGCCGAATCACTTATCAAGGAAGATTTCGCCCGCCTCTGGGCGACGAACTTTCTCGACGACCTGTCGATCGACGTCAGCGACCCCGCGGGAACTCCTGGTGCGACCTTCATCGACTACACCTTTGCAAATGGTGTCGTTGGCAAGCTCGTGGTTTACAACATGGAGGAACGCGAGCGGGTCAAGGTCGTCGATTACCAGGGCTCGAAGGAAATCGATCGCACCAAGATCCAGGAACAGCTCACGCAGCGAGGGATCGAACTGCGCCTTGATTCTTTCGTGGATGCGGGGGCGATCGCTCGTGTCGAGACCGTGCTGCGCGAGATGATGGCGGCCAAGGGCTACCCGAACGCGATTGTGACAAACAAGCGAACACCGGTCGCCGGGGGGCCGAAGCTTATCAACGTCACGTTCAACGTCAGCGAGGGGCCGAAGATCCGAATCAGGCGTCTCGAGTTCGTGGGGAACACCGCCGTCGGCGACGGCCCGCTCAAGCGCGCCATGAAAGAGAACAAGCCCAAGCAGTTGCTCTTGTTCTTCAGGGGCGGTGGAACCTACAAGGAAGACAAGTTCGAAGAGGATGCCGACCGCGTGGCCCAGTACTACCGGAACCGTGGCTACGCACGCGTCCGCGTCGGCCAGCCCGAGCTCAAGACCCTCTCAGACGAAAAGGACGGGAAGACGCGCTGGGTGGAACTCCGAATTCCCATTACGGAAGGTCCCAGGTACAAGGTCGGGGAGTTCGGGTTCGACGGCAACACCGTGCTCAAGGCCGACGTACTGCGCACCCTCTTCAAGGTAAAAGCGGGCGACTGGTACGACGAGAAGGAGATTCGCGACGGCCTTCGGAAGTCACAGGAAGCGTACGGTGGCGGTGGGTACATGGAGTTCACCGGCGCGCCGGATCTGAAGTTCAAAAACGACGGCATCGAAACCGAGGCGGATGCGAACGTCCCGGCGGCTCTGCTGGCCGCGGCGGCTCCGATCGACCCTGTTGTCGACGTGACGATGCGGCTGCAGGAGGGCAAGCAATACTTCGTCAACCGCATTACATTCACCGGCAATGCGACCACGCGCGACAACGTGATTCGACGTGAATTGCGGCTGGTCGAGGGTGGCCTCTTCAACACCGAGGCACTCAAGTTCAGCGTGCGGCGGCTCAACCAGTTGGGTTACTTCAAGCCGCTCGAAGGCAACGAGAAGGATACGAAGGTTGACAAGACGCCTGGGCGCGACAACGCCGTGGACGTCACGATGAAAGTCGAGGAACAGAACCGGAACCAATTGACCTTTGGCGCCGGGATGTCGCAGTACGAGGGCTTCTTCGGCCAGCTTGGTTTTCAGACGGCGAATTTTCTGGGACGCGGCGAGAGTCTGACCCTGAACATGACGGCCGGTTCACGCTCCCAGAACTACCAGCTTGCCTTCACGGAACCGTTCCTCTTCGATCGCAACATGACGGGTGGTTTCGACCTGCATAAGCGGTCACTGCAGTACATCGGGTACTACACCCAGCGCTCGACCGGGGGGAACCTGCAGTTCGGCTTCCCCGTGGCGTCCTTCGCGCGAATGTTCATGACCTACTCGTACGAGCAGGTGAAGGTAGCCGATCTCAACGAAGCGCTCATCGATCCGTCCTGCGTCACGACGTCCACATGCTCGACAATTTCCCTGGCGACGCTGAATCAGCTCACGCCCACACAGATCGAACTCGTTCGCAAGAATCCATTCGTGTACGACTCGCTCCTCATCGGGCAGGGCGGGACGAGGACGATCAGCAAGATCACGCCGAGCTTCGTGCACAACACGATCGACAACCCGATCTTCCCGGGTCAGGGTGCGCGGCTGACAACGTCGTTCGACCTGGCGGGATTCGGCGGCAATTCGAAGTTCTACAAGCCGTCGGTCGAAGCCATCTGGTACAAGCGGCATACTTCCCGCACATCTCTCGGCTTCCGCGGCCAGGTGCAATATGTGGCTCCCTACGGCTCTTCGGAGTCGCTGCCCATTTTCGAACGGCTGACGCTTGGCGGGGAATACAGTGTTCGAGGATATGACCTCCGCTCGATCGGCCCAACTGTGCCGGGCTCCTTCGTCGTTCTCGGGGGCAACAAGAGCGTGCTCTTCAACGCGGAGTACTTGATTACGATTGCCGGGCCGGTACGTCTGATCCTGTTCTACGACGCTGGACAGGTGCGCGATCTGGGCGAGTCGTTTACGTTCAAGGAGAACCTGCTCAAGCAGATCAATCCGCCTGGACCCGGTCTTCTCGATCCAGGGGTTTCGCCGCTGCTCACCGATCCGAACGCGCCTGGCCCAACGACCCAGATCATCGGACGGACGAGCGCGTTTAAGACCTCCACTGGCGCGGAGATTCGGTTCTTCATGCCGGTCTTGAACGTGCCGTTTCGGCTGATCTTTGCGGCCAACCCGCAACGCGCGGGCATTTTGACGAACAACCTCGAGCCCGCGAAGGGGTTGACGTTCAGGTTCGCGGTCGGCTCGACGTTCTGATTACTGGTGTGTCACCGCGACCTCGTAGGTGGTCGAGGCGGTGAGGCGCCCCACGTCATAGACTCTGACGCAGAGGACTCCGGAGCGCGCGTTGCCAACGATGACATTTCCCTGAAGGGTGAGGTCGCTGGAGATGATGACCTGACAGCTTTCCGTCGTCGTGTTCCACACACCGAGGGACATGCCGATAGGAACCTCAACGTCTGGGCTGACGCTGGTCAGCGTTGCCGTCACCGAACCCGAGGTGCCGACCACGAATGGATACGAAACGCCTCCATTGACGGTGAGGGTGCCCGAAAAATTCTCGGTGATGGTGGGTGCGGCCGGGGGAGTCGGGGTGGTGGGCCCTTTGTCGTCGCAACCAACCGAGGTAAAAGCAGCAAGAAGAACGACGGCACCAAACAGGGATCGGGACATGAACGGATGCTCCTGACGCAATTCGGACAACCAGGTGATCTTACTTGCCCGAGAGAACTGGAGTAAAATTATGCGCTTGTCTAGGAAAGGGTTGACTCGAATGAGAAGTGCCGCTCGAACGAGCAGTGCCGCTGTAGCCACTATTTTAGGAACGACCGCGCTCGGCCTGTTGCTGTGCGCGGCACCGACGTTTGCGCAGGCGCCCGCTGCTCCACGGCCCGCCGCCCCGCCCGGACAGCCAACGCCTGCGGCGCCACCGCCCGCTCCGGCGCCGTTCCCCGAGGGCGCCAAGTACGCTTTCGTCAACATCCAGCGAATCGCCAACGAGTCTGCTGAGGGCAAGGCCGCGACGGCCCGAATCAATGCGCTCGTGCAGCGTAAGCAGACCGAGGGCGCCGATCGGACCAAGCAGCTCCAGGCGGCGCAGCAGAAGCTCGAGGCCGGTGGCAGCGTGCTCAGCGAGAACGCCCGCGGCCAGTTGCAGAAGGAAATCGATCGGTTGACGGTGGACATTCAGCGCTTCAATGAAGATGCTCAGGAAGAGGTCACCGCGCTCCAGAACGAAGCGCAGGGTGAATTCCAGACCAAGCTCGTTCCGGTCATCCAGCAGGTTGCGCGCGAGCGGGGTCTCCTTGCTGTTTTCAGCGCGGCCGACAGCGGAGTGATCTGGGGTGAGCCTGGGCTCGATATCAGCGTCGACATCATCAAACGGTTTGACGCCGCGAACCCCGTACCGGCCGCTGCCGCTTCCCGTCCGGCGCCCGCGGCACCAGCAGCCACAACTCGCCCGGCGGCACCGGCGCCCGCGCCCGCCGCTCCACGGCCCGCCGCGCCAGCGCCTGCAGCGCCGGCTGCTCCCCGCTGATCGGCGGTTCGTGAGCTTTAAGCCGTTCCGGCAGATACCGGGGCGCGTTCTTCGGAGCGCGCCCGTCGCACTTCCTTCATGAATCTTCCCGCCCTCCTCGATCGTGTTTCCTACAGGTACCCCTCGCAACTGATTGACGTCATTGAGGCGCACGACGCGGGCTCTCGGCTCGTGGCGTTCAAGAACGTCAGCGTCAGCGAGGAATATTTCCAGGGCCATTTTCCGCGCACGCCGCTGATGCCGGCGGTGCTGATGGTTGAAGCGCTTACACAGGCCGCCGCGGTGCTGATGCTGGAGCGAGCCGCGCAGCCGCACGCACGCGTGTGGTTACGCGGCGTCAACAACGCGAAGTTCAGGCGGCAGGTCGTGCCGGGCGATCGCTTGCGACTCGAGGTCAGGCTTGGACGCTGCCGCGCGCGTCTGGGGCGGGCGCAGGCAACCGCGTTTCTGGGCGAGCAGATCGTCGCCGAGGCCGAACTCCTCCTGGCTATCGACAACAGCGCACCGCTCATCGATCCTCGTGCGAGCGTGCATCCCAACGCCGTGATCGGCGCCGGGACGATTGTGGGCCCGCACTGTTCGATTGGAGCGGACGTACGCATCGGTCGGGATTGCCGCATCGGGGCGTCGGTCGTCATCGACGGCGTCACGACGATTGGGGACGGGACGCAGATCTATCCGATGGCGTCGATAGGGCTGGCACCTCAGGATCTGAAGTACAGGGGCGAGCCAACGCGTCTCGTCATCGGGCGCCGCAATATCTTCCGGGAGTTCGTCACGATCAATCGCGGGACCGAAGGCGGTGGAGGCGAGACCATCATCGGCGACGACAACCTGTTCATGGCCTACGTACACGTCGCGCACGATTGCCACGTGGGCAGTCAGACCATCTTCGGACCCCACGCGACGCTCGGCGGCCACGTTGCCGTTGACGATCACGCCAACATCAGCGCGGGTTCAGCGGTTCACCAGTTCTGCCGCATCGGCAGGCACGGTTTTGTCGGCGGGTACTCGGTCGTGACGAAGGATGCGCTACCGTTCGGACGAACGATCGGCAGCCGTCCCGCCCGTATCTTTGGTGTCAACACGATTGGCCTTGCCCGTCGCGGTTTCACACCGGACACGATTAACCAGTTGCGTCAGGCGTACCGGTATCTGCTGCAGTCGAAGCTGAACACCAGCCGCGCCCTTGCACAGATCGAGCAGGATCCCTTGCTCGCGGCGCCCGAGGTTCAGTATCTGGTCGAGTTCATTCGCAGTTCCGTTCGAGGGGTCATCCTTCGTCGGCCGACACGCCGCGCCGAGGAAGTGGTTGTGGACGAGTGAATGCGTCTCGGTCTGATCGCCGGTAACGGTCGCTTCCCGTTTCTCGTCCTCGAGGCCGCCAGGTCTCAGGGCCACGACGTCACGATCATCGCGGCCAAGGAAGAGACGTTTCCCGAGCTCGCTGCCGCTGCCGAACGGCACGGCGCGCCCATGCACTGGATCTCGCTGGGACAGCTCGGTACGTGCATCAGCATCATGAAGGACGCCGGCGTGACACACGCGGTCATGGCGGGGCAGGTGAAGCACACCAAGATCTTCGCCGGTGGAATTGTGCCCGACTGGACCTTCATGTCGGTTCTTGCGAAGCTGGGAAGCCGCAATACTGATGGCCTGATCGGCGCCGTGGCGCAGGTGTTACGCGAGAAAGGGATCGAGCTCATTGATTCAACAGCGTTGCTCCAGCCGCTGCTTGCGAGGGGCGGTACGTTGACGCGCCGCGAGCCGACGGAGGAAGAGAGAAAGAACTTCGAGTTTGGCTATCGCATGGCCGACACGATCGCCGGGCTCGACATCGGACAGACGGTGGCGGTGAAGCATCAGGCCGTGGTTGCCGTGGAGGCGATGGAAGGTACTGATGAGGTGATCGCGCGCGCCGGACACCTTGCGGGCCCGGGAGTCTGTGTGATCAAGGTCGCCAAACCCAAACAGGACATGCGCTTTGACGTGCCGGTGATCGGCGTCGCCACTGTGCAGGCGATGCGAGTGGTCGGTGCATCGGCCCTCTCGATCGACGCCGGCCGGGCGCTGGTCCTCGACGGTGACGCCGTGTTTGCTGCCGCCAACGAGGCGGATATCGCCATCGTCGGCCGAGCGTTGCGCACCTCATGAAGACCCGGGTCGGGGTTGTGGGAGTCGGGCACCTTGGACAGCATCATGCGCGACTCCTCTCGGGGATGGATGACGTTGATCTTGTCGGGATTGTCGATATCGATCGCGACCGCGCGCAGCGGATCGCATCGCAGTATCACACTCGAGTCTGGGACTCAGCGACCTCGCTCATGCCGGAGGTTGACGCGGTCGTCGTTTCCTCTCCGACGGTGACGCACGTGTCACTCGCGCTGCCGTTCGTTGAGGCCGGCGTAGCGGTGCTCGTCGAGAAGCCGATCGCGGAGAGCCTCGAGGCCACCGATCGCCTGCTGAGCGCGGCGAAGGCACGCGGCACCCTCGTCGCCTGCGGTCACACCGAGCGCTTCAATCCAGCCGTTGACGCCGCGGCGCCGTTTGTCCGTGAGCCACGATTCGTGGAAATTCATCGGCTCGGCACGTTTCCCGATCGCAGCCTCGACATCGACGTCATTTTCGATCTCATGATCCACGACCTCGATCTGCTCTTAAATCTTGTCGGGCGGGAAGTCACGTCGATTGAAGCCGTCGGGGTCAACGTGCTGACGCCGCGGCTGGACATTGCCAACGTCCGCCTGCGCTTTGACGGCGGCTGTATCGCCAACCTCACGGCGAGTCGGATCAGCCGGGAGCGCGTGCGTAAAGTCCGGTTCTTCCAGCCGCAGGCCTATGTGTCTGTCGACTTTGCGGCGCAGGAGGCTGAGGTCTATCGTCTGGTCATGAAAGAGGGTCGTCCCAGCATCGAAGGGGGCAGACTCGAGGTGCCCAGGGAAGAGCCGTTGCTGCGCGAACTGCGGGACTTCGTCGAGGCCGTGCGCAACGGGCGGCCGCCGAGAGTGAGTGGCCAGGCCGGCCGGGACGCGCTCGAGTTGGCGACACGTGTCGCCCGCGCCGTCGAGACGCAATGAAGTCTGCCGCCCCGATTCCGCGTTCGCCGATCCATCAGATAATCAACCCGGTTGATTATTAGAGACACCCTCGAATGGCCGCATCAGATACCGTGTTCCCAGCCGCTCTGGACTCCGCGCTCGCTCGTGTCTCCAATGGCGAGCCGTTGTCCGTGGATGAACTCACGCGCCTTGCCGAGTCCCCGGACATCCTCTCAATCGGCATGCTTGCCGACGCGGTGCGCCGAAGGGTCCGCGGCACACAGGTAACGTTTCTGCGCGTCGTGCTGGTCGATGTCACCCAGCCTGTTGGGGCCAGTGCCATTCCCGCCGCTGCGCGTGAGGTTCGGCTAACCAGTTCTCCGGAGACGCTGGAAGCCGCCCTCGAAAGCGTTCAAGCGCTAAGAACAGTGGCCGGCGAGCGGACGGTCTCTGGCCTCTCGTGGATGGACATCGATCGATGGGCGGGTGCTAACGGTGGACACAAGGCCGTGCTCGCCGCGTTGCGCACCGCCGGACTCGGCGCGATCGCGGAGCTTCCACTCGATCTCGAAGACGCTCCCGAACGCGCCCTGGCCGCCATCACGGAGGCCGGCTTTGGCGGCGTACGCCTCACGATTTCCAAGGCCGCGGCGATCGGCGAACGCTTTCCTCAATTTCTTCGCGCCGCCTCTCTGTGCGCGCGCTTCCCTCAAATAGAGGCCCTCGCACCGTTACCGATGTCGTTGAACGCCTTTCGCCCGACGACGGGCTATGACGATGTCAAGGCGGTGGCGCTGGCGCGCTTGGCCATGCCACATGTCCCGCACGTGCAGGTCGACTGGCTGCGCTATGGTCCGAAGCTCGCTCAGGTCGCGCTGACGTTTGGTGCCGACGATCTCGACAACGTTTCGTCACTCGACGACGCGCCGGACGGTCGTCGTCGAGCGCCCATCGAAGAGCTGAAGAAGAACGTCGAGTCCGCGGGATTCACGGCAGTCGAGCGCGACGGTCGTTTCGCCACGCTCGTCTGATGCCGTCATCCCGCCGACTTGGCGCGGTTGGGTACCTCAACGCGCGCCCGCTGACGTGGGCGCTCGACCGGGATCCCAAACGCTGGGATATCAGGTACGACCTCCCGGCGGTGTGCGCGTCGCTGCTCGCTGGCGGCGACATTGACCTTGGTCTGGTGCCCTCGATCGAGTACCTGCGCTCGCCATCGTATCGCCTGATTCCAGGAGTCGGCATCGGATCGCGGGGGCCCGTAGGGTCAGTTGCTTTGTACACGCGCGTGCCTCTGAATCAGGTGCGTCGTATCGGGATCGACACCAGTTCGCGGACCTCGGTCGCACTGCTGCGCATTCTCTGTCGGCGGCGTTTCGAGATTGACCCTGAGTTCGTGCCCCATGTGCCCGACCTGGCGGCAATGACGCGCGCGTACGAAGCCGGTCTCCTCATCGGCGATCCTGCGCTCGAAGCCAATCACGCCGCTCTCGGGTTGATCAAGATCGATCTCGGTGAGGAGTGGACCGCGATGACCGGTCTGCCGTTTATCTACGCGGCGTGGACCGGACCAAGTGGTCAGGTCTCGTCCGCCGATATCGACGCTCTCCAGGCCGCCCAGGAGGCAGGCGTCCATGCCTTTGATGAAATCGCCGCGGAGTACGGCGGAAATGACCCGGCGATGGTGGCGCGGGCGGCGGTGTATCTCAGGGATAATATGAAGTACGGCTTGGGCGCCGCCGAGTCCGAGGGCCTGCAACTG